>Ga0209175_10001599_pt1 | contig 11162 bp, 10 predicted proteins | sample JI91814C2DNA_FD_187506 | JGI IMG/M metagenome (GOLD analysis project Ga0209175, IMG submission 187506) | Wastewater effluent complex algal communities from Wisconsin, to seasonally profile nutrient transformation and Carbon sequestration -... | ecosystem: Engineered > WWTP > Effluent > Algae...
TACATCTTCTAATCTATCTGCCTTATCTTTGAAAGAGTGAGCTAATGTTAAACGTTGAAACGGGAAAAAACAACTTAAATACCAAGAAAGTTCAGCGGTTTGAGGCACATCAGATTGGCGATAAAATACTACTTTATCGGTATTTAATCCACAAGCTAGCCAAGTTGCAGCCGTACTATAGGTATTTTTTCTTAATTCATTACTATTTTTGATTTGCGTTATCGAATGCAAATCGGCAATAAAAAGAAACGATTGATTATTAGGATTCTCTGCCATTTGAATAGCGGGTAAAATTGCGCCTAATAAATTGCCTAAGTGTGGTGTTCCTGTACTTTGAATACCGGTTAAAATTTTTGCCATTGTTGTTATTTAACGCAAAGAATCACAAAATTATTTGCAAAGCTTTGTCAAGTTGTTTTATTATTATTCTGAAATGCAAATGTAGCGTAAAAACAGAAAAGTTAAAAGAGATAGATTTTATTAAAATGATTACTTTTGGGAATCAAATAAATAAGCTAGAATGAAATTTTTAAAATACCCGCTTACATTTTTATATCGAATTTGGTTTTATATTTTGGTTTTAGTGCCAATCATTATTTTGTTTCCTTTTATTTTAGCTACCATTTTAAGTGAGAAAACGTATTATTTATTTTTTAAAATTGCGAGGTTGTGGTCTAAAATTATTTTAATTGGAATGGGTTTTAATTATTCTATTGAAGGTGTTAAAGTTTTTGAAGATGGTAAAAGTTATATGTTAGTAGCCAATCATACTTCCATGACCGATATCATGCTGATGTTAATTGCAGTAAAAAAGCATCCATTTGTTTTTGTAGGAAAGAGAGAATTAGCTAAGATTCCAATTTTTGGATTTATTTATAAACGTGTTTGTATTTTAGTAGATAGAAGAAGCAGTAAAAGTAGATATGCAGTTTTTGAACGTGCTCAAAAAAGAATTCAGCAAGGGTTGAGTATTTGTATTTTTCCAGAAGGTGGCGTTCCCGAAGAGCAAATTGTATTAGATGAATTTAAAGATGGCGCTTTCAGAATTGCAATTGAACACGGTTTGCCAATAGTTCCAATGGTTTTTTTTGATAATAAAAAACGTTTTTCCTATACTTTTTTCAGTGGAAGTCCAGGAAAAATGCGTGCCAAGATTTATCCAATAATTGAAACGAAAGGCAAAACATTAGAAGATAGAAATGCTTTGAAACAACAAGTAAGAGAAATTATTTTACAACCATTACTTGAGGATTTAAAATAAAAAAGTCCAAACGCATTTGGACCTTTTCAGTTTCATTTAAGCAAATAATGAAACCACTTAACTAAAAAACTTAACCAACAAAGCTTAAAAACTAAAACTAATTCCAGAATATAAACCAATAAAATAAGGTGTAAAATTACTGGAATTCTGATTAAAAGTATTGATTTGGTATTTAAACATAGGTTGAAAATTAGCATTAAAGCTTTTCCAGAACGTGTATTTAAAACCCAAACCGACATTACTACTAAAATGTATATTGTTTAAATTATTTGCTCTTCCAACTTCCATTACAAGGTCATTAGTTACTAAAGAAATATTATTTTGATTCAGAAATAAAGTACTCATTCCGCCAATTATTTCTACCCCAAATTTCTTGTCAATTAATTTGTAACTAAGTTCTAGTGGTACTTCAATATAAGAGATGTATTGTTTTAAAGCACCTATATTATTATCAATAATTACGTTTTCTACATCCCCAGATATTTCGTTTAAAGTACCTTTTTTTGAACTAAAAACCATATTAGAAGCATTTGCATTTCTTGAGATTGTTGGAATATTATTATTTTCTTCCCACATTCTATATTCAAAAACAACATCATTTGTATTGTAGCTCAAGTTAATGCTGTTTACACCAGTATTTATACTTAACTTATCATTTATTGCGTAACTTCCAGCTAATCCAATACTTAAAGTTGTTGAGTAGTTTTTTCTGTTCGAATTAAATTGTTCATCAATAGAAGAACCTTCTGCTAATGAGTTAAAATAAACGGGCGAGGCGTTAGTGCTAATCGCCCATTTACTTCTTTTTTCTTCTTTATCATCTTCATTTTTCCCAACCTCTTTTTCTTTAAGCAGTTTCTCTAACGGATTAGTTTCTGAAGAAACTTCTGCCACTAACGTACTATCTTGAGTAATGATTTCATTGGAAACAAAAATCTTTGTGTTGTTCGTTTGTCTTGTAATAGAATCATTAGCCACAATTACTGTTGTGTTTGATGATTTATTTTCCAAGAAAGCATCAAACGTTTCTTTATTAACTGAGATTATAACTTCTTTATAATTATCAAATAGTTTTTCAAAATCGGAATTATAATTATTTGACTTATTTTTAGGTTTTTCTTTTGACTTGTTTTTTTCAAGATTTTCAACAAAAACATTTTCTGAATTTACTTTAGATGATGATTTTTTATTGAAATTATCTTTGCCTTTTACAAATTCTTTCTGATTTGCATCAAAACCATTTCCCAATTTATTGTACGTAATGATAGTATTTTTTCTTCCTGAATTAATTTTATTCTGTTTGTTCAAAAGATTTTCTTTGTATATTTTCGATTTGTTATAGTTTTGTTGGGCTGATTTCAAAGAATTTTTTTCGTTGTTTTTTTCTGCTGAATCATAAATTAAAGATTCATCTGTTGAAAATTTTGTTTTTGAATCTATTTCGTTATTATTTATTTCTTTACTATTTACAATAGTATTCTCAAATACGGGTATTTGTTCCGTTTCATTTTGAGTTGTAAAATTCAAAATTAACCCACCCACTAATAGTATAGAGGCTGCAATTCCAGAAAGTTGAAACCAAATTGGCACTATTCTTTTTTTCTTCTTTTTGTGTAAACGACTAGCAATAATATCCCAAGAATCTTGAGGCGGTAAAGCTTCAAAATCTTTAAATTTTTCTTGGAATAAGCGTTCTATATTTTTATTTTCTTTCATTTACTTTTTTTTGCACCAAAACTACTATTCACTTCAATTTTAGTTTTCAAAATAGCTTTTGCTCTGGCTAAATTTGATTTAGATGTCCCAATATTTATTCCTAACATTTCTGAAATTTCCTTGTGAGAATAGCCGTCTAAAACATATAAATTAAAAACTAATCGATACCTATCGGGTAATTCTTGTATTATTTTTGTTAAAAATTCTAGACTAACAGAAGTATCATCAATGTCTAGTTCTTCTTCAGCAGGTATTTTCTCTGAAACAATTTCAAAAACATTTTGTTTTCTATATTGTTGTAACACATGGTTAATTACTATTCGTTTTGCCCAACCTTCAAATGAGCCTGAATTCTTAAATTGGTTTATTTTATCAAATATGATTAAAAAACTTTCTTGTAAATTATCTTGAGCTTCTTCATAATTACGCGAATACTTCAAACAAACTGAAAACAACTTTGGCGCTAATAAGCGATAAACTTGCTCTTGTGCTTTAGTATTATTGTTTCTACATTCATGTATTAGTTGCTCTATAATCAATTTATTGTGTGTTAATTTACTGGGATATCGCGTGTTATAAATGTTTCATTTCCTTCACTATCGGTACCTGTCCAAAACTTAAACACATAGTTTCCAGTGTTTGTTACATGAAAATTAAATGTTTCACTAACCAATATATTTTCTACTGGTGCACAATTTCCTCTTTCTTCAACTAAATTTCTTACAGCACAAGTTCTTACATTCAAATCTTTTTCATAATAAATTCCATATGAGGAATGACAATTTGAGGGTCTGTAATATTCCATAGTAATTTCATATACTTCACCAAGAGTAAATTCAGTTGGCATTTCAACTGCATGTACTGGTAAAATTTCAACAGTAAAATTATTCTCATCTAATTGACAAGAATTAAATAGAAACAGTAAGCTTACGAATAAAATTATTTTTTTCATTTGTAGTGATTTATTATATATATGTAGATTAATTTTCTTAAAAAGGTTGCGTAATTTTACAAAAAAAATCACGCTCAAGGCGTGATTTAAATTTTATAGATTATTTTCTTTGATTAAATCTTTTATTTTTTGCTCTAATTCATCCATTAATTCTGGGTTGTCTTTGATTAATGCTTTTACGGCATCTCTACCTTGACCTAATTTTGTTTCACCGTAACTGAACCATGAACCACTTTTTTTAATGATTTCAAATTCTACCGCTAAGTCTAAAACTTCACCTACTTTCGAAATTCCTTCACCATACATAATGTCAAATTCTGCGGTTCTAAAAGGTGGAGCAACTTTATTTTTAACGATTTTAACTTTAGTTCTGTTTCCTAAAACATTATCGCCATCTTTAATTTGAGTTGATTTACGGATATCAATACGAACTGAAGCATAGAATTTAAGTGCATTTCCTCCTGTTGTAGTCTCGGGACTTCCAAACATTACCCCAATTTTATCACGTAACTGATTGATAAAAAATACGGTACAATTTGTTTTGTGAATAGTTCCTGTTAATTTTCTCAATGCTTGCGACATCAAACGTGCGTGTAAACCCATTTTAGAATCACCCATGTCGCCTTCAATTTCACTTTTTGGTGTCAATGCAGCAACCGAGTCAATTACCACAATATCAACAGCTCCCGAACGAATTAAACTTTCTGCAATTTCTAAAGCTTGTTCACCGTTATCAGGTTGTGAAATAATTAAGTTATCAATATCAATTCCTAATTTTTCGGCATAAAAACGGTCAAAAGCGTGTTCTGCATCAATAAATGCTGCAATTCCTCCCGTTTTTTGAGCTTCAGCAATGGCGTGTAATGTTAACGTAGTTTTTCCTGATGATTCTGGTCCATAAATTTCAATAACTCTTCCTCTTGGGTAACCATTTACACCTAAAGCTAAGTCAATCCCTAATGAACCTGACGGAATAGCTTCTATTTCTTCAACGGCGCTATCACCTAGTTTCATTACGGTTCCTTTCCCGTAGGTTTTGTCAAGTTTGTCTAATGTTAGTTGTAAGGCTTTTAATTTGGCTTCTTTGTCTGAACTCATAATTTTTTGGCTTTAAATTGATATTATTTTTTTGTAAAAATACAGTTTTTTTTAATTGGTACAATATAGTGGGAAATTATTATTTTTTATTTCATATCTGTCTTTCAAAATACAAACCAATTCCTAAAAATATAAAAAAAACCGCCACATGTTGTGTGTAGTAAGTAAAAATCCCAAATTCGAGAAGTGAATTTGGGATTTTTTGTCTTACTACTTAATACTACTATCTTAATTCCATGATTATTCCATCTTCAGCAACCAATTTCTCATAGAAACTTCGTTGTTGATGATATCGCGTAATTCCGAAATTTTCACCCTATCTTGTTGCATCGAGTCTCTGTGACGAATGGTTACCGTTTCATCTTCTAATGTTTGATGATCTACCGTAATACAAAATGGCGTACCAAGAGCATCTTGTCTTCTATAGCGTCTTCCCACGGCATCTTTTTCATCATACGCAACATTGAAATCCCATTTTAAATCTTCGATAATTTTGTTGGCAACTTCTGGTAAACCATCTTTTTTAACTAATGGTAAAACGGCTGCTTTTGTTGGTGCTAAAACCGAAGGTAAACGCAAAACCGTTCTTGTTGAACCATCTTCTAACGTTTCTTCTTGTAATGCTTTAGAGAAAACCGCTAAGAACATTCTATCTAAACCAACTGAAGTTTCCACCACATAAGGCGTATAGTTTGAATTGGTGTCGTTATCAAAATATTGTAATTTTTTACCTGAAAATTTTTCGTGAGCTTTTAAATCGAAATCCGTTCTGGAGTGAATTCCTTCCAATTCTTTAAATCCGAATGGGAAATTGAATTCGATATCAGCAGCAGCGTTAGCGTAGTGAGCTAATTTTTCGTGGTTGTGGAAACGGTAATTTTCCTTTCCTAAACCAAGCGATAAATGCCAATTTAAACGTGAGGTTTTCCAGTATTCGTACCATTTCATTTCTTCTCCTGGTTTCACAAAAAACTGCATTTCCATTTGTTCAAATTCGCGCATACGAAAAATAAATTGTCTTGCAACAATCTCATTTCTAAACGCCTTACCCGTTTGAGCAATCCCGAATGGAATTTTCATACGACCGGTTTTTTGAACGTTTAAGAAGTTTACAAAAATTCCTTGAGCTGTTTCTGGACGCAAATATAAATCCATTGCATTTTCTGCAGAAGCGCCTAATTTTGTGCCAAACATTAAGTTAAACTGCTTTACATCGGTCCAGTTTTTTGAACCACTATCTGGACAAGTAATTTCTAATTCTTCGATTAAAGCTTTTACATCTGCAAGGTTTTCTATTTCTAAAGAACGTGCCATTCTTTCTATGATTACTGCCTTTTTAGACAAATATTCCATCACACGTGGATTCGTAGTTTTGTATTGATCCTCATCAAAGGAAGCGCCAAAACGTTCGCGTGCTTTGTCAATTTCTTTTTGTGCTTTTTGATTTAGTTTTTCGGCATAATCCTCAATTAGAACATCGGCACGGTATCTTTTTTTAGAATCTTTATTGTCAATTAAAGGATCGTTAAAAGCATCTACATGCCCCGAAGCCTTCCATGTGGTTGGATGCATCAAAATTGCAGCATCTAAACCTACAATGTTTTCGTGCATTTGTACCATTGCTTTCCACCAATATTCTCGTATATTTTTTTTTAATTCAACACCATTCTGGGCGTAGTCATATACTGCACTTAGCCCATCGTAAATTTCGCTTGACGGAAAAATAAATCCATACTCTTTTGCGTGCGAAACTACATTCTTAAATATATCGTCTTGTTTTGCCATAATGCAAAAGTAAAAATAGGAATGGAATAAAGAAAATTTTAAAGAATTAAATACAAAAATTATTTGTATTCAAAAGTTGTGGAACCTATTTTAGCAAAATCACTATAGATATTTATAATGTATTTACCTTTTATAGTTTTATTTTTCTCTAAATCTACGTAGGCACAAACATCTGTTCCCTTTTTTTCATAATTAACTTCTGAAAAAGCACTATATTGAAGTTTTGCTCCTAATGCATTTTCAACATAAAAATTCCCTTTAGAAATGATTTGTTTTTTTGGATTTACAACTTGAATATAAATTTTTCGTGAACCTGCTTTTAAGATATTACTTTTCTGCAAAGTATAACATACTCTTAACTGCTGGATTTTTGTATTGAATGAATTATATAAATCAGAATAAATTTTTACCCCCTTTGCATTAATATTGGAAACAGATAAACGATATGGATTATGTTCGGTTAAAGGTAAAATATTTGATTTTTTAGAAAGAGATTGTGTTTTGTGGGCAATTTTAGCATTTAATTCTTGTACTCTTTTAGCATAGGTAACAATAGAATCATCAATCTTACTTGTCTCTTTACTATTTCTAATTTTTGAATACTCACTTATTGATTGTGAATCGACACTTATCGCTAAAAGCTTTGTGTTGTTTTGTTTTGATTCCTCGCTTAATGAATCATATTTACGTAGAATTTCTCCAAGTTGACTTTCTAAAATTTGAATTTCTAATTCAGTATTTGCTTTAAATTGAGTAAATTCATCTTGAACCTTAAAATATTTGACACTAAAAAACAACAACAGAAACATTAAAATAACAATGCTAATTTTAGTAATTTTATTCTTTTTTAATATCATTTTAAAAATTTTTATAAATTTAAAAAAATACTTCTGTTAAAACCTTTTATATCGATAAAATGCTAAAAAATCTGATAAACTTATTATATCCTAAATTATGTAATGGATGCCAATCGCTTTTGCTTAAAAATGAAAGCATTATTTGTTCAGACTGTCGCCATGGTTTACCTTTAACGCAACATCATTATTTAGAAAACAATTATACTACAAAAAAATTTTATGGCATAATTCCAGTTGAATTTTGCGCATCAATGCTATATTTTCATAAAAAAGGTTTAGTTCAAAATTTAATTCACAATCTTAAATATAGAAATCAACAAGAAATAGGAACTCTTTTAGGAAATTGGTATGCAAAAGATTTAAAAGAAATTTCAGAAAAATTTGAGTTTTCAGAAATTATTCCTGTACCATTACACAAAAAAAGATTTAATGAACGTGGTTACAATCAAGTTACTACATTTTGTATAGCTCTTTCAAAAAATCTACAAATTAACTATAACGATAAATTACTTTACAGAAATTTATATTCAAAAACACAAACCAAAAAAACAAAAGAACAACGCACCGAAATTAACAAATCGTTATTTGATGTTTCCTTCAGTGTAACTGACCACGGAAAGCATTTTCTTTTAATTGATGATGTAATGACGTCCGGCGCTACATTAGAAGCTTGTGCCAAAGCACTATTAAAAATTCCTAACACAAAAATTAGTATCGTTACAATTGCGTACACAGATTCATAAAAAATACTAAAAATTGTATGTTTGCGCCAATTATAGTTGTTATTTTGTAACTTCTTTATTTAATTATGATGAAAAAATTTAAACAAATATTGGTGCTACTTATTGCTACTTCTCTTTTTATAAATTGTGCAAAAAGAGGAGTAATAACCGGCGGCGCAAAAGATACGATTGCACCAAAAATTACAGGAAGTTTTCCTAAAAACTTTAGCAACTACTTTAAAGGAAATGAAATAATAATCGATTTTAATGAATTAATTAAAGTAAAAGATATTTCAAAACAATTAATTATTTCGCCACCCATGAAAAAACAACCTATCATTGTGCCTCAAGGAAGTGCGAGTAAATTTATTTCTATCAAAATTTTAGATACTTTACAAGAAAACACAACTTATAGTTTTAATTTTGGTCAAAGTATTTCTGATAATAATGAGAATAATCCTTATTCACAATTCAAATATGTATTTTCAACTGGAAATTTGATAGATTCCTTAACCGTAGTTGGAAAAATTAAAGATGCATACGCTCAAAAACCCGATAATTTTGTTTCGGTGTTGTTATATGATGCGAAAACTTTTACTGATTCTACAGTTTATAAAGAAACGCCTATATACATTACAAACACATTAGATAGTTTAAAAATATTTTCACTAGAAAATTTGAAAGAAGGTCACTATCAAATTATTGCCTTAAAAGACAAAGCTGGAAACAATAAATTTGATCCAAAAAGTGATAAAATTGCCTTTTTTAACGAACCCATTTATGTGCCTACTGAAATCATATATGAATTAGAGTTGTTTGCAGAAAAATTACCTTTCAAAGCGGAAAAACCTACACAAGAAAGCAATAATAAATTGTTTCTAGGATTTTCGGGAGAAGTAAAAAACACAAAAGTTACTGCCAAAAATAATGGAAAGGAAATTCCTATTCGATTGACTAAATTTCCTGAAAAGAATAAAGATAGTTTGCAAGTTTTCTTTCCGTTAACTTGTAAAGATTCAATTGAAATTATTGTTGAAAATGGAAATTACAATAAACAATTTACCACTAAATTAAAAAATTTTAAAGATGCTGATTCGTTAGCAATAGATAACAAAACTGGTAGTCTTTTGTTGTTTAGAAATCCGTTTATTTTAAAAACAAAAACACCCCTGAATAGCATTGATGAATCAAAAATTTTCATTCGGAAAAAAGATTCTAGTTTAGTGAAATTCACTTCAAAATATGACGATTTTAATCAAGAGATTGCCTTTGAATTTATAAAAGAAGAGGATGAAAAATATACAATCGAAATTTTGCCTGAAGCAATAATTGACTTTTATGATGGGAAAAATGATTCCTTAAAATTCAATTTTTCTACACGATTATTGTCTGATTATGGGAATTTAAAAGTGACCTTAATTGGTGCAAAACGATTTCCACTAATTTTAGAAATTTTAGACGATAGAGGCGAAGTTTTACATGCGCAAACTTCAACAAAGGAAACCGTTTTGAATTTTGAAACGATTGAACCAAAAATGTACACATTGAGAGTAATTTATGACGATAATGCCAACGGAATTTGGGACACGGGAGATTATTTAGCTAAAAAACAAGCAGAAGAAATAATCTATTTTCCAAAAAACATTGACGTAAGAGCTAATTGGGATGTAGAACAAGAATTTGGTTTAGACTAAATAAAAATCATCTTTATCATTTAAAAAATTCAATTTTTGACGGGTTACTAATTGTTGATTTTTATTCAATTCGCAAACAAAAATTCCTAAATCACTTTCGCAATTGAGTGTGTTATTTCCAAGAAAATCAATTACCTGTGAATGTCCAGGATATTCTAGTTGATTCGCATCTTTACCTATTCTGTTTACTCCAATAGTATAACACATGTTTTCTATGGCACGTGCTTTTAAAAGAGCGTTCCAAGCGTTAATTCGTGGTTTTGGCCAATTGGCAACATATAATAATAAGTCGTAATTTTCAACATTTCTAACAAAAACTGGGAAACGCAAATCGTAGCAAATTTGTAAGCAAATATTCCAGTTGTTATAGTTTACTATTACTTTTTCAATTCCTTTTGTGTACACTTTTTCTTCTCCTGCCAGGGTAAACAAATGCCTTTTGTTGTAAAACTGTACATCACCTGACGGAAAAATAAAAACCATTCGGTTATAAAAAACACCATTTTCTGTAATTACTAAACTTCCTGTTATAGCACACGTTTTCTTTTTGGCTAATTCTTTTAACCAAGTCATGGTTTCTCCTTCCATGGTTTCAGCAACAGCAGATGGATTCATTGTAAAACCTGAGGTAAACATTTCAGGAAGTATGAATAAATCAAACCGTTGATCTTCATTTATAAAATATTCTTCGATGAATTTTCGATTTACTACGGGATTTTCCCAAGCTAATTTGGTTTGAAAAAGGGCTATTTTCATTGGATAAAATTTTTATTAAAAGTACAAAAAAACGCATCCAAATTAATGAATGCGTTTTTATATTTTGAAGATTCTATGAATTACTTCACAGATGCTATTAAAAATTCTCTGTTCATACGAGCGATATTTTCTAACGAAATACCTTTTGGACATTCAATTTCACATGCTCCAGTGTTTGTGCAGTTTCCAAAACCTTCTTCGTCCATTTGACGTACCATGTTTAAAACACGTTGTGTAGCTTCAACTTTACCTTGTGGTAATAACGCATATTGCGATACTTTAGCTCCAACGAATAACATAGCCGAACCATTTTTACAACTT
>Ga0209175_10001600_pt1:0-7500 | contig 11156 bp, 8 predicted proteins | sample JI91814C2DNA_FD_187506 | JGI IMG/M metagenome (GOLD analysis project Ga0209175, IMG submission 187506) | Wastewater effluent complex algal communities from Wisconsin, to seasonally profile nutrient transformation and Carbon sequestration -... | ecosystem: Engineered > WWTP > Effluent >...
CCCCAAACCCCAAACCCCAAACCCCAAACCCCAAACCCCAAACCCCAATCCCAAACCCACACTAACAATGTGATCCAAACCCACTCTAAACCCACACTGGCCGGCCCAATCACACTGGTTACCCCAATATAAAAATTGTCAAAATTTATAGCCAAAAGTGCCCAAAAAGGCCACCCAAAGAGAGGCTGGCAACACAGCTCGCGCAAGCGACCGGGGCCGATGAGTAGCGGATGGCTCTGCGCCCTCTCCGGTCTTCTCGGCCACGCGCCAGACCCCCCAGATGTCTCTCGAAAGGCCTTTTTCCTCGAAATCGCCACTTTTAAAAATTTGCTAAGTCCACGGTCCGGGACTCAGGCCCTGGGCCTGTCCCAAGGGGGTCGACCTCGATTGCCCCGGTTCCGAGGATTTAGGACCCAAAAAGGGCCTTTCGGGCCATTTCTCGCCCTTCGGCACCTTGCTTGCGACTTCGACGGGTCTCTGGGCACTCCTCGGGCCCTTCTGAGTCGTTCTGGTACTCACCAGACTTCTCTCTGACTTTCCGGCTACCTTTTGGTGGCAAAAGCTCTCGGTCTCCTCTCCCTGTCCTTCCCCTCAAAATAGCCCTCAGGGCCCTTTTTTGGATTTTCTCACACTATTCGGGAACTGTTTCACACTATTTCACACTATTTCGCACAAACCTTCGAAAAACCCACACTAATTCAGTGCGACAGTGTGAGATAGTGCGAAAGTGACTTTAAAATCTGAAAAGTTCACTGAAAAGTCTCTGAACTTGTGTGGACACCTGTGGGGAAGATGCTCTCCTCGGGTAGACGAGCAAGTTCATCTCTGACCGTCGTCGCTGCGATGCCGATTTCGTCACTTTCTCGCAACTTGACCCTGGGGTCGGTTAAAATTTTAACACAAATACCAAACTTATCTCCGCGGCTCGGCAGATTTTACTGTGAGACCACTGTGATCAATTGCAGCTGTGACCCTTCTGAGCACTTCTGAGGGGTTTTTTCTTCGGTTCGGTGCGAAAACGTGGCACTTTCCAGGCTGCTCCCAAAGTTCGATTAAAATTTTAATGGGGCCGGGTCCACGAAATGGGCTCTAGCCCGGCGCCTGCCTGTGATCGCGCCCGAGGGCAGTGCGGTAGTGCATAGCGGGCGGTCTCCTCTACCGATCGGCATCGGTCGATTCGGCCTGAGCGTGACTTTGCCCCCCATTCGAACTCGTTTTCGTAAAAAATCGGCGATGTAAAATTTTTTATATAAGTCCACGTTTTGGGCCGAGGAGTACCCTGAGGGCACCGACTCGGCAGGAAGGGGCAAAGTCTGCTGGGAAGGCCGCCGACGGGGCCAGATCGCCCGGAACAGGCCCCAAAAGGCCCAATCCGAGCCGATCGGTGTGCCTCTCGGGCAGATCGGAGCATTTCCCAGGAGATCCGATCCGACCCTTAAGGGGTCTGTTCCAAAGCTGTCACTGTCCCAAAGCCTTTTTTCCGTATATATAGGGAACAGTAAAATTTCAAGCCAAATACCCAAATCGGGGGCTTTGAAATGAAAAGCGTCAAAATCATTGAAAACGCTGATCAAACGCTGTCAACCCGTCCAATTGTCCGTTTTACGACAATATGACCCATGACTGGGAGTCCTTGGGCCAAGGGCAACCTTGGTACAGGAGTCGTTGTACTGATACGCTTCGTAGAGGTACAATAACAAAAGCATAGGCACCCCCCATCTGGCCTGTAATAGGCCTTCTTGGGGGACCTATACGGCCCTTCGCCAGGCGAAGACGCCCTCGGGCGTTCAGCCTCGCGACGGAGCTGGTCGCAAGTAGTACTGGCATGCTGAGGCCGCCTCCGGGCAGCCCAGTTCTCGAGATAGACCTTTGCCCCTTTTGGTGGACCTTCCACCCAAAATGGTAGCAATCTGGTTGATCCTGCCAGTAGCATATGCTTGACTTGGAGATTAAGCCATGCATGTCTAAGTATAAGTTCTATATGGCGAAACTGCGAATGGCTCATTAAAACAGTTATAATCTATTTGATGATGTCTTTACATGGATAACCGTGGGAAACTAGGGCTAATACATGCGCAAAGGGCCTAATCCGCCCGTATTTATTAGTTTGAAACCAATATGGCCTACCATATTGTGAGGAATCATAATAACTGATCGAAGCACAGTAACATGTGCTACATCATATGAGTTTCTGCCCTATCAGCTTGATGGTAGTGTATTGGACTACCACGGCAGTCACGGGTAGCGGGGAATTAGGGTTCGATTCCGGAGAGGGAGCATTGAGAGACGGCTACCATTTCTACGGAAGGCAGCAGGCGCGTAAATTACCCAATCCTGACTCAGGGAGGTAGTTAATAGACATAACAATTCCGGCCTTTTGGCTTTGGAACGGTAATGAATGCAATTTAAACCATTGCATGAAATCTATTGGAGGGCAAGTCTGGTGCCAGCAGCCGCGAAAACTACTGGAATCCGCGGCGAAAGTGTCGGTTAAAGCCGGTGCTAGTGAAACCCATGGCGTTTTGGCGAGCCGTGGGCGTAGCGACACTATCGAATTGACGGGAAGTCCCTAAAGCTCTGCACACCAAGCGAGGCCCGAAAGGGTCGCGTGGCCAGGCTAATGACCTCGGGTACGGTAAAAGAGGCAGAGATGTGACAATGGGTAATCCGCAGCCAAGTCCTAAGGGCGCAAGCCTATGGATGCAGTTCAGAGACTAAGTGGTAGTGGGTAGCGTTGATATCTAGCGCTACATAAGATATAGTCCGACCCATGGGAAACCATGCTTCGAGATAAAGAGGCCAGCCAGTCTCCCGAGCTCGAAGAGGTATCTATGATACTGGGACAAATATGTGCTCCTTTGTTTTGCAGACATGTTAGAATTGCTTCTCGGAAGCAGAACGAGATCGATAAGCACTGGCAGTTCTTCTTAGAGCATCCGTTGTTTGGGTCGAAGTTCCGCGAGTTCGTCGAAGGCAATCCGGACATGGCTGACGAGGCCAAGACATATTTAATTAAACGGTAATTCCAGCTCCAATAGCGTATGTTAATTTTGCTGCAATTAAAAAGCTCGTAGTTGAACCTCCGGCGCAAGCAATTGCGCCTGCCTGAAGCGACTGGCGATACCGAGAGGTTTTGCCAACTCGCACAGGCGTTTACTGTGAACAAATTAGAGTGCTCAAAGCAGGCTATCGCTTGAATATCTTAGCATGGAATAATGGAATACGACTTCATCGATTTTATTGGTTATTGGGTGGAGTAATGATTAACAGGAACAGTTGGGGGCATTCGTATTTAACAGTCAGAGGTGAAATTCTTAGATTTGTTAAAGACGAACTAATGCGAAAGCATTTGCCAAGGATGTTTTCATTAATCAAGAACGAAAGTTAGGGGATCAAAGACGATTAGATACCGTCGTAGTCCTAACCATAAACTATACCGACTAGGGATTGGTGAGGCAAACCCTCATCAGCACCTAATGAGAAATCAAAGTCTTTGGGTTTTGGGGGGAGTATGGTCGCAAGGCTGAAACTTAAAGGAATTGACGGAAGGGCACCACCAGGATTGGATTCTGCGGCTTAATTTGATTCAACACGGGAAAACTTACCAGGGCAAAAAACTGAAAGGATTGACAGCTTGATAGCACTTTCTTGATCCGGTAGCAAGTGGTGCATGGCCGTTCTTAGTTGGTGGAGTGATTTGTCAGCTTAATTGCCTTAACGAACGAGACCTTAACCTGCTAAATAGACGCAGCTACTACCTAGCTGTGGTCTTCTTAGAGGGACTACGTCCAAAAACGTGGAAGTTTGAGGCAATAACAGGTCCGTGATGCCCTTAGATGTTCTGGGCCGCACGCGTAATACACTGATGCATGCAATAAGTTATCCTAACCTGAAGAGGGCTGGGTAATCTTCATAATGTGCATCGTGCTTGGGATAGAACCTTGCAATTATGGTTCTTGAACGAGGAATTCCTAGTAAGCATGAGTCACTAACTCATGCTGATTACGTCCCTGCCCTTTGTACACACCGCCCGTCGCTCCTACCGATTCGAGTGTTTCGGCGAGTTCTTCGGATTGGACTTCACTAGAAGTCCAAAAAGTTGTGCAAGCCATAACACTTAGAGGAAGGATAAGGCGTAACAAGGTTTTCGTGCCAGAGTCTCTCGCGCGACCTGGTACAGAACTGATGGAAGAGGGCACGGCCCTCATGATCTTTCCATGGTTCATCTGCAGAAGCCTTTGTAGCCCGAAAGGGTGACTGCCACGCCTCAAAATAACGAGCAGTCTTAAACGCAAGTGGCGACTCGACTTTGGAGTAGCCGCAACCTTTTCAAATTGCGGGGAAACCCTAAAGCTCATGGCGACCGCGGCGGCAGGAATGGAAAACCTGCCGTGCAGCAGACGAGGTAACACCCCGTCGGATGGTAATACAGCCGTGAGATACGTGGGCAATCCGCAGCCAAGCACCGTCCCAGCGATACGGTGAAGGTACACAGACTGTAAGGAAAGGGGCGGACTCAGTCCGCTTAAGATACAGTCGGTCCCCCGGGAAACCGGTGCGGGACGGAGGAAGGGACGAAGGAAATGTCGTCCTGGAGAGCCGTCTCGAGGCCTCGGAGCCTGGAGCGCAGCAGTGAAAAACGTTCCGTAGGTGAACCTGCGGAAGGATCATTATTGCCAATCATACACCTAGCACGCTTGCGTGCTACGTAAAACCTAAAACACACACAATCTAAAGAAAATTTTCAACGGTGGATATCTCGGTTCTCGTAACGAGGAAGAACGCAGCGAACTGCGATAAGCAATGCGAATTGCAGGACCCGCGAGTCATCAGATCTTTGAACGTAATAAACACCAAGGGGGAAATCCTCTTGGTATGTTTGCTTCAGTGTTGAAATTATCACCATCCTAATGTGATTGAATGCCTCGCATTCTCTCATCAAACAGCAGAGTTCTGCGTCCGAACCCGACGAAGTAGTCACGCCTGCCTCGGCAGCGCAGTGGATTCGCCGGCCCTTCAGACGAGAGAGCTCAGATCCCTGCGTCTTTGAAAATAATTAAAACCTGAAGTAAGCAAGACTACCCGCTGAACTTAAGCATATCAGTAAGCGGAGGAAAAGAAATTAACAAAGATTGCCTTAGTAGGGGCGACTGAACAGGCAAAAGCCCAATATTAAAATCGGTGCTCTTCGAACACCGAGTTGTAATCTCAAGTGGCAAACAAAAACGAGTCTATCGCATAACTTTCTCTGGAACGAGGGAACAAAGAGGGTGAAATTCCCGTAGTTGGCGAAATGACAAAGTGGACTGTTGCCATCACCGAGTCGAGCTTCTTGGGATTGAAGCTCAAATAGGGAGATAAACTTCTTCCAAGGCTAAATACTGACGAGAATCCGATAGCAAACAAGTACTGTGAAGGAAAGATGAAAAGAGCTTTGAAAAGAGGGTTAAAAGACTTGAAACCGTTGAGAAGGAAGCGATAGAAGCTGGCTAATCCGCGAACCAGAGGACTGCTAAGGTAAACTGGAGACACTTAAAAGGTCGAAAGCTCTATTTGCAGTTACTTAGTCCGCGGAAAGGCAAGATGAGGTGCCGAACTCCGAATAGCTGCAAAGCGAAGGAAATCGACGCCTGAGGGAAGTCATTGATCTTGCCAAAACGGCTTTTACCGACCCGTCTTGAAGTTACGAGACAAAAAGTATGCTAAAAGGGCATGCTAGTCGCGATTCCCCGCGGCGACACCGTCAAATTGCGGGAACCCCCTTAGAGCTTCAGCTACCAAACGTTGGCCGAAAGGTTAGCGTGGCCAGGGTAATGACCTCGGGTACGGTAAAAACGCTGAAGATTGGGCAATCCGCAGCCAAGCGCTAAACCTTTCGAGGCATGCGTGCAGTTCACAGACTAAATGTCGGTGGGCGGGACCTGATCCTGCTTAAGATATAGTCGGGCCCCTACCGAAAGGTAGATAACAACAAACGGCACAAGAAAACATATCAATCAACAGCCGATTAGTTATTTGGCTTCTCGGATTTCAGTTGAGACAAGATGGAACCCATCGAAGTGATTCGAAGATGCGAGCTAGACTCCCTTTCTGTTCTCGTGCTAGTGCTATTTTTCGAAACAATTTTGGGCTTGCACTTCGGCGCATGGCCACAATTGTCAATGATGAAATGACATCGAGGACATTCGATTGGATCAGGACAGTTTCCGCGTCGTAGATTACTCCGGTGGTCCGTCAGCTCCAAGCATGTTTTGCTGAAACATCCGTATTTGACAATGTCACATCGCACACTCGTTTTGGATTCAGTTCGCATTTGGCCGCGCCGACAAGTGTGGGATATGTCTAAGCCAGACTCAAAATCTGGAATTTCGTGTCCCATCGCTCGCCAGGCAGCCTGATGAAGACTGATTCTACCACGGTTCCGGTTCATCTTGACGAGATCTCTCAAATCATTTGGGAGACTCTCGGCATCATTCAGGGTGAGCTTTACCCGCGGATACTTTCCGTTTGGAACTTTAAAGCGAGGAAACAGACAGTCACCGCTGGCCTCTGCGCCCTCCTTGTATCTGTTGTAGATTTGTTCTGCAACTACTACGGGAAGGGCGTTGAGGATGCTCGCGGTCGGATTGATGGTGTGAGGGACAGGTTTCCTGTTTCCTATTTTCTTGTCGTCGATTGTGGTCGAAGACGGTTTAAATTCCATTACAAACCTCATCGGCCAGTTATTTGGGATTAACCGGAAACACGGACCAAGGAGTCTAACATGGATGCGAGTTTGCGGGTGTCAAACCCATAAGCAAAATGAAAGTGAGAACAAGATGCCAAAACGCAAGTTGGCAGCATCGGCCGTCCTTGATCTTCTGTGAAAGGTATGTGCAAGAGCATGTATGTTAGGACCCGAAAGATGGTGAACTATGCTTGAGTAGGGTGAAGCCAGGGGAAACTCTGGTGGAGGCTCGTAGCGGTACTGACGTGCAAATCGTTCGTCGAACTTGAGTATAGGGGCGAAAAACCAATCGAACTATCTGGTAGCTGGTTCCCTCTGAAGTTTCTCTCAGGATAGCGAGAGCAATAACGCAGTTTTATCAGGTAAAGCTAATGATTAGAGGCCTCAGGAGCTAAATGTTCTTGACCTATTCTCAAACTTTAAATTGGTAAGAACCGATAGTTTTCTTAAGTGAACTGTCGGGAAGAATGCGTGCTCTCAGTGGGCCATTTTTGGTGAAACAACTGCATTGCCAAAGATAGGTGTGCACTCGAGAATGCTCGGGTGTTACGACATCTAGTCGACTTCCTTAACCATTGCGAGTCAAGCGACTCAATTGCAGGCGATGGAGCGAATGCGTGGCATGAGCTGTGGAAGCGGCGACACAACCTGGTTCGGGGGACCTCCGACTGTGGTCGGACAATCCCGATGCGAAACAGAGTAGCGTCTGTTCGCGGTAACGTGCGGAAAGGTGTGGGTCATACTTGCGTATGGCTTAAGGTACGTACTAATCC
>Ga0209175_10001607_pt1 | contig 11144 bp, 7 predicted proteins | sample JI91814C2DNA_FD_187506 | JGI IMG/M metagenome (GOLD analysis project Ga0209175, IMG submission 187506) | Wastewater effluent complex algal communities from Wisconsin, to seasonally profile nutrient transformation and Carbon sequestration -... | ecosystem: Engineered > WWTP > Effluent > Algae...
GGGTGGATGTTCACCATGCCGAAGCGCGGCAGGGCGATGGCGGCGGCATCGAAAATATGGCTGAAGCGGGCGATGATGACGAGGTCCGGGGCCAGCGCGGCGAGGCGGGCGTGGGTGTCTGCGTCGAGGGCGGTGACAACTTCCAGCGGCACCTGGTGGCGCCGGGACAGGCCGGCGAAGGTGGCGTCCGGCGCGGTGTCCTGCAGGGTTTCGGGCAGGGCGTCGATGAGCGGGAAGAGCAGTTCCAGGGGCAGCGTGCGCTCGAGAAAACGCAGTTCGACGAGTTCCGGCACGCTGTTTTCGGCATCGCGGTCTTTCTCGGACAGCCAGATGCCGGCCAGCTCATGCCCCGCCAGCCGGGGCAGCAGGCGGTTGAGAAAGTGGGCGCCGTGGAGGTCGCGCTTGGTGCAGACGAGGATGCGCATCAGCGCTCTTCCTGCTGGATGCCGATGATCTCGGCGACATCGAGGAGCTTGAGCGGCGGGTAGCGGCCCAGCTGCAGGGCGACCGGCAGGTTGATGAGATAGGAGAAGTTGCGCGGCAGCTCGACCGGGATCTGCGCGGGCGGGGTTTGGTCGCGCAGGATGCGCAGGGCCTGGGCGGCGGTGAAGCGGCCAACGTCTTCGTATTTGTTTACCACGCCGAGCAGGGCGCGGGCTTTTTGTACGGGGGCCTCGGCCGCGGCGAAAACCGGGATGCCGAGGGCCAGCGCGCCGTCGGTGAGCTGTTCGCGGCGAACGTTGAGGAAGCTGTCCGGCCCCTGGTAGATGAGGTCCACCTTCTCGTCGCGAAAGGCCGTGAGGATGGCCGGCAGCGCGCTTGCGTCCGGCGTGCCGGCCGCCGACAGCGGCAGGCTGCGCTCGATGAGCGTGAATCCGTAAGGCGGCGCGAGGGCCTGCAGTTCGTTGCGGGTGGACACCGAGTTGGCCTCGGTTTCATTGAGGATGTAGCCGACCCGCTTGAAATCCAGGTAGCTGCGGGCGGCCTTGATCTGGGTTTCCATCGGCAGCAGGTAGAGGGTGCCGGTGACGTTCTTGCGCGGCTTGGCGGGGCTTTCGATGACGCCCAGCGCGACCGGGTCGGAGACGATCATGAAGATCACCGGCAGTTCGGTGAGGTGGCGTTTCGGGTCGACGCTCTTCCAGTTGCCGACGGTTTCGTAGGTGACGGTGGTACCCCAGGTGACCACCAGGTCGGGTTTCTGGTGGCGCACTTCGTCGATGAAGCCGGCGATCCGGTGCTTGTCCTGGGCGGCGTCGCGCAGCGTGAATTCGGCGGCGATCCCGTGCTGGCGAAAGTAGCCCTGGAAGCCTTTGCAGGCTTCCTCGCAGCCCCGGTAGAGCAGCATCGTGATGCGGTAGGGCGCAGGGTCGGCGCTGGCGGGCGACGCGCTGCCGAGGGCTGCCGCGGCGAGGGCAATTGCGGCGAGCTGGCGCTTCATGGCGAAGTTTCCTTTGTACGGCCTGACAGCATGAACACGAAGGTGGCGGCGAGAACGACGCTGCCTATGGCGGCCATCGCCCCGCCGTAGGCCATGAGGGTAAGCAGGCTGCTGGCGAGGAGCGGCCCGATGACGGCGCCGAGGCGTTCGCCGGCGCGCAGCAGAACCAGCGCGGCAGGGCCTTCGCGGCCGACCATCGACTGTAGCGCAGCTGCGCCGAGTCCGGTGCCGATACCGAGGGCGATGACGCCGGCAATCAGCGCGGGTGGCCCGCCCACGAGCCCGGCAAGCCCGCCCGCGGCAATGCTCAGGCCGCCGATGGCGACCAGCTGCCGGTTCCAGCCGAAGCGGTCGGACAGCCACGAGGCCACCGGATTGGCGGCCGTGACAAGGATGAAGTAGACCATCAACGCCCGCCCGATGGTGCTGCTGCCGTAGCCTTCCTGGCGCAGGGCGAGCGGCACGAGGTAGAACAGGAAGCCGGCCAGCACCAGCTTGACGGGGATTGCCGCGGTAAGCAGCGGCACCAGTACCGCCGGGTTCCGGAGCGTTGCCAGCAGGCGGCCGGGAGGCGCGTTGCCGGGCATGAGCGGCGGCAGCGTGTCGAGGCGCTGCACGGCGAGGGCCAGGGCGCCCAGCGCGGCGGCGCCGGCAAACACCGCGGCAGCGCCAAAGCGTTCGGCCAGCAGGCCGCCGACGGCGGAGCCGCAGATGGCGGCCGTTTGCAGTGCGCCCACGTAAAGGGCGAGGGCCCGGGTGCGCTCGCCGGCGGCCGCGGCACTCATGAAGTGCTGCTGCATGGCCATGGTGCCCACGGCGTAGCCGGCGGCGCACAGGCAGCGGGCGGCGACGAAGGCCCAGTAATCGCCGGCGAGCATCGCCCAGCCAAAGCCCAGCGTCGACAGCCCGGCGCCGACGGCAAAGGTGCGGGCTACGCCGAAGCGCTCGGCCCAGCGCCCGGCAAAAGGCGTGAGCAGCGCAAAGCTCAGCATGTAGGCGGAAATCGGCAGGCTGATGGCGGTGCTGCCGGTATGTCCGCCGGTGTCGGCGAGGCTGGCGATGTGCAGCGGCATGAAGGCGCGGGTCAGCTCTTCGGAGAGGATCAACAGGAACACGGCCAGCCGGGCCAGGCCCAGGCGGGCGCGGCTGGCCACCGGGGCCAGTTCGCCGCTGGCGAGAATGGCGCCCAGGGCTTCGTTGAACAGCACCAGGGCGACGAGATAGACGATGGCCATGTCGATGGCCAGATCGCGCAGTTCGCGGGCCACCACGTCGGCGTCGGTGCGGGCGGCGAGTTGGGCGATGAGCCGGCCGTCGTTGCCGGCCACCGGTACTTCGATGCGGCTGCCGGTGCGGCCGGGCCGCTCCGCGCTGTAGCTGTGGCCAGGGCCTTCGAGGTGGAAGGCGAGGATTTCCGGATGGCGCTCGAGGGTGTCGTCGAAGTAGTCCTCGACGCCGTTCAGCTTGTCGAACGGAATGCCGAGGGCCAGCGCATTGCCGATGCGGCCGGCGAGCAGGCGGGCGAGGCTGTGGGCCTTGGCGTCGAGGGCCGGCGAGAGTTGTTCGGAGAAGCTTGGCAGGGCTTGCAGGCTGAGGGCGAGGCTGCTGGCGCCGGCAAGCAGCAGGGCGGCGGCGAGAAGGCGCAGGCGCAGCCCGAAGCGTTGGCGGCCAAAGCGCGCGACGGCCCGGAGCAGCAGCGGCAGGGCCGCGGCGACGCCCGCCAGCGTGAGGCCGAGGCGGGCGAGGGTGGCGTTGCGGGTGGCTTGGCGGCGGGCCTGGAGGGTGTCGGTCTTGACGGTGAACAGCACGCCGCCGGCAATCCGGCCTTCGGTGTCGGTGAGGCGTTGGCCGACGTGGAGCGGCCCGGCAGGGTCGAGATGGAACCAGGTGCCGCCCTTCTTGAGGATGGCGGCACTTGCGTCGGGCGGCGACGGGGTGGTGTCGGTGGCGAAGAGGGTGTGCCGGTTGGCCGCATCGAAAATATGGATGGCCGCGATGTCGCTGTCGTCGGCGATGAGGCTTGGCAGCATGCGTGCCAGGCCGCGCGCCTCGCCCAGCAGCAGGCCGTTGGCCGAGGCGCGGGCAAAGGCGCTGTCGACCTGGTCGGCGGCAATGCCGATGCGGGAGACCGTGATGCCGACCAGCAACTCGCCTTCCTTGTGGACCAGCAGCAGGGCCTGGAGGCACAGGGCGAGGGCCTGGGCGATGAACAGAAGCAGGCCGATCCGCAGCCAGCGGGGGGCGCTCGCGGGGACTTCGGGGGCAAGGGGTGATGCCTGGCTGGCGGGGTCTGGCATCCGCGTCTCTCCTGGAGCGGGGCGTGGAGGGTCTCGCCTGCTGCAGTCCCCTCATTCCATAAGGATAGGCGACGCCATGCTGCGCCGCACGCCTGGCTGCGCGCGGCGGCTTGCGGTGGTTTGCGGTGGATCAGGCCTGCGGGGTGTTGCTGCCGCCGATGGGCATGAACAGCGCGTCGACGAACTCTTTTGCACGGAAGGTTTGCAGGTCGTCGATCTGTTCGCCAACGCCGATGAAGCGCAGCGGCTTGGGGCTCTGGCGGGCGATGGCGGCCACCACGCCGCCCTTGGCGGTGCCGTCGAGCTTGGTGAGCACCAGGCCGGTGACGCCGATGGCGGCGTCGAAGGCCTTGACCTGCTGGAGCGCGTTTTGCCCGATGTTGGCGTCGAGCACCAGGAGCACTTCATGGGGCCCGGAGGGCTCGGCTTTCTGGATGACGCGGCGCACCTTGGCGATTTCTTCCATCAGGTGCAGCTGGGTGGGCAGGCGGCCGGCGGTGTCGGCCAGCACGATGTCGATGTTGCGGGCGCGGGCGGCGTTGATCGCGTCGAACACCACCGCGCCCGGATCGCCGGATTCCTGGGCGATGACGGCCACGCCGTTGCGCTCGCCCCAGGTCATGAGCTGTTCGCGGGCGGCGGCGCGGAAGGTGTCGCCGGCGGCCAGCAGCACGCTCTTGCCTTCGTTCTGGAAATGCTTGGCGAGCTTGCCGATGGAGGTGGTTTTGCCCGAGCCGTTCACCCCCGCGATCATGATGATGTAAGGCCGGTGGCCGCTGATCTCGAGGGGCTGTTCAAGCGGGGCGAGGATGGACAGCAGGCCTTCGGCCAGCGCGCTTTGCAGCTGGTCGGTGGTTTCGAGCTTGTCACGCTTCCAGCGCAGGCGCAGTTCCTTGAGCAGGTGCTGGGTGGCATCCACGCCGCAGTCGGCCATCAGCAGCGTGGTCTCGAGCTCTTCGAGGAATTCCTCGTCGATCTTGCGGCGCGAGAACAGGCTGGTCAGGCCGCCGATGCCGCCGCCGATCTGGTCGCGGGTGCGCGACAGGCCGGAGCGCAGGCGATCCATCCACGAGCGTTTTTTGTCTGGATGGGGGGCGGGTTCCGGGGTGCTTGCAGCGGGCGCCGCAGCGGGGACAACGACTGTTTCCGGCGCCGGGGTCGGCGCAGCGGGAGACTTGTCGCCGCCCTTGAGTGTTTTCTTCAGGAAACCAAACATGAGGTGCCGGGTCAGAGTGAGGGTCGATCGGGACGGGCTGCGGGTGAAATGACCGCGCTACCCGGTTGGCCGGGCCGCCGGAATGTCGCTATGATGCCGCGCGGCAAGTTCGGCCATTGGCCTTAACCTTTGAATTTTACCAGATGCTTCAAGAGCCTATGATGAATCGCAGTTTGCGCATCGGCGCCGTGGTGTGCGCCCTGTCCGCGACCTTCGCCGCTCCGGCCTGGGCCAACCCCTTCGAGAGTACGCTTCCCAACGGGATGAAGCTGATCGTCAAGGAAGACCGTCGGGCTCCGTCGGTGGTGCATATGGTCTGGTACAAGGTTGGGGCGATGGACGAGGTGGATGGCACCTCCGGCGTGGCCCACCTGCTCGAGCACATGATGTTCAAGGGCACCCGCAAGGTCGGGCCCGGCGAGTTCAACAAGCGTGTGGCCGCCGTGGGTGGCCGCGACAACGCCTTCACCAGCTACGACTACACCGCCTACTTCCAGCAGGTGCCCAAGGAGGCGCTCGGCAGGATGATGACGCTTGAGGCCGACCGCATGGTCAACCTGCAGGTGACCGACGATTCCTTCAAGAAGGAGATCGAGGTGGTCAAGGAAGAACGCCGCCTGCGCACCGACGACAAGCCCCGTTCGCTGGTGGTGGAGCAACTGATGGCCACCGCCTTCCAGGCCCACCCCTACCGCCGGCCGGTCATCGGCTGGATGAGCGATCTGGACAACATGACCGCCCAGGACGCCCGCGACTGGTACCAGCGCTGGTACGTGCCCAACAACGCCACCCTCGTGGTGGTGGGCGACGTGGATCACCAGACTGTTTTCAAGGACGCCGCGCGCACCTACGGAGCGCTCAAGACCCGCGCGCTGCCCCCGCGCAAGCCGCTTTCCGAACCCGAACAGAGCGGCCCGCGCCGCACGGTGGTCAAGGCTCCGGCCGACCTGCCCTACGTGGCCCTGGCCTGGCGCGTGCCCACCCTGCGCGATGTAAAGGCCGATGGCGATTTCTACGCGCTGCAGGTGCTCGCCGCCGTGCTCGACGGCTACGACGGCGCCCGCCTCGCCAAGAACATCGTGCGCGGCAGCCGCGTGGCGGTTACCGCCGGCGCCGGCTACGACGGTTCGGCCCGTGGCGAATCGCTGTTCGTGCTCGACGGCGCACCGGCAGCCGGCAAGAGCGTCGCCGACGTGGAGGCCGCGCTGCTGGCTGAAGTGACCCGCATCCAGAACGAAGGCGTTTCCGAGGACGAACTGCGCCGGGTCAAGGTGCAGGCCGTGGCCGGCCAGGTTTACAAGCGCGACTCGCTGATGGGGCAGGCGATGGAAATCGGCATGGACGAGATGGTCGGTTTGTCGTGGAAGCTCGACGCCGAGATGCTCGAGCGCATCCGTGCCGTAAGCGCCGCCGAAGTTCAGGCCGTAGCCAAAAAATACTTCCGCGCCGAAACCCTCACCGTCGCCCAGCTCGACCCCCTGCCGATGAACCCGCAGGCCCGTGCCAAGGCCGCTGCCGCGCCCGCGGCACACCGTCACTGAACGCTCCAGTTTTACAGGTTGATCAATCGATGATTCCCCACCGCAAGCGTTTCGGTGTTGCCCTTGCGCTCACCGTTGCAACCCTTTTTTCAGCATCTGCCGCGCGCGCCGGCCTGGCGATCCAGACCTGGACCACGCCGGGCGGCACCAAGGTGCTTTTCGTCGAAAGCCGCGCGCTGCCGATTCTCGACGTGCAGGTGGATTTTCGCGCCGCCGGTGCCGAGGCGCCGGCAGGCAAGGCCGGAATTGCCGGCCTGACCCGCGGGCTGCTCGAGTCCGGTGCCGGAGCTCTGGACGAAGACGCCATCGCCAACCGCGTCGCCGATCTGGGTGCCCAGATCACCGGCGGTGCCGACATGGACCGCGCGTCCCTGAACCTGCGTACGCTCAGCAACCCGGCCGAACGTGACGGCGCGGTTGACCTGCTGGCCACCTTGATTCGTCAGCCGGTCTTCCCTGCCGCCGCCGTCGAGCGCGAAAAATCGCGCACCATTGCCGGACTCAAGGAAGCCGCGACCCAGCCCGATGCCATCCTGGCCCGGCGCTTCGCAGCGGCGGTCTTCCCGGATCACCCCTACGGCCGCCTGCCGACCGTCGAAAGCGTCGCGTCCCTGAGCCGCGAAGACCTCGTGGATTTCCATACGCGTTACTACACCGCCGCGCGGGCCACGATCAGCATCGTCGGCGATGTCTCGCGCGCTGATGCCGAAGCCATCGCCGGCCGCCTCACCGCCGGCCTTCCCGCCGGCGAGGCGCCGGTGGCAAGCCTCAACACCACGCTGCCGGAGCGCCAGACGATCCGCGTGCCGCACCCCTCGGCCCAGGCCCACATTGCCGTCGGCCAGCCGGGCATGCGCCGCGGCGATCCGGATTTCTTCCCCTTGCTGGTGGGCAATTACATCCTTGGCGGTGGCGGCTTCGTGTCGCGCCTGACCGCTGAAGTGCGCGAAAAGCGCGGCTACGCCTACAGCGTCTACAGCTACTTTGCCCCCCAGCGCGATGTCGGCCCCTTCCAGATCGGCCTGCAGACCAAGGGCAGCCAGGCCGACGACGCCCTGCGCGTGGTCGGCTCAACCCTCGACGACTTCCTCGCCAAGGGGCCGACTGCAGCCGAGCTGGAGGCCGCCAAGAGCAACCTGATCAACGGTTTCGCGCTGCGTCTCGACTCCAACCGCAAGATGCTCGAACAGGTGGCGGCGATCGGCAGCTTCGGTCTGCCCCTTGATTACCTCGACACCTGGCGCGACCGGGTGCGCGCCGTAAGCGCCGCGCAGATTCGCGACGCCTTCAAGCGCCACGTTGCGCCGGATCACCTGGTTACCGTGGTGGTGGGCGGCGACGGGGACAAGACGGCGCCGCCGAAGAACGGATCTGCACGTTGAGCCGCATCCGCATCATCGGCGGCGACTGGCGCTCGCGCCTGATCGACGTCCGCACCGTAAAAGGCCTGCGTCCTACGCCCGACCGCGTCCGCGAAACCCTGTTCAACTGGCTGGGCCAGGATCTCGAAGGCAAGCGCTGCCTCGATCTCTTTGCCGGCAGCGGTGCCCTGGGTTTCGAGGCCGCGTCCCGCGGGGCCGAACAGGTCGTGATGATCGAATACGACCCGGTGGCCGTGGCAGCGCTGCAGGCCAATGCAAAAACCCTGCACGCGACGCGTGTACAGCTTGTGCGGGGCGATGCGCTAAGATTCGCGCGTTCTGCCAATCAGACCTTCGACGTCGTGTTTGTCGATCCGCCCTACCGGGCGGGCTGGATTGAGCGGATAGCGCCGTTGCTGCCGGATCTCCTCAGTGCCGAAGGGGTGGTCTACGTGGAGGCGGAGTACCAAATCGACAATCTCGAGCGATTGACGCGAATCAAATACGGTACGGCCGGGCAGGTGTATTACCACCTCTTTGCCCCCGCCGCCTGACAAGCGCGCGCTTTCGGCCGACAGGGAAAGGCAGCACCATGAGGGACGGTATCGCGGTTTATCCGGGAACTTTCGATCCATTTACCCGCGGGCACGAGGATCTCGTCCGACGGGCTTCCCGGCTTTTCGAGCGGGTCATCGTCGGCGTTGCGGCGAGCGGCGGAAAAGGGCCGATTTTCAGTATGGAAGAGCGTGTGGAGATAGCCCGCGAAGTGCTGGCGGCTTATCCGAACGTCGAAGTGCAGGGTTTTTCGTGCCTGCTGATGGACTTTCTCCATCAAAATAGCGCCCGAGTCATCCTGCGCGGCCTCAGGGCGGTGTCGGATTTCGAATACGAGTTTCAGATGGCCGGCATGAACCGCAAGCTTTACGGGGATGTCGAAACCGTGTTCCTGACGCCTTCCGACGAGTACATGTTCATTTCGGCCACCATGGTGCGCGAGATTGCGCGGCTCGGTGGCGATGTCAGCAAATTTGTGCAGCCCGGCGTCTTGGCCCGGCTGCACGCAAAGATCAACAAACAGTGAGTAACGAGGAAGCAAAATGGCCTTGATGATTACCGACGAGTGCATCAACTGCGACGTCTGCGAGCCGGAATGCCCGAATGGCGCGATTTCCCAGGGTGACGAGATTTACATCATCGACCCGAACAAATGTACCGAGTGCGTCGGCCATTTCGACGAACCCCAGTGCCAGCAAGTCTGCCCGGTCGATTGCATCCCCTTCAATCCGGAGCACCCGGAAAACAAGGACGACCTGATGGAAAAATTCCTCAAGCTGACCGCCGACAAGTAAATCGAGTCGCAGCCAGCCGAGGTATGAAAAAACCGGACGCACTTTTCAGTGCGTCCGGTTTTTTTTGCGCTGTTTTTTGATGGATCGCCGTGTCAGGCCGCGCGGGCAGAGCTTGTCGGAGAATTGGCCTGGGGCATGTCCAGCGCACTTTCGATGCGCCTCGCAAGACCGTCGAGCTGGCCGAGCTGGCGGACGAACAGTTCTTCGGCCTGCTGCAGCTCACGCACCCGGTCTTCCAGCGTGTCGGTGGCCTGATGGATGCGTTTGACGCTTTCGAGGCGGCGCTTCAGCTGGAGCTGGTATTCGCGGACCTGGGTTTCGAGCGGCGCCATCACGGCGCGCAGCCACTGCTCGGCGTCCCGGTTGGCCACCTCGAAGGTGCGGCGGGCTTCCACCGCCACGGTTTCGAAGAACTTCTGGGTCAGGGTGTGCTTCTCGGTGGTGACGATGGTCAGCACCGTGTTGAACTGGCTGTTGAAGGCGGCCTCGAGGCGCTCGATCTCCTTTTCGTAGCGCAGCGTGGAGAAGGCGGTTGGCGCAGCCAGCTTGAGGCCGTGCTCGACGGTGAAGCGCTTGTACATGGCGTCGAGCATTTTTGAAATTTCGCCGATCTCGTCGGTGGATTTCTTGAGGTTGCCGCGCAGGTGCAGGAAGAAGCCCTTCATCGCCTCGCGCAAACCGCGGGAGAAGGCCGCGTCGAGCATGGCCTCGCGGGTGCGCCGGGTTTCGTCGCGCAGTGCGTCGAGGCCCAGGTGGCCGAACAGGTTGTTGGAAAGGTTGGAAAACACGCTGCGCACGGCGTAATACTTTTGCAGGCCCTGCTCGAACTCGTTTTTCTCGGAGCGCACCTTGCGCATCATGTATTCGATGACGTTCTGGTTCTTGCCGCGCAGGTCGGTGAGTTCCTGCAATTGTTCCTGCAGGCCGCTGAGGCGTGCGTTGAGCAGCTCGCGCGAACGGCCGACGATATCGGTCACGTCGCCGTAGGTGTTGTCGCGAACGATGTCGCGCTTGGTGGGCAGAAGCTCGGTGGACAGCGCCCGTTCCAGCTGGAGAAGGCGGCTGCGTTCGAGCAGTTCGGAGTCGTCGTTGACCTTGGCGACCAGGCCCTTTTGCGCCGATACCGGATAGACCTGAGCCGGCTCGATTTCGAGGGTGGCCGCGACGCTGGCGACCTGGCCGGCAATCTCGCGCTCGATGTCGGCTTCGCTGCGCAGGCCGTCCCACAGGCCGTCGATCTTGTTGAGGGCAACGATGCGGCCACGCTGGCGCCGGCCGGCATTGACGTGCTCGCGCCACACGGCGAGGTCGCTCTGGGTAACGCCGGTGTCGGCGGCGAGGATGAACAGCACCGCGTGGGCGTTGGGCAGCAGGTTGAGCGTGAGTTCGGGCTCCGCGCCGATGGCGTTGAGGCCCGGCGTGTCCAGGATTACCAGGCCCTGTTCGAGCAGCGGGTGTGGAAACTGGATGACGGCGTGACGCCACAGGGGGATTTCGACCTTGCCCTCGGCGTCGGGGCGAATGCCGTGATCGCCGCTCTCGTCGATGGGAAAACCCAGTTCCTCGGCTTCGGCGGTGCTGGCCATGCGCGTTTCGCCAACCTGGGCGAGCGCAGCCTGCAGGCTTTCGGCCGAGCTGGTGTCGAGGGTGCGAACCTGCCACTCCTCGGGGTAGCGTTTGAGCTCGGTGATGCTGGCGTTGGTCTTGCGGCTTTCGATCGGCAGCAGGCGGATCTCGGGCTTGTCGCCTTCCTTCCACTGCAGCTCGGTCGGGCACATGGTGGTGCGGCCGGCGCTGGAGGGCAGGATGCGGTTGCCGTAGCCGGCGAAGAACACGGCGTTGATGAGTTCGGACTTGCCACGGGAAAACTCGGCCACGAAGGCGACGATCAGCTTGTCCTCGCGCAGGCGGTCGAGCAGGTACTGCAGGCGCAGGTCGG
>Ga0209175_10001620_pt1 | contig 11117 bp, 9 predicted proteins | sample JI91814C2DNA_FD_187506 | JGI IMG/M metagenome (GOLD analysis project Ga0209175, IMG submission 187506) | Wastewater effluent complex algal communities from Wisconsin, to seasonally profile nutrient transformation and Carbon sequestration -... | ecosystem: Engineered > WWTP > Effluent > Algae...
TCACCGATCTGCCAGCGGGGCAAACCTTCCCGCGCTTCCATGATCTTCGGCACACCCACGCGACCACGTTGCTAAAGGCAGGGGTTCCGGCGTACCAAGTGGCTGCGCGACTGGGGCACGCTGACGCCACCGTGACCCTGAAGATGTACGCGCATTACATGCCCGAAGATGGGCGACACCTCGGGAACGCATTCGCTGCGGCGCTCGCGTAGAATCGCGTTCCTTGATCGTTTTAGCAGAATTTAGCAAAACGATTTTAGGCTAGTTTTACAAGATCACTAAAATTGCTTAGAGTCCTTATCCCATAAGGGTTACAGGCAACCTGCCGACGTGGCGCAACTGGTAGCGCACCCGACTTGTAATCGGGCGGTTAGGGGTTCAAGTCCCCTCGTCGGCCCCAAGGTTTGCGCTGGCTCGGTCAATGCGCACGTTCAGTCTTGTCCAGAACAGCGGTCGCATCAAAGTCCAGGTTCGCCTGCATGAACTCCTTGGTCTCTGGCAGCGAGACGTGCAGGTCCTCCATGGTCTGCACTTGAATCGTCAGATCCTCGGCGACCAGGTCCAACAAATGGCCGCCCGCCAACCGATCGTCGCTGATGAAATGAAGATGCCAGCCGACGACGTTCAAGGTGGCCGCGTATGCCGGGAACCAAAATCCGACAATGCTTCCGGTGACATTCTCGAAGTGAAACTCCGCCTGCGACTGCGCTGCCTCCGCGAGCCCGACGCCAGGCTTCACGGGACAGACGGCGCGGGTGTGGACTCTGGCAAAGTCACCGTCAACCCGAACCGCGAAGAAGAAGTTGTCGCTGTCCCGCAGCTGATCGAGTTTGGACGCAAGTTCATCGAAACCGTCGAGACGGCCCGATCGTGACTGCGAATCGGGGCGAAATGTGGAAACCACCGCGAACGGCACAGGGTCGGACTCGCTCGCCGCGTGTGGGTCGCCGTGGCCGGGCACGCAGATGAATTCACCGTCGATAATCACCATCTCGCCAGCAAAGTCGGCGAAGGTACCAAGTCCGAAATCACCGTGAGGCCGCAGGTCGCCGACCGTCACTGCCTTGTTCTGGATCCCCTCAATCAATGCGTTCGTCGTCGAGATTTGGAAGATCGTGGCGTGTTCTTTGCCGAATGCGCTTGCGACGCTCGTGGCAATCAGATTCTCCGCTGTGTCGCCTGACTCGTCGGCCTGCCGGTGAACTTCGTCAAGGACAGACTGCGCGATGTTGATCGTGATTTCAGCCATGGGTGGACTCTGCCCGAGAACCAACGAGTCGGCCACCCGGGGCACCCGGATGGTTCTCCAGCGAGCACTTTCATCAGGAAGAAGTGACGTCAACTCGTCAGATCGCGGTGGCGCCACCCGAGATAGCCAATGCCACCCACTACTACGGAAACCACGACTAGCCAGACGACTGGCGTGATTCCGCTCGTGCCGACCGGCAACAGCGGCGTGTGTTGGAACGGCGAAAGATCCATCAACCACTGGGGGGCGTTCCACAAGACCCCGAATTCGCCGAGCGCGATGAACGCCACCAGGAACCCCCACGCTGCATAGGTCAGGCGCGGCAACCAACCGAAGATCAACAGAACCACGCTCGTCACCACCCAGGCCGCTGGAATTTGGGCAAGTGCGGCAACTGTTACCCGCGCGATCTGGCTACTGTCATGAAGCGCGACAGCAGCGCCGACCCCAACCGATACGCCCGTCAGAAGCAGCAGGAGGGCGACGCCGATGAGTGCCGCGGCGTAGTGGCTCGTGGCCCACATGGTTCGAGTCGTGGATGTTGCGAGCACGACCTCGGTGTGACCTGCCGCTTCTTCACTGCGCAGGTGGTTAGCGGCCGAGACCCCATACACCGCAACCAGAGTTCCCATGATCGCGATTTCAGCGGCGAGGAATGCATCCGTGAGAGCGCTGGCTCCACCGAGCTTCTGGATCAACTCCTGCGCATTGGGAGACGTCAGGAAATCACTCACGGTGCCAGCGAGCGAGCCGATCAGGACGCCAAACACCACGACCGCCACGGCCCACGCGAGAAACACCCGCTCTTGGAGTCGCACTGCCAAGCCCCAGACTCCCGCTCGGTTCCAACCTGCTGGGCCAGGACGGTCCTGGCGAAGCCCAGTTCCCAGGTCGCGGTGGGCGCGCAGAGCCACCGCCACGGGGATGAGGACGACCCCCAAAGCGACGGGCAGAAGCAGCACCGCCCAGCGGTCTCCGGCATAGGCGCGGACTTGTTGATTCCAACCGATCGGCGAAAGCCACGACCACACTGATGGTCCTGGGTCAGCGAGATCACCGACCGCCCGAAATGCGTAGGTCACTGCGATCACGATGACGCTCATGCCGATCGCGGATCGCGAGCTTGAGGCGATCTGCGCGGCGACCGCCGCAACGGAACTGAATGCGATGCCCGTCGCCGCCCACCCGAGCCCAAATGCGAGGGAACCCGCAACCGGCAGGCCACCACCAATGAGAGCGGCGGTAGTGACCAGACCCAGAACGATGCTCGCGCCGAAACTGATCACCAGAGCGGCGGCGATCGGTGCGTTACGCCCGAGCCTCCCCGAACTGAGCAATTCAAGGCGTCCGGTCTCCTCGTCTTGGCGAGTGTGACGAATCGTGATGACGACCATCAGGACTGCGAGGGCAGCCGTCATGAACGCCGAATACTTGATCATGGCGAGCGCCCCGAGGGACGATGGGTCGTAGATGCGCCCAAAGAGCGCCACCATCGAAGCGGTGGAATTCAGCGTGGTTGCCGCCTCGATACGTGCCTGCTCGTTAGGGAACAGGTCCCCTGATGCGGCGGCAGTTGAGTAGGCCATAAGAGCGAACGCAATGATCCAAAGCGGGAGCAACACCCGGTCGCGCCTTAAAGCCAGGCGGACCAGCGTGAAGGTTCCAACCAACGACTCACGCATCGCTTCACCGCCCCTCTGAGGGCTGGCTTCCGGCGTCGGGGGAACTTTCCGCAGGAGCCCCGTAGTGGCGCAGGAACAACTCCTCAAGCGTCGGCGGCTGACTCGTCAGTGATTCCAACCCAGCAGCCGTGACGGCCTCCATGAGAGGCGCCAGGCCGACGGGTTCAACCTGAACGCTGACTCGGTTCCCCTGGACAACAACGTCGTGCACTCCGGGAATCCGGTCTAGCCCATCGGGCACGGTTGTGACGTCAGCCGTGATCGAGGTTCGGGTGAGGTGACGTAGATCTGAGAGACGGCCGCTTTCGACAACCTTGCCGTCACGAATGATGCTGACCCTGTCTGAGAGCGCCTCGGCCTCGCTCAGGATGTGGCTGCTGAGGAGTACGGTCCGACCGTCATCTCGTAGCTGGCGTACACACTCGCGGAATGCCTCTTCCTTCAGGGGATCGAGGCCAGAAGTCGGTTCATCCAGCAGGAAAAACTCCGCGTCGGTGGCGAGTGCCGCAATGAGGGCGACCTTCTGCCTGTTTCCCTTCGAATACGAACGCGCCTTCTTGGTGGGATCGAGGTCGAAGATTTCAAGGAGGGCATCGCGTCGAGTCCGATCCTGACCACCTTGGAGTCGTCCAAGTAGGTCGATGACCTGGCCTCCTGTGAGGTTCGGCCACAGCGACACATCACCTGGCACGTATGCCAATTGACGGTGGACTTTCGCGGCGTCACGCCATGGGTCGAGGCCAAGTACGCGCATCGATCCACCATTGCTGCGAAGCATCCCTAAGGCGAGCCGAAGGGTGGTGGTCTTACCAGACCCATTCGGCCCCAAGAAGCCGTGGACCTCGCCACGAGCCACGGTGAGATCTAGCCCGTCAAGCGCTGCGAACGAGCCAAAACGCTTGACGACCCCGGACATTTCGAGAACGTTGTCCATACCCTCAAGGGTACTCGCGCATTGGGCGCCGCGAACCCTTCCGGCTCCTCAGAGATTGATCTTTGGATCACATAATCTGAGGGGATCACCCACTAGTCGAACAGTGCGACGGCCCGTCCCACAACTTCACCAGCAGCCAGGCGTCCATACGCCTCAACCACGTCATCGAACGGGAACGTCTCCACAACTGGTTTGACTTTCCCGTCACGAATCAGCGTCATGAGGTCCACGAGGTCACGACGGTTCGAGCCAAACGGGAAGTGCGCGCGCACGCCAGGTTGTACGTGCCCGGGTCCGACCTTGACTGCTCCGCCAGACATACCCACCAACACGATTTCACCGGATGGCCGCGTGAGGGCGCTGGCAAGGTCGACGGTAACGGGTGCCCCGGCACAGTCAATGACTGCTGCACACATCTCTCCGCCGGTGATCTCAAGCACCTCGTCCCTGTTGTTAGCTCCTGCGAGCAGCGCGTCGTCTGCTCCCATCCTGCGAGCAAGTTCTAGGCCTTCATCGCGCGCATCGATCGCAATGACCCGACAGTTTGTAATGGCTTTCAGGATTCCGACCGCGAAACTTCCGACGCCTCCGGTACCGATCACCAGGACTGGCTCGCCAGCATTGAGCACGCCGTGGGCGGCCTTGACCGCGTGGTACGCGGTCGCACCCGCGTCAGGCAACGGCGCGGCAATTTCAGGCGGAAGTCCCATTCGGTCGAGCAGGTTCTCTTCCGGAATCGCGACATGCGAAGCCAAACCACCATCGCGTCCCACACCAAGGAACTGCAGCCCGGCGAACTGGCACGCAGCCGAGTTCCCGTGGGTGCACTGCCAGCAGGTACGACAGCCCGGTCCGGCTCCGGCAACGATGAGGTCCCCGACCTCCCAGCCGACGACATCTGAACCAAGTTCAACGATCCGACCGGCGACCTCATGGCCGAGCGTCATCGGCATCGGCCATGTCCGCATGATCTCGTTCACCGGGTAGGCAGGCGATTGCATATGGAGATCGGAAGCACAGATTCCGGCGCCTTGAACCTCAACGACAACTTCGGTTGGTCCAGGCTTCGGTTCGGGCGCGTCAGCGAAGGCCGCCGGAGTTCCGAGCGCGGGGAGTCGATAGGCCTTCATGGAATTACCACCACCGGAACGTCGTCAGGGTCAATGTCTTTGGCGTTAACCACCGAGTCCAACGAGGTCGTTGTGTGATCAACCGTGATCTTGGTGTTGTCGAGAAGGTCGAGGACTTCGCGCAGGTCGCCTCGGCTACCACCTTCGACGTAGCGAGCTGAACCATTGCGGTTCAGGCGCCCGGCACCAATCGGGACGAAACCGCCACCGGTTCCAGCTACCACGATCGCCCCGCCTTGCGTTGCGGCCGATCCGGCGAATGCTGACGATGCTTCAGTCCCAACGAAATCGAGCACGCCGTCAACACCCCAACCTCCGACTAGGTCTCGAATGACCTCGGCGTTGGCATCAGCTGAATCCAGAATGGTCTCGGCGTAGCAGGTTCGGTGAGACTTGAGTGCCGCAACATCGTCGGTGACGGCAATCACCCGACAGCCAATCCCTTCAGCGAGGATGCCCATTGCGTATCGCGCCTTGGCGTTGCCGCCAATAACGACGGCGTGGTTTCCGGGCGCAAGCATCGTCCTGGCAACACGAATGGCGTGATAGGCAGCCAGCCCAAAATCGCTTGCCGGTGCAGCCTCTTGTGGGCTTAGCCCACCGACGCTGAGCACCAGTCGCTCGGGCGCCGCTACCTGTTGTGCGAGTCCGCCATCACGGCTGATTCCGGGAACCAGTCGGGTCTTTGCGCGCGGATTGATGCAGTAGTTGTCCATGCCGGTGAGGCATGGATGGCAGCTGCCGCAGGAGCCGGGAGGCGCAGTCACCACGACATCGCCAACCGCACAGTTCTGCACAGCCGAGCCGACCTCGACAACCGTTCCGGCGAAGTAACGCCCGAGCGTTATCGGCAGCACGCCAGGCTGTGCCTGCGACTCGTCAATGGGTGTCTGCTGAAAGGCGACGTCGGCGGCGCTCAGAGACGCAGTCGCAACATCGATCAGCACATCGGATGGTCGGACGGTTGGCGAATCGACGTCTGCAAGTTGCGCCGCTTGGCCAAGTGCCTCGAGCCTCAGCGCCTTCATTGGCGCCCCACTACTTGATCATTAGTACAAGCCATGACGGGAACGTAGCGGGACTCACATCGCACATACAAGCGAAGCGGTGCCGACGGGTGAATTCTTCGCGCCGATTTGCATCGAACGCGCGGGCCGCAGATGAATCTCCCGCAAGACCTCAGCTGTGGTTGCCACCATGGCTGCCGTGATCATCGGTTCCCGGAGCGTGAACACCATGGTCGTCGCCCGGTTCCACGTGATTGCCGTGATCGTCGATGCCGTCAATGTCGTCGAGTCCGGAACCACCGGACGAGCTGTCGCGACCAGACCCACCTTCGATCGAGTCATCGCCTGCCCCACCGTTGACGCTGTCATCACCTTGGTCACCGAACAGATCGTCGTCGCCGCCGCGGCCGAAGATGCGATCCTTGCCACGACCGCCGTGGATTTCGTCCGCTCCATTGGATCCGCAGATCAGGTCATTTCCGCCACCGGCAAACACAGTGCTGGCACCCGTCAGCACGATCACGTCCCTGTGCGACGTTCCACGGACGACGCCTCCCGTACCAACGATGGTTGCCCGCTTTCCCTTGCAGCTCAGAGACTTTCGCACCTGTGGAGCATCGGTAGACGCAAAGGTCGCTGTGGTGTTGGCGAGGCCAACCCCGACCAACGAAACCGTCGCAACAGCCATAACGCTGAACTTCTTGAGAGAATTCATGACACTGCTCCTCGAACTGTTCCGACGACTTTCCCTACCCACATCCTCGCGACCCGGGCGCTACCCGGCAATTGACCGATGGTCTTACGACCATCGGCCCCCGCTAGGAATCGAGTAACCCGTTGCGCTGCGCCCACACAGCGGCTTGTGTTCGGTCTGACACTCCGAGGCGGTTGAAGATTCGACCGAGATGAGCCTTAACCGTCTTCTCGGAAATATTCAATTCGCGGGCGACCTGTTTGTTGAGCATCCCGCTACCAACAAGCACAAGGACCTCACGCTCTCGTGGAGTCAATGCGCTTGGGTCAACTGGACGGCGATCCTCCAGCAAGTTCGATGCGACCCGAGCATCGATCGGTGAGCCACCCTCATAGGCACTTCGAATTGCGCGCGCAATTTCGTCGGGCTGTGCATCCTTCAACAGATACCCGCACGCGCCTGCGTCGAGTGCAGCGGTGACGCGACTGCGGTCCGGAAACGACGTCAGGACAACAATTCGTGCGCCCGGATTTGCCAGGCAAATCTCACGGGTTGCTGCCACACCATCCATGGTCGGCAATGACAGGTCCATCAGCACGACGTCCGGAACGACCTGGGTGTACAACTCGACTGCCTCATCGCCGTCAACAGCCTGACCAACAACGGCCAGGTCATCGCTGGACTCCAGCAGCATCGCAAGCCCGGCCCGGACGACTTGGTGGTCATCGACCAACATCACCTGAATCACGTCAGCGGAACCTCCACTCGCAATGTTGTTCCACCTGACTCGACGGAACTGATTGCCCACGTACCGCCGACGTGGGCAACAGCGTCACCCAGAACGGCCAGACCAAAGTGCCCGCCGCTAACGGCGGCTTCAACGCTGGAATCGAAGCCGACTCCGTCATCGGTTACCTGAAGCGTCACGACCGCATTGTCTGCGATGAGTCGCACATCAACGCTGTTTGCGTTCGCGTGGCGAACAACATTACGCAAGCCCTCTTGGGCACATCGGAATATGACCGTCTCGACTGCCTCAGGAAGTGGTGACGACAGCTGTACCTCTAACGAAGTCGAAATGCCACGTGCTTCCAGCGCCGCCAAGAGCCCGCCCAAGGCGCTCTCAATGCCCGCATCACGAAGATTCGGCGGGTAGATCTCCACGAGGAGCGAGCGCAGAGCTGTGACTGCGTTGCGCGTGTGAGCAGCCGCAGTCTCGACCGACTCGGCGCGCGCATCGCCAGGTTCGAATGAATTCGTCATCGCCGCGAGCGTGAATGTCACCCCAGTTAGGTCTTGGACAACGCCGTCGTGGAGGTCAGCAGCGATCCTCTTTCTTTCGACGTCAGAGGCCTCAACCGCTGCCTCGAGCAGGCGTTGCTTCGCCACTTGGTCGCGCTGGATCCGCGTCGACAGCCGCCACGCAAGCGGAAGCTGTAACAGCGCAAGCAGGAGCACTCCCCCGACAACGATCGGAACGAATTGGTTGGACAGCTGCGCCGCTGCCGCGTTGACCGCCTCATATCGGTAGTAGGCCTCGAACAACAGCGGCTTGCCTTCGGGTGAGGTGACCGGCGTGTACACCTCAAGCAGATCACCGCCACCGACTTCGAATCGGTTTTCGGGCCGACTGAGGTCACTGACTTCGGCCTCGATTCCACCCTCGCGCAGAACTTCGAGTTCTTCCTCACCGAGCGGATACCTCGTGCCGATCAGTCTGGCGTCATCGGAGAAGACGATCGTTCCGTCCTCGGCCCAGATCTTGACCCGAGCCACGTCGGGTCCGAGGAGTTGATCATTCGCCAACTTCTGCATCGCCGCGATAGCCGCGGGGTCGCCGGTGACAAGTCCACGTGGCATCCCAGGGGCCACGACAGCGTTCGCCAGGATCGTCGTCTTGTCCCGCGCAGAGGTGATGGCCTCTTGGATTCCGACTTGGCGACAGGCCACCAACGCCACTGCCAAAACGACGACGGAGGCCAACAGCCCAATCGCCGCGAAGGTGAAGAGCGCGCGCCGGCGGCTGCGGTCAGGAGAGGCGGACACGGCGCCAACGGTATCCGTCGATCCCACCCGTGCACCGACGGCCCGCGCGAAGCACCGCTGCCGTTCGAACTAAGGCAGACGAATGGCCCGCCCCGGTATCCCGGTGGCAGGCCATTCGTTGTCTGTAGCTGGCGAACGCTTGACTATCCGCGAGCTCCGTCGAAGCGAGCCGTGACATCGGCCCAGTTGACGATGTCCCACAGCTTCGTGACGTAGTCAGGACGCACGTTCTTGTATTGCAGGTAGTACGCGTGCTCCCAGGCATCAAATACGAGCAGCGGGGTGGTGTTCATCCCGACGTTGCCGTGGTGGTCGTACACCTGCGTGATGATCAGCTTCTCGCCCAGTGGATCCCACGCGAGCACGCCCCAGCCCGAACCTTGAACCAACGTTGTGGCCGAGGTCAGCTGTGCCTTGAAGGCATCGAAGGATCCGAAGTTGTCCTCGATCGCCGCGGCAAGTTCACCGTCGGGGCGATCGCCACCGTCTGGCGAGAGGTTCTCCCAGAAGATCGAGTGCAATACGTGGCCGCTCAGGTTGAATGCGAAGGACTTTTCCAGACCAACAATTCCACCAAACGCGCCCTTGTCACGCGCTTCAGCTAGTTGATCAAGAGTGTCGTTGGCTCCCTTGACGTAAGCGGCGTGGTGCTTGTCGTGGTGCAGTTCCAAGATCTCGCCGCTGATGGCGGGAGCAAGGGCACTGTAGTCATAGGGCAGATCAGGCAGAGAGTACGTAGCCATGTGGCCTCCAAGTTTGCGAAGATGCAATCCGGTCGCCCCCGACCTTAGCGAGACTTCGATCACCCGGGCAATGAAGCCCCTTGGGAAGCAGCCAACGCGGCCTCCTGGCGCTGCTGCGGAAATGCCGGGCGACGGCCGAATACCCAGTGCTTGAGAGCAATGAATCGAAAGAGTGTGGCCCCCAAATTCGCGACGACCAACACGACGACTTCGACGGCCAGCGACTGGTTTCCTGTCGCGTGCAGAACTGCCAACGACCCGCTGGTGATTGCCAGCGCAAATCCGAATACCAGCAGTCCTTGGCCGTGCTGGCGAGTCCGTCGGGATCGACCCGTCACGCCGAACGTAAGTCGACGGTTCGCAGCGGTGTTCCCGACTGCGGTGATTAGCAGCGCCGCGAAGTTCGCGAGCTGCGCCCCAACGACCGAGCTCAACATCATGAAGAGGACCAGATACGCCACTGTGGAGGCGATCCCAATCATGCCGAAACGCACCACCTGTCGCATCAGCCCTGGTGAAACACCAGTCGAAACGTCCCCTGACGTATCTCGCCCAAGCGCCGTGCGCACTTGAGATAGGGGCAACTTTCCGCGCATCAACGAAGAACCCAGTCGCATGATGCCTCGGACATCCGCTGCAGCAGTTGCCACGATGTCGACCCGTGAATCCGGATCGTCAACCCAGTCCACCGGTACTTCGTGAATCCGAAGATCGGCTCGTTGGGTGAGGACAAGCAGTTCGGTGTCGAAGAACCAGCCGGTGTCCTCGATCATTGGCAGTAGCTGAGCTGCGGCATCAGCGCGAATTGCCTTGAAGCCACATTGCGCGTCCGAAAAGCGGGCTCCGAGCGTTCCGCGAAGCAGCAGGTTGTAGCTGCGGGAAACGAACTCACGCTTCGGTCCGCGTGTAACGCGTGAACCCCGAGCTAGGCGCGTCCCAATTGCGACGTCGGAGTGTCCTGAAATCAACGGAGCAACCAACGGCAGGAGCGCACGCAGGTCCGTCGAGAGGTCCACATCCATGTAGGCGAGGACCTCAGCCTCGGATGCTCCCCACACCGCCTTCAGCGCTCCGCCGCGTCCCTTGCTCGGGAGGTGCACCACTCGAACCTCTGCAAAGAGGGCCGCAAGATCTTCGGCAATCGCCAAGGTGTCGTCGGTGCTCGCGTTGTCCGCAATGGTGATCCGAAATGGATATCGCAGCTCCTCGCTCAGGTACTTGTGGAGGCGGTGGACGCTCGGGCCGAGTCCCACCTGTTCGTTGTAGACGGGTACAACAACCTCAAGCATGAGGGTCTGCACTTGCGCGTGGGGGGCCTCGCGATGATCCGTTCCGAGGACTGAATCTGTGGTCATGGCCAACACATTGCTGACTTTGTCTGTACCGACCGTGTGCCCGGCCTGTGGCGTCGCTGTGAAGCCCTCGCCCAGCATTGGGGCGGTCTGCATCCCCATAGCGTTAGAAACGCCGCCCAATACTGGGCGAGGGCGAGATGCTGCGCGAGGATTCGCTGGGCACAGGTGCTTCACAGGAAATACATAGACTTCGCATGGACACTGCACAGCAAAGCCCAAGACGATGGGATTCATGATGCCGAGCGCAGCTACCCCCCAACCTTCGACCTCGAATCCG
>Ga0209175_10001621_pt1 | contig 11110 bp, 10 predicted proteins | sample JI91814C2DNA_FD_187506 | JGI IMG/M metagenome (GOLD analysis project Ga0209175, IMG submission 187506) | Wastewater effluent complex algal communities from Wisconsin, to seasonally profile nutrient transformation and Carbon sequestration -... | ecosystem: Engineered > WWTP > Effluent > Algae...
TGGTCGGCTCCGCCACCGACATGGCTCACCACCACCCGGATGAAGCGGTGCGCACCCGCAACCAGGCTTTCGTCGATCTGATGATTCCGGTGGTCAAGGGCTGGTGCACCGAGAACTCCATCGCCGTGAGCTCCGATGGCGTGCAGGTGCACGGCGGCATGGGCTTCATCGAGGAAACCGGCGCGGCCCAGCATTACCGCGATTCGCGCATCACCTCGATCTACGAAGGCACGACGGCGATCCAGGCCAACGACCTGATCGGCCGCAAGATTGCCCGTGAAAGCGGCCTTACCGTGCTGGCGCTGGTTGGCGAGATGCGCAAGGTCGAAGCCCAGCTGGCTGAGGCCGCAGGCGACGAGTTTGCGGCGATCCGCAAGTCGCTGTCCGCCGGCATCACCGCGGTGGAAGAGGCTGTTGCCTACATCGTTGCCACCTACGGCAAGGACATCAAGGCCGCTTCGGTGGGTTCGGTGCCTTTCCTCAAGCTGCTCGGCATTGTTGCGGGTGGCTGGCAGATGGGCCGTGCGGCACTGGTTTCGGCCCGCCGTCTGGCCGAGGGCAGTGGCGACGCGTCCTTCTACAAGGCCAAGATCACCACGGCGCGTTTCTATGCCGACCATGTGTTGTCGCAGGCGCCGGGCATTGCCTACTCGGTGGTCAATGGTGCGGCCGGTGCGCTCGATCTGACGGAAGATCAGTTCTGAGCGCTCGTTTCTGAAGACGTTTGCAGCACGGGAAAGGGGCCGCAAGGCCCCTTTCTTCGTTAACGTCGCCCGCTCAGTGCAGCTCCGGGAAACGCTGCAGCCACAGCCAGGCAACGACGATCTGGGCGAGGATGGCCAGCGTGCAGGTTCCGGTGACATAACAGCAGGCGGCCGGCAGCACGTGCTCAAACCATTCTTCGAACAGCATGCCGAGCGCAAAGAAAAGCAGGCTCAGCGCGACCCACTTGAGCATGAAACCGGGCAGGTGGCTGCCCATTTTGCGGTTGTAGCGGTAGTTTTGCCGGCGTTCGAGAAGGCTGCCGCGGGTCACGTCGCGGAAGTAGCGGAAGGGCCACAGGAAGCGGTACAACAGATGCCAGACGGCCTCCTGGCTGGGCGGGGAAATCCTGTTCATGATGCGCTCCTTCCGTGGCGGCCGGATCGGTGAAGTCTGCACCGAGTCCGGGAAGGAGGGAAGGGGGCGCCGCCGGGAGAGCAACGCGGGCATGGCGCCGGCTGCAGAATGTTTCATACTTTCTCCGTGAGACTCGTTCGATTTCAATCCACCACAAGAGGCCGACCATGAATGCCAGAATCCTGATCCTGCTGACGGCCACCCTGGCTGGCGGCGCTGCCTGGGCCGGCGATCCTGCCGTCGGTGAAAAATTGGCCACCGCGAAAAACTGTGCGGCCTGCCACCAGCGCCTGGTGGGTGGCGATGGTTCAAAGCTCTACACGCGTGCGGATCGAAAGCTTAAAACACTGGCTCAGCTCGCGTCCCAGGTGCATTTTTGCAGCACGCAATTCAAGACCGGCTGGCTCCCCGAGGACGAGGAGCATGTCGTGGCCTGGCTGAATCATCGCTATTACCAGTTCAAGTGACTGGCTCGGGGGCGCGCCCTGAAGCGCTCTCTTTTTGCAGCGATCTGATAAAGGAGGAGACGGGAATGAAACTGCTTCGATGGGCGGCCGCGCTCGGCCTTGCCGGTACGCTGGGTGCGGTGTGGGCCGCGGGCCCGCCGGACCTGAACCTCGCGCGCAACCTGGCCGCCACCTGCGCCAACTGTCATGGCACCGACGGTCGCAGTGTTGCGGGCTCGGGCAGCGCAGGCCTTGCCGGCACCGACAAGGACACGCTCATGCAGAAGCTGCGCGACTTCCGCTCCGGCGCCAGGCCCGCGACGATCATGCACCAGATCTCCAGGGGTTACACCGAAGCCCAACTCGAACTGATTGCGGCGTACTTTGCCGCCCGCAAGTGAGCGGGGGCGCGACCATGCAGAATCGACGCGATTTCCTGAAAACAGCCGCCCGTGCCGGCGCCGGGGTGGCATTGCCGGGCTGCGCGATGGGCTCGCGCCCGCGCGGGCACGTGGTGGTGGTGGGCGGCGGCTACGGCGGCGCCACGGCGGCCAAATATCTGCGCATGTGGAGCCAGAAGGGGGTCGATGTCACCCTCGTCGAGCGCAATCCGCAGTTCATCTCCTGCCCGATTTCCAACCTTGTGATCGGCGGCGACAAACAGATGGCCGACATCACCATGAGCTACGCGGGCCTTCGTGATACATGGGGTGTGAAGGTGGTGCAGGACAGCGTGATCGCCGTGGATGCGGCGGCCCGCAAGCTCCGGCTGGCCAGCGGCGGCGAACTCGGCTACGACCGGCTGGTGCTCTCGCCAGGCGTGGATTTCATGTTCGAGCAGCTTCCCGGCCTCGAGAGCGAAGCGTCCCGCAGCAGGGTGCTCCACGCCTGGAAAGCCGGCGCCCAGACGGTGGCCCTGAGAAAGCAGCTCGAAGACATGCCGGACGGCGGCGTCTATGCGCTGACGATTCCCAGGGCGCCTTACCGCTGCCCGCCGGGGCCCTACGAGCGCGCCTGCCTGGTGGCCAGCTACCTCAAGAAGAGCAAGCCGAAATCCAAGGTGCTGGTGCTCGACGCCAATGAGGAAATCACCTCCAAGAAGGCCTTGTTCACCACGGCTTTTGAAAAGTATGCAGGCATTCTCGAATACCGCCCGAACAGCGAACTGCGCGAAGTGGATGCCGCCAGCCGCACGGCGATTCTCGAATTCGACAAGGTGAAAGCCGACGTGCTCAACGTTGTGCCGCCCCAGCGCGCCGGCGACATCGCGGCAAGCTCGGGCCTGAAGCTCGTCAACAAGCGCTGGGTGGATATCGACTGGCTGAGCTTCGAGTCGGTGAATACGCCGGGTGTGCACGTCATTGGCGACGCCATCTTCCCGGCGCCGACGATGCCCAAATCGGGCCACATCGCCAACCAGCACGCCAAGATTGCGGCGGCAGCCATCCTCAACCTGCTGGCGGGCGAAGCGCCGAACCCGGAGCCGGTGCTGATGAACACCTGCTACAGCTTCGTGGATTCGCAAAACGTCATCCACGTCAGCTCAATACACCAGTACGACGCGGCGAAGAAAGTGGTTTTGCCGGTGCCGGGCTCGGGAGGTGTTTCCGCCGTGGCCAACGAGCTGGAAGCCAAATACGCGATGGCCTGGGCGAAGAACATCTGGGCCGACATGCTGGTTTGAGTTTGCGCGCCTCCGGCCTGGATTACTCCAGCGTGGAGAGGTAGCTGGACACGGCCTTCACCTCGAGTTCGGTCAGCTTCGCGGCGATGGAGTGCATCACCGCATTGTCGTTGTTGCGCTCGCGGGTGTTGAACTGCTTGAGCTGGTTCTCGAGGTAGAGCGGCTGCTGGCCGGCAAGGCGGGGCAATTGCGGCGTGCCGTGGCCCTTGGTGCCGTGGCACGAGACGCAGGCCGCCACGCCGGAGAACGGGTTGCCCTTGACGAAGATGTAGCGCCCGACACCGGCCAGATCCGCGTCGCCCGCTTCGCTGCGGGTTGCCGGCTTTTTCTGGAAGAAGGCGCCAAGGGATTTCATCTCTTCCGGTGTCAGCTCGTCGACCATGCCGGCCATCGTTTCGCTCTTGCGCCTGCCGCTCTTGAAGTCGCCAAGCTGCCTGGCGATGTAGTCGGCGTTCTGGCCGGCCAGACGCGGGTAGAGCGCCGATGCCGCTTCGCCTTCCATGCCGTGGCATAGAAAGCAGCGCCCCCCGACGATCTCCTCGGCTCGCTGCAGGTCGGCCGCCTGGGCTGCAAGGGGCAAGCCCAGCGCGAAGGCCAGGCTGGCGGCGAAGAATCCCTCTTTCATGTGTCTCTCCTCGTTGTTTCGATCCGCAACGGGAAATTACCAGAATCTTCCAGTGCGCTTGAATGGCCGGTGTTGCGTCGGCAGCCAGTTTCAACTCAATGTCGCCGACGTTCTACTCCCCGCAACATCTCCAACCGACGCTGTGCCTCCTCGAGCACATTAAAACCGCCCCTTCCTGTCTGCGCGTAGCGTGCCAACATGCCTGACTGCAGTTCGTCGGACTGGGATTCGAACATTCTCCAGACCTCAGCCTCATCGTCGTCTGGACTCAAGAAGCCGAGTTCATCAGCGTACCGCCTCATACGTTCTAGGGTTGTCAGCGCATACTTCCAGTTGGCCAAAGGCTTGAGCAGCAGAACCGTGCGGCGCTCCACGGATGCGTGCGCCAAGTCGTGAATCCTGGCTGACCAGTCGTCGCCCGGACGATGTTCGGCACCGATTGCCGAGAGCGCTAGGTCGAACTGAGCCAGTCGCTCCTCCAAAGTGGGCGGGGATGTCTTGTGCGGCACCTCGACGATTCGACCTGCTATCTCGAACGCGTCAGCAAAAGGACGAGCCGCAAGGGGCTGAGCCCCCCGTCGGTCCAGCGCTTCAATCAACAGATTTCTGTCTTCGATGGACGGAGCCCAAAGGTCCAGATCCCGGGGAGGGCGGCCTGTAAGCAGTGACTTGAACGCGCCGCCTGCGAGGAAGAATCGGGCGCCGCTGTCGAGCCCCACCGTCCCGGCAACTTCACGCCTCGCAAATTCGATCACGTCCAGCTCGCGAAGACCGCAGAGCGGCTCAGGTACGCCGACCCGGTGTTCGTCCCGGTAGGCTGCATGGAGTCCTTCGTCGTCACGCCAGAAAAATGCCCCCTCAAGGTACCAGGGCCAGGACTCTGGCCCCAGAGCCTTCCCCAACAGGCGTGCCGAAGTTGCTGTTACCAGCGAGTCATGGGTGACGAAGACGTGCAGGCCTGGTGTCTGAGCAGCGCTTGTAAGCATGTGATGCACCAGATAACGCGCGGCAGCGTCAGGGTTCGCCATCCCGGGCAATGCGCTCTCTTCGCTCACCAGATGCTGCATTACACCTTCGTGGCCAAGTGAAACCCAATTTCCCCATGCCTTGCGACCGTCGAGAACAAAGGCACCGGGATCACCGAGAAGCGGGTCGGCCACGATCTGGAACTCGACGCCCGCGCTGGAGCGTATGACCTCGGCGGTCTGGATGCAGCGGGGAAGGGGGCTGGTGTGCAGCGTTCTCAATCGCCCTCTTAGGGCATGGCCCAGCAACTGACCAAGTTTCACGCCGGCTTCATTGATGGGAACCGCGTTTCCGGCGTCCCCCGGAGGGAGATCATCTCGAGCGGAGTGACGAATCAACAGAGCCACTGGGCGATCCAGGGGGATTGCCGTCAGCCACCGCTCCATGGACGGAGGTATCTGCCAGATGGTCTCTTCCTTCATCGTGCCCGTCCCACCAGGATCGACGGCAAGGCTGGCAGGTGCCGTACCTCGACAAGATCAAATCCCGCAGCCGTAAAAATGGACGCGTATCCAGCCTCAGTGCGCTCCTGCCCTCCAGTGGCCATCAGAAGGTGGAGGTCGCACAAGGCTCCTGCGACACCTGTCTCCGGCAACACCATCTCGATCACGAAGATCTCGTTGCCGACAGCCAACACTTCTCGAACCCGCTTGAGGATACGGATGGCCGCGCTGTCGTCCCAGTCATGGAGAATGCGAGCCATCACTACCGCATCAGCCGAAACCTGCCATGGTTGAAACAGGTCTGCCGCCCGCAACTCGATGCGCGGTTCCGACGAAAGGAAGCGCTGCGCCTGGTCGACGACTTCTGGGCGATCCAGCAGGGTGATCACAAGCTCGGGATAGCGCTCCAGCAACGCGAGCGACAAGGCGCCCAAGCCGCCGCCGGCGTCGACTACCCGCTCATTACCCCGGAGACGCAGTGCAGCCGGCACGGCCGGGTAGTCGTGACGCGCGTAACTGAGCAACATCCGGTGATGAGACGACGGCCGAGTATCGTCCTGAGCGACTTCTCCGAAAACATCAGGCGCACGCCACTGCCCAGACCTGCTGATGGCGTCAGGCAGGGATCTCCACATCGCTGAAAAATGCTGGGCGTACTCGCCTGCTGCGCCGGCAAGTGTCAGGAGGTGATCCCTGCGCAGATACTCGCCGCGGGGAGTTCGCCGCCACTGCGCGCCCTCCATCGTGACGAGAGAGAGCTCGCCCAGGGCGCGAAAGAGGCGGAGCGTTCGATCCTCGTGAAGCTCGCAGCGCGCTGCGACCTCAGTCGCGGTTCCGGGGAGCGCCTCGAAAACACCCAGCTCGACCGCCGCCGCGATGGTTTCTGTCCGCCAGAAACCAACCATGTCGGCGGATAGCGCTGCAAATTCGGATCGCAATGCAGGTCGGAGCTCGACGAACTGACTCCCCATCTCGTCAATGACCTCAAGTCCGCCGTCGAAGCGCTCAACCCTTGCCTGACCGTTGTAGAAGGGCTCCACGTTGGCAAAACGGCGTGCGTAGATGGGTTTGCCAGCACGGTCAATGTGCATCCATCCCGCCTCATCCCGGGCCCGGGCGTACGCCTTGTGGAACACGTCAAGGTCGAGGAACCAGGCCCCGTGGAGTGGAGTTCCGTCGGGTCTGATGTGTGTCGATCGCCCATCCTGGTGCTGCACGACACCGACTCCATCACGAAAGTCCCCCACATAACGCCAGCGAGCAGCGTAGGCCGGCAGGCCGCTGGGGGTGATGTGCAGATAAGTGCCGTCCTGCATCCGTACAGAGCAGCGCTGTTCCTGACAGTTGCCACACCAGGCATAGCGTTGGGGGTAGGCGTCAGCTCCGCAGGGCGTGATGTGGTGCCATCCGTCCGAGTCCGCAACCGCGGCAAGCGCTTCATAGAAACCGAAAGCTCGCAGGAATCGCCTGGAGTAAGCAGGACTGCCATCCGGGTGGATGTGCCACGCTTCAGTCTGTCGCCGTACCGGCGCCAGCCCCGGCGCGTGAAACTTCAGCACCTCATCGAAGCGCTCTGAGTAAGCGGGTACGCCCTCTGCGAGGTGGTGGGTACCCCCCTCGGCGACGGTCAGTGCCCGCCATGTCATGACTGTGCCTCAACGGGCTTTCGCATGTTGCAGCCAAGGCAGAGCTGGCGGTTGCGATATGTCGCAACCAACTCGCGGTAGGCTGCGCCGTTCCAGATCTCCATCAGATTTTGTTCGTGGAGGTTGCCGAAGTCGCCAAGGCTTCGTCGCTGAGCATCTGGAGCACAGCAGGGGTCGAACCGTCCTGCGGCACTCACCCAGGCCTCTTGCCCCAGAAACGGACACGGCCCGCCAGGCGCGAGATCCGTCGAGGCCTCCTCGTCGAGGAGGAAGATGTTCTCGAGGAGAATCTGCTTCCCGTTGGGAAGTGTGTGTGCTGCGGCGATCTCTCGAGCATCCAGTACGGCTTTGTTCCACCGCCGGATCGCTTCCGTGTTACGCCGCATCGACAGATCTTCGATTGCCTTGAAGTGGGCCCACAGGTGATGTCCTTTCACACGGTCGACACCCAGTTCAATAGCAAGGCGCACGATATCGGCCAGTTCCCCCACGTTGCTCTCAAGAAAGGTGAGCTGAAAGGTCACCCTGCACCGATTGCCGCCGTTGGCTGCGTAGGCGTCACGAACTGCGTTGAAAGTGCGGACGTTCTCGAGCAGGGTCTCCCAGTGGCCCCCTTGCATGATGGCTTCCTGCGTGGCTTTGGTCGCGCCATTCCAGGAGATCTTGACGTCCGACGTCACAGGAACAATGCGTTCGGCCCAGGCTTTTGCACCGAGACGCGGGAAGGTGCCATTGGTCGTCAGGTTCAGTTGGATCGCGTGGCGCGAGCACAGGTCGAGGATGCCCTCGAAATGCTCGTAGAGCAGAGGCTCGCCCATCGTTGATGGAATGATTTCCCGCAGGCCACGTGGCGCTGCGTCTGCGACGATGCGCTCGATCAGCTCGAATGGCATCACCCGACGCGGCAGGCCTGCCGCTCGGCGATCCGTCTGGCGCGGGCTGTGGGGCGAGTGCTCCTCGCACATGATGCAGCGCATGTTGCAGGTGTCTGGATTGGTGTCGAAGGTGATGCGCCACGGGCCGTCCTCCTGGCTGACGCGCGCGCTGTCGCGGCGTTTGAGCACATGAGTGTAGATGGCTTCAACGTCCCTGACGTGTTCCACAACGTCCGGGATGTCACCCGTCGGGCTATCAATGTAACCACGTGCTCCAAGCCGGGCTGCGAGTTCTGGGTCGTCGACGAAGCGCTGCATCTGCCGGGCGAGGGCGGCGTGGCTACGGTGTTCGAAGAGGAGCCCGTTGACTTCATCATGAACGTATTCCCCCATGCCCCCGGCGTTGGCTGTGATGACAGGCACCCGGGCCTGCTGGGCCTCATGAATGACCAAGGGGGAGTTCTCTACCCAGACTGACGGCACGATGATCGCGTCGACCTTGTCGAAGACGTCTTGGACGATCTCCTGGTTGCGGTACTCCGACAACCACTCGACGCGTTCTGCGACGCCAGGCGGCAACATTGCCGCGATCGCCTTCAGGGCCTTGGTCTCCTGACCATTGGGGCGGCCCCAGATACGCAGGCGGGTGTCACCGCGAAGCATGCCGAAAGCCCGGATCAGATCATGAATGCCCTTGGCCGGTATGTGCGTCCCGATGTAGCCGAACGTGAAAGGCTCTCCCTCCGTCCGCTTGCGGCCTGCCATGCGCTCCCGAGCGAACCCGTAGTCGAGATAGACGAGTTTGCGAGCAGAGAGCCCGAATGCATCACGATAGCGGTCGTGCAGGTAACGGGCGGGGGCGATGAAGACATCTACGAGTTCAACCATCTCGCGAACGTGCTTCATCCGCTTTGCTACCCAACCGGTCCAGTACCCTGCGTCGGCCTCGAAGTCCTCAGGACCGCCGCTGAAGTAGCGGGCATAGCAGCGCTCGGCGCATTTCCGGTCTTCCTGACCATCGCAGGCTGTCCAGAGTTTGTTGGGGTCTTCCGGGAACATCTGCATGAACTGACCACGCGGACACATCAGCCAGTAGTCATGCAGGGTGTAGACAATCGGAATCTCCCGGTTGGCGGCCTCGCGAAGCAGGGACGTTGAGAGGTGGTTGAGGTGGCCCACGTGCACGACATCCGGCTGAACCCGGTCGAGCACTTCGGCAAATCTCTGATCGATCCCGGCGGCCCGATAGCGGTCCTTGTTGCGCGGGTTGTTCACTACATGAAGGGTAATCGCCGGTTCGTCTGGATCGTGCTCGACCCGGAGTCGGTAGTCGGGTGCAAAGGAGTCTTCCTCTCGGGTGAATACATGCACCTCGTGATGGGCAGCGAGGCCGTGACACAGGGTCTGGCTATAGACCTCGGATCCCGCGTTGTAGCGCATCGGATAGCCGTGGATGACCTTCAGAATTTTCATGATGCTTCCTTTGCTGTGCGTTGTTTATGCACGCCGCTGAAGTCGTTTATCAGGGCCTTCAGCCCTTGTCGGAGTGAGATGCGTGGCGTCCAGCCAAGCAACGAATGCGCTCGCCTCGGGCAGCCATAGAATTTCGCGACATCGAAATTGCGCGGAGGCGCATGTGTGACCATTGAGGTGCTCTCCGCTACCTCGATGGCCAGATTCGCCAATTGGCCAAGCGTGGTCGGAACTCCAGAGACGAAGTGAATCGCGGGAGGTGCTGCGATACCGTGGCTCAATAAGTCCACTAGCGCTGCGATGCCTCGAGCAACATCGTCTATGTGCGTGAAGTCGAACGTATGCTCGCTTCCGTCGACGCGAAGTTGCTCTCCAAGAAGTGCTGCACGGGCAAATGCAGGGACCACACGGTCAGGGTGGTCTTGCGTGCATCCGTACACATTAGAGAGCCGGATGACGCAAGCTCGCAGCCCCCGACCCCGAGCTTCGGCAACCAACTGTTCGCCAGCTACCTTGGTGCGGGCGTACACATTTACAGGCCGAAGAACCGTCTCTTCGTTGGCCGGCAATTGTTCAGGTTGGCCATAGACTTCACGGCTACTGGCGAAGACGACCCATGGCTTGATGGCTAGTTGGTCTGCCGCTTCGAGCACGTTGCGAAAGCCCTCGACATTCGTCTTCCAGCATAGATCTGGGTCGCGCTCGCCCCACACGACGCGCGAAACAGCCGCAAGGTGAACGATGCCGATACAGCCCCGCAGTGCGTTCTTCACATCAATGGGGTCGCGTACATCGCCGGTCTCCGCGCCGCCGGCACGGATGTCGAGACCACGAACCTCCATCCTCGACAACTCCAGCCTCTGACGCAATGCCCGGCCCACCAGGCCTTCCGAGCCAGTGATAAGGATTATTCCACTCATGGGATACCTCCAAGAGTCTTCACCGTCTCAACGCCGGAGCGTCTAGACGGTGAAGATAAGCTAGGTCACGGTTGGATTACGGGCGTTGCTTTGAGGAGGGAACGGACGCAACTGAATGACCGCTCTGCCGAGTCCCGTGATACTCAGGATTGTTCGGGTTGAGTTGCCGGGAGCGATTGTCGAGCACAGGTTTGCTCTGTTGAGCCAGTACCTGAGCTTGGGCTGACGTAGCACCCCGAGAGAGATGGTAGGTCGGGTGACCGGGATTCAGCTGATTGGCGCGATTGTCCAGCGTGCGCTTTGAGGCAGAGGATTTCATGCAGGCTTCTCCAAGTGTTGAAACCAACTCGTACCATCATCCCCTCCGTGGGTCTCGGAGGTCGTCTGGAGAAAGGACGTGCGCAAGCGCGCAAATGTAGTAAAAGTTGGTTCAGGGTCGTCGTATGGGGCGTAGATACTGCCTCACCAGCATTTCTGTCACCCAGGACCCAAATCAGGGTGTAAAGAGCAGTAGCCTCGCCGGGGAGGATTTTGTGACACTGGCATGCGGTAGGTCAACAGGAGTGACTTGCATGGCAGTAGGCGCAACGCCAAGCCCGAAGGATGTCGTTGCTTTGCGAGTGTGGGGACGTCGGTAACGAAGGCGTGAGTATAGGCGGGCTTGAAGTTAGTCCGGCATCGTGGCGACCGTGAATGACCGGGTTGCGACGCAAGCCAACAAAAAAGGAACCCTCGGGTTCCTTTTGCGCCTTGTTATCGATGTGCCGCTTTAAATGAATAAAGGCGCCTGGAGGCGCCTTTATTCTTGTGCTGCTGGACACGTATCGTTAGTCAAATTACTGAAAACGCTACG
>Ga0209175_10001623_pt1 | contig 11102 bp, 7 predicted proteins | sample JI91814C2DNA_FD_187506 | JGI IMG/M metagenome (GOLD analysis project Ga0209175, IMG submission 187506) | Wastewater effluent complex algal communities from Wisconsin, to seasonally profile nutrient transformation and Carbon sequestration -... | ecosystem: Engineered > WWTP > Effluent > Algae...
CGAGGCGGCTGACGCCCCGGACGAGAAGCACCTGCACGCCCGCTTCCGGTTCGCCGACGACGGGCCGGAGCTGCGCTTCGTCGACCAGCGGACCTTCGGCGGCCTGGCGCTTGCCGACCTCGACGACAACGGGGTGCCGACCTCCATCGCCCACATCGCCCGCGACCTGCTCGACCCGGACTTCGACCGGGCTGCGGTCATCAGGGCGGTCAAGGCCCGCGACAGCGCCATCAAACGCGTGCTGCTCGACCAGCGGGTGGCCTCGGGGATCGGCAACATCTACGCCGACGAGGCCCTGTGGAGGGCCGGCGTCCACGGCGAGCGGGTTGCTCACAGCCTCAGCAAACCGCTGATCGGCACGGTGCTCGACCACGCGAGCGACGTGATGCGCGAGGCCCTCGACCAGGGCGGGACGAGCTTCGACGCCCTCTACGTCAACGTCAACGGCGCGTCGGGCTACTTCGACCGCTCCCTCGCCGCCTATGGCCAGGAGGGCCGGCCCTGCCGCCGCTGCGGGACCCTCATCCGCCGCGAGCACTTCATGAACCGGTCGTCGTTCTCCTGCCCGCGCTGCCAGCCCCGTCCGAGGGCCCGGCGCCAACCTGCCTGAGCCCTCAGGGGCCGGGGAGTTCCTTGAGCACCACGGTCTTGCCGGTGCGTTCCTCCGACAGGTCGGCCAAGGCCTGGCGCACCGTCTTGGCGAACAGGTGCGAGCCCTTCAGGCTCGGGTGGATGCCGTCGCTCTGGAGCTGTCCGCTGGTGCCCTTCAGGGCGGCATCCCAGTCGGCGAGGCGCACGTTCGGTCGACCCTTGACGAGTTCGCGCAGCGCCGCGTTGTCCTCTTCGGCGCGGGCGAACCGGCCGTGGACGGTCGTCAGCACCACCATGCGGTCCGGCCCGATGGCGTCGAGGGTCTTGCGCGCGACCGGCAGGTCGGTGCCGGCGTTCGTGCCGAGCACGATCACCACTGCTCGCCGCAGGGAGTCACCCTTGGCGGCGACGTACGTGGGCGCGGCGCTCCACTGGCGGTTGGACTTGCCGTCGACGCGGATGCCGGGCAAGTAGTAGCGCAGGGCGTGGATCGACCCGACGGCCATGGAGTCGCCGAAGACGTCGATCTCCTTGCCGGAGGGCATCGTCCAGTCGGCGGTCGTCGAGTCCGCCACGGCGGCGGATGCCGTGGGGCTGGGTGAGGTCGTGGCGGCATCCGCTGTGGCGGTGCCCGGGTTCGCAGGCCGACGCTCGTCAGCCGAGGATGCCGTCGTGTCCTCGAGAGCGAGGGCGGCCTCGTTGGCCGTGATGAGCTCCTCGGTGGCGGTGCGCTCCGGCGCGGTCACGAGCACCACGGTGACGACCAGGGCGAGCACCAGCGCGAGACCCCACAGGACACGAGCGCCCCGGGTGCCCATCGCCCGCAGCCGGGCCAGGGCACGACCGGCGGTGCCGCGGAAGCCGTGCCGGCGCACGGGCGTCTCGATGAACCGGTAGGACAGGTCGGCGATGACGAGGGTCATGACGACGCACCAGACGCGGGTCGCGAGGTAGGCCGGGCTGCCGGGTGCCACGGGAAGGTCGGCCCCGATGACGAGGAACACCGGCCAGTGCCAGAGGTAGATGCCGTAGCTGCGGGCACCGATCCAGCGGGCTGCGGGCAGTTCAAGAACCGCCTGCAGGCGTCCGGGCCGCTCGACGACGACGAGCACGAGGGCGGTCGTCGCGAGCGAGGCGAGCAGGATGCCACCGCGGAACGTCCACGCCGAGGCCTCGCCTGCCGTCGCCATCAGTGCGAGCAGCGTGACGAGCGCCGCCGCGGCCACCTGACGCCGGTGGGCGCCCCACCACGGGGTGCGCGTCCACGCGCGGTGCGGGGCTGCCCACGCGAACGCCAGCGCCGCGCCGAGCATCAGCCCCATGACGTGGGTGTCGGTGCCGTAGTACGCGCGGGTCGGGCTCTGCGGGTCGACGTGCACCGCCATCAGCACCGCCGACAGCACGGCCAGGCCCAGCGCGACGGCAGCCCGGGGCTCGTACCCCCGCGTCACCCGCAGCAGCGCCAGCACGGCGAGCGGCCACAGGAGGTAGAACTGCTCCTCGACGGCGAGGGACCACAGGTTCATGAACAGCGTGGGCGTCGTGGCTGCGAAGTAGTCGCTTCCAGCGGCCAGTTCGAGCCAGTTCGACGTGAACGTGAACGCCCCGAGCACCTGGCGCCCGATGCCGACGAGCAGGTCGCCCTCGGACAGGCGGGCGAGGAGCACGGAGGCCGGGACGCAGACGAGCAGGGCGGGCAGCAGGCGGCGGGCGCGGCGGGTCCAGAACCCCGGGAGGTCCAGCCCGCCGGTGGCCGCGCGCTCGCGCACGAGGAGCGTGGTGATGAGGAACCCCGAGACGACGAAGAACACGTCGACCCCGAGGAACCCGCCGGGCAGCCAGGACGGGTCGAGGTGGAATGTCAGGACCGCGACGATGGCCAGGGCGCGCAGGCCGTCCAGGCCAGGCAGTCGGCCGGGGCGCGGTGCACCCTCGGCGGCACGCGCCGGTGCGGGCACGCCCGTCGTGGCGTCCCGTCCGCCGGGGCTGTGAGCCGTCACGGTGCTCATGTCGGTAACGGTAGGGGCAGGTGGTGACAGTGGTGCGGAGGCGCGCAGGCCTACGCTGGGTGTCCATGGACGAGGATCAGCCCATTCGCCGCGTCACGGTGTTCGTGCGCGGGGAGGTCCAGGGCGTCGGTTTCCGCTGGTGGGTGCGGGCCAGGGCCCTCGAGCTGGGCCTGACCGGGCACGCCCGCAACACCGGGGACGGCCGGGTCGAGGTGGTCGCCGAGGGTCCGGTCCCCGCCCTGGGTGCCCTGCTGACCCTGCTCTCCGAGCCGGTGTCCACTGCCGGGCGCCCGGGTCACGTCAGCACCGTGTCGGCCCCGCTGCGCGGTGAGCCGCGCGGTGAGGTCGGGTTCCGTGAGCGGTGACGGGCGCTGCCAACCGGGCTCGACGGCATCCGGGGGGTGGACGGGGGAGCGCCGCGGATGCCGTGGCTTCCTACGATGACGGCGTGAGCGACACCCCTCCCGACCTGGCACGCCTGCGCTCGAGCATTGACAACATCGACGCAGCGCTCGTGCACCTGCTCGCCGAGCGCTTCAAGGCCACCCAGCAGGTCGGCGAGCTCAAGGCCGCCATCGGGATGCCGCCGGCAGACCCGGCCCGCGAGGAGCGCCAGATCGCCCGCCTGCGCGGCCTGGCCGACGAGGCCGGGCTGGACCCGCAGTTCGCCGAGAAGTTCATCACCTTCGTCATCGCCGAGGTCATCCGCCACCACGAGGCCCTCGCAGCAGACCCCGACGCGGCCCAGAACTCCGCGGACCGGGCCTGACGCGGCGGTAGAGTCGGGCGGCATCCGGCTCCTGCCGAGCCTGCGCCACCCGACGGAAGCTGCGACGACACCGTGTACCTGAAGACGCTGACCCTCAAGGGGTTCAAGTCCTTCGCCTCGGCGACGACGATGCGCCTGGAGCCGGGCATCACCTGCGTCGTGGGGCCCAACGGGTCGGGCAAGTCCAACGTCGTCGACGCCCTCGCCTGGGTCATGGGTGAGCAGGGTGCGAAGAGCCTTCGCGGCGGCAAGATGGAGGACGTCATCTTCGCCGGCACCGCCGGACGCCCGCCGCTGGGCCGGGCCGAGGTCAGCCTCACCATCGACAACACCGACGGCGCCCTGCCGATCGACTACACCGAGGTGACGATCACCCGCACGATGTTCCGTGGGGGCGGCAGCGAGTACGCCATCAACGGCACGAACTGTCGGCTCCTCGACGTGCAGGAACTGCTCTCCGACTCGGGCCTCGGCCGTGAGATGCACGTCATCGTCGGGCAGGGCCAGCTCGACACCGTGCTGCGGGCCACGCCCGAGGAGCGTCGCGGCTTCATCGAGGAGGCGGCCGGCGTGCTCAAGCACCGCCGCCGCAAGGAGCGTGCGCTGCGCAAGCTCGAGACGATGGAGGCCAACCTCACCCGGGTGCAGGACCTCACCGGTGAGATCCGCCGCCAGCTCGGCCCCCTCGGTCGCCAGGCCGAGGCCGCCCGTCGCGCCGCCGTCATCCAGGCCGACGCCCGTGACGCCCGCCTGCGGCTGCTCGCCGACGACCTCGTGCAGCTCACCAGCCTGCTCGAGCAGGAGGTCGCCGACGAGACCGCGCTGATCGAGCGACGCACCGCCGTCGAGAACGCCCTCGAGGACGTGCGCACCCGCCTGTCCGACGTCGAGCGCCGGTCCGCCGAGGCCGCCCCCGAGCTCACCCGCGCCCAGGAGCGCTTCGTGCGCCTGCAGAGCCTGCGCGACCGGCTCGACTCCACCGGGTCGGTGGCTGCCGAGCGGGTGCGCCTGCTCTCGCAGGACCAGGAGCACGAGGCGACCTCCGGGCGCGACCCCGAGGAGCTGCGCGCCCAGGCCGAGCAGGCCCGCGCCGCCGAGGCCGCGCTGCTCGCCGAGGTCGCCGCGGCCACGAGCGAGCTGGCTGCTGCCGTGACGGCGCGCCAGGAGGTCGAGGCGGCCTACGCGGCCGAGCAGGACCGCCTGTCGCGGCTGGCCAGGGCGGCCGCCGACCGTCGTGAGGGGCTGGCGAAGCTCGCCGGGCAGGTGGCGGCCCGGCGCAGCCGGATCGAGGCCGGTGAGGCCGAGATCGGCCGACTCGAGGCGACGGTGGCGGCAGCTCGCGCCCGTGCTGCCGAGGCCGAGCAGGAGTTCGCCCAGCTCGAGGGCGGCGTCGCCGTCGAGGAGGAGGGCGAGGAGGGGCTCGACGAGGCCTACGAGAGCGCCGCTGCGCGACTCGCCGAGATCGAGGAGCAGATCGAGGCCCTCGTGGCGCGCGAGCGCGACGCCGAGCGTGACCGCTCCTCCGCGACCGCCCGCATCGAGGCCCTGGAGCTCAGCCTGCGCCGCAAGGACGGTGCGGCCACCCTGCTCGCCGCCGCGGACGCCGAGCACGCCGTCATCGGCACCGTCGCGGCGTTGCTCCAGGTCAGCGGGGGCCACGAGGCGGCCGTCGCCGCTGCGCTCGGCTGGGCCTCCGAGGCCCTCGCCGTCCCGAGCGGCGAGCACGCCGCCCGCGCTCTGGAGTCGTTGCGCGAGACCAGCGGCGGGCGCGCCGCGCTGCTCGTCGGCACCACGGCATCCCCGTCGGATGGCGTGCAGTGGCCTGCGCTGGACGGGTCGGCGGTGTGGGCGCGCGACGTCGTGACCGCCCCCGCTGACGTGCGACCTGCGGTCGAGCAGCTGCTCGAACGGGTGGCGCTCGTGCCGACCGCCACGCACGCCCTGGCGCTGGTCGCTCGCGGTGAGGGGATCACGGCCGTCACGGCCGACGGCGACGTCTTCGGCCCCGGGTGGGCCCGGGGTGGCAGCAGCGCGGGGGAGAGCCTGCTCGAGCTCCAGGCGGCCGTCGACGAGAGCCGGGAACGGCTGGATGCCGCGACCGCCCAGTCGGAGCAGGCCCGGTTTGCACTCGTCGCGGCCCGGGAGGCCGCGAGTGCGGTCGCGACCGAGGTCGATGCGGCGCTCGAGGCCCTGCACGAGTCGGACGCTCGCATGGCGGCCGTCGCCGAGCGGCTCGGGAGCCTGGGCGCTGCGGTGCGCACGGCATCCGCCGAGGCCGAACGCACCGAGCGGGCGATCGCCGTGGCGCGCGAGAACCGCGACCGCGACCGGGCCGAGCTCGAGGGACTCTCGGCGCGACTCGCCGAGGCGCAGGAGGCCCCCGAGCTCGAGACGCAGGAACCGTCGACCGACGAGCGCGACCGGCTCGAGCTGGAAGCCAGCCGCGCCCGCACCGCGGAGACCGAGCTTCGGCTGACCCTGCGCACCCGCGAGGAGCGGGCCCGTGCCCTCAAGGGTCGGGCCGACTCCCTCGAAGGGGCCGCCCGCAACGAGCTCGCCGCGCGCGAGCGACTGCGCGAACGGCGTGAACGCCGCCGCCGCGAGGCCACGGTCGCCGAGGCCGTGCGGGCCGCCGCCGTCTACGCCGTGGCGCGCATCGGTGAGGCTCTGGCCCGGGCGACCACGCTGCGCGACACCGCGGAGGCCGAACGCGCCGAACGCGACCGGGCAGCGGTGGCACTGCGCACCGAGCTCGGCACCGTGCAGGACGAGCTGCGCGACCTCACCGACACCGCCCACCGTGACGAGGTGGCCCGCGCACGTCAGGTCGCCCGCATCGAGCAGCTGCAGGCCCGCGCCGTCGAGGAGCTCGGCATCGACCCCGAGGTGCTCGTCAAGGAGTTCGGCCCCCACCAGCTCGTTCCGCACGTCGTCGCCCCCGGCGAGGACCCCGACGAGGCTCCCGAGCCCGCGCCCTACGTGCGCGAGGTGCAGGAGAAGCGGTTGCGCAAGGCCGAGCGCGGGCTCGCCGCCCTGGGCCGGGTCAACCCGCTCGCCCTCGAGGAGTTCGCGGCCCTGGAGGAGCGGCACACCTTCCTCACCACCCAGCTCGAGGACCTCAAACGCTCCAAGCGCGACCTGCTCGACATCGTCAAGGAGATCGACGAGCGGGTGGAGGAGGTCTTCACCGAGGCCTTCGCCGACACCAAGGTGCAGTTCGAGCGGGTCTTCGAGCGGCTCTTCCCCGGTGGGGAGGGGCGCCTTGTCCTCACCGACCCCGACAACATGCTGACCACGGGCATCGAGGTCGAGGCCCGCCCACCGGGCAAGAAGGTCAAGCGGCTCTCGCTGCTCTCCGGTGGCGAGCGCTCACTGGTCGCCGTGGCCCTGCTCGTCGCCATCTTCAAGGCGCGGCCGAGCCCGTTCTACATCATGGACGAGGTCGAGGCGGCGCTGGACGACACCAACCTGGGGCGGCTCATCACGCTGTTCGAGGAGCTGCGCGACTCCAGCCAGCTCATCGTCATCACCCACCAGAAGCGGACGATGGAGGTGGCCGACGCCCTCTACGGGGTGTCGATGCGTGGTGACGGTGTGACGACGGTCGTCTCCCAGCGGATCAGGGACGTCGCCGCCACGGCCTGACGCCGGGTGGCTGCGCGACGGCGCTGGCTGTGCGCGACAGCGTCGCCGTCAGTTCCCGTGGGGCAGGGAGCCGAACTCGCTGAGCGGCCAGAACCGTCCGACGACGGGGCCTATCACGCGTTCCTTGGGCACGAACTTGGCACACTCCTGCCCCTGGGTGACCCCACGGCATCCGACGACGGAGTCCGCTGACTGCGATCGGTGGTCACCGAGCACCAGGAGGTTCTCGCTCGGGACGGTGATCTCGGGGAAGCAGCGCACCGAGCGGGGCGAGGTCGTGCAGTCCTGGATGCCGGGTACGAAGGGGAGGTCCTCGAAGACATAGGGCTCGGTGAGCGGTTTGCCGTCCACCGTCACGGCACCGACGTCAGTGCAGCACGCCACCTTCTGTCCGGGCATGCCGATGATCCGCTTGACCGTGTACGACGTGCTGCTCGGACCGATGCCGGTGAGGTCGCCGAAGGCGCGGATCCCCTTCAGGAGCAGGTTGTCGGCCGGGGGGAGCTCCTTGGCCTGCCAGGTCTCGCCGTGACCGAAGACGATGACGTCGCCGGCCCGCACGTCGTCGTCGAGGCGGTTGACCACGATCCGGTCGCCGATCTGGAGGGTGTTCTCCATCGACTGAGAGGGCACACCGAAGGGCTTGATGAGGAATGTCTGCACCAGAGCGACTGCGATGAGCGCGATGATCACCTCGGTGAACATCGGCAGGCTGCGCTTGCGCCGCGCCGGGGCAGGAGCGGGGGTGCCGTCGGCCTCGGAGGTCTCGCGGATGCCGGGGGTCTCGGGATCGCCGGACGACTTCGAGGGTTCGGCGCTCACGCGGTTACCCTAGTCGTCGGGCCCGACGTCGTGTGGCCGGGGGAGTCGGGGGAGTGCGCCGGTGGTGCCGCTTGGTGACGATTCGGCCACGGATGCCGGTGTGATTTGTGTGGCCAGTGGGGCGTCTGGGACAGTTGTGACCATGGTCTCCGTCGTGCTCGGCATGTTGTTCTGCCTCGGTCTCGCTCTCGCCGTGATGGCCCTGGTCGCCGTTCCCGCCCGTCGCGCCGGCCGCGACGTGCTCAGCGAGCGCGGCGAAGAGGTCGTCGGGTCGCTGCGCGACCGCCAGCTCCTCAGCCGCTGACCGGTTCTTCTTCGCCGCGGTTCGCCCGCCCCTGAGGGCGCGACCTGACGGTGTCGGCGCCGTGTGATTCGATGGGCGCCTTCCCCGACCCAGAGGAGCCAGCGCCGTAGATCCGGAATCGACCCGACCGCCGTCGACCCGAACGTGCGCCCGCAGGACGACCTGTTCGCCCACGTCAACGGGCCGTGGGTCCGTGCGACGCCGATTCCCGCCGACCGCGGTCGCTACGGCACGTTCGACGAGCTGCGCGAGACCGCTGAGCAGCACGTTCGCGAGATCATCGAGGAGGTCGCCGCCGGTGACCCGCAGAGCGGCACCGTGGCGGCCAAGGTCGGGGACCTCTACGCGAGCTTCATGGACGAGGATGCCGTGGAGGCTCTCGGTTCGCAGCCGCTCGCGCAGGACCTGGCGCGTGCCGCGGCCGTCTCGTCCCCGGACGAGGTGATGGCGACGTCGGGCACCTTCGGACGCGCCGGCATCCTCGGTCTCGTCATGCCGTTCGTCAACACCGACGACCGTGACCCGAGCCGCTACGTGGTGTACCTCGAACAGGCCGGCCTGGGCCTGCCGGACGAGTCGTACTACCGCGAGGAGCAGCACGCCGACAAGCGTGCCGCCTACGTCGGGCACGTCGAGCGCATGCTGGCGCTCGCCGGCTGGCCCGACCCGGCCGAGGCGGCCGCGCGCGTCATGGCGCTGGAGACCCGGCTCGCCGCCGGGCACTGGGACAAGGTGACCAACCGAGACCCGGTGAAGACCTACACCCTGCTCGACCTCGCCGGGTTGACGGACCTGGGGCCGCAGATCACCTGGTCTGCCTATCTTGATGGCCTCGGTGCCCCGGCGAATGCCTTCGACGCGGTGGTCGTGCGCCAGCCTGACCACATCACGTCGGTGTCGGCTGCCCTCACGCAGGAGCCGATGCAGGCGTGGCGCGACTGGCTCGCGTGGCACGTCGTGCACGCTCACGCGCCCTACCTGTCGTCGGCCTTCGTCGAGGAGAACTTCGACTTCTACGGCCGCACCCTGTCGGGCGTGCCCGAGATGCGCGAGCGCTGGAAGCGTGGCGTCGGTCTGGTCGAGGAGGCCCTCGGCGAGGCCGTCGGCCAGCTCTACGTCGAGCGCCACTTCCCACCGCACGCCAAGGAGGCCATGGTCGGGCTCGTCGACAACCTCGTCGAGGCCTTCCGGCGCAGTCTGTCGCAGGTGCCGTGGATGGGGGAGGACACCCGCCGCGAGGCCCTGACCAAGCTCGGCCAGTTCACTCCCAAGATCGGCTACCCGCAGCGCTGGCGCGACTACGGCGCCCTCGAGGTGCGTGCTGACGACCTGCTCGGAAACGTCCGACGGGCGGTGGCGTTCGAGGTCGACCGCCAGTACGCCAAGCTCGGCGGCCCGGTCGATCGCGACGAGTGGTTCATGACCCCGCAGACGGTCAACGCCTACTACAACCCGGGCCTGAACGAGATCGTCTTCCCGGCCGCGATCCTGCAACCCCCGTTCTTCGACGTCGACGCCGACGACGCCGTCAACTACGGCGGTATCGGAGCGGTGATCGGCCACGAGGTCGGGCACGGCTTCGACGACCAGGGCTCGCAGTTCGACGGCACGGGCACCCTGCGCAACTGGTGGACCGAGCATGACCGCAGCGCCTTCCAGGCCCTCGCCGACGCCCTCATCGCCCAGTTCGACGAGCTGGAGACCCGCGACGCCCCGGGCCACAAGGTCAACGGCGCCCTGACCGTCGGCGAGAACATCGGCGACCTCGGTGGGCTGACCATCGGGCACCTCGCCTACCGCATCTCCCTCGGCGACGAGCCGGCTCCGGAGATCGACGGGTGGACCGGCGACCAGCGCTTCTTCCTCGGCTGGGCACAGGTGTGGCGTGGTGCGGCGAGGGCCGCCGAGGCCGAGCGGCTCCTCGCCCTCGACCCGCACGCCCCGATGGACCTGCGGGCCAACGCCGTGCGCAACCTCGACGAGTTCCACGAGGCGTTCGGCGTCAGCCCGGGCGACGGGCTGTGGGTCGACCCGAGCGACCGGGTCCGCATCTTCTGACGACCGGGCGCCACTGAGGTGACGGCATCCGCCCACTGAGGTGACGGCATCCGCCCACTGACGCGGAGGTGTGGATGCCGCGCAGCAGTTCGGCGGGGACGCAGTAGTTCGGATGGTGCCCGGCAATTACCGCGTGCGATCTGAAGTGGTGCGACGGATCCGAAGTGTTGCGTTCCCTGCTGCTCTGCAACCCTGCAGCCCAGAGTTCGCGCTGCGTGATGACAGCGGGCCGCGCCACTCCGCGACAGTCGCAACCCCGCCGGAAGATCCTGAGCGACGGACCTCTGGGGGTGAGTGGGAGGTCGTTGCGACGTGCAAGCAATCCCTTGTCCGACGCAACAAACCTCAGCGGTACCCCCTACCGACAACCCTCAGTGAGCGTGTCGGATGCCGGGGGGCAGGAGTGCGGGTGAGCACGCCCTTGGCCCCTGCTCGTCGGACCGGCCGGTCCCGGCGGCCCCCGCCGCGGGCCGGGTTTGGCGCTGCCGGTTTGGGGGGTGGTCGCCCGGCTGCGAGGATGACCGGGTGAGCGCCATCGACACCCTGTGGGAGTTCCTCGCCGTCGCCATCGGCATCATCGTCGTCTTCGGCGGTATCGCCGTTGGCCTGATGCGTGGCCGTGGGGGGAGGTCGAAGGAGCTTCCCCCGACTCCTCCGAGCAGTGCGCCCGGCGGGCCCGCCGTCGAGGTCGATGCGCCACCGGAGGGCGCGGTCGGGACCATCGAGCGCCCGGCCCCCGAGGTCCTCGAACCGACGCTCCAGCCGGAGGTCATCACCCCCGAGCCGGTCCCCACCCCCACGCTCGAGCGTCCCGATGCCCCGGCCGGGCGCCTGCGCCGGCTGCGGGCACGCCTCGCCCGGTCCAACAGCGCCCTGGGCAAGGGCCTGCTGGCCCTGCTGTCCG
>Ga0209175_10001625_pt1 | contig 11088 bp, 9 predicted proteins | sample JI91814C2DNA_FD_187506 | JGI IMG/M metagenome (GOLD analysis project Ga0209175, IMG submission 187506) | Wastewater effluent complex algal communities from Wisconsin, to seasonally profile nutrient transformation and Carbon sequestration -... | ecosystem: Engineered > WWTP > Effluent > Algae...
ACTAGTGAACGAGATAGGCGTTTCGAGTCTGTAACTGATCTGGAACCTCTCCGGGGTGAAACTTAAACAAGGCAAATTAAGCCATCCCGTCATGATGTTCAATAAAACGATCAGGAGACCAAATGATGATGAAGCGTGCACTGATGACTGTTGCTGTGGTTGGCGCATTGGCAGCTACGGGAGCTCCAGCGAACGCGGCCGATGTACGTATCGCTACTTTGCCGGGCACAGGATGGCAGGTAACGAGTACCGCCCAGGTGGGTACGGCGTGGACCTCAGTTGGCTTTGATGCGTCGAGTTGGAGTGAACCGACGGTTCTGACTGGGCTTGAAGCCCTTTTGGGTGGTACGCCGACGATTGCGCCCCTGGTCGTGGGTGCCCCTGCTGCGCGTCCGATGTGGAGCAACGGGGCTGCCGTGGATGGTACGGGCGGACCGGATCACATTTACATGCGGAACGAATTTTCACTGGCTGGCTTCTCGATCGGGCAGGCTCTGAACACGCTTGCAAAGATCCAGGTCGATGACGACTTTGTCTTTTATGTCAATGGCCACGAAGTCGTAGCTGATAAGGATAATGGCTTTGCCGACAAGATCTATGTGACGAGCTTCGGTTCTTATCTTCACGCTGGCGAAACCAACGTCTTTGCCATTGAGGCGGTCGACGGCGGCTGGAGCAACCCGAGTGACAGAAGCTATCAGGATGTGATCTTCGACGCTGTGATCTCGTCGAGAGATGTTACGACCGTGCCCGAGCCGGAGAGTACTGTGCTGGTGATCGCAGGCTTGAGCAGCCTTGTCGCCCTGCGTCGTCGTTTGGGCGAGCGCTGAGGCTCCTTGGCGGTTAACTTGCAATGGCGCCCAGTGGGGCGCCATTGTCGTTTCTGCCGTTGCCTATCGGGGCAACGGCAGTTTCTCTCTCCACCCCGAAACTGGCAGAGTGAAGTGGCGCAGAGAAAGGGCGTCCCTGCTGGCGTCCTCCACCCTCACCAAGCGGCGCAGCCGGGTTTCAACGGCGTTGTGGGCAGCGAGAATCATGCCGCTGCGGGCTCAGGCGACGATGCGCTCGGGGGCGTTCTCGACGCCGTAGCTCTTAGCTGCCTTGCCCCTTGCTCTGGCGCTTGATCAGATCGCCCATGGCAGCGGCCGACACCGGGCGTGAGAAGTGGTAGCCCTGTCCGAGGCTGCAGCCGAGTTCGTTCAGGATTGCACGTTGCTCGGCGGTTTCGATTCCTTCGGCGATGGTCAGCAGCGACATGTCGCGGGCGATGCTGATGATCGCGCGGATCAGGGTGATGTCGTCCCGGTTGCGGTGGAGTTCCGATACGAAGGAACGGTCGATCTTCAACACGTCGAAGTGGAAGTTGCGCAGGTAGGACAGGCTGGCGTAGCCGGTGCCGAAGTCGTCGAGAGACAGTTTGACGCCCAGCGCCAGGAGTCCTTCAAGGGTTGTTCCGATGCGCTCGTTCTGATCGAGCAGCACGCTTTCGGTGACTTCGATCTCCAGCCGATCTGCACTGAGCCGATGGCGCAGCAGGGTGTCGCGCACGTGGGCGACGAAATCCTCCTGGCGCAGCTGCGGCACCGCGACATTGACGGCGATCCGGATGGGCGCGGCGCCGTCGGCATCCCATGCGGCCAGTTGCTTGCAGGCTTCATCGAGTACCCAGGCGCCGATCGGCACGATCAGGCCGGTGTCTTCGGCGACCGGGATGAAACGGTCGGGGGGAATCAGTTCGCCGCCGGTCGGTTGCCAGCGCAGCAATGCCTCGCAGCCGACGATGCGCCCGCTGGAGAGTTCGACCTGCGGCTGGTAATGGAGCACCAGCTCCCGGCGCGTCAGCGCATGGCGAAGGCCGTTTTCGGTGTTCAGGCGGTCGGTTGCCAGCTGGTTGAAATCGGGGGTGAAAAACTGGAAATTGCTGCGCCCGAGGTGCTTGGCGTGATACATCGCCGCGTCGGCATTTTGCAGCAGCGTGCCGGTGTCGCTGCCGTTGTCCGGATAAAGGGCGATGCCGATGCTCGGGGTGATCTGCAAATCATGCTCGCGGATGAGATAGGGCTCGGAGAGTGATTCGAGGATCTTGCGGGCGACCGGCAGGGTCTGGGCGGGCTGGTCGAGGCCGGTCAGCAGCACCGCGAACTCGTCACCGCCGAGGCGGCTTACTGTGTCGCTGTGGCGCACCAGGCGGCGCAGGCGGGTGGAGACTTCCTGCAGGATCTCGTCGCCGATGGCATGACCGAGGGAGTCATTCACCGTTTTGAAGCGGTCGAGGTCGATCACGAACACCGCCACCCGCTTGTGCTCGCGCTCAGCCAGAGCCATCGCCTGGGCGAGCCGGTCGTTGAACAGGCTGCGGTTGGGCAAACCGGTGAGGATGTCGAATTCGGCCAGCTGGCGGATCCGGTCTTCGGCGGCCTTGCGTTCGGTGAGGTCGAGGAAGGTGCCTACGTAATGCAGCACTTCGCCGTTTTCGCCACGCACGGCGCAGATGTCGAGGTGCTCGGGATAAACGCTACCGTCTATCCGGCGGTTCCAGATCTCGCCGCTCCAGGAGCCTGTTTCCTGGATTTTTTTCCACAGCTTGCGGTAGAACTCCGAGTCGTGCCGACCTGAGGCGAGCAGTTTGGGGCGCTTGCCAATGACGTCGGCGGCGCTGAAACCGGTGATTTTGACGAAGGACGGGTTCACCGCCAGGATGCGTGTTTCCGGGTCGGTGATGATGATGCCTTCGCGGCTGCTCTCGAAGACCCGCGAGGCCAGTCGCAGCTCGCCGGCCTGCCGTTCAAGGGCATGGGCGTGTTCGTCGATGTCGTGGGTGTAGGTTCTGAGCTGACCGCTGATCCAGCGCGAGAAAAAGTACGAAGCAAGCATGGCGAGGCCGATGGCCAGGCCGGCGGCAAGGGCGACATACGGTAGCCGGCTGGATAGCGAACTCAGCGCGGCTTCCCGCTCGGCGGCGATGGCCGGTTGCATCTCCTGCTCATATACCGTGGCAATGACCACGATGTTCCACGGCAGATAGGGCTGCACGTAGGCGGTGCGCTTGCTCGGGCCTGCGCTGTCCGCGCTCTGCCAGGGGTAGTCGATGAATCCGCCGCCCTTTTTGCCGAGATCCAGGAGTTGCTGGCGGACTTTCTTCTGGGCTTCGGTGCCGACCGAAAGATAGTACTTGCCTTCGTTTTCCGGCCATTGGGGCTGCAGCAGCAGGCGTCCGTCGAGGCCGATGACGATGAAGCGGCCCGTGTCGCCGAACTTCCATGCACGCAGCCGCTCGATGCCTTCCCGGAGCCGCTCGCCGTGCCAGCTCTCAAGGTAGTCGCCGGTGCCGATCAGCCATCCGTAGGGCTTGAAGACTTTGACGAAGGTGAGCTTTTCGGCCATCTGCTTCGGGTTGCCGGGCGAGTACCAGCGATAGGTCGAGAAGCCTTCGCCACCGCCCGCTATGGCCGCGGCGACGAGGCCACGCATGATGTAGTGGCCGGTGTCGTCCTGGTTGTCCCACAGGGACGAGCCTTCGCGCTCCGGTGCCATCGGTAGGAGAACACAGTGGCCTTTCAGGTCGTCGATGAAAAAGTAGCCGATTCCCTTGAAAAAACGCTGGGGCCGGAGGGCCTCCCGGATCAGCTGCTTGACCTCCGCTTCGGGGCGCCGGCCATGTTCCCGGTCGTAGATTACTTGCGCGGTCTGGAATGCCATTTCGACCTTCTCCCGCGTTGCATTGCGCAAGGCCGATTCGGTGCGGGATTGCAGGAAATCCAGGTAGCCGATGGCGGCAGCCATTTCGTTGCTGAGGCGTTCCTGCTTCTTTTGCGTAAAGCTGCTTTCGAGCCGCTCGGTGCTGCGCTGGTGTTCCGACAGGCCGATCAGCAGAAAACTGGTGCCGAGTGCGATCGCCAGCACGATGACGACGAGCAGCGTTCCCGCCAGGTGAAGGCGTGGAAGGTTGTGGTCGGTAACGTGGAGCTTCATGGGCGACTGGGCGTGTCCTGAACGGGGCGGATTACTCTGGCGACAGTGTCGGCCGTGCGGTGTGCTGGTCAGCTATTTGTTTACGGCAGTGGGGCCTGGAAATGAAGTAGTGGTTAACACTGAGCGGCGCCTCGGAAGCTCAAGGCCAGCGATGTCCGGACGTTAACCCGCAGTCGCACCTGATACCGCAGCGCCCCTGTTCCGTAGCCTTCTACCCGCACCTTCCGATGATTTCTTCCGCCCGTTCGAACTCGTCCGGCGAGCGCCAGCGTCTTTTCCTGCCGCTGGTGCTTCTCATGCTGTCCCTGATTGTTCTTGTGTGGGGGGCGGTGCTTTACAAGGCCAGGACTGAAGAGGCGCTGGTGATCCGCTCGATCAACACCGAAAACCTCAACCTTGCCCGCGCTTTCGAGGAGCACACGATCCGGACAATCAAGAGCGTCGACCAGGCTGTGCTGTTTTTGAAGTTCCAGTACGAGCGCTATGGCGACAAGGTTGATATTGCCGAATACGTGCGCGAAGGCATGATCATCAGCAGCCTCTTCAACCAGCTCGGGGTGATCGACGAGCACGGCATCTACGTGCTGAGCAACCTGCCCGACCACAAGCGGGTCGACCTGTCGGACCGGGAGCACTTTCGGGTTCACATGGAGAAAGACAGCAACACGCTCTACATCAGCAAGCCGATTCTGGGGCGTGCGACGGGCAAGTGGTCCATCCAGATGACTCGCCGCATCAACAAGCCGGACGGCAGCTTTGGTGGCGTGGTCGTGATTTCGGTCGATCCGTTTTATTTTTCGGATTTCTACAGCGGCGTGGATCTGGGCGCCGGCGGTGTGGTGACGCTGGTCGGGCTCGATGGCATCGTGCGGGCCCGCCGGGCCGGGGACGACAAAACGGTGGGTCAGGATGTTTCGATGAGCCCCCTGATGAAACGGGTTGCCGACAAGGAGCCGAGCGGCAGCCTTCGCTTCACCAGCATTTCCGACGGGAAGCCGCGTTTCTACAGCTATCGCGTGCTTGCTGAGTACCCCTTGCTGGTGGCCGTTGGCGTGCAGGACGATGCCGCCCTGGCGGACTACCGCGAGCGGCGCCTTGGCTACATGATCTTTGCGGGCGCGACGAGCTTCATGGTGCTGCTGTTTGGCGCCATCGCCATGCGGCTGCTTAACAGACAGTTCCGCATCATGCAGGCCCTGCGTGAAAGCCAGATCAGGGCGGATTCGGCGAACCGCATGAAGTCCGAATTCCTGGCCTCGATGTCCCACGAACTGCGTACGCCGCTCAACGGCATCATGGGTTACGCCGAGTTGCTGCAGGAGTCGTCCAGCGACGACAACCGGGAGTTTGCCGGCATCGTGCTGGAGAGCAGCCAGCATCTGCTGGAACTCGTCAATTCGATCCTCGACCTGGCCAAGATCGAATCCGGCAAGCTGGAACTCCAGCGCAGGCCGGAGCCGCTTGTGCCGATGCTCGAAAAAATCGTTCGCAACTATTACCCGCCGGCGGCCAAAAAGGGGCTGCAGTTCACGCTGGAAATGGCGCCGGGTTTGCCCGAAACCCTGCTTTGCGACAGCACCCGCGTTGCCCAGCTGTTGAACAACCTGCTCAGCAACGCGATCAAGTTTACCGACAGCGGCGCGATCGCGGTTCGTGTCAGCCGGGTCGGCAACATGCTGGAAATTGGTGTCGCCGACAGCGGTTGCGGTATTCCGGACGACATGCTGCCCTACATTTTCGAACGTTTTCGACAGGTGGATAGCTTCCTGACCCGTCGCCATGAGGGAACCGGTCTGGGCTTGGCGCTGGTGAAGGAGCTGGTCGCGCTGATGGGCGGCGACGTGCGGGTGAGTTCCGAAGCGGGCAAGGGCAGCGAGTTTGTGGTGAGCTTGCCGATCGACTGATTGCGGGCGGGTTTAATGCAAAAGCGGCACCATGAGCTCTTCGTTGTTGCCTTTTTTAGGCCATGTCACCGCTACCTTTGAAAATACGCCGAACGAAGCCATCAGCATTTTTTCTGGCGTATCAATGCGGTGAGTATCGAGTGCGCGGCGCCAGCCCAGATAGTTGGGCAGGTAGCGCGTAGCGAGCCCATGAAAGCGTTGAATCCACTGTCACAGTCGCTTGTGGCAGGAGGCATTGACGTTCTGCACATGGATGGGGCCTTTGACGCGCGTACCCGCGGATAGATTGACCGCCTCTTTGGCAAAGTAATGCTCACTGGCAGCGGCGTCGCTCACGAGCAGAATGTCCTTGTCGAGCGCCGGCTGCGGCCTTCGCGCATGCCGTGCAAGTTTGGGCTGAGCCGGTGCCGTGCTGGATTCCGGGGGATGGGCCGTCCATGACGATCCGTCCCCCGGCCGTGCTCAATACCCGCCAGAGATATACCCTCCCCAATTCACTTTGGTGGGCTCGATCGTCGATTTGGCGCCCCAGCATTCCTGGATTGCGTTCGGCATCACGCCGTTGTTCCGGTTGTAGGTCCAGAAGCGGCACCGGGCATCGGCCTTGCAGGTGTTTTCGCATTCCTGGATGCTGTTTTTCTTTCCGTAGTAGATCGCATCGGCGGAGTCGCATCGCTTGCGGCCCACCCAGTTCTGCCCTTCCACTTGCATCCATGCGCCCCGGGTGGTGCCGGCTGCGACGCCCTGCGTATCTACCGCGATTGCTTGCGGTGCAGGCGGGCAGCCCGGCGGGTTGAGGTATCGGAACGCGCAGGTCGTCGGATCGACGATTTCGTAATACTGCGTGATGCTCGAGATGTTGCACCTCTGGGGGGGCGTGCGTGCGGCGGCGACCTGTGACAGGGGCGGGCCGCCGCAGAAGTCGGTGCTCTCGTTGAGCGCAAAGTCGCGCTTGGTATCCACCGCCTGGGCGAAAGCCAGCACCGCCTTCTTCATCGTCACCATCTGGTCCGAGTATTCCGCCTGCAGGGGCGGGTAGGTTTCCTTCGCGAGCAGATCACGCATCAGGGCGAGGTCGGCTTGCGATGCGCCCACGCGGTTCTGCAGAATGCTCTGCAGCTTGCCCCAATACACTTCGGCGTCGGACAGGAACAGCGTGGTGGCACGGATCTCCTTGTTGCGCTTCACGGCCTCGTCCTTCATACCCGGCAGCGCCCGGGCCGTTTCCGCGATGCGTGCCCGCTCCGCCGAGAGGTGGGTGCGGGTGTTCTGGGCGGCCTGCATGGCGAGCTGGGCCGAGTGGAATCGGCGCGCTTCGTCGTTCAGTGTGTTGGCGAGGCTGCGCTCCTGCCCGATGTCGTCATCGACGAGCGTGCGGATGGCGAGGTACTGGCCGTAGCCGGGCACCCACCACCACCTTGTCAGCTCCTCCAGTCGCGCCTGGCGGTCGCGGAACGCGGCCTCCACCTGGCGCATCTTTTCGGTGAGACGGGTGATCTCCTGCTGGCTCAGTTGCTGGTCGGCGCTTGCCTGGGCGAGATCGGCGTCCAGTGCCTTGATCTGGTTGTCGAGCTTTTCCTGCTCGGTGAGGATCTCACCGATGCGTCGGTCGAGCTCGCCAACCCGATCCACGCAGCGCAAGCGCTCGCGGTTTGCTAGGTCGCGATAGTTCTTGATCTGCGTGTCGAGCGTGAGCACCGAGGCGTCGATGCTGGCAAGCGTCGCCCGCGCCCCTTCCAGGTTGCCCGCATCCAGTTGATCGGCGGACGCAACGAGCTTGTCGAGTGCCGCCGCGGTGAGGCTCTCGTAGCTCTGTGCGAACGCGGCGGGCGATCCTGCCAGGAAGCACAGGACAAGGCTCGCGATGGCGATCGCGAACCGGACCCCGGCAGTGCCACGCGCGGTGGCACACCATGTCGTTTTCATTTGATGACCCTCCCTGCGGGTTTCAGGCGGCTTTCGTCTCCTGCTGCGTGTCGGACTGGGCGCTCCGGATGCCGTCCTTCATCTTGTCGTTGGCATCCAGATCCTTCTGGAACTCCTTGAGCAGCAGGTCGCCGAGCTGGGTAGCCTTCGCGCGTGCGGCCTTGTCGTCCAGGTAGTTGGCGAAGTCGCTCTTTACCCTTTCGCGGACTTCGGCGGTTTCCCGCATGTATTGCTCGGCGATCGACTGCAGCGCGATCCAGCCCGCGTAGTAGCGCACGACCGACTCCTTGAACGAATCCTCGCGGTAAATGGCGAGCTTCGTCTCGCGGTCTTCGTTCTTGAAATCCTCGATGTCCTGCTTCATGGCCGGATTGGCGAGCCGCTTGCAGTGTTCCGCCATGTTCGACCAGAAGAGCGAGGCGTCGCGCAGCACCACGACCACCTGCTTCAAGGCCGCGATAGCCTGGAACAGCGCGCTCGCGGTAACTTCGGCGGTCTGCTCCTGCTCGCCCATATTCTTCATTTCGATGGCGTAGCGCTGCATGCTGGCGAGCGTTTCCCGCTCCTTGTCCTGCTTCTCCATCAGCATGTCGAGGTATTTGAGCTTCTCCTTGCGGTAGCCTTCGGCCGCGGCGTTGTAGTCATTGCCCATCTGACCGACGGCCGTTCCCACCTCACTCACGGCCTTGCCGAGGCCTTGCAGCGCCGCCATGATCGCCTTCAGATTGCTCTCCGCCTTTTCCTCTTCGGTGGCAGCGCTCTTCTGATCTTTCTCCTTGTTCTCCAGCACGACATCCGCATCGGATTTTTCGGCCTTGGCGGTGGACAGCGTCTCCGTCGCCGCCTTCTTCTCCTTTTCATCCTTCGCCTCCGTGACGGCCTTCTCGGCCCCTTCCACCGATGTCTTCGCGGTCGTCACGCGCTTCTTGGCCGTTTCAACTGCTGTGTCGGCGGCCTTCTTCTTTGCTTTCGCGGCCTCGAGGGCCTTCTCGGCCGTCCCCTTCTTGACCTCCAGCTCCTCCTTGCTTTCCGGCTTGCCCTTTGGCGGTTCGTCCTTGTCGGTTTTCGTCTTTTTCGGCGTCGCCGGAGGCATGAGACGCGAGAGCGGGTTGGCGCTCTGGCTGTAGGCGCTCGCAAATGCGCCGAGCCCTTCGCCGAGGGGCTTCATGATCGCGCTCACCATGCTGAGCGCGAAGGCACGGTTCTCGGCTGTTTCCGCCTTCTCTTTGGCCTGGTCGTAAAGGCGTTGCAGCTCCTTCTTCGATTCGGCGAGCTTCTCGGCGAGCAGTTTCGCCTCTGCGGTCTTCGCTTCGAGATCCTTCGCCTTGGCTCGCAGTTCCTCGGCCTTCTGAATCTGCACGCCGCGTTCCAGCTCGGCGTCGCTCAGGATCTTCATCGTTTCGTCGGCCAGCGCATCGAATTCCTTGGCGAGCGAGCCGACGCTGTCGGACAACTTCTGAGCCTGAGCTGCGCAGCGCGACAGGAAGGAAATCGCCAGCTCGTCCTTCCCGTCCAGCAGGAAGGTGAAGGTGCGCGTGATGTTGGGAAGAATGGCGCGGGTCGCCTCGGCCACGCTGTCCATTTCCTGGATGCATTTCGCGCACAGCCCGCCGAAGCGGTCCTGCAGCTTGGCCATCGGGGCGCGCAGGTTGCCGAACTTGGCGGGCGTCGCGTTGTAGGCGAGGTTGATCAGGTCGCCCGTCCTGGAAAGGCCCTCGATCAGCTTTTCGAGTTTGATCGTCTTCAGCACACGCGCCCGCTCGTCCGTGACGAGCTTCGAATCCGGCGGTGGCAGCTTCTTCATGAAATAGGTGTCGCCGTCGATCTTGACGGAATAGTCCTCAATATTGACTGGGTCGCTCATTTTCGCCTCCTATTTGGCCCGGATGATCGAGCCACCATTGCACAGGTGCCCCCGCGTCCTCGTTGGACGCGGGCAGGTGTGAAACTTGTTTGGCGCGGCGGACGCTGCGTAATCGCGCTAGCCGCCGTTCGCGAATACCGACCATTCGGACGACGCGTGATTGAAGGCCCGCAAAACGTCCTCCGTTTCGGCCGTATTGGAGCAATAGGCCTTTATGTTCTTTTGCATTGCGTCGAATTGCGTCTGGAGGTTTTCCGTCGTGTCCCGATTTGGGTTCGGATTTTGCGTGAGAATGGAGACGATCTGCTCGGCCGAGCCCTGGAGCTTGTCAAATGCCAGTTCGTGCATTGTCTTGCGGCTCGAAGCCTTGCCTTTATAGTCTGCGTCGACAATGATCTGCAGGTTGTCGATGATTAACTGAATGTCCGCCATGTCCATCTCCTTGAGGTTGGCAATACTCCCAATCTATTTGCGCTGCTCGTTCTCATGAACGGTGCTGGGATAAGGTGAACCGTCGCTCGCAATGCGTCACTGCAGCGCGGCCGGTTCTGGATTCAATTCGGTCCAGCGTCGGGTATCAAACAGAACCGCAAACAAGGCCACAAATAAGGCCGTGAATGGGCGCCGGCGGGTCCGTCGAGCTTGAGCCAAGCCCCGCCCGCGCGGGCGCCCAGGTCGCTCTCAGGTATTTTGTCGGGGTGTTCGAGTAAGGGGGTGAGCTTCCGCCGTGCCCCGTGAGTGCGCCAGCGGCGGCGCGGGAAGGGGCCGGCTTCGGGGTACCGGCGCGAGCACATGGCGCGCTGCGTGGGGCGGAGGCATCGAATGGTGCTTGGCCGCAATGCCGGTGCCCGGATAAATTCGAGGATGCACTGAGCCGGGAGCCTCAGTGCAATGACAGTCTGTATTTGACAATTTCGAGCCCCATGCAGTGAATGCTGGAAAAGCCAAATGCCAATTGGCCCGCGTCACTCGCCACGGCGACAATAGCCCGGGCGAAACAGAGAGAGAAGAACCCTACAAGCCCTTCTTGTGTTTTCGCACCAGGGCTTTGATGTAATCGATGATTTCATTCTCTCTGTCGGTCGGGTCCGATTTCAGATCGTCGATCACTTTGATGCACGCCGGCTCACGAAGAATGTTTCCATCGAGCAGCGTCGTATGCTTGTGCCGGGTGTCGGTAAAGTCGATCCCAGTGCCGTAGTCGTGAATATGGGGCTCTTTCACGTCGGGGAAGAATTTGTCGCCCATTTGAAAACTCCCTGCCTGTTTGTTAAAAAGTGGGTCGCGAAATTCATCCTAGTTAAGCTTGGAGAGAACGCAAGCAGACTTTTTGCATGATCTTTAAAGCCATTTCCGCCATATGGTTTTTGCTTCCGCCGACAAGCGGTCTGGCGAAGTGGATTCGCATGGCGCGCTGCAGGA
>Ga0209175_10001629_pt1 | contig 11068 bp, 12 predicted proteins | sample JI91814C2DNA_FD_187506 | JGI IMG/M metagenome (GOLD analysis project Ga0209175, IMG submission 187506) | Wastewater effluent complex algal communities from Wisconsin, to seasonally profile nutrient transformation and Carbon sequestration -... | ecosystem: Engineered > WWTP > Effluent > Algae...
GAATAGAATTGGAATAGAAGGCAATTTTTTCCAGCTGGTCTTCGATACGTTGAACCCAATGCGGGTGGGTATGTCCGATGCTGATCACGGCATGACCACCATACAAATCAAGATACTGGTCGCCCTGGTCGTCCCATACATAGGAACCTTTGGCTTTCACAATGGTCACATCATTAATCGGGTAAACATCAAATAAATTCATAGCAGTCTCCTCGTTCCTTTCGGTATTTGTAGAATTAAAAATAATTGGCTTTTAGTTTTAGTCCGGTGCTTTCATCCAGTCCGAATAACAGGTTCATATTTTGTACGGCCTGACCACTGGCTCCTTTCAGCAGATTGTCAATAGCAGAGTGAACCACCAGTTTGGTTCCGGCTTTTTCAAGCTGTATCACCGCTTTATTGGTATTGACCACCTGTTTCAGGAAGATCGGTTCGCGGCTGATCGTGGTAAAGGGATGACCTTCATAAAATGCTTCAAACAACTGATTCATTTCCTGCAGACTTTCATCGCAATGAAGGGTAGAGCTGATAAAGATTCCTCTGGTGAAATCTCCTCTCCAGGGAACAAAGCTCAGGTCGATCGGATTGTTATTTTGTAACTGTAACAATGATTCCCCGATTTCTCCCAGGTGCTGGTGGGTGAGTGTTTTATAGGCCTGGATATTATTGGCCCTCCAGCTGAAATGAGATGTGGCGGAAAGGGATTGTCCTGCCCCCGTGGATCCGGTGATACCGGTGGTATATACATCACGCAGTAATCCTGCTTTAGCCAGTGGGAGTAAACCCAACTGAATGGCAGTAGCAAAGCAGCCGGGGTTGGCAATGTTTTTAGCTTCTTTGATCGCAGCCCGGTTGAGTTCAGGCAATCCGTATACAAACTGACGGCTGCCCTCATTTGCATTTGCTTTCAATCTGAAATCATTGGCCAGATCAATGATCTTAATATGGTCACTGATTTTATTTTCGGCAAGAAATTTTTTGGATTCTCCATGGCCGAGGCAGAGGAAGAGTACGTCTATTTCATTAGAGAGCTCTCCGGTGAAATGTAAGTTGGTTTCCCCTACCAGGTCCTGGTGTACAGTATAAACAGGCTGACCGGCATTGCTGCGGCTATGGATAAATTTAATATCCACCCCGGGGTGATGAATCAGTAACCTGATCAGTTCACCGCCAGTGTAACCTGCCCCGCCGATGATACCTGCCTTTATCATACGTTAGTTAATTTAGAAAAAGATACAAGAGACAAAAAAAGAACCAAGACACAAGAAACAAATAAATTAAAAGGGTCAAATTAAAAACCGCTGGTAAGTTGAGTCGGTTTTTTCATTTTCAACCTTCTGCCGAGTTAACAGGCTGTAAGCAACAAATATAAAAGAACCAAGAACCGAAAAAAGAAACAAGAAACAAAACAAGCACCGAAAAAAGATACAAGAAACAAGATCCAAATAAATTAAAAGGTTCAAATTAAAATCCTCTGCTCCGGGTGGAGCGGAGTTTTCCATTTTCCATTTATTTGTTTCTTATATCTTGTTTCTTGTTATTTATTTATAGTTATTTTCCCTCATTGACAGAGTTCCAAATCGACACCTGGTTCCCAAATATCTTACTAAACCCTCTCACATCATCTCCAGTAAAACCAGTATTCATTTCACCGTATTTGCCAAACTTGCTGTTCATCAAATCGAATGGACTTTCGATACCGGCCACCTGGAAACGATAAGGCATCAGTTGGATAAATACTTTACCGCTTACATTTTGCTGACTGTTTTGCAGGAAGGCTTCAATATCACGCATCACGGGATCGAGGATCTGGCCTTCGTGCATCCAGTTGCCATAGAACTGTGCCAGTGTATCCTTCCATTGTAACTGCCATTTGGTGAGCACATGTTTTTCAAGGGCATGATGGGCTTTCAGGATCAGCATGGGGGCGGCGGCTTCAAAACCTACACGGCCCTTGATACCAATAATGGTATCACCTACATGGATATCACGGCCGATGCCATAAGGACCGGCAATCGACTGCAGGTATTGGATGGCTTCTACCGGATGAGCAAATACTTTATCGTTAACTGATTGCAGTTCTCCTTTTTCAAAACCCAGACTGATTTCTTCCGTTCCGCTTTTGGTTACCTGGGTAGGCCAGGCTTCTTCGGGCAGGAGGCCTTTGGAGGAAAGTGTTTCTTTTCCGCCCACACTGGTACCCCAGAGTCCTTTATTGATGGAGTACATGGCTTTATCGAAATTCATATTCACGCCCTTCTCTTTCAGGTAGCTGATCTCAGCTTCGCGGCTGAGTTTGAGGTCACGGATGGGAGTGATGATTTCGGTGCCGGGGATCATGATATGAAAGATCATATCAAAACGAACCTGGTCATTACCCGCACCGGTGCTTCCATGTGCTACGGCATCTGCATTTAGTTTTTGCGCATGTTCGGCAATATGCAGGGCCTGGCTCAGTCTTTCTGCAGAAACAGAAAGGGGATATGTATTATTCTTGAGACAGTTTCCGAAAATCAGGTATTTGATGATGCGATCGTAATAACCTTTCACCGCATCAACGGTGGTATGTGTCTTTACGCCCAGGTTTAATGCATGGACTTCAATTTTTTGTAATTCTTCTGCCGTGAAGCCACCGGTGTTTACAATGACACTGTGTACTTCATAGCCTTTGTCTTCGCTGAGGTATTTTACACAGAATGTAGTGTCTAATCCTCCGCTAAAACCTAATACGACCTTCTTTGACATCTTGGGTGATACTTTTAAATATGGAAAAAATAATGCAGCAGGGATTTGGGTTTGCCTGCTCCGCCATTGCCATCTTTATCTTTTCGCAGGAATGGCTTCAGCAGTTTCCATTGTTTGAACTTGAGCAGTCTTTCAAACCCGCGTTTGTTTTCTTCAAAATACTTTTTGGTTTCTTCGGGCTCGTAATGATCTTTTGGATCATAGAGCATGGCGGTACACATGCAGTTCTTCCGGTCCTTACCCATCAGGATATCATAGTTCACACAGCTTTTACAGCCGGCCCAGAATGCTTCATCCTGGGTGAGTTCTGAATAGGTGACAGGTTCGTAACCGAGTTCGCTGTTGATTTTCATCACCGCCAGTCCGGTGGTAAGTCCAAATAGTTTGGCCTCAGGATATTTTTGGCGGGAGAGGTCAAAGATTCTTTTCTTGATGGCTTTGGCGACGCCGCTTTTTCTGTAAGCAGGTGCTACGATCAATCCGCTGTTGGCCACATATTCGCCATGGCTCCAGGTTTCGATATAACAAAACCCGACCCATTCATTCTGATCGGTGATGGCGATCACGGCCTTGCCTTCATCAATTTTCTGTTCAATATAATCGGGAGAACGTTTGGCAATTCCGGTACCACGTGCAGCAGCAGAAGCGGCCATTTCATCGGTAATGGTTTTGGAGTAAACCTTATCCGAAACGGTAGCGATCCTGATAATAATATGTTGGTTGTCCACTTTAGAAATTAATTATGCGAGATGGTTCACCAGTCCTGATTGAATTATTCCGGGGTTTTCTTCACTGACAGGGACCATGGTGAGAGGTTCGTCCTGTCAGAATACAGGGCGGCGTCGGGGGCGGGAGAAAGTAAACACATCAAACCCAACAGAGTACACTCCGCTGGTGATAGGCGCATGGAACGCGAATTGTTTGGTATGTGTCAGAATATTAGTCATGTTCTTGTTAACAAACAAGTTGTAAATTGGGATCAAAAGTATAATATAATTTTTATTATTAGTACAATTTTTTGTTATAAACCCCCGCTACATGGAAGCCTCCGGTTCAACCGAATTCTTTGCTCCGCTCGACCAGCCAAAGCCGTTGGAAGCAAAGCGCCCGTCGAAGTTTAAGCGCTTCAGGAATAAGTTCCTGTTGGTGATCTTTGTATTGCTGATTGCATTGGTGTACTGGAAGTATTTTTTCACCTACAGTGAGGGGAACCGGACCGGTTTGTTACAGAAATTCTCCTATAAGGGCACCATTTTTAAAACTTACGAAGGTGAGTTAATTCTCAGCAGTATCCGTTCCCAGAATAATGTAGCGCTGGCCTCTGAAAAATTCTTCTTCTCTGTACGGGATAAATCAACAGCCCGTAAACTGGAAAATCTCCAGGGTCACTTCATCACAGTGCATTATAAAATGAAAAATGGCACATTGCCCTGGTGGGGCGACAGCCGTTACCAGGTTGACAGTGTTAAGTTAGAGGCCCAGCCGTAGCGTTGAGGCAAAAGATCACGGGCTGTTTGTGTAGTTCCGGCTTATTTTTTTTCCAGTATTCGATCGGATGGGTTTGAACGGACTCGTTCTTCCCCGTCATATTGGCCGCAATACAAAGTCTGCTTTGAGGTTTGCATTGTTGCAGCAGGGCATCCAACAGCTGGATATTCCGGTAAGGGGTTTCAATAAAAACCTGCGTGCAGTTTTTTCTTGCCGAATCGGCTTCCAGATCACGAATGGTTTTGGCCCTGGCTTGCGTATCAACCGGTAAGTATCCGACAAATTGAAATTGTTGTCCGTTCATGCCACTGGCCATCAATGCCAGAAGGATGGAGCTGGGTCCGACCAGTGGTTTCACTGTGGCGCCCATGTCCTGGGCAATGGCCACCATTGCCTGTCCGGGGTCGGCAATACCGGGACAACCGGCTTCACTGACAATTCCAATGGTTGCGCCTTCCTTTATTTTTTTCCGGAAGGCAGGTTCTGTATCAGGGCCAATCGTGAACCACTGGTACTGATCAATCACAATATCTTCTCCCGGCTTTTTTGTTTTCCAGATTTGTTTAAAATACCGGCGGGTGGTTCTTTCATTCTCGGTAAAAAAAACCTGGCATTCTTTAATGGCAGGTAGAATATAATCGGGGATGGCATCGGTACCATCTTCCGCTAGCAGGGAAGGGATGAGGTAGATAGTGGCGGACATCAGCTGTTTTTCATTTTATGAACACTCAGGGTGGCAGCGATCACGGCATAAGCAGGGGCCAGGATCACCAGGATATGCATGGCATAAAATAAAAATCCATTGCCGATGGCCAGTCCTTTATGCCTTCCGGTAAATTGAATACTCTGGGAAGGACTGAAACTGGCTCTGGCAAAACTGTAGTCCAGCATGGAGAATCCAAAATAGTAACATTCCATCAGCAGGGCAATCACCGGAGTGATCCAGCCCACAACAGGGATCAGGGAAAGAATGATCAGGGAGAGCAGGTACACCGATTGCCAGCCACAATTGCGAAGATCCAGTTTGATACTCCGCATACAATCTTTTTTGATGGAGGACCAGTCGAATGAATATTCTTTTCCTTCCAGTGTGGCTTCCGTTTTTTCACTGAGGTAGGCAAAAAGCGGGGAGCCGATGATCAGGATGATGTATTTGAAAAAAGAAAAATAAGATAAGACCAGCACCAGCCGCAGCATCACACCGGTCATCACCAGCAGAAAGCTCAGCCATTCGCTTCTTTCTTTTTGTAACCAGTCTTCAATGCGTAATTGCCGGCTGATCCAGGAAACCACGGTATCGGAGGACTGCCAGAAGAAAAACATACCGGCAATAAAGAGAATACTGTAAATAATCCCGGGGATGATGGTCCATCGGAACAGGCGATGTTTGTTGATAAAATGCCGGGCATCTTCCCAGCCCTGCATGGCAATGACGATTTCTTTAAGCAAAGCCTTAATTTGTAAGGTAAATATAGTCATTAGTCAGTCAACAGTCGACAGTCGGCAGTCAACAGTCGACAGTCAGCAGTCGACAGTCAGCAGTCGACAGCCTTGTAAATAATTTGAGTTTGTATATGGAGAAATTACCATTGTCATTTTACCAGCGAAAAAACATACTGCCAATTGCGAAAGAACTGCTGGGAAAAATACTGGTGACCCGATGGGAGGGGTTGGAAACTTCCGGGAGGATTGTGGAACTGGAAGCTTATCGTGGAGTGAGTGACCGGGCATCACATGCTTATGGCGGCAGGCAAACAGCCCGCAATGAAATCATGTATGCGGCAGGAGGGGTGGCCTATATCTATTTATGTTATGGGCTGCATCATCTGGTGAATGTGGTGACCCATGAAGCCGGAACTCCCCATGCGATACTGATCAGGGGTATTGCGCCACTGGAAGGAATGCAGATCATGCAGCAAAGAGTCAAACGAAAAAAAACAGATCCTGCCATTACCCGAGGACCGGGCAAACTGGCGCTGGCCATGGGACTCCATACCGGATTGAATGGCTGGTCACTTCAAAGCAATGAATTTTTTATAGCGGATGACGGCTTTCGCTTTCCTAAACAATCAGTGGCAAGCTCTCCCCGTATCGGCGTTGATTATGCAGGTGAAGATGCCCTGCTGCCTTACCGTTTTTATATCCGTGGTAATGCCTTTGTGAGCGGGAAACCCAAATAGGTTGTACATTTCAACACTAAAAACATCGGCGTGTCGAAACACCAGGTCAGACAGCTTTCATTATTATCAGGCATCGTGATTGCCTTGCTGCTTTATTTTGTGAATCCATTTCAGGTTTCAGAAAGCGCGGCGAGGGTACTGGCCGTAGCCGGACTCATGATTACCTGGTGGGTAACGGAAGCCATGCCGATGCCGGTGGTGGCCCTGCTGCCATTGGTTTTGTTTCCGCTCTTTGGGATCAACAATATTAAAAGTACAGCTGCTTCCTATGGCAATGAAGTGATCTTTTTGTTCATGGGTGGTTTTATGCTCGGACTGGCCATTGAAAAATGGAACCTGCACAGGAGGATTGCATTAAATATTGTGGCAAAGACTGGCACCAGCGGGAACCGGATCATCCTTGGTTTTATACTGGCAACCGGATTGCTGAGTATGTGGCTGAGCAATACGGCTACTACCATGATGATGTTTCCGATTGCCTTATCCGTGATTCATGTGATGAAGGAAAACCAGGATGGGAAGGGGAATTATGCGCACTTCAATCTCTGCCTGATGCTGGCCATTGCTTATTCTTCCAATTTCGGAGGTATTGCCACGATCATCGGCACTCCGCCCAACGTACAGTTTGTGGGATATTTTGAAAAGAAATACAATGTCAGTATTGATTTCATGGACTGGATGATGCTTTGCGCCCCGCTGGCCCTGTTGCTGATGATGGGACTGTACGTGGTGAGTACCAAAATTCTCTTCCCCAACCGGATCCGTTCCAGTTCAGCAGCTGCAGCGCATATTCATTCAGAAATTAAATTACTAGGCAAGCCTGGTCCTGCTGAAAAAAGAGTGCTGGGCATTTTTATCTGTACCGCATTACTGTGGATCTTCCGGCAGCCCATTAATAATATTCAGCCCTATTTCAAACTGGATGATAATATGATTGCCATCATCGGTGCATTGGCATTATTTATTTGTCCGGCTGGTCAGCCACCTAAAGGAGAAAACAATCAGCATAAACATGAGAATGTACTGGAATGGGAGGATACCGGAAAGATGGCCTGGGGCATTTTATTATTATTCGGCGGTGGAATTGCGCTGGCAGATGCATTGGAAAAAGCAGGTTTGATCCAGCAATTAGGCAGCTGGCTGGGACAGTATGCAGGAGGAGGATTGTGGCTGGTACTGGCCGTGGTGGTGATTTCTATTTTCATCAGTGAAGTGATGAGTAATGTGGCGCAGGTGATTGTATTTTCTCCGGTTGTTTGTTCACTCGCTGATTCCATTGGTATGAATCCGCTTTTACTGGGAATACCAATGACTCTGGCAGCCAGTTGTGCCAGTATGTTGCCGATGGGCACACCTCCCAATGCCATTGTATTTGCGAGTGGTCAGATCAAACTGAAACAAATGCTGAAGGCAGGATTAATCATGAACCTCGTCGCCATTGTATTGATCACGCTGTTTTGCTGGTTCCTCTTACCATTGCTGATGAAGGCGACTTAATAATTATCAGAATCTCCAACCGATACTGATTCCTGCCGCGGGGGCAAAGCCCTTGCCAAAATCCACATCAACGCCCTTGCTGTTTAATTTGGTTTGGATGATACCGCTTACCGAAGGCGTGATATACATATAATCATTGATCACAATGGTGTAACCGGCTTCAATGGTAGGTTGCAAAATCATCAGATTCGTGGTTCCTTCCAGCAGGGCAGTGGACCAGTTCATTTTCATGGACTGAATGCCCAGTCCCAATCCCAGAAAGGCTCTTTTCGGAATCACTGAAAAATGATAGCGGTAGCCCAAATAGCCTCCCCAGCCGCTGCCGGATTCACTGGTATGTGTATCGGTTTTGCGACTGCCTGAACGGGCATAATTTCCTTTGAGAATAAAGGAATGGTATTCTTCCGAATTAAAGGCAAAGTGGAGGGAAAAGGTATTGAAATCGGGGCTGTACTGAAAACTGGCACCTACATCGGTGGTGCGGTAACCGGCATCCTGGGCTGTGGCGCTGAGTGAAATAAAAATGGCGGATAGGGCAATGCAGATACTTTTCATGGTTCGGAGTTAGGGGGTAAAGATAATATGCAGATTTTACCTGTGCAATAAGCGGGGGAGGGTGGTTTTGCTGCGCAAAAAATGATAGAGAGGAACACGGATTTAACGGATAAAACGGATTAGAACGGATTATGCTCACTTCGTGAGCTTGGCGTTAATCTCTATTAGTTCTTTGTGTTCTTAGCGGATTTTGCGGGAAAATAATGCGGATCAAAAATATTGCTACGCTCGAAGAGTCCTATGGACAAAATTTAATGGGAACGCGGATGACGCGGATTGAGCGGATTAAAACGGATGATGCTCACTGCGTGAGCATGGACTGATAAGTGCTTTCATCTTTGTGCTTTTAGTGGCTTTGTGGGAAATTAATACGGATTATTGATTTTGCTCCGCTCGAAGAGTCCTATGGACAAAATGATAGAGAGGAACACGGATTTAACGGATTGGACGGATAAGAACGGATTATGCTCACTTCGTGAGCATGGCGTATTTCCCTTTGTGAACTTTGCGTGTATTTTCTTTGCGTTCCCTGCCGGCAGGCAGGTTTGCGGTAAAATTCAAAGGCCCGCAGGGCCTTTAAAACCTCGGACAGTTCAGCTTCTTAGCATTAGGATCAACCGGCTTTTTGATATAGATGAGGGATATCTCCATACCTCCCCGCACATTGGTAGCGGGTTTTAAGGAAGACGTATTGGCATCGTATGTAGCGCCGATATGCAGACCGCCAAATTCCAAACCGATATAAGGAATCACAGCATCATTGAAACGATACCAGGAACCGATATATACATTAGTTGGATTGTCTTCATTCTGATTTACATTATAAGAGAAAGCACCACCCACAACCGTGTTGTATGCTTTTGCCTGCATACTGTGAATACCCGAGAAATGCAGGGCATTGTAGGAACCGATCGGGAGTCTGCCACCCGCCTGTATGGTGGTACGGGGATTGAGCAGGAACTCGCCACCCTGGAAACTTTCCTTGGGCCGGTTGATATGGTACATGGAAGCACCGATATAAAAATTATTATAACCATTGGTGGTACCATTGTACAGGATACCGGCATTCACATCCACATAGCTCACATTGATCTGCTTATTACTAAATACTTCACCGGTGGTACCGGGAATAAAACCAAGTGGGGTTAATTCATCTTCAAAATAAACCTTGGTTACATCCAATCTCTTATTGGTATAAGCGGCCTGGAATCCGGCACCAATCTGATGGTAACCGTCTTCATCTAATCCTTTATGGTATGACAATGATAAGCCTGCATAATTCGTCACCAGTACACCATCACCTGCCCGATCCGTTACTCCAAGGAAACCAATACCCATTTGATCAATATCGGCAATCTTGTTTTTCATGATGCCAAAATCAATCGAAGCGGTTTTAGTGACAAAGGCATTATTGATGGTAGGCCACTGATTACGGTAATTGCCGGCAATCCGGTAACTGCCATCAAATTTGCCGGTCAATGCCGGATTCAGGGTAAGGGGAGACGAAAAAAACTGGGAAAAATTGGGATCCTGTGCTGCTGCCACCCCTGCGAATCCAATACCAAGAAGAAGAGTAGAAATAATTTTTTTCATTGTTCACTTTAAGTTTTTCTCCGAAAGACGCATGGTGGGTTGGTCAATCTAAACAGTTAAAACGTAACTTTTTTGCGAGAAATTGCCTCATCCTTTAAATTGAAACCACCTTGCTCTCCAACCGGGGTACGAGCCTTATCATAACCGGCATGGAAAATACAACAATTTTAAGACCTGAAAAGTAGAATTATTGCTGCTCCGGGAGGGAAAGTCCTGAGTCGGTAGTCTGGAGTCATGAGTCTGATTATCAAATGATAAGATTTCGCTTATTGGTTGGTAATCAGTTGAAATGCTCCAGATTCTACATCTGGACCTTGGTTCCGAAAGCCAGATCTCCGGCATCGCCCAGTCCGGGAACAATATATCCTTTGGCCGTCAGTTCATCATCTATATCGCCACACCAGATGGTTACGGAAGGCTCTTCCCGAAGAACATATTCTATGCCAACCGTGCAGGCAATGGCCGCAACAATATGAATACTGCTGGGTTTTCCTTCATCTTTCAGGTAGTGGATGGTTTTTACGAGGGAAGAACCCGTGGCCAGCATGGGGTCGGAGATAATGACGACCCTGTTTTCCAGTTCGGGGCAGGACACATAGTCCAGACTGATTTCAAAACTGCCGTCCTTATGGTGTTTGCGATAAGCACTGATAAATGCATTATCAGCCTTGTCGAAATAGTTGAGTAAACCCTGGTGCAAGGGCAAACCCGCCCGCAGGATGGTTGCCAGTACCGGCTGGTTCTCTAAAATTTTATGCTCGGCAATCCCCAATGGGGTCTGTACTTCTTGTTGGGCAAAGACCAGGGTTTTGGAAATTTCGTAGGCAGCTACTTCCCCAATCCTTTCCAGGTTACGGCGAAATCGCATCCGGTCTCCCTGCACGGTCACATCCCGGAGTTCGGACACCCAGGTACTGACCAATGAATTTTGCTGGCTTAGGTTAACAATCATATCATGAATGATTTAAAAATGGTTGAATTTTGAGGAAGATGTCAAATCCCGGCAAGGC
>Ga0209175_10001630_pt1 | contig 11067 bp, 6 predicted proteins | sample JI91814C2DNA_FD_187506 | JGI IMG/M metagenome (GOLD analysis project Ga0209175, IMG submission 187506) | Wastewater effluent complex algal communities from Wisconsin, to seasonally profile nutrient transformation and Carbon sequestration -... | ecosystem: Engineered > WWTP > Effluent > Algae...
TTTACCATGAAGGTCGTTGGTTCTGGAGAATTATTTATATAAATAACAATAATAGAGAAACAGATTACCAAAGTTACATTTGCATAAATGAATGCATACAAATCATAAGAAAGAATTCCAGATTTGTTTAATAAATTTGAGACTGCAATAATAAGAAGAAGCAAAAATGAATTTACAAAACTCTTAATTGCAACAGCATCTTTTCCCTTGGGGTTAAAAAACTTAATCCAACCAACTATGAACTTTGTAAAAAAATAACGAGGATAAACAAAAAATCTTTCTGGTTTTTTTAACCAAAGAGAAAATATTCCATTGTAATCAGAATAAAAAATGGTTTTTCGAATTAAAACTGAAATAGGCCAGATTTGAGAGAGTAATATTATAATGGCGGTCTTGGCTCCATAATCAAATGTGTAAAAGTGAGCCGTAAAGTTAAAAATTTTCTCCATCTTCTGAGTGGTGAAAATGAACTCAAAATAGGCTAATGTAATAATTACAAACCAAAGCGGAATAACTATCTTAGCCTCTCTTGGATTATCCAATCTCGGATAAAAATAAGAGAAAACAATTAAGCCGCCATTCGCAAATAGAGCAATAAGTGTAAAATAACGGTGAAATGCACCCCAAGGCTCGCTCACAGTATAAGCCATGAAATATCCAAATAGCATAAAACCAAAGCCTGTAAACATTCCCCATAATCCCCAAGTGGGAGCAGTTTTATTTTTTTGAGTCAATAAAAATAAACTCAAAATAGTTTGGATAACAAAGGCGATGAAAACACCGATAGCATGGTAGGATACATTTAGCCAGGTCATTTATTCTTTTTCCTTAAATTTTATCAAAATTAATTATTCATACTATTCAGAACATTTAAAAGTTTCTTAGCATTCTTATTTTCGGAGTCTATTGCGATTACTTTCTCGGAAAAAACTTTTGCCTCGATATAATTTCCATTAAGTCTATGCAAATCAGAAAGGTTTACCAAATTGTTAATATTATTTGGTTGAAGCTCATAGACTTTCTTTGCTGCTTCTAAAGACGAAAGGTAATTACCCATTTTCTTTTGAGCTATGGAAAGGTAATACCAGATTTCATCTGTATCAGGATCTTGACTCAAATACTGACTTAAAACTTTTATTGCAGTATCATAATCTTTTCCTTTTAGACTAAGTAAACCAAGAAGTTTATTCAATTTTTGGTTATTCTGCTCAACTGCATAGGCATTAGCAAGTAAGTCGATAGCTTTCTCAATGTCCCCAGTTTGATAAAGCTTTTTACTTTGTAAATAGATTTCATTTACATTGATTTCGTTGCTAATTTCTCTTTCTTCAAAAGAGGGGGCAATAGAATCAGAACTATGTGTTTCCTCGGCTACATTCATTTTATAATCAATTCTCAGAATGGAGAGGTCATCGGTCAAATCCCCTTTCGTATGCAGAAGCCTTTCTATTTCATGAATAGCGCATTTTGCCTCGTCCACAATAGAAAGAATCATAAACTCATCGTCATTGATTGTTCTAACAGGCTCATGCGGAGTCAAATCAATATCATCCCTTCCATCAGAGGCTAATATTATTATATCTCCCGGTGCAAGTTGAAACTTATACACTGCAAACTCATACTCTGAGTCTAATCCCAATTTTCTGAGCTTTAATCCATCTTCAATAAAGTTTGCTTTTTCATCTCTGTATAGAATTGTAAATGGATGCTCTGCATTCCAGTAAAGCATTTCTCCACTTTCATCATCTATCATTAGGACGGTAGCGGATAATACCATTGTTCCATTAAAAGACTTGAATACAGAATTGACTTCATGATAAACGTCCGTTAGCCACTGTTCCGGTGAAAGTTCTAATATTCTTTTGTTTGCTGCAGATCTTGCCATAATAGAATTCATGACGACACCCATCACAAGAGAACCTCCGGCTCCTTGCATAGATTTGCCCATAGCATCTCCGTTCATGGCTAGCGTATATCGTCTAAAATTTTCAGGCGTCCCAAATTTTAAATTACCAGTAATACAAATATCTCCGCCTAAGTCGGCTGTTTTATTTCTAAATTCGAATTTCTTTTTTTGATGAATAATAAATTCAGTTGTGACTAACTTTGATTTGTTCGCGTTAAAGAATAAAGGTTTAGCGAGAAGAGATGTTAAGAAGTAATCACCGTCTTGTTGGATTTTAAGTTTTTGAACTTCTTCCATTTTCTCTTGCACTTCTTTGGTTCTTTCTTTTACTTTCTCTTCTAGATTATCCGCATAGTCTTGCAATTCTTTTCGGGCTTGCTTAATAGAATCAACCATAGAGTTAAAAGATTGTGATAAAAAACCAATTTCGTCTTGCACTTTAACACTTACGACTACATCTAAGTTACCGGAATTGACCTTAGCCACACCACGCAATAGACTCATAAGTGGATTCATTAAACTTCCTTTAAAGAAAAGCGGGAATGCACCCAATACAATAAATAAAACGACAAAAAGAATAATAATCTGTGATCTTGCGGCAGGATGCATATAGTTACGATATCCAAGATAAGAAAAGCCAACTTCAGTAACAGTTTTCTTTGCTGGACTATATTTGATATAGGATACGTAGTGTTTGCCACCATCGAGACTCTTTCTATAATGCCTTGTGAGAGTTGGCTTAAAATATCTCAGGTATTTGTTGATTTCTTTTTTTAATTTATACGGTTCTAGATAACTTCTATTCCAGTTGCAGTCTTGTAAATGAACAAAGATTACATCTCTAAAGCTAGCCAAATCCTTGCTTTTATTCAGATACTTAACTGTTTCGCTACAAAAATCTTTATCTGAAAACGTGTCTAGTTTTGTGATCCCAACAAACGCTGTCTTGTTTAATTTTTCAAAGAAAGGAATCAACTGTGATTTCATTTCTTCATTGCTTAATCCTCTATGCTCTTCAACAAAATCTAAAATTGAGTTCTTATACCCACCAAATTCTTCATGGGTTGTAGAAAGTAATGTTTTAATATTATTTTGAAAATTTTCGATTGGTAATAGCATTATTTCTTCATAAACAATGCTATTTAAAAAGTCTTCTCGTATGAGAGGCATATCTAAATTATCTGCATCTTCATAGTCTATTTTATTAATCTCTCCAGAATCTTTTGATAACTCCAAAACATATTGCATATCTGCATGACGATGCCCGCCTTCTAAATACCTTTCTAAATTTTCCACTCGGATCGCATCATACTCAACTTCTTTATCTTTCATTGTAACAAAACTCATTCCCTGCATTAAGAGTAAGAAGCTAACCATTGTTACTCCTACAATCTTTGCCATGAAAGATGTGCGGTCTTTTGTTTCATTGATGAATATGATTACTACAAAGAAAAATCCAAAGACAGTAAATAATACAAAAGAAGTAAGAAATACTCCTCTATCTAAAATTCCATCTCTACTTAAAATATTCATGAAGGCTGGAACAATCGAAGCAATTAAAATGGCAATGGTTACTTGCAATAACGCCCAGCGCTCTTCCGTTTTTAATAAAAATGTTTTTACAATACCAACTAACGCAAATGTAATAATGTATCCAAAGATAACGATACCAACTATCTTACTTACCCACTCTGAATCAAAATCCCAGTAATGACCTGTAAAATGAAATTTTGTATTTGAGTGTAAGCTTGCATAGATAAAAATTCCTTCTACAATAAAAGCTAAAATCCACTGTGTATATTGAAAGACTTTTCGGACTCTAGGATAATTGTCTTCTGGAAAATAAAAAAGCCATTGTGTTAAATGTAGAATAGCCGGAAGAATAAACCCCACAGAGCCCCATCTATGAAAAGCAGCTTCCGGTTTATAAAGCATAGCCGCAACGACATAGGATAAATTAAACAGACCCATGAAAAAGAATCCAAGACCAAGGTGGAAAGTGCTTTTAGATTTGCCCGGTAGGGTTACTAAATAGATACCGAGTAAGATGGTAAAAATAAAACTGAGCAATGTTCCAAAGGAAAGATAATTAAAATAGATAGCATCATAAACAGAATGAAAAAAAGTCATTTTATTTCTCCAAAAGCCTTAAGCGTAAAAGACAGAGGCAGATTATTGCATACGCTTTTTAAAAATCAACAATAAGATTCTTTAAATTTAAAAAAAATCGTAATAATTAGATTTAGATCACAATGGAAAAGTTAATCTAAAAGGAAATCCTGTGCATCAAGCTCTTCTGCACCACGATGCGGATAGGCTTGTTCAAAAAATAAAGCAGACAATAGTTCGAAATCGTCGTCTACAGGAAAATCTTTTTCTTCAAAAAATTCGTTACGTCTTTTGATTAAAAGAGCAATCGTTCTATCTTCAAGAGAAAAAGTCACATTTCCCCGATTTAATTTTTTAATAAGCCAGATTAGATTATGTATTGAGTATTCGCCCAATACTTCAAGCGTAGCCAGAGTTGGCTCTGATAGCATAAGAGTTTCCGTTAAATAGACCGGAATTTTAAGAAATTCGGCGTTCTTGCTTTCCTCATATTGCTCTAAGTTATCAGAAATGGTATCTAGGATGGATTCTACATGACGGTAAGATTTTTTGATTACCTCCGCATATGGCTCCTTGGAGTTTGAAAGCTCCAATAGATTGATAAAAGTCTCTTCTTTCTGTGCCTGAATTAGAATTTTATCAATATCGGGTCTAGGCGTAGGGGGAATCATAAGTATATACAGGAACTTTGTTTCAAGAGCGAACCTAGACTCCTTCGGAATATAGTATTCAATCCAAATAGGCTCCTTATAATAATTGATTTGCTCATCCGGGGCTAAATCAGGAGTCACCTTAAGAGATTTTAATTTTCGCACATCATCCGTGATGACTTTCTTGCCCTCTACACGAGTCCTAGATTGCTTGATTTGCTTTAACTCATTTCGATTGAGAATAGGCTTTGGCTTGAAATTAGATTCCATTGTTATAAATATCGGAAGCTCCTAGCTTTGGTATGTAGTGAAAAAACCTTTGCATGGCTAAGTATGCTTAAATGTCATTAGTAGTCCAAGTTTCCTCTTTGCCAATCGTTTACTTTTTTATTCTGTGCAGGATTCCTTTTACCATCCTATAACCAAACGATACACACACTACCACCTAGCAAGGACTTCACCTATACTCTACCTAGGGCTTCGAGGGGCAACTTGAAGTCATACTGCGAGTATAGGTGAAGTCCTTCCTTACCCATAGTTGGTATATCGTCTTCTTAAAGGATGCATATACACAGCATTAGCCTCCTAAGAACCCTCCAGGCAATCTAATTCCCCTTTTCACAAACAGCTTCAAATCTTTCCAAAATAGCTCGATGAATCGGAATGGGAAATTTTTGATTGTTTAACAATCGCAAGAATATTTTTTTATTAAATCCAGTTTCTTTTAAATCTAATTCGGGTAGAGAAGAAAAACGTTTTCCTTTTCTAGTGCTTAAATAGAAAACATCTAGAAGCGCCTTCTCAGGTGTAGCCATTCGAAAAGGAAGTTTCGTATCCGACCACTCTACTCCATCGAGCATCATCTCCGGTTTCATTTGGAAAAATTCAAATACTCCAAGTTTTGTTTTTACGACTCTAGAATGAGCTGTTGTCACGACTTGTGTTCGCGCTGGGATTTGGGATAGAATTCCATGTATATGAAGAGCGGTTAATAGAGATATATACCCATGCTCATTTCCTAAAAGATAAGGAGTGATAGAAAAGGGATGCACTTCATTTTCTTTGGCAAACGTCCATAAGCCGCGAGTTACACGAATTACTTCTTTTTTGTTAGTAATGCGCGCGAGTAGTCTAGCCGCCGCACTCGTAGAAATTTCCGATTGAATTGCAAATTCCCGAGTAGTAAAAATAGGATTTGATTGTAAAATAGAATATTTATGCAAATTCATACAAGGCTCCGAGCGTTCTAGTGCGCAACTTCTCCCAATTTTTTTTCCCTGAATACAAATCTCTTTTCTCTTCTAAAATATATTCAAAGACTTGTCCTTTGAAATCTTCGTGTGTAATAGTCTCTGCTTTTTCGATTGCAGTGTTTAATAAGTCTGACGTGAGGTTACTTTGAATAAACCTCTGATTTAATTGGTTCTCTGAATGTAAAATATCCAAATCAAATAAATCACGCGCTTGTGTTTCTGATCTTCCTGCAAGAGCTTGGATCTTTTGTAATACAGCAGCGTCTGCTGGATAATGTGGACAAAGAAATCCTATCTTGTTATAAACCTTTGCGATTTCGGAATCTATTTTTTCCATTTTCACAAAATCTTTTTCTTTTTTTCTTCTGGAAAATTCAACTTTTGTTGGAAGCTTTACTCCCGAAATAGTTTTCAGATTTACTTTAAATCTCTGCACTGTGTCAGTGTGTTTTGCTTTGTCTTTAGCTCCTATTTCCACGCCGATGATCCCGTAGGCTGCAAGATATTTATGAAACGAAACATCTTCCAAAATTTTATAACCGTTCTTCTTTAGCGTTTCGACTCCACCACCAAATACATCTAAGTCCATATCTTCCGAATATCTCGGACTCTTTAGAAAGAAACGTAGATTAACTCCACCTTTCACCGAATACAGCCCCGGGTCAGTTGCTTTCAAGAATCGTTCTAAGAATACGAAATGAAAGAGTTCACGTCTTTGCATGTCTGAATACATAATTTTTATTATGTATTCCAGTATACAGAAATGTCAATTCAAATACTTAATGGATTTTAAAAGATTATCACCGATAAAAATGCGGGAACTGTTCTCCCTCATGATTGTTGTAGGTGAAGCATAGATGCGTCACCTACAACAATCGTCCCTATCGGTGTCCACCGTTGGTAATCTTTGAAATCCCCAAATTGCAAACTACCATTCAAAGTTTACAGCGTAAACACTGATATATATCATTCCATTTTTGAACCAATCGGTCTAAGATTTGAAATATTAGATTTGATTTTAAATCCTAACCCAAAATAATAGGATATGACACTGACTGAGAAGTCGGTGGAAAAAAACTATAATAAACTACCAATAACAAGGGAATAAAATTATGTATCAAGCTTTTACAGAAGATCAAATACAAATCAGAGACTTAGTGAGAGATTTCACAAGAAAGGAAATTACACCTGTCGCGCATCTTTACGACGAAAAGAATGAACATCCGAAAGAGCTCATTGATAGAATGAGAAGAGAGCTTGGAATCAACGGCTTAACAATTCCTGTTGAGTTTGGTGGAATGGGTTATGGTTCTGTTGAACAGTGTCTTATTACAGAAGAAATGAGTCGTGGCTGTCTTGGTATTTCGTTATGTTTTGGTTACACAGGTCTTGGTCAATTACCAATCCTAAAAGGTGGAACAGATGCACAAAAGAAAAAATGGCTTGAGCCTGTAATTGCAGGCGAACATGGAATTGCTTTTTGTCTTTCTGAGCCTGGTGCTGGATCTGATGTTCCTGGCATGGTAACAAAAGCAGAAAAGAAAGGCGATAAATATGTTATCAACGGAGCAAAACAATGGATTACCGGCGGTGGTAGTGCTGACGCATACACTGTATTTGCCTATACTGACCGCAATCGTGGAACACGCGGTGTTAGCTGCTTCTATGTTCCTCGAAACACTCCGGGTCTGATCGTAGGAAAGAAAGAAGACAAACTAGGTATCCGTGCATCTGACACAAGACAAATCATTTTCGAAGATTGTGCAGTTCCAGCAGAAAACTTGATCGGACGTGAGAATATGGGATTTGTTTACGCATTACTCACATTAAACGCTTCTCGTCCCTTCGTTGCAGCAATGGGTGTTGGTGTTGGTCAAGCAGCTTTAGACTACGCAGCAAAATACGCAAGAGAAAGAGAACAATTCGGTCAAAAAATCGGAACATTCCAAGCAGTGCAACATATGTTAGCTGACATGTCTATCACAGTTGAAGTTGGTCGTGAGATTACCTATCGTGCAGCTCGTATGTCTGATGCAAACGATCCTAACCTCGCAAAATACTCTGCTATCGCTAAAGCATTCACTTCAGAAGGTGCAATGAAATGTGCGTTAGACGCAGTGCAAATCTACGGTGGTTATGGTTACACCAAAGAATATCCAGTTGAAAAACTAATGCGTGATGCTAAGATTCTTTGTATCTTTGAAGGAACAACACAAATCCAAAAGAACGAAATCGCAGCTTACGTAACAAAAGAAGCAGCTTCCGGCAAATAAGTTTTTTACTCTCCGATGGAGCATTTCCATCGGAGTCCCCTCCCCCCTCTCAAAAAAAACTGCGCTACTGCGTAATTCCAAAAAGAATATTTTTCTAACCCCTTGACATCTACTCTATCCTTGGAAGAATTTTTTTCATGGAAGAAAATTTTCCTAAGACCTATTGGGGTAAGCTTTGGAACTCTCTTATTGAGTCAATGTATTATGATGAAAAGGTAGTTCAGATTGATAGACCCAAGTATCGAGACGAATTTATCATTCGAATTGATTTTACTGGAAATAAAATCTTTGCTCTATTGCAGGCTGACAACCGCTCACCAAATGAAATATTCTTTGCAATCAACCGATACTCAGAAGAAGAAATTCTAACCATCCAAAGAGTTATAGAGAGTTTAGTAGAAGAAGGTGTAAATACAGATTTATCTCAGAGTCAAATTAGAATTACCCAGACACTTACACAAAGAGGCATTCCTGTTCTACCCGACAAAGAAGAATTAGCCTCTACTTGTTCTTGTTCCAGAGCACAGTCCGTTTGCAATCATCATTTTGCTGTTCTATTTCAACTATCGCATTATATAGATAAAAATCCTCTCGGTCTACTCGAACTCCGCGGATATAGAGATCCTATCTTCAATCCAAAACCTACTATTCTAAAAAGAAAGAAGTCTCTATTTAAGAAAAAGAAAAGAAATAATCGAAAATATTATCCATCCTCAGTTGAAAGTGAAAACGGGATAATTCCTATTATCCATGTTGAGATTTTAGAAGGATTACAATTCAGTCTAAAACTATTCATTGAAAATAAATCAGACCCTCTTTCTGTTCCTGTTCCCTTTTCTGAAATTTATGAAACAGATTATAAATCCATTCTCGGACAATCAACGAGTCACGTAAAAGTTGATTTACTAAAAAAGCTGATTCAAATTGGAATGAAGCTTCCCGAGCTCGTGCAACTTTTACATAAGAGAGGCAAAGAAGAAGTAGTCGTAGACTTGGATCGAATGAGTAAAATTCTGATTCAAGAACGGGAGACCTTAGAGTCAATGGGAATCGGGTTTAGTCTTCCTTATAATCTAAAAGAAATTTTACAACCCTCTCTTGGCTATTTCGGAAATACTCCCAAGACAATTCAATACTTAGATGCTTCCGATTTATTTGTATTCGATCCGGTTATCTCTTTGGGGAATATGGAGATTAGCCCGGAAGAATTTAAAGAGCTATCTAAGAATGCTGGAAAATTAGTATATTTTAGAGATAGATTTGTTCTAATGACTCCTGAAATTATCACTTCTATACTTTCCAATCTATCTGCGACGAAAGAAAGGCATTCTAACGCTCAATGCTTATACTTCGCAATGAAAGGCAGATATAAGGACAAAGAATTAAAGTTAGACAAAAATCTAACTGCCTTTATAAATAAGCTTTATAAGCCAGAAGACATTTCACTCCCGCAGGGGTTAAATTCGATTATGCGTCCATACCAACTGAAAGGATTTGAATGGATTTATTCTACTATTCAAAGTAAACTCGGAATTTGCATTGCTGACGATATGGGACTTGGAAAGACTATACAGGTAATCGCCGTTATTCTCAAATTAAAAGAAGAAAGGAAACTGACCAATCAAGTTCTAGTCATCTGTCCCACGACACTACTGGGAAATTGGCTGAGAGAAGTAGAGAAATTTGCCCCTAGCCTCAAAGCGAAAATTTATCACGGAGACGATAGGCATTATACTGAATCAATTGACATCGTAATTACTACTTACAATCTAGTTCGCATACGGGAAGAATTCTTTGCCAATCGAAAATGGACTCTGCTTGTAGTTGATGAAGCGCAAAATATTAAAAATCCGTCAACGTATCAAACCCAATCTATCAAAGCACTCAAGAGTGAATTTAGAATTGCCATGACAGGCACGCCTATTGAAAATCGTCTCACTGAGCTATGGAGTATTTTTGATTTCTTAAATCCTGATTTTTTAGGAACACTCAAATGGTTTCGCGCTGAATATGCGATGCCGATAGAATCGTATCAAATCGAGCATAAGGTAGAAGAGTTTAAAAAAATCACTTCTCCTTTTATGATTCGTAGGCTAAAATCAGATAAATCCATCATCGCCGATCTTCCTGATAAAATAGTAAAAGATGAATTCTGTTATCTATCTAAGGAGCAAATCGTTATTTACCAGAAGATTCTAAAAGAAGATTTGGATATTATAGAACAACTACAAGGAGTTTCTAGACGCGGAAAAGTATTTCAAATGATCAATGCCTTAAAGCAGATTTGCAATCATCCTTCTCATTTTACAAAAAAGAAAGCCTATCACCCAAATCTTTCTGGGAAATCAGAGAGACTTGTGAGTCTACTCCAGAATATCCTCCCGACGGGCGAAAAGACGATACTATTCACGCAATACACAGAGATGGCAGAAATTCTATTAGATATTTTAAACAAACATCTAGGTATTCAGCCTGATTTCTTTCACGGAGGACTTATGCGTAAAGAGCGAGAGAAAGTCATCTCCAATTTCCAGAAAGATCCTGCAAAGCAGCTAATCCTTATTTCCCTCAAAGCAGGCGGAACTGGATTAAACTTAGTAGAGGCTACAAACGTTATCCACTACGACCTCTGGTGGAATCCCGCAGTAGAAGACCAAGCCACCGATAGAGCCTATCGCATCGGTCAAACCAAAAATGTTCAAGTCCATCGCCTCATCACCCTCGGCACCTTTGAAGAAAAAATAAACTCCATCATTCAAGGCAAACGCGCATTAACCGATCTTACTCTAATCAAAGGCGAGAAATGGATTACTGAACTTTCTAATGAAGAGTTAAAGGAATTGTTTTCGTTAACGGGTGGGGAAATTGGTTGACGG
>Ga0209175_10001631_pt1 | contig 11064 bp, 6 predicted proteins | sample JI91814C2DNA_FD_187506 | JGI IMG/M metagenome (GOLD analysis project Ga0209175, IMG submission 187506) | Wastewater effluent complex algal communities from Wisconsin, to seasonally profile nutrient transformation and Carbon sequestration -... | ecosystem: Engineered > WWTP > Effluent > Algae...
TAGCCGCAATAATATGCATTAAAGGTCCACCTTGATTTCCAGGAAAAACCGACATATCTAAAACATGCGACATCATTCTGATTTCTCCTTTTGGAGTTGTTAATCCCCATGGGTTTTCGAAATCTTTGCCCATCATTATCATTCCACCTCTTGGACCACGTAAAGTCTTGTGAGTCGTAGTAGTTACAATATGACAATGTGGAATTGGATCATTTAATAATCCTTTAGCAATCAATCCTGCTGGATGCGAAATATCGGCTAATAATAAAGCACCAACGCTATCCGCAATTTCTCTAAAACGTTTAAAATCCATATCACGAGAATAAGCCGATGCTCCTGCAATAATCATTTTTGGTTTATTAGCTAAAGCTATTTCTTGAATTTTGTCATAATTCAAAACGCCTGTCTCCTCTTCTACTCCATAAAACACAGGATTGTATAATTTTCCCGAAAAATTTACTGGAGAGCCATGTGTTAAATGACCACCATGCGATAAATCAAATCCTAAAATCGTATCACCTGGTTTTAAACACGCTGCAAAAACTGCAGTATTTGCTTGAGAACCCGAATGTGGTTGAACGTTTACATATTCCGCTCCAAACAAAGCTTTAGATCTATCAATAGCAATTTGTTCTACAATATCTACTACTTCACAACCTCCGTAATATCTTTTATTAGGATATCCTTCAGCATATTTGTTGGTTAAACATGAACCAGCCGCTTCCATTACTTGGTCGCTAACAAAGTTTTCAGAAGCAATTAATTCAATTCCGTGAATTTGTCTATCTTGTTCATCAAGAATTAGGTCAAAAATTTGTTCGTCGCGTTGCATTGCAATAAATATTCGTTAAAATTAGGTCAAAATTACAAAAAAGGTTTGTTACATTGATAGATAATTTTATATTTGATTTATATTTTTTCAACAACAAACTAACAATATAATTATGCCAAATATAGCAAACGACCCAAATAGAAAATCGTGGATTCCAGTTCCTGAAAATAGTGACTTTCCTATTCAAAATATTCCTTTCGGGGTTTTCATTACCAAAGAAGACGTAATTACCATTGGAACACGAATTGGAAATTGCGCTATCGACATGGGCGCTTTACAACAATTAGGTTATTTTGAAGGTATTGAACTTACTGATGATATGTTCATGCAAGATACTTTAAATGATTTTATTTCTGATGGAAAAAAGACATGGAGGTTAGTTAGAAATAGATTAGCCCTGCTTTTTGATGAAACTAACCCTGTTTTGAGAGATAATAAAGAACACAGAGAAGTTGTTATCTTTAGTGTAGAAGATATCGAAATGCTTTTACCCGTTCAAATTGGTGACTATACTGATTTTTACAGTTCAAAAGAACACGCTACAAACGTTGGAAAGATGTTTCGTGATCCAGAAAATGCTTTGTTACCAAACTGGTTACACATTCCAGTAGGTTATCATGGAAGAAGTTCTACGATTGTTCCATCAGGTATTCCTGTTCACAGACCTTACGGACAAACGTTACCAAACGGAGAGACTACTCCTGTTTTTGGTCCTTCAAGATTGGTAGATTTTGAATTAGAAACTGCTTTTATTACTACCGATGCGAATTTGATGGGAGAACCAATTCCTGTGGAAGAAGCAGAAGAACACATCTTCGGAATGGTTTTATTTAACGATTGGAGTGCGCGCGATATTCAAAAATGGGAATATGTGCCACTTGGACCATTCTTAGCAAAAAACTTTGCTTCGTCAATTTCTCCATGGATTGTAACTTTAGACGCATTAAAACCATTTAGAACTAAAGGTCCAGAACAGTCACCAGAACCATTACCTTATTTACAACAAAAAGGAGAAAAAGCCATAGATATTAACTTAGAAGTTTCGATAAAACCTGAAAATGCGTTAGAAACTGTGGTTTCTCGTTCCAACTTCAAATATATGTATTGGTCAATGGCGCAACAATTAGCGCATCATACCATTAATGGTTGTAGAGTAAATTCAGGTGACATGATGGGAAGTGGAACTATTTCTGGTCCAACAGAAGATTCTTTCGGTTCGATGTTAGAATTGAGTTGGGGAGGGCAAAAACCATTGCAACTGAACGATGGCACTGAACGAAAATTCATAAACGATAACGATACTGTAATTATCAGAGGGTATTGTCAAAAAGACAATCTTAGAATTGGTTTTGGTGAGGTTTCAAGTAAATTGTTACCTGCAATAGATTTGAAATTTTAAATTAAATAAAGTCTGCTGAAAAACTAAATTTACTTTATTTCTTTGACCATAAAGCCTTTCATTTAATTTTTAACTGCAAGGAAAATTGCTAAAAACTTTAAAAACCATGCATATGAACTGAAATGAAAATAATTTTAACTTAAAAATTAAAACTGATTTTTTAACCACATAGAATCATAGAAATATATTTTAAGATATTTGCAAGTATAAAATGACATGAACATAGCGCAATGTCTTTGTTTAAAGTGCTTTAGCACTCCTTTTTAAACTAATTAATAATTTACTATAAAGTTCGGTACCTATGTTTCTATGTTGTAAAAATACGACTCCACTATTTCTTAAGTTAGTCAACTGACCCTAAATAGTTAATCTAATTGAAAACTCTGAAATTCATTTTCGGAGTTTTTTTTTATATAATAAAAGCACAACATTAATTGAAATTAAAATTTAATACAGAAATAGATTTTTAAAAAAAGACATTTTGACATTAAATTTCATCATTTTTATATTAAAAAACGTCATTTTGACCGATTATTTTACATTGGAACATATATTGAATAATCCAAATCAAACAACTAACTAAAAGACAATTTAAAAAATGAACATCAATAAATTTACAATCAAATCGCAAGAAGCTTTGCAACAAGCGCAACAAATTGCACAAAGTTTTGGACACCAACAGCTTGAAAACGAACACCTTTTTAAAGGAATTTTGGAAGTAGACGAAAACGTAACTCCTTTCATTTTGAAAAAACTGAACATCAATGTTGAACTTTTTAAAAAAGTATTAGACAGTACGATTCAAAGTTTTCCAAAAGTTTCTGGTGGTGATATCATGTTTTCTCGTGAAGCTGGAACTGCAGTAAACGAAGCTGAAATCATTGCCAAAAAAATGAACGATGAATTCGTTTCTATTGAACATTTAATTTTAGCCATTTTCAAATCAAAAAGTAAAGTTGCACAGATTTTGAAAGATCAAGGTGTGACTGAAAAAGGTTTACAAGCCGCTATCGACCAAATGCGTAAAGGAGAGCGAGTAACTTCGGCTTCGGCGGAAGAAACATATAATTCACTGAATAAATACGCAAAAAACCTCAATGAATTAGCTAAAAGCGGTAAACTCGACCCTGTTATTGGTCGTGATGAAGAAATTCGTAGAGTGTTACAAATTTTAACACGTCGTACCAAAAACAATCCAATGTTGGTGGGAGAACCTGGTGTTGGTAAAACAGCCATTGCTGAAGGTTTAGCTCACCGAATTGTTGACTGCGATGTTCCTGAAAATTTAAAAGATAAAATCGTTTATTCGTTAGATATGGGTGCGCTAATTGCAGGTGCGAAATACAAAGGTGAGTTTGAAGAACGACTAAAAGCAGTAGTTAAAGAAGTTACTTCTGCCGAAGGCGATATCGTACTTTTCATTGATGAAATTCACACACTTGTTGGCGCTGGTGGTGGCGAAGGCGCAATGGATGCAGCTAACATTCTAAAACCTGCTTTAGCGCGTGGCGAATTGCGTGCCATTGGTGCAACAACTTTAGACGAATATCAAAAATATTTTGAAAAAGACAAAGCACTTGAAAGACGTTTTCAAAAAGTAATGGTCGATGAACCGGATACAGAAAGTGCAATTTCTATTTTGCGTGGTATCAAAGAAAAATACGAAACGCATCACAAAGTTCGTATCAAAGATGATGCTATTATTGCTGCCGTTGAATTATCACAACGGTATATTACGAATCGTTTCTTGCCAGATAAGGCTATTGACTTAATGGACGAAGCGGCTTCCAAATTGCGTATGGAAATCAATTCAAAACCAGAAGAATTAGACGTTTTGGATAGAAAGATCATGCAATTGGAAATTGAGATTGAAGCTATTAAGAGAGAGAACGACGAAACCAAATTGAAAGTTTTGGGAATGGATTTAGCCAATTTGAAAGAAGAACGCAACGAGATTTTTACCAAATGGAAATCGGAGAAAGATGTTGTAGATAATATTCAAAATATAAAACAAGAAATTGAAGATTTTAAAATTGCAGCCGAACAAGCTGAACGCAATGGCGATTATGGAAAAGTAGCCGAAATTCGTTACGGAAAAATCAAAGAAGCGCAAGAACGATTAGATGCTTTACAAGCTCAATTACTAGAGAATCAAGCGGGAACTTCCTTAATAAAAGAAGAAGTAACTCGAGAAGACATTGCCGAAGTAGTTGCCAAATGGACCGGAATTCCTGTAATGAAAATGTTGCAAGGTGAACGAGAAAAACTACTACGTTTAGAAGAAGAATTACATAGAAGAGTTGTGGGTCAGGAAGAAGCAATCGAAGCGGTGAGTGATGCCGTTCGTAGAAGTCGTGCTGGATTACAAGACATGAAAAAACCAATTGGTTCGTTCTTATTTTTAGGAACAACAGGTGTTGGAAAAACAGAATTAGCCAAAGCATTAGCTGAATATTTATTCGACGATGAAAATGCGATGACTCGAATAGATATGAGTGAATACCAAGAACGTCATTCTGTTAGTCGTCTAGTTGGCGCACCTCCAGGTTATGTAGGCTATGACGAAGGCGGACAATTAACCGAAGCCGTAAGAAGAAAACCCTATTCGGTAGTATTGTTAGATGAGATTGAAAAAGCACATCCTGATACATTTAACATCTTATTACAAGTATTAGATGAAGGAAGATTGACCGATAACAAAGGGCGTGTGGCCGATTTCAAAAATACGATTATCATCATGACTTCAAATATAGGAAGTGCGATTATTCAAGAGAAATTCGAGTCCCGAAACTTAGGGATAAAAGGTGGAATTGATGCAGCAACTGAAGCCGCCAAAGTAGAAGTATTAGGGCTATTGAAACAAATTGTTCGACCAGAATTCATCAACAGAATTGACGAAATTGTTATGTTTACACCTTTAAACAATTCAAATATCAAAGAAATTGTTGGTTTACAGTTGAAAAGTGTTATTAAAATGTTGGCACATCAACAAATTACAATGGATGCCACTACAGAAGCTATTGAATACTTGGCACAAAAAGGTTTTGACCCACAATATGGTGCACGACCTGTAAAACGAGTGATTCAACGTGAAGTTTTAAACCAACTTTCAAAAGAAATATTGGCTGGTAAAGTTACTGTAGATAGCATAATTTTGTTAGACAGTTTTGATGGACAATTAGTTTTTAGAAATGAAAGTGAATTAGTGAAATAAGAATTAGTAATTTATATTTGACTAGAAAAAGAGGGTGTCCTAAAAGTCTATTTTGTTAGGTGTCCCTAAAATTCGGGGTCGTTATAGCTTTTCTAAATAATTAAATATTAACAAATTTAGTTTCAGATTCTAGTTTGCAAACTGGTGTTGAAAATAATTTCGGAATGACGAAATCACGATTTTTTAGACATCCTCTTTTTATTATTTTTGAATTTAACCCAAATTACGCATTAGACTTCGTTATGAAAGCTAAAAACACAATAAAAATAAGTACTCACGGACTTTTTTAAATTCTGGAATATAGTAATATTTTAGGATTTTAAAAAGGAGTAAGTGCTTATTTTTGAAGTAGTTTTAGTTTGTATTAGATTTCTAATGCTTAATTTGGGTTTAAACCAGCAGTAATGAATTCAAATTAATAATTGTTTTTATAAGGTAATATTTTTTCTTGTGAAGAAATAGAGTTCTAAAAGATATTGAATAAAAAGATTAATTTCCAAACTGTTTCACTTTTTCTTTGGCTTTTTTCTTAAAATAACCTCTGAACAAAAAGTTATGCTTTAACGCTTCTAAATTTTCGTTAAGTTTGATGGCTGGCATCATTTAAATTGGTCATGGTAGAATCTATTTTTTTTACTAGATTTTCATCATTAGATAAATAATTCAATGCGCCTTTTCCGTCTTTTATATTTAAAATAGTTACATTCAAATTGGTCAATACTTTTTCCATTTCAGAACTCGATTTTTCTAAATTAGTAAAAATGTTTTTTATTTTTATTGCCTCATTTTTGTTATTTAAAATTCCAATAACATTGTCTTCTTGGTTTAAAGAAATAATTATTTTATTCAAATTAGCAACTGATTCTGCTGCACCAATCATCACTTTTTTTAATTCTTTAGGCATTAAACTATCTTTTATCAAAACACCAACCGTTCCTTTTCCTTGATTGATTTCATTAGTAATTTTTAATAAATCAGCAGTAAATAGTGCAGCATTTTTATTGGTAACATCTAACGTTTTTAGCATTTCATCCGTACTCGATCTAACGTGAGATTGAAGTACGTCGCCAACTACAACGGCTTTAGCACTTCCTTTTTTCGGAATAATATTTATAATCATATTGCCCACTAAACCATCAGAACCAATTGTTGCAACGGCATTTTTTTTTATATGGATTAACATTTTATCTTCAATTAACATAGCAACATTTATTGTGGTATCATTAATCATTTCAATACTTTTAACGATTCCAATATCTATGCCAGCATAACGTACATTATTTCCTACTTGCAAACCACTAACGTTTACAAAAATGGCTTTTAGGATGGAAGTTTTACCAAACATATTTTGCTTTTTTCCTACAAAATATATCGCTATTAATAAAAATATTGAACCAATAATTACAAATAAACCAAGGCGAAATTTTTGAACATCTGTTTTTTCCATAGTAATTTATTTAAAAAAAGCTTGTACTTTAGGATCTTTTGAAGTGTTTAATTCATCAAAAGTACCTTCTATGTAATTAATTCCATCAATTAACAAAATCATTCTATTTGCAATTGATTTGGCACAGTCAACATCGTGCGTAATTATAATTGATGAAGTGTTGTATTTTTGTTGAATTGATTGCATCAAAAGGATAATTTCTTTAGAAGTTATTGGATCTAAACCTGTTGTAGGTTCATCGTATAAAATTATTTTTGGTTTTAAAATTAAGGTTCTAGCTAAGGCAATTCTTCGTTTCATACCGCCTGAAAGTTCTTCTGGCATTAAATTAATTGCGCTTGTTAAACCTACACTTTCTAGGGCTTCTACAACTAATGGCGTAGTATCTATAATTTTTCCAAATTTTTTGGTGTGTCTTCGTAGAGGAAATTCCAAATTTTCTCGAACCGACATTGAATCATACAATGCGCTTCCTTGAAAAAGAAAGCCTATTTCTGTTCGCAGTTCATTTATATCTTCATGTTCAAGCTTATTAATTTCTTTGTTCATTACAAAAATAGAACCACTGTCTGGAGTTTCTAATCCAATTACACATTTAATCATCACTGATTTTCCTGAACCTGATTTTCCCATAACCACAAGGTTTTCACCTTCGTTTAAAATCAAGTTAAAGTTATTTAAAACAATTTTGTTTCCATAAGCTTTATGTAACTCTTTTATTATAATGATTGGTTTTTTATATGCTACCATAATTACAAGTCATAAAAAATATTGGTTACAAAAACAGCAATGAAATCGATTAAAAATAAGAACAGAGACGTATAAACGACAGCAGTATTGGCTGCTTTTCCAACACCTGCAGTACCTTTTTTGCAATAATAACCTTTGAAACAACCTATTAAGCCGATGGCAAAGCCAAAGAAAAATGTTTTTATGGTTGCAGGCACAATATCGCTAAATTCTAAGATATTAAAAACCTGATTGAAATAGAGTTGAAACGATACATTATCTTTTACATTTTCTACTAAATAAGAACCATAAATTGCCAAAACATCTCCAAAAATTACTAATAATGGCAACATTAAAGTTGTGGCTAATATTCTAGTGATGACTAAATATTTGAATGGGTTTGTACCCGAAACTTCCATGGCATCGATTTGCTCTGTTACTTTCATTGAACCCAATTCAGCTCCAATTCCAGAACTTATTCTTCCTGCGCAAATTAAAGCGGTAATAATAGGTCCTATTTCTCTGATGATAGAAACACTAACCATAGAAGCCATCCATGAAACCGCTCCAAATTCTAATAATGTAGGCCGTGATTGTAAAGTAAAAACTAAACCAATAATAAAGCCTGTAACACCAACTAAAAATAAAGAACGATTACCAATGTAATAACATTGACGCAAGAATTCTTTATATTCATAGGGAGGAAATAAAAATTCTTTAAAAAACCGCCCAGCAAAATAAGATATTTCACCTACTTCAATAAAGAATGGATAAAAAAATGCTTTAATCTTAATAACCATTTTCATTTTGTGTATTATTTATTAAAAGAGGTTTCATAAACATACACCATTTAATTGAATTTTGATAGAATCTTTATAACAATTGACCCTTTCTTAAAAAGTGTGTATCATTAATACTTACTATTGGTTTAACAAAGCATTTAGAAATAATTTTCAATCCAAACCATATTTTGTTTTTTTTAAAAGTAATTACAAAATCTAAAAACACATTGTATTTATTTAATATAGTAGTTCAACTATTTTCTTTTTATAAAACTCATCAAAGTAAATTAAAAGCGAATATATTAAAAAAATATAGTTTGAGTAACTTTTTAACAATAAAAATTTACAATAAATTCATTTCAAATTGGTTAAAAAAAACATTTTGCATTAATTATCTTTTTGATAAATAATTAATTTACGAAAGTATAATATCGAGCACCTTTTAAAACCGTATTTTCCATTTCAATATGTTCAATTTTAAATTCATTTTTAGGTGCCACAACTGAAACTTTTAGTTCTTTTTTATGAAGTTTTTCATAAGTAGTAAAATCAATTGGCGTTCGCTGTTCAAGGTTTTCAAATAGGGTAGTTTTTAAAATGTTACTTTTCCAGTCTGGTTGTATTTTGCCTTCAAATACCTTTGATTTGGAACCGCTACCATAAGCTACAAATCCTACTTTTTTATGGTCTAACGAGCAGTTATTTTTTGCACTATAATATAATGCAGATAAGAATCCCAAGAAAATGGAACCAGTATAAATGTTGCCTACTTCCCCAGATGCAATTTCAGAAGGATAAATTTTATTTTTTATCAGAGAAGTATATTCTTCGGATTTAGATAAGGCTTTTAATTTTTCTTTATTAGTTTCGCCTTCTTGATTTTCTAATAAAACTGTATTTTCTTTTGCGAATATTTCTATAAACGTACGTCTTCCCTGAAAACAGAAAGGAAGATGCATTAAAATTAATTCCCAATTGTTAAAGATGATTTCATTTTGTTGCGATTCTTTTTTGTAATGTTTGTAAGCATCTGTAATTCGATTTATATAACAAGTATTTGAATACTGACCATCAAAAACAGGCTGGTCTTTTACAATAGTAATTTCGGATTCTAAAATACCAAACCAATTTTCATTGTTTTTATTTCCCGTAATTAGCGATTTCTGAATAGTTTGTTTAGGTTTAAAAAAATCAAAAACACCTTCAGTTGCAATGCCCGTATCTTTTGAAAATGCAATTATTTTAGGATTTGAAGTTATTAATAATGTTATAGCACCAGCACCTTGTGTGTATTCACCAGTCGAGTTTAATTCATATTTTGCATTATCAGTAGCAATTACAATCGCTTTTTTTGTAGGATGCAATCGAACGAAATCAACACAATTTTGAAGGGCATCAACTGCACCGATACAAGCAAAAGTTAAATCGACAATATCACAATTTTGCAATGAATTGGCACCATATTTATCTTCAATTAGTTGATGAAGATAAGAAGCAATTGGCTTAGAATTATCGATACCGCTTTCTGTACCTACATAAATTTTGGCAATTTCAGACAAGTTTATTTTTTCTTGTTCAATTAGCTTTACAAGAGCATTTGCTCCTAATGTAATAACATCTTGATGTACATCTAAAAAACTCATCTTTTGGAGCCCCAATCCTTTTGTTAACTTATCAGTTTCAATATTTCTATTTGCAGCTAAGGTCGAAATAGGTAAATATATTTTTGGAACATCAAATTGAATGGCATCTATTCCTACTTTCATTTTTTTTTTTGATATTATTTTATTTTATTCAAAAATAAAAAAGGATTGCTTAAAAATACTTGAACAAATACTAAAATTGTAATTTAATCTAAAGATTTATGAATAATTTAAAATGAATCATTAAAATTCATTTTTTGATAAAAATAAATGTATAAAAATAAAATTATTTAATTCAATACTTCGTTAAATAAATTAAGGCTACTATATCAGAATAACTAAAAAATTCTAATATTTTGATTGTATTTTTTTGAAAGTTAAGGTTTATATCAAACTTTACAAATAACACATTCAATAGTAATTATTTGAAATAAAGAATTCAACAAAAGCTACAGAAAACCTTTTTTCTCACTTTTTATGGAGTACATCATACTATAATGAATGTTATTACTCAAAAACTTCCTCATTTTTCCCATCAAAACTGGCAAAAACCATACTTGGATGCGAATCTTTATGAAATATATTACCTTGTTTATCGATTCCTATTGCTCCTGCAAAACCATCATAAGGTTTTAATTCGGCAAAGGTTTTTTCAAAGGCTTTTTCTATTGAAAATCCGTCAGTCACACGGGTTACAATTTTTGCAGCGGTGGCGTTGCTTACGATGTCCTCTCCTACTCCTGTTAAACTTACACCGCAAAATTCATTAGCATAATTTCCTGCAACAGTTGCCGAATCTGAGATTCTTCCTGGAATTTCAAATCCTTTTCCACCCGTTGAAGTCGCTACTGCTATTGTTCCGTTATTGTCTAAAGCTACACAACCTACGGTTCCCGTACCTAATGAGGCTAATTTGGCTTCATATTCGGCTCTTCGTTGTGGAATTTCAGTTGAAAATGGTTCAAATCCGTGTTTTCTGGCAAAATTTGTGGCACCGCTTCCACCTAAAATTCGATCT
>Ga0209175_10001632_pt1 | contig 11060 bp, 19 predicted proteins | sample JI91814C2DNA_FD_187506 | JGI IMG/M metagenome (GOLD analysis project Ga0209175, IMG submission 187506) | Wastewater effluent complex algal communities from Wisconsin, to seasonally profile nutrient transformation and Carbon sequestration -... | ecosystem: Engineered > WWTP > Effluent > Algae...
TTCAGGTCGGGCAACTCCATCAGGTCGCTGTAGGTGCTGACCGGGCGGGCCTTTGCCCCGAGCCGGATCCGCCATGCCTCGTCATTCTGGTCGACCGCCGAGAGCCCCGGATCGTCGCTGGATCGTAAGGCCGGAAGGAAGGCCCGTCCCAGCACAAAGAGATCGAGCATGTCGCGCCGAACCGACACCGCATGGAAGGCGTCCGCGGTTATGCTCGTCCGCACCCAATCCGTGCACTCGGTGCGAACGAACTCGCAGAGCGGGGTCGAACGGTCGAGCTTGGGCGGCCCGGGGCGGAAGTCCCACTCGATCCCGACCGGCTCCAGCATGAGCGGGATGTTCGTCCAGTCGGAGCCGAACGACCGATGCAGGCAGAGCGTCGTCGAGCGCACATGCGCCGGATCGTCACCGATCCGCTCGATGAGAAGTCCGAGCGCCGATGGCGCTGCCGGGTCGACCGGGGCGCCGGTCGCCTCGCTGAAGCCGGCGAAGCTGACCATCACCAGCGCCGATGGCCACGGCAGTCGGGCGGATTGCGACAGGTGCAGAAGCGTCTCCCCGTCAAGGAGCGACACCTCGCCGACGCGCCAGGAGGCATCGTCGTCGAAGACGACCGCCTGCCCCCGCCGCACCGCGGCCCGGAGCGCCTCGACCGCCCGGCGGTGCCGGGCCGGATCGCGCGCATAGATGGTGACGCAGCGGTCCGGAACTTCGAGCGCCCAGGACACCAGATCCGCCGGTTCGAGATCCGCCCGTTTCATGCCGAGAGCGTCTCGACTTCGAGAAGCGCCGCCGCCAGCGCCTCGGCGTCGTTCGGGTGGTAGGTCGCCGGCCGCGGGCGCATGGCCTGCTCGCCCGCCACCTTGCAGTGCGCAATCGCATCGATCCACTGGTCGGGGAAGGTGGTGATCCCCATGGCCGCGCCCTTCAGCGCGCCGGCGATGGCCGCGGTGGTGTCGGTGTCGCCGCCCTTGCGGATGGTCTCGACGATCGCCTCCTGCGGCGAGGCGTCCTCCTGGCCGAGCCAGAAGAAGGCGTTCGCCAGCGCAAGGATCACCCAGCCGCTGTCGCCCCCGTCGAACTTCGCCGGCCGGAAGCCATCGGCGGCGTCGAGGATCGTCGAGACGACCGTGTCCATCCCCTCCGGAGAGGCTGCCGTGCCGGCAGTCGCGGCGTCGACCGCCTGGGCGACCGAGGCGCCGCCGACAAGAGCGGCGATGGCTGAGGCATAGGCCGCCGACGCCGCGACGCAGACCGGGTGCGGATGGGTGATCGCCGCGTCCGCCGCTGCATGCCGCGCCGCCAGCCCGGGCTTGCCGGCGTAAGCGATGCCGATGGGCGAGACGCGCATCAGGGCGCCGTTCGCCTGGGAATGGGTCGCCGGAGCGAGCCCCATCCCACGCCGGCCGATCCCGTCCCTGACCGTATTGCCGCAGTCGAAGGGCATCGACATGAGCCACGTCTCATAGGCGAGCGTGACGCAGGCCGCGTCGAAGCCACCCTGGGCGACGAGCGACCGCGCCAGCGCCAGCGCCATTTCGCCGTCGTCGGTCGGCTGGCCGGCGTTGATCCGCCAGACGCCACCGTCGACCAGCTCGGCCGGGCCGCCATTGGGGTAACGCTTCGCGATCGTCGCCTCGCTCTGGAATTCGCAGCGGGCGCCGAGGTTGTCGCCGGCAAGCTGGCCGATGAGGCAACCCTGGGCGCGCTGGAGGGGAGTGGTCATGGGGGAAGTCCTTCCGAGGGATAAGGGGCGTTCGTCGTTTCGTTAAATTGTTTATACGACGAATCAATGAGGAGTGCAAGCGGAAAAATCACTGCAACCGCGCGGCATCGATAAGATTTCCGACCCGGACCACAAGCGGCGTCCCGACCAGCGGATCGGGCTCGAAGGCGGGGGCTTCCCGCGTCTCCCAAGTGCGGCCGCAGGCGCGGCAGCGCCAGCGGCCGATCCCGGTCGATGGGTCGAAGCGGCCCGTCGCCGCGAGGCTGCCGTGCGCGAAGCCGCACCACAGCCGGCGCAGCCAGGACGTCACGCCGAGAGGCTCCGGCCGTCGCGCCCCTCGGCGAAGCAATCCCGCGGGTGGAAGGCGATGCCGCGGCCCCAGATGCGGGTGGCGTTCACCGCGATGCCGCGGTCGGCGAGGTAGTTCTCGGCGTAGTGCAGCGCGATCTGCGCCCGCTTGGGGCTGCGCCGTCCGGTCCCAGGCACCGCCCGGTTGAGCATGTCGATGGTGACGACGCGGCCGAAGCATTGCGCCAGCGTCCGCAGCACCGCCGCCCCCTGCGGCCGCAGGAACACCGGGTAGCCGTCGAGCAGCTTGACCGGGTTCCGGTCGAGCGGGTCGGTTTCGACGACGACGTCGCCGGCATAGACCCGGGCAACGTCGGGGTTCGTCGGCAACTCGCCGGGATCGCCGGTCCATTCGGCAAGCTCCCCGGGCGAGAGCCCCCAGCGGATGCAGGCGTCCTGCGCCGAGATTTCACCCGAGGAGACCAGCGCGAGGATCTCCCGGCGCTGCCGCGCCGGGATCGGCCGCAGGCGCGACACCGGCGGCAGGATGGGGGAGAGATCAGTCATGCTTCGCAGCCTCCTCTTCCTCCGGCCACGCAAGGCAGTGCGGACACACCCCGTTCTCGCTCAGGCGGTCGGCGCCGTAGTGCAGGCCGCAGGCGACGCAGTACCCCTCGCCGGAGCCGAAGAGCGTCGGCTGAAGATCGACCACCTCCGCCGCCTCGACTTCGACCGCCTTCGCCTTGCCGCGCCGCTTTTGCGGGATGCCGTCGACGACGCGCGTCTTCGGGCCGAGCGGCAGCGGCGGGTTGTGCCGCGCCCCGAAGCGGGCGCCGCCGTAGGGGCCGCCATCCTGCAGCCGGCCGAAGACCGACCACGCCGCATGCGCCACGCTGGAGAGTGGGAGATCGTCTTTGATTGAGGACTTGAAGTTGGTGTAGCCCACCCCGAGGATGCGGGCCGAGACGACCTTCGCCACCTCCGCCCGGGTGGCGAACACCCGGAAGCCATAATCGCCTCCCGGGGTGGCGACCACCGATCGCTTGGGAAAGATCGCCTTCGCGTCCTTCCGGCGGCGGAACCGCACGCTCACCTCGGCATCCGGCCCGTCATGCGACGGCAGACCTTTCCGGTCCTTCGCCACGATCGAGAGAAAGCCGTCGTTCATCAGGATCCACATAGGGGTACCTACCTCCTTCCCCGCTTGGCGGGGCGCGCCTCCGGCATGTAGCCGTTGATCACCACCGCCTCGAATTTCAGATCGTCGATCAGGTGCAAGGCGTTGCCAGTGACGGCGAGCAGCACCTCCTGCGCCGTAGCCAGCGGCACCGACCGCTGGGCGAGGTTCTGATCGACCACCGCCATCAGCCAGAACGATGCCTCGCAAGCGGTGCCGCAGGCGCGTGCCGCCTTGTTCAGCGACTGGAACCGGCGCTTCGGGCGCCGATCCGATGTTCGCGCCTCCTGGTTGGCCGCCCAGTCGCCGAGCGAGTGGCTCTCCTGGCCGATCTTCCGGACAAGCGAGACCCGGGCGCCAAGGCTGTCAGGCAGCTTCAACGGGCGCCGCGGCGGCGGAAGGGGTTCATCCGCCATCACTTCGCGTCCGGCGCGAGGCCGCGCAGCACGTTGACGATGCGGGCCATCGTCGAATGCCGAGCCGCCGCCAACTCGAAAGCGGAGCGCATCGCCTGAGCGTCATCGCGAGCGGAGCGGAGCACCACGACCGGATCGGACACGAACGACTCCGCCACCGCGAGCGCGCCCTCGATCCGGCAGACGGCGTTGTGCATGATCCGCCCGAGGTCTTCCATCTCCTCGCGGGCCTCGATCAGGTCGAAGGCGCCACGGGCGTGGCGGGCGAGGATCCCGATGCAGATGCCGCGGGCGTAGTCGAGATTGCCGACCTCCAAGAGGAGGATGCCCTGCACCAGCTGCGAGGTGATCACCCCGCCCTGGGGATGCGCCGGCGTCCGGACCTTGACCACCCCCTCCATCAGGAGGGTGATCTTCGCGGCCATGGTCTTCGGGCCTTCGGTCACGACGAGATCGTCGCAGGAAAAGCCTTCGGCAGCCGCGTCGTCCCGGTCATCATAGCCGGCAGCCTGCGCCATCTTGTCGAGCGCCTCGGCCGCGGTCGCCGCCTCGTACTCGCCGAGGCTGGCGCCGGATGTCTGCGAGGCAATCCGGAAGGTCGGCATCTGCTTGGTCTCCTTGGCGTTCCGCTGCGTTCGTTAAATTATTTCTACGACGGATCAATGAGGATCGCAAGCACTATTTTCGCCGACCCTTCGCTTTTTTCAACCGGGCGATCTCCGCGCGCAGCAACCGCTCCTCCGCGTCGATGAGCATGGGCTCGACCTCGGGCGGCAACGGCCAGTCGCGCCAGCCGCGAAGCTCGGCGAGCGTCTCAATCGAGTCGACCTTGCGCTGCCAGCGCTGCTCCGGGGTCTCCCGGAGCCAGACGTCCCAGTTGCCGAGCAACATCAGGTGAGCATGAGGCAGAGCATCATGCCGAAGACCGCGCCGCCGACGAAGGCCCAGCGCCGGGCCGTGCTCAGCGCCTCCGGGCCATGCGTCGCCTGCAGCGTCCGCTTGATGCCTTCCGCCTCGGCCATCGCAAGCTGAAGCTTCCGCGTGGAGTCCTCGACCATCTCGGTCCCGAGCTTCACCGCCACCTGGGCGGAGACAAGCTCGGTCGCGATGCGCTCGGCGTTTCCGGTGAAGGTCTCGATCTCGGCCAGCGCCTCGGCGAGCGACTGCTCGTCGCCGAGCGTCACCAGCCGGTTGAGCTTCAGGCGCAGGCGGCGGGTGTTCAATTCAATGACGTTGTAATCCCTGGCACTCATTTGCGGGCTTCCCTTCGGACCCAGTGTGAAAAATTCTGCCACGACCGGCGGCAGCTTGGCGTTTTCGAGTTCGTCGAAGAGTTTCAGGATCGACTTCCGGCCGCATTGACGCATGGGCAGCTTCCCCCTCCCCGTGACGATGGCAGATAAATTGTTTATACGAACAATCAGTCAGGATTGCAAGCAGAAATCGACCGGCGCCTCTTGCCCAAATCAGTTGCATGTGCAAGCATCGCTCTCACCATGAGGAGCCCGACCCCACACCCGAAGAAGCGAGAGGCCCGGCCGCGCATGGCGAAGCCCGAGAAGAAATCCATCTTCGTCCGCGTCGATAAGGACGTGTACGACGAAATATGGCGAATGGCGATGCTTGAGAACCGCACAGTCTCCGCGCTGGTTCGCAGCATCATCAACGATCGTCTTTCACACGACAAGCAGAAGTAGGGGACAAATGATCACCGAACCTTTGAAGCTCTGGCAGATGAAGCCGGAGCGGCCGGCAGACTTTCTGATCGGTGAGCCAAGCGACCCCTACATGCGGCGCTGGTGGCTGATCCCCCGAAACGACCAGTTCAACGTCTACTACCACGAGATCCTGAAGGACGACGACGACCGGGCGCTGCACGACCATCCCTGGCCGAGCTTCTCGATCTGCACCCGCGGCGGGCTGATCGAAGTGACCGAGGACGGCGAGCGCGAGATCACCCCGGGGCTCTGCGTCGTCCGCAGCCCGGAGACGGCGCACCGGCTGAAGCTCATGAACCCGGGCTGGCCGGCGGAGACGCTGTTCATCACCGGGCCGCGGGTCCGGGAGTGGGGGTTTGCGTGTCCAAAAGGCTGGGTGCCGTGGCAGGAGTTCGTCGCCCCGTCCGACAAGGGCCAGATCGGCCGCGGCTGCGGAGAGATGGCATGAGCGATACCCTCATCTGGCAGAGGCTGAACGTCGTCGGCGACTGGAGAGCGGAGACCCCCAAGGGGAAATACACCGTGTGCTCAACAGCGGGGCCGGGAGGTCGCGGAGGCGCATTCCCGGAAAGTTTCGCCATGCGAAGTAAGCGCGACCCGGAGGCGCGCTATGCCCACACCTGCCCGGATTGCGGCACGACGCGGGAAGTCCTCTGGAACACGCATCGGCAGATCGTTCGGCGCGGCCACGCCCGCTGCGTATCGTGCGCCAGCCGGATCAAGGGGACGGCGAGCGCCGCCCGGCGCTTCCCGCCCGAGCTTCGGCCCGAGCGCAAGGCGGGGAACGCCCGAAAGAACGCCGAGCGGATGCGCCAGAGCTTCCGGGTGACCTGTCCAGACTGCCGCGCGGAGAGGCAGGTGCGCCGGATCGCCTTCTGGCAGATCGAGACCGGGCGCAAGACGGGCCGCTGCCCGTCCTGCGCCGCCCGGGCCTCCGCGGCGGCCCGGCAGCCCACAGGACGCTCGGCGGTGCCCTACCCGCTGCCGAAGCCGTCGCGGCGGCTGAGCTTCGACATCACCGAGGCGCTCGCCGCCTACCGCGGGCCGATCACCGTCTGCCCGGTCGCGGACATCCGCGAGGCGACGTTCCTGCCGGTGCCGCCGCCCAGCTACGACTGGGAGGAGGACGGGCGGCCGGTGCCGATCGTGGAGCCGGCGCATGGGGGGTGACGCCTCGGCGCGCGGCACTTCGAACTCGAACCAGCGCGGCAGCAGCCTGCGCCGCCGCGAGCGCCGGGCCTACCTCGTGAAGACCTACCGCGCCGACGTCACCCTCGACGGCGTCCCGGCGTGCCGCTGCTACCGCTGCGGCACGCTCCTGACCGAAGAAACGGTGCAGGCCGACCGGATCAAGCCAGGGGCGGCCGGCGGCACCTACGAGCGATCGAACATCCGTCCGGCCTGCGGCCCCTGCAACATCACCACCGGGCACGCCGTCCAGGCGGCCGAGCGCGCGCGAAGGAAGAAGGCGACATGAAGATCGAAGCCCGGGCGCCCGGCGCCCTGAAGCCGCACCCGCGGAACTCCCGCCGCCATCCGCGGTCGCAGATCGACATGCTCGCGCGCTCGATCACCGCCGCCTGGGGGTTCGTGCAGCCGATCGTCGTCGACGAGGAGAACACCATCCTGATCGGCCACGCCCGAGCGCTGGCAGCCGTCGCCGCCGGGCTTACCGAAGTGCCGGTCGTGGTCAAGGCGGGCCTCAGCGAAGCCGAGAAGCGGGCGCTGATCATCGCCGACAACCGCCTGCACGAGAGCGGCGGCGGCTGGAACCGCAAGCTCCGCGACGCGGAGCTGCGCCACCTCGTCTCGGTCGACTTCGACATCACGCTGACCGGCTTCGACCTCGCCGAGACGAGCCCGCGCGAGACGATCGAGGAGGACGACGTCCCCGAGCCGGCCGGCGACAGCGTCGCCGTGAGCCACCCGGGCGACATCTGGGCGCTCGGCCGGCACCGCCTCGCCTGCGGATCCTCGACCGACGCCGCCACCGTCGCCGCGCTCCTCGCCGGGGAGAAGCCGGATCTGATGGTGACGGACCCGCCCTACGGCGTCGAGTACGATGCCGAATGGCGCAACAAGGTGGTGCGCCATGACGGCACGGCGGTCGCCGCCCGCGCCACTGGCAAGGTGCTGAACGACGATCAGGCCGACTGGCGCGACGCCTGGGCGCTGTTCCCCGGCGCGGTCGCGTACGTCTGGCATGCCGGGGTCTACGCCCCGGTGGTGCAGCGTAGCCTGGAGGCCGCCGGGCTCGAGTTTCGCGAGCAGATCGTCTGGTTGAAGAACCGGGCGGCGATCAGCCGCGGGGCGTACCATTGGCAGCACGAACCGTGCTTCTTCGCGGTCCGCGGCAAGAGCGACCGCTGGCGCGGCGGCCGGGGCCGGTCGAGCGTCTGGGAGGTGAGCCACACCCGGAACGCGACCGGCCACTCGACGCAGAAGCCGGTCGAGGTGATGCGCCGGCCGATGCTTTGCCACACCGGCATCGGCGACGCGGTCTACGAGCCGTTCATGGGCTCGGGCACCTCGCTGATCGCCGCGGAAACCTGCGGCCGCACCTCGCTCGGGATCGAGCTTGACCCCGATTACGTCGACCTCGCGGTGCGGCGCTGGCAGGCGTTCACCGGCGAGGAGGCAACGCTTGCCGCCACCGGGCAGGGGTACGAGGAAGTCTGCGCGGAGCGCGCGTCGTGAGAATGGATCCCCACCCCCGAAAGGAACCCATGATGGAACCGGACACACCCGCGGACGGCGCGCCGTCAGAGGCGCTGAAGGCGATGGCAGAGGCGGAGAATTTCCACCTGACGCCGAAATTCGATGCGCGGCTGTTCGTTGCCGGCGACCCCCGTGTCATGGATCCGGGAGTCGTGGTTCGCCTCGACGGCGAGCCGGTCAAGCACGTCGTGCGTGCCTACGTCGGGGACGACGGCTGGGTCGATCTCTACCCGACCGATGCCGATAGCAAGATCATTACCGCCCCGGCCGGCGACACGTTCGCCGTCGAGCGCCGGCACGGCCGGGTCCGGATCGAGCTTCCGGACGGGACGGTCCACGAATGATCACCACCACCCCGAAGCCGCTGGCGTGGCTCACCCCGCATCCGCGCAACAGCCGCACCCACACCGACGACCAGATCGTGGCCCTCGCCCGCGTGATCGAGGAATACGGCTTCACCCAGCCGATCGTCGCCACCCCCGAAGGCGTGATCCTGATCGGCCACGGCCGCGCCAAGGCCGCCGCGGCGCTGGGCATCGCCGAGGTTCCCGTGGTCATCCTCGACGGCCTTTCCGACGCCGACCAGCGGGCGCTCGTCATCACCGACAACCGCACCGCCGAAGCTTCCTCCTGGGACAAGGACATCCTCGGCGAGGAGCTGGCGTGGTTGCTCGGCGAGGAGTTCGACATCACCCTGACCGGCTGGGACATGGGCGAGGCGAGGCCGGTGCAGCCGGAGGCCGAGGCGCCGGCCGCACCGGCGCCGGTGAGCGCCGTGGGCGACGTCTGGCGCCTTGGGGAGAGCCTGATCGCCTGCGGCAGTGCCGGCGCCGTGGAGGCCGCGCTGGCGGCGCGGAGCGGCGACAAGCGCCACCCGCCGACGATCGGCCTGCTTGGCCCGAGCGCGCTCGACAGCCCGGCCGGCGAGGCCACGCTCCTCGCCGGCTGCCCGGTGCTTTACTGGTGGACGGATCAGGACGGCGCGGCGGACGCCGGCGACGCGCTCGCGGCAGCCGGCTACCAGACCAGGGCGCAGATCGTCGCGGTGCGCGAGAGCGTCGAGGCCGGCGGGCGCTGGCGCGAGCAGCACGCAGCCGCATGGTACGCGGTGCGCCGCGGCGCCACGGGGCATTGGCGCGGCCTGCGCGACCAGACGACGGTGTGGCGGGTAGAAGGTCGCGGCCTGCCGCTCGACTGCTGGCGCCGGCCGATGCTGAACCACCTCGCCAAGGGGTACGGTGCGCTCCTGCCCGACCTCGGCCGTGCCGAGGCGCTGATCGCTGCAGCCTCCTGCGGCCGGGCGGTCTACGCCACCGAAGCCGATCCTGCGACCGTTGACCGGGCGGTCAAACGATGGGAGGCCTACACCGGCCAGACCGCCTTCGACGCGGCCGGGGTAAGCTTCCGGGAGCGGGCTACTCCTTCGGGGGAGTGACCGCCCGGCCGGGACTGGGATCGCCGGGGAGCGGCAGCATGAGATTTCGCACCGCCGCGACGATGCACTCGCCGCAGGGCTTGTCCATCGCTACGGCGTGCGCGCAGAAGCGGGCGTCCGCCCCGGCCCCGTCGCGCATCGTCCGGGGCGAGTGACCGAGCGAGATATCCTGCAGGACGTACAGCGTCTTGTTGTACTCCCCCAGCGCCTCGCCGAGAAGGCTGCGCATCAGCCTGACCTCCTTGCCGGCCGACCGGCGCCCGAGCGCCTCGACCACGCGCTCGGGCAGCGTGGTCGAGGCCAGGATGGGCAATCCCCGTTCGTCACGCATGCGGCGCGGCCTCCTCGGTCTTGCCGTAGCTCCGGAGCGACGCTTCGAGTCGGTGCCACTGGTCGATCTTCCGCAACACCTCCTGCGCCCGACTGGCCGCGGCGGAGAAGTCGTTCGAGCGGGTCTCGAAGAACGGGTCGGGCCGGGCCTTCGGCCGCAGCGACGACGAGCGGGCGGCGTGCTTGGCATAGGCCGACGCCATGGCGACGAGATGCGCCGACGCGTCGAGGAGCGCCTCGCGGGTAAGCGCGGCGATCCCGCCCGGGGTGATCCTGGCATAGGTCGCCCCGCCGGCCACCGGCTCGGTCCAGCCGGCAGCGTGGCAGGCGTCGATCACGTCGTCGTCGCCATAGTCGACCCGCCGGCTGCCTTCCGGCAGGAGCGAGACGAGCCAGTCGAACTGCTTCTTGGTCATCGGCATCAGGCATCCCCCTCCTTGATGCTGCGCCAGAGGCCGAAGCGGCTTCTCCGGGCGCGGATTTTCCCATGCCGGGCGATCCCGTCGCCCGGGCAGACGGAATTGTCGGCCCAGAAGGCGAAGGCCAGCGCCTGCCGCAGCCGCACCGGCTCGCGCCGGTCGGTCCAGACGATCCAGGTGAGCCCGCCGATGCGCAGGGCGGCGACGAGCAGGCCGCCGACGAAGCGGCCGGCCACCCAGGCGCCGACGAGGAGGCACACGGCGGTGAGCACGCCGGTCACCACCGTCGCACCTCGCCGCGATCCCGGATCTCGACGACCGAGCCGGTCGGCCAGCTTTTCGTCTCGGACGCCCTGCCGTAGTGCTCGATGAGGAGCGTCACCCAGGCGGCGTCGGCCGCCTTCAGGATGCCATGGACCGGCGCGACGCTGCCCTTCAGGCTGACCTCGACGTGCCGGTCTTCCAGCGGGTGACGCGGCGTCATGCCTCCTCCGCCGCGTCACCCGGAGCTTCCGTCGCCTCGGCCGCCTCCTCGGCGTCCTCGACCTGCGCGAACCGCTGGCGGAACGTCCGCGCCCGCCGCGCCCAGATCGGCACAAGCTCGCCCTCGACGTAATCCCCCATAGATGACCAGGAGATCGAGATCCTCCTCGAAGAGGACGGTGAGAGCGACGGAATAGGGCGCGCCGGTGACCGCATGCCGCCAGAACGCCGCGAGCGCCGCCGCGCTCTCTGCCGACAAGGTGACTTCCCTAGCCATGCTTTTTCTTGTCCTCCTCTTCGAGCCGCGCCTTGCCGGCGTCGGTGATGGTGTAGAGCAGCGAGCCGCGCAC
>Ga0209175_10001637_pt1 | contig 11038 bp, 8 predicted proteins | sample JI91814C2DNA_FD_187506 | JGI IMG/M metagenome (GOLD analysis project Ga0209175, IMG submission 187506) | Wastewater effluent complex algal communities from Wisconsin, to seasonally profile nutrient transformation and Carbon sequestration -... | ecosystem: Engineered > WWTP > Effluent > Algae...
AGAACCTCAAGCACTGAGTCCGCCTCTCGCGGGACGCTTCGACGCCGGCCTCGTGCCGGCGTCGTCGTTTCCGGGCAAGCGAAGGCACGGGCTGGCGGCGCCCCGATTCCGCGCCGATACTAGGCCTCGGAGGACACCATGACCCAGCCCCTGCACGTGATCATCCTGGCCGCCGGCGAAGGCAAGCGCATGAAGTCGCGCTCGCCCAAGGTGCTGCAGCCGATCGCCGGCAAGCCCATGCTGGCCCACGTCATCGCCACCGCCCATTCGCTGGGCGCGGCCGGCGTGCACATCGTCTACGGCCACGGCGGCGACCAGGTGCGCGCCGCGTTCGCGGGCCACCCCACGCTGCGCTGGGCCGAACAGGCCAGGCAACTGGGCACCGGCCACGCCGTGCAGCAGGCCATGCCCGACGTGCCCGACCGCGCGCGCGTGCTGGTGCTGTATGCCGACGTGCCCCTGATCACCGAGGCCACGCTGCGCCGGCTGCTGCACGCGGGTCACGAGCGCGCCGCCGTGCTCACCGAAACCCTGGCCGACCCCAGCGGCTATGGCCGCGTGGTGCTGGACGGCAACGGCGACGTGCAGGCCATCGTCGAGCACAAGGACGCCGACGAAATGCAGCGCGCCGTGCGCCTGGTCAACACCGGCGTGATTGCCGCGCCGGCGGCCAGCCTGCGCCGCTGGCTGTCGCGGCTGGGCAATGACAACGCGCAGGGCGAGTACTACCTCACCGACATCTTCGCCATGGCGCGCGCCGACGGCCATCCCGCCGCGCAGGTGGGCTGCGACGTGGCCGGCGAAGCCGAGGGCGCCAACGACCCGGTGCAGCTGGCGCGGCTGGAGCGCGCGTTCCAGCGCCGCGCCGCCGAGGCGCTGATGCGCCGCGGCGTGCGCATGGCCGACCCGTCGCGCTTCGACCAGCGCGGCGACGTCGACGTGGGCATGGACGTGGAAATAGACGCCAACGTGGTGCTGGAAGGCCGCGTGCGCCTGGGCGACAACGTGCGCATCGGCCCCTTCTGCCGCCTGCGCGACGTGGACCTGGCCGACGGCACCGTGGTGCAGGCGCACTGCGACCTGGAAGGCGTGGTGGCGCGCGGCGCCTGCACCATCGGCCCGTTCGCGCGCCTGCGCCCCGGCACCGAGCTGGCCGACGGCGTGCACATCGGCAACTTCGTGGAAACCAAGAAGGCGCGCCTGGGCCCGGGCTCGAAGGCCAACCACCTCAGCTATCTGGGCGACGCCGAGATCGGCGCCGCGGTGAACATCGGCGCCGGCACCATTACCTGCAACTACGACGGCGTGAACAAGTCCACCACCACCATCGGCGACGGCGCCTTCATCGGCTCGAACTCGTCGCTGGTGGCGCCTGTCGCGGTGGGCGAGGGTGCCACCATTGGCGCTGGCTCGGTCATCACGCGCACCGCGCCCGCCGGCAAGCTCACGGTGGCGCGCGGCCGCCAGCAGACCCTCGACGGCTGGCAGCGCCCCACCAAGAAGACCTGACCCCTTGTAGGAGGGCCTTCAGGCCCGACCCGTCTGGCCGGAAAGCCTCGGGCCTGAAGGCCCTCCCACAGGGGGCGGCGCTTCAGGCGGCGGGGATCACCATCGCCACCACCAGCCCGCCGTCGCGCCGGTTGCCCAGGCTGATGCGGCCGCCGTGCGCTTCGGCGATCTCGCGCGCCAGCGCCAGCCCCAGGCCCGTGCCGCTGCGCTTGGTGGAATAGAACGGCACCAGCGCGTTGGCCAGCACCGCCTCGCTCATGCCGCTGCCGCGGTCCAGTACTTCGATGCGCAGCAGGCCTGCCTGGCGCCGCACGCGCAGGCTCACGCCGTCGGCCGGCGAGCCCGATTCGTGGGCATTCTTGAGCAGGTTCAGCAGCGCCTGCTCCATCTGCGGCACGTCCAGGCGCGCGGTTTCCACCGGCAGTTCGTCTTCGAGCGTGAAGCCGATCTGGCTGCGCAGGCGGTCAATGAACTCCGGCCACTGCAGCGCCTCCAGGCGCGGCGCCGGCAGCTTGGCAAAGTGCGCATAGCCGCGGATGAATCCCTCCAGGTGCCGCGCACGCTCCTCGATGGTGCCGAACACCGACTCCAGCCGGTCGAACTGGCCGCGGCGCGTGAGCTCGGCGCCCGAGTGCGCCAGCGACGCCACCGGCGCCAGCGAATTGTTCAACTCGTGGCTGATCACGCGGATCACCTTCTTCCAGGTCTGCACTTCCTGGCGCCGCAGCTCGGCCGTCAGCTGGCGCAGCATCAGCAGCGACTGCACGCGGCCGTTGAGCCGGAACTCGCGGCGCGCGATGTGCCAGGTCTGTTCGTCGTCGTCGGTGCCGATGGCGAACAGGCCGTCGCGACCGGACCGCACCGCGTCGCGCAGCGGCTCGGGCGCCGCGTCCAGCAGTTCGTCCAGGTCGTGGCCTTCGAGCCGGCGCCCGCCGTTGAACTCGCGGCGCGCCGCCAGGTTGGCGTAGCCCACGCGGCCCGAGGCATCCACCAGCACCATCGCCACCGGCGTGTTCTGCACCATGGTGTCGAGCAGCAGTTCGCGCTGCACCAGGCCCAGGCGCTGTTCGCGCAGCGCGTCGCCCAGGGCGTTGTGCGTGCGCACCAGTTCGCCCACCTCGTCGCTGCCCTGCCACGACAGGCCGAAGCTGAAATCACCGTCGCGGTAGCTGTCCACCGTGCTGGCCAGCGCGCGGAACAGCGACAGCATCGGCTGCAGCGAGCGCCGCACCGCCACCGCCACCACCGGCAGCATCAGCAGCAGCGAAAGACCGAACGCGGCAACGGGCGAGCGCAGCCACGCCTGCAGCACCAGCGCCAGGCCCACGCCCACGGCCAGCAGGACGAAGGCCAGGCCCGCCAGCCTTCCTGCCAGCGACCATCGTGCGCGCCGGACCGTAGCCATCTCAGCCGCGTCCGATGCCCAGCCGCTCCAGCCGCCGGTACAGCGCCTGGCGGCTGAGCCCGAGCTCGGCGGCCGCCTGCGCCAGCACGCCGTTGGCGCGCGCGATGGCGGCTTCGATGGTGGCGCGATCGGGCTCGGCGTCCACCGGGGACGCGGAAGGCACAGCGGCCGACTCCGGCGCCGCGGGCAGGCCCAGGTCGGCCACGGTGACCTCGGGGCCGGTGCCCAGCAGGCGCGCGCGCTGCAGCGTGTTCTTGAGTTCGCGCACGTTGCCCGGCCAGCGGTGGCGCAGCAGCGCTTCGCGCGCGGCCGGCGACAGCGGCTTGGCGCCGGCCAGGAAATGCTCGGCCAGCGGCAGGATGTCGTCGGGGCGCGCGGCCAGCGGCGGCACGCGCAGCTCGATCAGGTTGAGGCGGTAGTAGAGGTCTTCGCGGAACTGCCCGGCGCGGATCATCGCCGGCAGGTCGGCGTTGGTGGCGCTGATCACGCGCACGCGCACCTGTCGCTCGCGGTTGCTGCCCAGGCGCTCGAAGCGGCCGGTTTCCAGCACGCGCAGCAGCTTCATCTGCCCGGCCGGCGGCAGGTTGCCGATCTCGTCCAGGAACAGCGTGCCGCCGTCGGCCGCCTCGAACTTGCCTTCGCGCGCCTTGGCCGCGCCGGTGTAGGCGCCGGCCTCGGCGCCGAAGAGTTCGGCTTCGATCAGGTCGGCGGGCAGCGCGCCGCAGTTGAGCGTGACGAAGGGCCCGGCCTTCACCGACGAGTTGGCCTGCAGGATGGCGGCGATGCATTCCTTGCCCGAACCGTTCGGTCCGGTGATGAGCACCGGCACGTCGGCCGGCGCCACCTGCGCCGCCAGGCCCAGCAGCTGCGCCATGGCGTCGTCGGCCCAGACCAGGCCGCGCAGGTCGAGCCGCGACTCGATGCCCGCGCGCGTGCGCTGCCGCGAGCCGCGTTCGCGCGCCAGCAGCCGGTTGGCCTGGCCCAGTTCAATCAGGTTGCCCACCGACGCCATCAGGCGCGCGTCGTCCCAGGGCTTGCCCAGGTAGTCGGCGGCGCCGGCCTTGATCAGGCTCACCGCCGCGTCCAGGTGCGTCCACGCGGTCAGCAGCACGATGGGCAGGTCGGGGTGCGCCGCGCGGATGCGGCGGAACAGCGCTTCGCCCTCTTCGCCCGAGGTGGTGTCGGCGCGGAAGTTCATGTCCTGCACCACCAGGTCCACCGGTTCGGCCGCGAGGCGGCGCAGGCCTTCCTCGGGGTCCGGCGCGTACAGCGTGCGGATGTCGTGCAGCGAGAACAGCACCTCGAGCGCGGTGGCGATCGAGGGGTTGTCGTCAATGACAAGGACGGTCGGCATGCGCAGGATTTTCACACACTGCGGGTGGCTTCGGCGGGCGGGATGCGCGCCGCGCGCCAGGCCGGCCCCAGCGCCGCCAGCAGGCCCAGGGCCCACAGCGCCACCACGCCGCCCGGCAGGTAGTGCAGCGGCAGGCGCGGCACTTCCAGCGCGCTCACCAGCCACTGGTTCAGCGCCACCGCCAGGGCCAGGCCCACGGCGATGCCGAAGCTGGTGACCAGGAAGTTCTCCACCAGGAAGTAGCGCAGGATGTCGCGCTGCCGCGCGCCGATGGCCCGGCGCACGCCGATCTGCTTGCGCCGCTGGTTCACCCACAGCGACGCCATGCCGACGATGCCCGACGCGGTAACCATCAGCAGCAGGCCCATGATGGTGACCAGCATCCAGGCCAGCGAGCGGTCGGCGCGGTAGCGGTTGGCGCGCGCCTCGGGCAGCGACGTGGTGCTCAGGTGCACGCGGTCGTCGCGCGCGGCCGTCAGCTTGTCCTCGACCTCGCGCATCAGCCGGTCCAGCTGGCCCGGTTCGGTGCGCACGATATAGGCCGCGCTGGGGTCGAGCTGGCGCATGGGCACGATGATCGAGCGCTCGGCCGCTTCGCCCAGCTGGGCCCAGGGGCTCTGCATCCTTTCCACCACGCCCACCACTTCCATGCGCGCATCACCCAGGTAGATGACCTTGCCCACGTACGTGCTGGCGTCGGGGAACAGGTGCTTTGCCAGCGTGCGCGTGATCACCGTGTGCCGCGGATCGACGTTGGCCACCGACGGTTCGATCACCTGCACTTCGTCGGGCGTGAAGTAGCGGCCTTCGGTCAGCTCCAGGCCCAGCGTCTCCACCAGGTTCTCGGAGCTGTAGTAGAAGGCGGTGTTGGTGCTTTCCACGCTGTCGTCGTTGCTGTTGGGCTGGACGCTGAGGTTCCAGCCCGACTGGGTGAGCGGGGCCATGTTGGCGGTGGCCACGGACTTCACGCCCGGCATCGCCCGCATCATGGCCAGGTCGGCGTCCAGCATCGCCGGCACGTCGATGCCATCGCGGAAGCCGTAGAAGCGGATGTAGAAGAGGTTGGCTTCGTCGGTGCCGGTAGGGCGCGCCGCGATCGCCAGCCGGTCCTGCACGATGTAGATCGCATTGCCCAGGATGGCCAGCGTCAGCGCCACCTGGGCGGCGATCAGGAAGGCGCCGGTCTTGGAGCGCAGCAGCGCCGAGAGGATGGGGCGGATTTCCATGAGGAGCCTCACTGGGTCTTGAGCTGGATGGCGGGGACGACGCGGCAGGCGCGCCAGGTAGGCAGCAGGCCGGCCAGTACGGCGGCGACGATGGCGGTGGCCACGGTGGCCAGCAGCATGGCGGGGCTCATGTGCGCCACGGCCGCCACTTCCTCCGACTGCCGCGCCAGCAGCCACAGGCCGCCGAAGGTGAAGCCCAGGCCCAGCAGTCCCCCGGCCGCGCCAACCACGCCGGCCTGCACCAGGTATTGCTGGAACACCTGGCCCTGCGTGGCGCCCAGGGCCCGCCGCACGCCGATTTCGCCGGCGTGGGCGGTGAACTTGGCCAGCAGCAGGCCCACCGTGTTCACCACGCACACCAGCAGGAAGCCGGCGGCCAGCAGCGTCTGCAGGATGGTGTCGTCGCCCAGCACGTCCTGCACCTGCATCCACTCGCGCACGTCCAGCAGGCGCGAGCGCTCGCCCACCGGCAGGCGGCCGAGCTTCTTCTGGCCGTCCACGTAGCCGGCCAGGCGCTCGCGGTAGGCGCCGCGTTCGCCGGCGTCGGCCAGCTCCACCCAGTACTGCATGAAGGTGCATTCGGAGTTGAGCAGGCCCGAGAAGCCGGGCTCCGGGCCGTCGCCGTTGCAGCTGACGTTGCCGTTGGGACCGGATTCGTTGGCCAGTGCGTTGCGGATCGGGATGAACACTTCGTCGGTGTCGCCGAAGCGGTTGTTGCCGCCCACCAGCCAGTAGTACTTGGGCATCGGCCGCCACGGCGCCAGCACGCCCGACACCACGTACTCACCGTCGAACAGGCGCAGGCGCCGGCCGGTCGGGTCGTCCTTGCCGAACAGGCGCTCGGCGAAGGCCGAGGACAGCACCACCTGCGCGCCGCCGCGCGCGTCGTCTTCGGCGCTCCAGGCACCGCCGTGCAGGAAGGGCGCCTCGAACATCGCGAAGAAGTCCGCGTTCACCGCCATGCCGTTGATCAGCTGGCTGGCTTCGCCGCCCTCGGGTTCGGCGACGCCGCCCACCGCATACATCGCGCTGCGGCGCAGGCCGTCACCGGCCGCCAGCAGTTCCTTGGCGTCGAGCCAGCTGAGGTGGTTGGCCGGCTCTTCGCCGGCGGCGGTGTCGGCCGGGCTGTTGTCCACCTGCACCACGAACAGACGGTCGCTCTTGGACGGCACCGGGTCGCCCGACATCGCCCGCAGCACCGTCAGCGTGGACATGCTGGTGGCCACGCCCACGGCCAGGGTCAGCACCATCAGGGCGGTGAGTGCGGGGTTGCGGCGCAGGCTGCGCAGGCCGAGCTTGAAGTAGTAGGCGAACATGGCGTGCTCCGTGGCTCAGGTCGCGGCGGGTTCGGAGGCGGCCACCGCCGGTGCGCGGCGGGCCGGGTGCTCCAGGTCGCTCACCTGGCCGTCCACGATGTGCACGTTGCGGGCGGCGCGCGCGGCCAGCTCGGGGTCGTGGGTCACCATCACGATGGTGGTGCCCTCGGCGTTGATCTGCTCGAGCAGCTCCATCACGCCGCGCGCCATCTGGGTGTCGAGGTTGCCCGTGGGTTCGTCGGCCAGCAGCAGGCGCGGCGAGCCGGCCAGCGCGCGCGCGATCGCCACGCGCTGCTGCTGGCCGCCCGACAGTTCGGCCGGGTAGTGCCTGGCGCGCGAGGCCAGGCCCACCTTGCCCAGCGCGTCCTCGATGCGGCGCTTGCGCTCGGCGGCGTCCAGGCCGCGGTAGCGCAGCGGCACGTCCACGTTGTCGAACAGGTTCAGGTCGGGGATCAGGTTGAAGCCCTGGAAGATGAAGCCGATCTTCTGGTTGCGCAGGCGCGAGCGCGCGTCGTCGTTCAGGCCGCGCACCTCCGCGCCGTCCAGCAGGTAGGTGCCCTCGGTGAACTCCTCCAGCAGGCCGGCGATGTTGAGGAAGGTGGTCTTGCCCGAGCCCGACGGGCCGGTGACGGCGACGAACTCGCCTTCGCGCACGTGGATGTCGAAGCCGCGCAGGGCGTGGGTTTCGATCATGTGGGTGCGGTAGACCTTGCTGAGGTTGTTCATCCGGAGCATGGGAGGCGTCCTTGGTGTCGGTGTGCGAAAGGGAAGGGAAGGGTCAGTCGTTGAGCTGCACGCGCTCGGCGTCGTCGAAGGTGTCGGTGCCGGCAATCACCACCACCTCGCCCACGGCCAGGCCGTCCAGCACCTCCACGTGGGTGACGCTGGCGGTGCCCAGGCGGATGGCGCGGCGCACGGCCACGTCGCCTTCCACCACCCAGGCGGTGCGGCCGCCCTGGGCTTCGATGAAGGGGCCGCGCGGCAGCATCAGGGTGTCGGGGCGTTCGTCTATCAGGATGCGGGCGTTGACGCGCTGGTTCTGGCGCAGGCCGGCGGGCTGGTCGCCCTCGAAGGCCACGCGCACGCGCACCCGGTTGGCCACCACTTCGGGCGAGATGGCGCTGATCCTGCCGGGGGCCTTGGCGCTGCCGATGGCCACGTCGGCGGTCATGCCGATGCCCAGGTCGTCGGCGTAGGTTTCCGGCGCCTCCAACTCCACTTCCAGGCGCGACAGGTCCACCACGGTCACCAGCGGCGCGTTGGCCACCACCACCGCGCGGTCGGTGACCGCCACGGTGCCGACGATGCCGTCCACCGGCGCGCGGATCTGCAGGTCTTCGACGCGGCGGCGCAGGTCGGCCACCACCAGCGCCTGGCGTTCCAGCGCGCGCTCGCGCGTGGTGAGGTCGAAGCCGGTGGACTGCGTGGCCAGGCCGCTGTCGTCGCGGGCGTGGCGCAGGCGGATCTCGGCGCTGCGCACGGCGTCGCGCGCGGCCAGCAGGTCCACTTCCGACACCACGCCCAGCGCGTTGCCGCGCTCGGAGCGCTGCAGGTTGCGCTGGGCGGTGGTGAGCGCCAGCTCGGCTTCGTCCAGGGTGCGGCGCGCCAGCAGGCTGGCCTGGCGCGAGGTGATGCGCTGGCGGCCCACTTCGGCGTCCAGGCTGGCGAGCGTGGATTCTTCGCGCGCCAGTTCGTTGGTGAGTTCGGGCGAGTCGATCTTCGCCAGCACGGCGCCGCGCTTCACCGTCGCGCCCGCCTGCACCTGCAGGGTGACGGTGCCGCCCACCGGTGCGTACAGCGTGGGGCTGACCGCGGCCACCACGCGGCCTTCCACCGCCACGTCGCGCACGAAGGTGCCGCGCGCCACTTCGCCGGTGCGCACGCGCGCCGCCGACACCGAGCGGTCGCTCGAGGCCCAGCCCATCGCCAGCGCCACCACCACCGCCAGCACGGCGGCGGCCGCGCCCAGCCTGACCAGCAGGGCCTTGCGGCGGTCGGCGGCGGGTGCGGTGACGGGGCGGTCCTGGGCGGAGGTGTCGCGGATCATGGGGCGTCCAGTGAGGGGATCACTGACAGCGAATGCACGAGCCGTGCCAGCCACAAGTCGTTGAATCGAAAAGGCCCCGGCGCGTGTCCGGGTGTCCGCCGGGCGTCCATGACCTGAACGCCCGGACACCCGCCGCGGCCGCGCGCGGCCGGGGTGGGTGGGGCTTCGGACGGCATCCCGTAAACTGGCGCACTCATCGGCCAGGGATCACTCGTCCATGTGCGGCATCGTCGGCATCAGCGCCCAGCGCAATATCGTCCAGCACCTCATTGACGGCCTGGCGGCCCTGGAATACCGCGGCTACGACTCGGCCGGCGTGGCCCTGCTCGGCCCCGGCGGCATCGTCCGCCTGCGCGCCAAGGGCAAGGTGCGCGACCTGGCCGCGCTGCAGCGCGAAACCGGCACCGACGGCCACTGCGGCATCGCCCACACCCGCTGGGCCACCCACGGCGTGCCCAGCGAAGGCAACGCGCACCCGCACCTGTCGGGCGAAGTGAGCGTGGTGCACAACGGCATCATCGAGAACCACGCCGCGCTGCGCGCCGAACTGCAGGCCGACGGCTACGAGTTCAGTTCGCAGACCGACACCGAAGTGATCGCGCACCTGGTGGAGCGCGCGCAGCGCTCGGGCCTGTCGCTGCTGGCCGCGGTGCAGGACATCGTGGGCCGCCTGCACGGCGCCTACGCCATCGTGGTGGTGTCGGCGCGCGAGCCGGGCGTGCTGGTCGGTGCGCGGCTGGGTTCGCCGCTGGTGGTGGGGCTGGGCGAGGGCGAGCAGTACTTCGGTTCGGACATCCACGCGCTGCTGCCGCTGACGCGCCGCTTCCTCTACCTGCAGGAAGGCGACGTGGCGCGGCTGGACACCGCCGGCGTGCAGGTGTTCGACGCCAGCGGCCAGCCGGCCACGCGTGAAGTGAAGGAGTCGCAGTTCAACACCGACGCCGTGCAGCGCGGCGACTACGCCCACTACATGCTCAAGGAAATCCACGAACAGGCCCAGGCCGTGGCCGACACGCTGGAAGGCCGCATCGCCGGCGGCCGGATACTGACGCAGATCTTCGGCGTGGACGCCGAGCGCCTGCTGGCCGACACCCAGGCCGTGCACATCATCGCCTGCGGCACCAGCTACCACGCCGGCCTGGTGGCGCGTTACTGGATAGAACAGCTGGCCGGCGTGCCCTGCACGGCCGAAATCGCCAGCGAATACCGCTACCGCGACCCGGTGGTGCGCGAAGGCACGCTGTTCCTCACCATTTCCCAGTCGGGCGAAACCGCCGACACGCTGGCCGCGCTCAAGCTGGCCAAGCAGTTGCCGTACCTGGCACAGATGGCCGTGTGCAACGTGCCCGAGTCGTCCATCGTGCGCGAATCGTCGCTGGTGCTGATGACGCGCGCCGGCCCCGAGATCGGCGTGGCGTCCACCAAGGCCTTCACCACCCAGCTGGTGGCGCTGGCGCTGTTCGCGCTGGCGCTGGCGCGCAGCAAGGGCCTGGACGAAAAGCGCTACCTCGACGGCGTGGCGCAGCTGGAACAGCTGCCCGGCCTGATCGTGGAAACGCTCAAGCTGGACGAACAGATCAGGCTGCTGGCCAACCGCTTCGCCGACAAGGACCACGCGCTGTTCCTGGGCCGCGGCACGCACTGGCCGGTGGCCATGGAAGGCGCGCTCAAGCTGAAGGAAATCAGCTACATCCACGCCGAGGCCTACGCCGCCGGCGAACTCAAGCACGGCCCGCTGGCGCTGGTGGACGAGAACATGCCGGTGATCGCGGTGGCGCCCAACGACCGCCTGGTGGACAAGCTCAAGTCCAACCTCGAGGAAGTGCGCGCGCGCGGCGGCGAGCTGTACGCATTCGTGGACGAAACCGTCGCGCACGGCCTGGACGCCTCGCACGTGGTCACCCTGCCGGCCTGCGGTGAAATCGCCGCACCCGTGGTGTCCACCCTGCCGCTGCAGCTGCTGAGCTACTACGTGGCCCTGCTCAAGGGCACCGACGTGGACCAGCCGCGCAACCTGGCCAAGTCCGTTACGGTGGAATAAGCGCGCCGGCGAACCGGCCGCGCTACTGCTCGAACGCGTAATCCAGCCGCGGCCCCGTGGCCGCCAGCGCGTCGCCCTGCAGGAAATCAATGCCCAGGTCCCAGAGTTGGGACACGGCGTCGATGCTGCGCACGTGGTCG
>Ga0209175_10001638_pt1 | contig 11035 bp, 7 predicted proteins | sample JI91814C2DNA_FD_187506 | JGI IMG/M metagenome (GOLD analysis project Ga0209175, IMG submission 187506) | Wastewater effluent complex algal communities from Wisconsin, to seasonally profile nutrient transformation and Carbon sequestration -... | ecosystem: Engineered > WWTP > Effluent > Algae...
CTGACCCGGACCGGCATGCTGATCGGCACGCCGGCGTACATGGCGCCCGAGGGCCACCTGCGCGGGCCGCTCGACGCGCAAGCGAAACAAGGCCTGGCCCTGGCTCACCGTCGCGCCCTCACCCACCAAAGCCTCGGCCACCACGCCCGGCTGCAAGGCCACGAGATTGACCAAACCTCGGTCTGGCACCAGATGGCCGCTGACGCGGGCGCGCTGGGTGTAGCTGACGAAAAACAACATCAAAAGCACGCCCAGCCCCAGGGCCAGCGAAGCGATGGACACCCACCAGAAGCTGCGCGGGCTGCGCAACATGACGCGCCCCTGTCCAGGGCCACTGCGCTGATGGTCCAGAGCGGCTTGACGGAACTGCATTCGATTCACTCCGGCATCGTTCAGAACCCGGGAGGCCTGTGCCCCCCGGGGCCCAGATCACAAGCCCAGCGCGTTGTCATGGCGCCGGTCTTGCGCGCTCAGCGCTTCAGCACAAATCGCTGTAGCCGCCACCACAACGCGGCGTCCGCGACGCCGGCGGGCAGCCATTGCTGGCGCAGTTGGCGCTGGCTGGCGGGCAGCCTTGCGTCAACGGCACCCCGGTTGGGCAGCCGGTTGCGGCATTGACAGTGATGCAAGGGCGGTTGGTCGGGTCGTCGCCGCAGGCCGCCATTGAGGTGTAGCCGCCAGCCACATCGCTGAGCTCGGCAGTGCTGAGCTGACGCACCGAGGTGGTGGCCAGTTGGAGTTTGTCGATTTTCTTCATGATCTTGATAAGGTCGCTTGTTGGACGGCCGACTGGCCGCCCGGGTTACAGGTCGCCACGGCAAGCCGCGGCTGGACGCCTGACTGAACTCACACGCACCAGCCTTTGGTCGCCCACGGGGGGCAGGTCGTGGTGTGCGCCGGCGGGCAGGTGGCCGAAGCCGGCGGCGGGCAGTTGTTGGTCCGGCAGGGGTCGTTGCTGGGGCATGGACCGCAGTAGGCGTTGGACAACGAGGTGTTGCCGGTCGGGCCGCCGTCGGCGCCGACCACCTGGTCGACTTCGGCGGGCGACAGACTGCGCACCGACGTGGTGTTCAGCTTCAATCGATCTGATTTGCTCATGGAGTTTCCTTGTCGAGTTGGCATGTGGCCGGCATTGGCCGCATGCGAAATACAGGGCTGTTCACGGCAACCCCTTGGCAGCCCTTTTTCGCGCCCCGGGCTCCGTGCAGCCCCGGTCGCGGCCAAGGCCGCCGTCGCTGCTGCACCGTCCGGCCCGGCCGAGCCATCAGGTGCAACAGGCGAATTCGAGACATTCCTCAGCCAGACGCGGCCATGGCCTCAGGCCGCACCCAGGCTTCACCCATCTGCAAGGCCCGCTGGCCGGCCAAAAAGGGCAGGCACCAGGGCAACGCCAAGGCACCACCACGCTGCTCCTCAAGGACCAAGGCCAGGCCGGCGTAACCCTCCAACAGGCTGAGGTTGGGCGCCGGATCCTGTTGCAACTGCGCCAGCAGACCAGCATCGCCTTCCAAGGGATGGCATTGTTCGAAGCGTTCGGCCAGGGCCCCTTGGTGCGGCGCCAACTGGCGCAGCAACCAGGCCGAGCCAACACTGCCATGGCAGAGCCAGGCGTCGACAAAGCCCAGGCCCAGCAAGGGTCGCTGGCCCAGGGTCTGCATCAAGCGTTGGGCCCAGCTTTCCAGCTCAGGCTGGTCCAGGGCCTGAGCAGACAGCTGCAAGGCTGCCGCCGTTCCCAGGTCGCCATAGCACCAAGCGCAACGAGTCAGACCCGGGGCTTCGACAGCGGCGCCGAAATGGGAATGCCCGTCCCGCGACTCATGGCGGCGCAGATGGCGCAGCGCGCCTTGCAGCAACAGACTTGCTTCGTCTCGTCCGCTGCGGCCAAGGGCCAGCGCAAAGGCCAAAGCCGCCAGCACGCCGGCTTGTCCATGGGCCAAGCCCAGATCGGTACATCCGGTCGGATGGGCGTCCCCCATCGGGAAGCCGCGTATCCAGGCCGGCGGCGTGAACCAATAGATCTCCTCGCCGGCGGCGGCAGCCTCTCGCATCGCGCGGCTGCTCAGCCGGGCCAGACAGGCTGAGACCAAGGGCAGCCGACTGCCCCGGCGCTCGCGGTAGGCGGCATAGACAAGCAAGCCGGAAAGGCCACTGATGACGTCGAAATGCTCGGGTAGCTCGCGCTCATGCCGCAAGCAGTCCAGCAGGTGCTCGTCGGCGTCCTGCACGGCATCCTCGGCCAAGCCCAGTCCGTAGGCGCGGTCCAGCTCCAGGGCTGTGAACAGCAGACCCTGGGCACCTTGAAACAGTCCGTGCGGATAGCGAGGCAGCTTTTCCAGCAATCGCATCAGAGCTTCGGCCATCCAGTCCGCCGAGATGCGAGTGCCAGCTGCAGCACGTTCGTCCAAGGCCGCCAGGCACAGCAGTTGGCCTGAGGCTCCGCAGGCATAGCTCGCGTCTGTCCAGTCTTGCGACAAGCGCTGCAGAAGGCGCTGCCGCAGGGCTGCAATCAGTTGCCCTGCGGGCTCCGTTTCGGCCCTCACGCGCCGCGCCCCTGCACCACGGGCTGACGCGCCTGACGGGCCCGTTCCAGACGACGCGCAAAGTCATACAACAAGGTCTCGTGGCGGCGTGGCTCGCTGGGCGCCAACCGATTGCAATGCATATGCAGCAGGCTGTGCCACACGTTCTCTCGCTGCGTCTCGGGCAGTGCTGACAAATGCACGCGCAGTTCAGCCAGCAGCGCAAGCCGGCGCGGCTCGCTGCGCTGAAGCTGCTGCTGCCAGTCACCGAGGTGACCCTGGCCGCTTTGCAAGCCCGCCAGTTCATGGCGAAACTCGCGAAATCGCGCGCCTATGGCCACCAGCGCGGCTGAACGGCCATGTGCACCCGCCTGCTCCTCCAGGAACTGGCGGGCCAAGGTGTGGAGCAGGGCTTCACGCTGCTGCGGCTCGGGGCTCAACAAGCGGGCATAGGCATCGACCGAGGCCAGCGCGTACAGCCAGCGCGGCGGCGCTCCCTCCGGGCCGGTTTCGGCCGCGGCGGCCTCAAGATCGAGCAGGGCCAGTGCGTCGTCGGAATCGATGGCAAACAACTGCTCGCACAGCCGCAGGCCATGCGAGCCGCCGTAACGCTGCGACTCCGGCAGATAGTCGTCGCCCTGCAAGCGCCAGAGCAAACCCGCACGCTGTGCGTCGGCCAGGCGGGCCAGCAATTGCTCATGCACGAGGATCAGGGCCGCTCGGTCCCGGCCTTGCACACGCAGACGCAGGTGTTCGAAGCTGTCCTGGTAACGAACGAAGAACCACGTCTTGATCAGCCCCAGTGCCTGCCCCTGGCGCAAGCACGGTGCCAGGCATTCGCGCAGCACCCGGTCGGCATAGCCGGCCCCGGTGTAGACGCGCAGGTAGACCCAGTCCTGCAGGCTCGGGCGGCGCTCACCCTCGCCCTCAAGGCTCGCACGCTCCGGGTTCCACACCACCGCTCGGCTTGGCGTCGCCTGCCTAGGCCGGCGCAAGGGCAGCACCCATTCCTGGCTGCGCTGACTGAAGCCCTGCTGTGCGTCCGCCGCGTTCAGGGCCAAGCATTCATGCAGCGCCACCTGAGGCAGCTTGATGATGTCATCGAGCAGCAGGCCGACCGAAGCCGGGTTGTCGAGGTCCACCGGCAGGTGGTTGTCGTGCTGATCCCAGGTGACAAAGCGGGGAAGCTTCAGGCGCTGGCGCCAAGCGCTCACATCGCCGTCCACGACGGCCTGGTTCAAGGCCGCGATCTGTGTGGCATCAAGCAAGCAACGTGCCCGCGCCAAGATCAAGCCTTCAAATTCCAGGCGCGGCAGCCACGGCAGGTGCTGGACAGCGGCCGGCCAGGCAAAGCCCAGCCACGGCCCGTCCTCATCCTGCAAACCAGCCAGAAACTCGTAGGCACCGAGCTGGCGCGCGTGGTAGTTGTGGGCACTGCTGAGGCGCGGAATGACCCGACGACCACTGCGCAGTTCGCGCAGCACAAAACGATCACCGAGCAATTGGATGCTCAGGTCCGACAACCACAGCTGCTGCTCGCGCGGCTTGTCACTGCTGCCGGCGAACACCAACTCATGGCTGGCCAGCGAGGGCCGCCTCAGGATGTTGAGCAGGCGGTCCTGGGGGTGGTGGATGAGCTCCGCGTAAATGCAGTCGGCGTTCTCGTTGCGGTGCTCGCGGGCGTAGTGGGCGGCGGCTTCGCTCAGTTCGGGGCTCAAATGACAGAAGCGAGCGATCAGCTCCAGGCCATTGCGCCCGCCCATGCCACGCAGCTCGAACTGCGGCGCCTGGCCGGGCGGCGCCGGCAGCACGCCCAACTGGGCATAGGCACCTTCGGGCAGGTGCAAGGGCGCAGGCTCGCCGAGGCCGCGCAGGTCGGCACTCGTCAGGGCGATACACGCCGCATCCGGCCCCTGGGCGAACAGCCGGCTCAGCACCAAGCGTTCGAACGCCAACAGCGGTGGCTGCGCGGCACCGCTGTCACCGGGGCTGACTCCACCGAGCCGCAGCCCTTGCAACAAGGGCGAAGCCAAGGCGCCACGGTTCGGGTAGGCCAGACCCAGCTCGGGATGCAAGGCGAAAGCGAGATTGACCTCGCGGTCCTCGAACCGCTCGCGGAACAGGCGTTTGTAGTCCTGCTGCGTCGACGAGGGCCGGGCCGTGTGGCGCATCAACAGCTGCAGGCCTTGCACCAGATCGGCGGCCAGAGCCGCGTCAATCACGGCCGGGCGAGCATCCAGCGTGTCGATCTGCAGCACGCCGCGGCTGAGGTCTTCGGCCCCAATCTGACCCTCGATCACGGCCCTCAGGGCCTGGTAAGACCCGACCAAAGAGGCCGGGCTGTCGGCCTGGGCACGCAGTTCGTGCAACTGATGTTGGATCTGCCGCAAGGGCTGCAAGGCCGGATGAGGCTCCGACTGGGCCATGGCCTGGTCCAGGCTGCAGGCATTGCTGGCGGTCGGCGCCAACAAAGGCAAAAGCAAGCGTCGATCGATCAGCTGATGCAGAAAGTCAGCGGCATCGTCGGCATCGACCTCCAGACCTTGGGCGAGGTCCTCGCGCAAGTCTGCAAAGCTGCGCGGCGACTGAGCCAGTCGCTGCAAAAGCCCCAAGGCTTCGTTGTGAGCCAGTTCCACCGCTCGGTAGCTGCGCTGACGATTGGCCAGATAGACCCAGTCGACATAGCTCAAATGGGCGCCGCAACGAAAGGCGGTGTTGCTGAATTGCCAGCGAAGTACCTCGCGCCAACTTCGGTCCTGCAAGGCCGCCTCAATCAACCAAGCCTCGACACCGCTGTCCAGATGGATGCCCCGGCGCAGCGCGGGCAAAGCTGGATTTTTCTCTGCGACTTTGGGGGTCTCGGTGCTGATGCGTGCCAGTTGCACCTGTGCAAACAGGCCAAACGGGGTGCACCGATAGGCCGCTCGGCTCACGAATCGAGCCAGGCTGGCGATCAGCTTCTTGCGTTCGCTGGCACTGCGGCTGACATCGCCCGTTCCTTGGCGCAGATCCTGCAAACGCGCATGCAAAGACGGGCTGGACACATACAAAGCCTCCTCCACCAAGGGCTGCGAGCACTGATCAAGGATGTACTGCTCTCGATCCGAACTGCGACACCAATCCTCGAACTGCCCGAGCGGCAGCAGCGGGTGGCGCAGCAAGGCGAAATCGGCCGGCGCAACAAGTTCTTCCATGGTCTCCCTCCGGCGAATCCGCACGGTTGCTGGGGTCCATGCCCGCCGGCCAGGCCCATCCAGGGCGGCTCAGGGCGCAGACGCGGAACTGCAAAGCTTTACTGCTACTGCTGGAACTGCTACTGCGAAAACTGCTGGCACTGAGGTGCACGCCCCAAATGCTCGGCAAAGTCGGCCGGCTTTATGCCCGCTTCTTTTCATTGCCGAGAAATACCAGGACGAGTCCAAATTAAATATGAACTGATACCAATTTAAGACCTGCTAGATACCAGCGTAATTGCCGCAAACCCGTAGATCGCACAGAACTGGCGCTGTCAAACCAGTCGCACGCAGGGCAGACTGGCACTGAGGGTGACGAGAAGTGCGAGACCGCAGACCGCCCGTGACCGCGCCAGCAGGGGCCGGGCTGATGGATGCAAAGCTTCCCCAGGGGTCGGCTCATGCCCAGCAGATGCGCGCCGGCCTCACGTGCGGCGGCGCGGGTCGAGGCTCAGACCTTGAAGTAGATCCGGCGCGCGTCCAGCGCGCGCACGATCAGGGCCCAAACTGCCACGAAGGCCAGGGCAAACGCCAGCGAGGCATTGAATGGGCCGGCCAAGCGGTCCACCCAGCCAAAAGCCAGGGCGTAAAGAGGTCGCATCAGGCCGAAGCCCTCCAGCACGACCGTGCACAGCCACGCTCCGGCATAAGCAGCGATCGCATTGACGCCGAAGCTGCGGCCCAGTGCCGGCCATGCGGCTCGGTCGATCAGGCGGTGCGCCAGGGCCAGGGCCAGGGCACCCAGGCCGCCAGTCCAAAGCACGAAACTGGGCGTCCAGAGCTGCTTGTTGAGCGGCTGAAACTCGGCGACCAACAGGCCCAGGCAAGCACTGCCCAGCCCCAGCATCCACAGGCTTTGGCTCTGGCCACGGCGCAGAAACTGGCCTGCCTGCAGGCCGAGCAGGCAACTCGCCCAAGCGCCCAGGGTGCTGACCAGGCCTTCAGGGTCATGGCCAATGCCGCTGGCGGCGTTCCACTCATAGCCAAAGCGACCGAACAGGGCAGCGTCCCAGTGCGAGGCGATATTGCCCAACTTGTCGAGGCTGCCACCCCAAGCCAGCAAACTGCCGTAGCCGATCAGCAGCGCTGCCAGCAGCCACCATTGCAGGGCCTGCCGACGCAGATACAGCGCAAGCAGGCCAGTCATGGCGAAGCACAGCCCAATGCGCTGCAGCACGCCAGGAATGCGAAATTCGGGCTTGTCCATCAGCCACCAAGCCAGAACGTGCAGCAGCAAACCCAGGGCAAGGATGCGCAGCGCACGCATCAGCACCGTGCGACGCAGCAACGCGAGCGGCGCACCCTCTTGTTCAACACGTGGGCCCAGGGCCAGCGCCAAGGAAACGCCAACAATGAAAATAAAGAAGGGAAAAATCAGGTCGGTTGGCGTGCAGCCGTGCCACTCGGAGTGCTCGAGTGGCGCATACACATGCCCCCAATCACCAGGGTTGTTGACCAGCAACATGGCGGCCACCGCCAGCCCCCGCAAAGCGTCGACCGACGCAAACCGTTGGCTAGAGCTCATCGCTGCCCGCCCTTTCACTCTGACTCGTCCCAACAAGGTCAAGCCTGTCGCGATGGCCTGCCTCAGAAATCACAGAGGCTGCTCAAGGCCGGCTCGGCAGCCGGCACGGTGTCCATTTGGGCCACGCCACCAGCGCGCAAACGCCTGACTTCCGCGTCGACTTCGGCCGAGCTCAGCACCCGGTTGCGGGCGTGAAACACCCAGTCGACATCTTGCTCATAGGCCCGCGCCTGTTCACTGCCAGGCAAGAGACCGCCGGGCGAGAACCAGAGGTTGAAGTTGATGGACATCAGCGAGACCGGGTAGTTGCGACCGCCATGCGTGGCCAGCTGCCGGCCATCAAGGAAGAGCTTGACCTGCCCGCCCGAGACCTGCATCAAGAGCTGGTGCCAGCCGTTCAGGTTGGTGAACTCTTCGTGCGACTGGTTGTAGCTCTTCCAGGGCTCGAGCTGCACGGTCTGCCAGGCGATACCGTAGAGCCGCGTCTTCTCGCTGCCCCAGCCGCCGTTGGGCAGGTATTCCCAGTCGATCTCGCTGAACTCGGGGTCGAAGTCATGGCGAAGAGGCGCCACCACATAGAAAGTCTGGATCACCGGATCACCATCGACACCGCGCACCGGCGCATCGCTGAAGCGCAAGCGGGCCGCGTAGGTGCCCTCCAGGTATTTGCGCTGATGGCAGACCTGGGCCTGGGCCGTGCCGGCGCCGCTGCCATCGGTGTGTGCGGCCAGACGCAGCAGGCGGTTACCGGCTTGCTGCGGATCATCGACCAGGCTCAGCTGCTCGGCGCTCCAGCGCGCACCGCTCACGCCCGGGTGGCCGGCTGTGCTGCGTGGCGTCCAGCCCTGGGCCCAAAGGCCATCCAGATCGCGGTAGCTGAAGTCATCGAAGAACAAGGCGGCCGGCGCAGCCGCGGGGATGCTGGCCGGAGCCGCCACGGCGGGCGCCAGCAGCGAGCCCAGGCCGAGCAAGAGCGAGCCGATGCGAAACAAGCCCATGCGCGCCTCCGAACCGGTCTTCATGCTTCGGACTTGGGCTCGGCCGTCTCGTCTTCGCGAATCGGCAGCACCTTGAGCATCAAGAACACCGGGATGGCCGACAGCACGACCCAGAGGAAGAAGTTCTGGTAGCCCAGGAGCTTCTGAACGTCGCCGCTGATGGCCTTGAAGATCACATAGCCCAGGGCCATGAAGCCGGTGGCGATGGCGTAATGCGCGGTTTGATACTTGCTCTTGGCCACGAACTGCATCATGAAGAGGATCACCGCGACAAAGCCGAAGCCATAACCGAAGGTCTCCAGACTCACGGCCAGCGAGATCCACCAAAGGTTGGTGGTCTGGCTCACCGCCAGCGCATAGAAAGCCAGATTGGGCAGGTTCATCGCCAGCAGCAGCCAGATCATGGCGCGGCGAAGACCCAGCCAGGCGGTGAAGTAACCCGAGGCAATGCTGCCCGCCAGAAAGGCCAGGGTGCCGGCCGTGCCGTAGGACAAGCCCACCTCGGTGGTGGCCATGCCCAGGCCGCCCAACTCGCGGGCGTCCTTCATGAACAGCGGGCCCATGGCCTGCACCTGAGCCTCACCCGCACGGAACAAGATGATGAAGGCGATCGCCACCCACACGCCTTCGAGCTTAAAGAAGCTGCGGATCACATCACCCAGGGTGCCGGCCACTTCGATGCTGCCGCCGGCCTCGACGCTGCTGCGCGTGTCGGGCAGGGCCCAGACGTGATACGCCGCCAGCACCGCCATGGTCACGGCCGCAATTCCGAACACCGTGGCCCAGGCCACCACCGGGCCGGCGCTCTTTTCCAGAGTTCCGGCCAGAATCACCAGGCCGCCCATGGCAAAGAGCTTGGAACCGTTGAAGCAAGTGCCCAACCAGCCGGCCCAAACGGCACGTTGCTTGCCGCTCAAAGTGGCGATGTAGAGGCCGTCACAGACGATGTCATGTGAGGCCGAGGCGATCGCCGCCACCGCCAGCAAAGCGATGCAGATGACGAAGAAATTGGGCAGGTTCAGCGTCAGCGCGATCAGGCCCAAAGCCGCGGCGCCCAGAACCTGAAAGCTGATCACCATCCACTTCTTGCTCGGGGCCAGCTCCAGCAGCGGGCTCCACAGCGGTTTGAACACCCAAGCCAAGCCGAGCAAGCCGGTCCAGCGTGTGATGTCCTCGTTGGACACGCCCAGGCTCTTGAGCATCAAGGCCGAGACCAGATTGACCATGAAGAAAGGCAAGCCCTGCAGGAAATACAGGCTCAGCACCCAGGTGCCCGGCGCGCGCGTCTTCTTGGTGGTGAGAGGGGTCATGGGGGTCTCGCTGCGCTCGGCGCTCAGGGTGGTGGTGTTCATGTCTCAGGAGTCCCCAGGTTGAGATGGGACGGCGTCAGCCCAGACCTACAGGCGACTGCGCAACGGCCACATGCTCGCCCTGCAACCATGCCTGCAGGCCGGCCAGTGCGCCATCGGCGTAACCCCAGCTCACCACGGTCGGACCCGGCACATCCAGGGCCTGGAAGGGATTCCAGAGCACCAAGTGCAGATCGGGCGCCCAGGCGCGGGCGTTCTGGCCGTAGCGCATGCGGTGGGTCGAGGCAACGATGTTCAGGCGTCCGTCCTGCGCTACCGTGGCCCAGTCCAGGGCCAGGATGTCATCGACGAATTCGATCTGGGCATTCGGGAAGGCACGGAACAGCTCGACGATCTGCGCGCCCGAGGGGCCGGCTTCCGAGACACCATCGGTCGGCACTTCGGGTTGCACGTAAACGCGCAGTGCTGCATCGGGGGCCGGCGGCGTGGCGCCGCGCAAAGCGGTCAAGCCGGCGGCCCAAGCCTGGCGCATCAGGCGGTCATCAGCGGCGCGCGGCTCGCCCTGGTAGTCGTCGTGGCGCACCGGGTAGGCGGCGGCCAGCTTGTCCAGGCGGGCGGCGGCAATGCGGCCCTGCTCCAACGTCAGCTCGCCGCGCTCGAAGGCGTCTTTCAAGGCTTGGATGGAGCGGCCCTGCTCTTCCAGGTCGCCCTGGGCCAGGATCATGTCGGCGCCGGCCTGGATGGCCATCACGGCGGCGCGGGCGTAGCCGTAGCGCTCGAAGATGGCCTTCATCATCAGCGCGTCGGTGATGACCACGCCGTCGTAGCCCCACTCGCGGCGCAGGATGTCGCCCAGGATCTTGGTCGACAAAGTGGCCGGGTGATCGGGGTCGATCTGCGGGTAGACGATGTGGGCCGTCATCACGGCCGGCGCGGCATCGCGCAAGGCCTTGAAGGGGCGCAGCTCCAGCGCGTCCAGCTCGGCGCGGCTCTTGTCCACCGTCGGCAGGGCCAGGTGCGAGTCCACATGGGTGTCGCCATGGCCGGGGAAATGCTTGACGCAGCAGGCCACGCCTTCGCGCAGCGAACCGGCCATCCAGGCGCCGGCCAAACGGGTCACATCATCGGCATCTTCGGAGAAGCTGCGCTCGGCGATCACCGGGTTGGCCGGGTTGTTGTTGATGTCCAGCACCGGCGCGAAGTTCCAATTCACACCGATCGAGGCCAGGCCGCGTGCGACCGCGGCGCCGACCTTCTCGGCCAGGGCCGCATCATCGGCCGCGCCCAAAGCCATGGCCGAAGGCGCTTGCGGCAAGAAGGTGGCGCGCACCACCGAGCCGCCTTCCTGGTCGAGGCCGATCAGGGCGCCGGGGCCCATGACCTCGCGCAGATCGCGGGTCAGCTGGCGCACTTCGGCTTCGGTGCCCAGGTTCTTGCGGAACAGGCAGAC
>Ga0209175_10001656_pt1 | contig 10944 bp, 10 predicted proteins | sample JI91814C2DNA_FD_187506 | JGI IMG/M metagenome (GOLD analysis project Ga0209175, IMG submission 187506) | Wastewater effluent complex algal communities from Wisconsin, to seasonally profile nutrient transformation and Carbon sequestration -... | ecosystem: Engineered > WWTP > Effluent > Algae...
CAACTCTCTCAGGTTGGCCTCTTTGCTTGTAGATCAACGACCTGCCGGAGTCCGATGTGGAGCGGGTAATGGGAACCGGAAACGTCGAGCAGAGCATGGCGCGCAGCCCTGGGCCGGTTACCATCGTTTGCGACCGGCTGGGTTTCTGTTGATACTCAAAAGGCTAGCCGAACGGGTTCAACAGCCTGACAGTACCCCCAACGGCCGTTCCTGGTCGGATTGAGACTCAGGGCTTCGGGCTTGTGCAGGAGCACGCCGTCAATCCACCGTCACCTCAAAATAGAGGTCGGTGGAGCGCGCGCCGCGCGCGCTGGCCTGAGCGGAAGGCTGCGAGTCGCTGCGTAGCACGTAGCCGGCCGCGCCAGTGGTCTGTTCGAGGGCAGCGACCAGAGTGTTCAGCGGAATGTCACCCCAACGCTTCTTGACCGCCATGCTGTGGTCCACCGGGATCAGGGCGACCCGCAGCCCGCTCATGGATTCGAGACCGCCCTTTCGCAGGGTTGCGTTGTAGCTGCCATGGTGACCGACCTTGTAGAGAACAGTGCGTTTGAGAAGGTCGTCGACCACGACCCGCGTACCGCCAACCGTCCATTCTTGGGTGCGCCAGGATTCCCAGTTGCCGACTTGCGCGTCGGCCGCAAAAAGGAGCACGCCGGCCGTGCCGAGATCGACCGCCAGCACGAGACTGGTGTTATTGACTAGGTTGTCCAGCATCAGCGCGAGTTGGGTCGCGCTGTCCATCCAGGCGAGGTCGATACTGCGCCAGCCGTCACTCCCGCCCTCGTCGTCCCAGTAGCGGGCTTGGAAAAATGGCATGCCGCGAGCGACCACGTCCGGAATTCGGTAGGGGCCGCCGAAGGGCTGGTCCTCATCGTTACCGCCGAGCGACGCGGCGGCAGCGGCGACGCTGGCGGCGAAGGCGTCGGCCGCGAGATGGTAGGTTTCGTCCCGGTCCGTCTTGGCGGGCAGCATCTTCTTCAGGAAAGCCTCGTCGCGCGGCGGGCCCAGCACGTAGATGCGCGCGCCGAAATCAGACAGTTCGAACGGCGCGTCCTTCGGATCGCAATAGCGCAGCGTGGCGCCGCCCTTGGCCCGCAGCGCGTCCATGGCGCTGTCCGTGGTCGCAGCGCCAGCGGCGCCGAAGAATTCGAGGACCGTCGCCAGCAGCGTCGGCTCGGCGCTGGCGGCCAGATGCATCCTCGCTGCAGCCGGTTGCAGCATCGCCAGTGCATCCGCCTGTTGCTTGCGCAGCGGTGCGGCGTCGGGGTCACGGGGATTCTCGGTCCATCCCAGCCAGACTTGGCCGACCTTCAGCCGGGCGAAATCATCGGCCGCCTGCACGAAGCCGGACACGTGATCCCAGTGCCTGTGAGTGGCCACCAGAACATCCACGGTCCCGCCGGATTCCTCGATCACATCGTTCATGACGGCGCTCATCCTCGCCTGGGCGTTCGTTGTGCCGAGGATCACGCCGCAGTCGATGAGCATCCGGAACTTCCGCCCGGTCGCGCTAGTGAGCGTGAGTAGGTGGCAGTCGCCCAGGCCGTGCCGATAGGTACGTACAATGGCAGCCGGACGCGGCGCGTTCGGTGCCCCTGGCGTTTCCGCCGTCGCGCCGAGTTCTTTACTGGATCTCGAGCGCGTCTTCTTCGTGCCCTTGTCACTTGCGTTGCCTGCCATGGCGATTTCCTCAGCGGCGGTGAAGGAAGGCGAAGGGCTCGCGCGCCTGCGCCGCCAGTCCGGTGTAGTTGTTGCCAGCGTCCATCTGCGCCTGCCAGGCAGCCTGACTGCGAGTGACGCGGGCCACCTGGTCGAAACGCTTGCGGATCATATAGACCGCCGACTGGGTATTGAGGTCGAAAAGTATGGTCGCGCCGCCGCGGAATTTCATGCGGCTGCCGTCGCAGGCAGTCAGGGACTGGGTCAGTTCAACGACCAGTTGCGACAGTAGTCGCCCATCAGGACCGACCCGCTGCAGCGGCCGCACGGAATGGACCTCGATGGCGTGCAGGTCGCATTCGATGTTTTCGCCGGCCGCGTTACTCAGTCGGTAGCTCTTGGAGACCCGGCGCTGCAGGCCGAGCATATCGAGCTCCTCGTCGCTGACGCTGTCCCGCAGCCAGCGGTGAACCTGCCGCGCATTGACCAACGAACTGAGCCACGCGCGGCGGCGATTGGTGCTGCGGTCCCACTGCAGGCGCAGCCTGTGCAGCAGGCCCCCGAGCCGACTGAAAGCAAGGGGTGGCGGTTCCCACAGCACGGTTTCGACCGACAGGCTGCGCACAGCTTCGGGGAAGATGCCGCGCCGGGCGAACGCCGACACGAAGGCCACGCGGTAGCCCCACGGGTCCGACGGCACGAGGTCGTGGTCGGCGGTGACGAGGGCACGCAGGAAGTCGCCGAAGGTGATGTCCACCGGCGGGCAGTAGTCGAGCGCTCGGATACAGATCGTCAGCACATGGCCAGCGACCTTGGCGGCCACGTCGGTGAGGGCGTCGGCGAGTTCACTAGACAGGGCGCCCGGGGGCAGCACCTCGGAGCCGCCGGTGGCCAGACTGATCGGCCGCAGCGCACGGCGCGCGTAGACCTGCGAAAAGGCATCGAAGACCGCCGCGACGAGCACCGCGCCGCGGGCGTGGGGCTCGTCCGACGCCTGGTAGTCGCCGATCGTCGGCCGCGCCGGCGTCCAAGTCTTACCACCAGCCCCGTCGTCGGTGATCTGTCCGATGGCATTGCGCAGCCCTCCGTGCAGCCCCCGCGCCCTGCCGAATTCGACGGCCAGCTGAGCGAGCAGGCTGTTCTGCCCGGACAGATCACCGCGCACCTTGCGCAGCTGGTCTCGCAGGGATTCGTGCAGGGTGAAATGCTGGAACAGCGCGACAATGTCGGCGAAGGCTTCGTGAAAGGCCAGCACGTCCGGATTCGTCGGCTCGCGGAAGCGCTGGTGGAGACCGTCGAGCAGCGCGTGGGTCGTCTCGTGGGCGACGATATCATGGGATAGCGCGGTGAATACCGTCTGGCTCGGCGCTCCGACGACGTTGAAACGGGACGAAAAATAGCCAAGCAACAAGGCCTTGCGATCCGGGCTGTAGTAGGCGTTCTGTTCGCGCAGCGCGTGAGGATAGATGCGCAGCCGCTGCACGAAACGTTGCCTGGGCCGGGTCTGCGAACCGCTTGTCGGTGGATCGCCAGCGGGTGCCTGCAGCGGCACCTGCACGACGCGCGGAGACCACAGGGCGGTGCGGCCCAGCGCCCGCTCGAAGTGTTCGATGGTCTTCATGGCCACCGCGTAGGCCATTTGCTGGTGGAACTGGGGGTTGGCCTCGGCGGGGCGCAGGCCGTCGGACGCCAGGAGGCGCGGGTCGTTGAGGTCCACCGGCGCGTAGCAGCAGCCGCTCGCCGGGTCCACGTCAACTACTTCTATGTATTCGCCGACAGGCCCCGGCGCCAAGTCGCGCTCCCAGCGAATGGCGGAAATCGTCTCGTTCAGGCTGATTGTCTCCAGTTCGCGGCCGAGGGACGGATCGTAAGCATAGATTCGCAAGCGGCGCGCGGTGGGTTCGGGCGGCCGCGGGGCGACGGCGTGCCTCAACTGCAGGGCCTCGACGCTAGACGAGGCAACCGCCGGCCCCGCCGGGGGAGCCTCAACGGCCCTCAGTGCGCGACGCAATGCTTGCGAGGCCCGCGGATGTTCGGCAAGCGCCTTCGCCAGCGCGCTCCGCGTGCTCGCATCGAGGGAGGCCGGATCGACGCCGGCATCGGGCAGAATCGCCTCGATTGCCGCAGACTGGGAAAGCTGAAGCGCCTCTAGTTCGAGCATCGCCTGCTGGGGCGCCGAGAAAGCTTCAACGCCGAGGCCGGTGAGCACCTTTAGGAATCCGAAGGAAGCCGAATCGGGGGTTTCCTTTACGAGCTGTGTCTCGACCGCCGGAGCCACCGCCATGGCGGCGGCGACCTGCAATTCGCCGTTGCCCAGCTTGTGACCGTCGCCGCGGACGGCACTGGAGAAAAGGGCCCGACGCGCTGCCTCGACGCGCATCCAGGGCTGGGAGTAAGCATCGCAGGCGACCTTGTTCTTCTGCAGCCACATGGCCGCAGCGGCGGCGATCTGGGGCGTTGCCGCGGACGTGCCGGCACCGTCAAAATCGACCACATCGGCGCAGCCGAACTTGGCCCAGGGCACGTTCGGCGTGCTGGCCGCAAGGGCCGTGCGCATTTTGCTGTCAGGGCCGTAGTTGCCGGCCATCTTGCGGAGCGCCAGATCGGCGTAAGGCGAGTGGTCGGCCATCACGCCGCAGGCGGCGATGACCCGGTTGAAGCGCGCCGGATAGACGATGTTGCGGGTAGGCAGATTGCCGAAGTTGTTGCCAGCCGCGGTGACGACGACGACCCCCGCCTCGTAGAGCGCGTTCACCGCGTCCGCCCAGGCACGGCTGGCGAGGCCGCCCATGCTCATTGAAATCACCGCCACGGCGCTCTCAGGCCCCTTTCCCGCGGTCAGGCCGTGCACATAGTCGAAGGCCTGGGCGATGGCGCTGTTGTAGAAAAGCTCGACCCGATTGGCGACGCGGATAGGCACGACCTTCACGAAGGGCGCAGCACCGAGCCGCGGCAGGCCCGCCGCCGGTGCCCCGGCGAGGATGCTCAGGGTGCCGGTGCCGTGGCCGAGGTTATTGAAGAAGCCGGAGGATTCGTCGGCGGCATCGTTCGGCCGGTCGTCGTCGACGAAGTTGCGCTGCAAGGGGCGCTCAAGGCGCAGGGGAAGGCTGCGGTGATCAGGGTCGTAGCCCGTATCCAGATGGGCCACCCGCACCAGCTTGGCGACATCGGCAGGTAGGGGCAGATCGGCCAGCGCGCGGGCGAACTGACCGTGGGCGTCGTCTTGGTACCAGAAGTTGTCCGGCGCCCCGGGAAAGCCATCGGGGCCAGTCTTCTGGCCGTCCGCCGCGCACGAAGCGACGAGCGCCTGTTCCCGGTCGTTCGGTGGGGCGGAAATCCATGGCTGCTGTAAATCCGGCTCTGCAAACTCCGGTCGGACCCCACCGGCCAAACCGAGGCCCTGGGTGACCATCGAGTGACAGACGTCCCACGGATTGCCCATGTCCAGCGCTACCGGCGCCTCGACGATGTGCCAAATCGACGGCGCCACGACGCTGGCTGTGCGGGACTCGGTGATGCTGCCGAAAAGGGGCCGGGCACGCAGCACCGCAGCCTGCCCGGCAAGGGACAGGGACGCGTTTGGCGCCACGACCGGCATCTTGACGAGGAATCTTTGAACTTGGGTCATCACCCGCCTCTCCACGGTCGATGCGCCCGCGTGTCGCGCCAACCCTGTGCGCGCGCAGCCCGGGCGGTTTAACGAGTTCTTCCGTTAAAATCCCGCCGTCACCGAGTCGGCGGACGGGGCAGGTGCCAACACGAAACCCGGCGCTTTTGCCAGCAGTAGGGAACGAACTCCCCCCCTCTGCGGGGCTAATGACTGCATCTCGAACTGCGGGGCGGTGCGTCCGCGCGGCAGGCGCGCTTCGCGAGACCAAGGCGAACCAACTTGTCGCAAAGCGGCGCCTTGCTCCTGATCCGTACCAAGCGCCATTGCCTTCTTGATTTCGCTTGTAGCGTCTGTCATGCACCGTCCTCGGAGCGATGGACACTCCTGCAACAACTGCTGGGTATTTCACGGCCAGAAAGCGTTGATCAGGCTGTCAACTCACCAATCAGCGCAAGATCGGCAATACCGTTGGCTGGCCGCCCGTTCTGCGCTTGCCAAGCCTTCACCAGATTCAAGGTCGTCTGGCCGAAGATGCCGTCGGCCTGAATATCCACTCCACGGTCAGACAACCCGAGTTGCAGCAGCCGGACGTCCAGCCCGCGAGCCAGCGGGGCCGACAGCGTCAGCGGCCGTGATCCTGGTTGCGGGCCGTCGTAGCAGCCCGGTGGCATTGCGGTTAGCGTCAACGGCGAAATCTCCTTGCCGCGAATCACCAATGGCAGCTCCAAGCCCCAGAAGCCCTGGTCGATCAGGCGCGTGAAAGCGTCCATTCGATAAACTGTCGGCCGCAGATCGGAGCGCGCGTGATTCTCTAGCCAGTCCCTCCGAGTCGCAACGTAGGCGCTAATCCAGGCACGCTCACCGATCTCGGCCGGCGCACCGACAGACTGCGTGGTACGGTCGCGTATCACCGACCATGAGCCATGCACGAAGCCGTCATAAACCACCGTCAAGGCCAGCGGGCTGCGCAGTCCCAGCTTACCGGCCGCACGCACCGCCGGCTGCCAGTAGGTTTTATCGAAGAAGGTGTCTTGCGTGTCGCGCATCACGCGATCGTCTGCACTAGCGCGCAGCACGTTGTGCAATGTGTGGTCATCGTCCAGCGTGTGGTCAATGGCCTTGAAGCGCGGCAGGAATGGTGCAAGCCGACCAGCGAAGCGAGCGCCTTGGTTGGCGCAGTATTGCTGCAGCAATTGTGCTAGGTTGCCAGAGCCAAGCGTGGTCTGTGACCGCCCGAAGGTGAGATGACCCGTGTCGCCGGCGATCAACGTTACGTTGCCGTACTCACCGAGCACCTCGCCAGTTTCGAATAGGTTGACGATTGCCTTTGCAACGGTCGCCTGAGTAACGGTGATGTTATCAACGCCGGCCGCCTTGACAGTCGGCGTTGCTATCCCGGCAACCATTTCCCCAGCAGTGGCCGCGGTCGTTCGTGACGCGTCGATTTCCTCGAACGTCAGCACGCAGAAGCCCGGCCGGTTGGAATGCGGGTTGCAGCCAGTCACATGGAAACCGAGTTGCTGAATGTCCAGCGTCTTCTCGGCGCAGTCATCGCAAGGAATGGTGCGTTCCATGAAGCTCTCCTTCAGCGTCGAAGATCAGCGGCCTGCGAGGCCGCAGACGTACTGGCGGTGCAGGTTCATGCGCAGCGTGGCTTCCTGCGCATCGGCGTTCAGCAGCGCCAGGTAGCGGGTGTACTTGTCGCGCGCAGCAGCCGGGCGCAGCGTGGCGAAATCGCCGATCTTGGCCTCCTTGTCCAGCACGTCCAGCGCCTCGGCGTTGCTCCACACCTTGGGCAGCTGCGCATCGCTCAGGGCCGCTAGGCAGCTCAGTGTGACCAGTGCATGGCGGCCCTGTTCGCGCTCCTCGGCCCGGTAGGCGCTCAATGCGGCGTCGGCCTTCGACATAAACACATCGCGCACTTCCGTACGTTTCGCGAGGTGGGTGGCGGCGCTGCCGGTGGCGAACAACTGGCCGACCCCTAAACTCGTGGCGCCTGCTTTGCGGGCATCGATGTCGGTCTGCAGCGTGGCCAGCACCGAGGGGAAGGCCCCGTCGGTCACCGGAATCACGGATAGTTCCTTGCGCTTGTACCCGAAGGTGAAGGTCGACGTGCTTCCGCCGGCCTCGTATCCGATTTTCACGCCCACCGTGGATGAGGTGCCGAAGAACATCGGTTTGGTGTTACCTGTCAGCGCCGGGTCTGCTGGGATGCGCGCGGATGGGTCGGCCAGCAGCTGCGCGGCGTTGCCGGTAGCGTAGATCTGTTTCACTTCTCGGCCCAGTAACTGCCCATTCGTGGTGAAAATTGCCAACACAGGCGGCACGGCACTGGTGTCGTAGCGCGGGCCAAAATAGCCTTCCACGCGGTCATAAGCGATGCTGGCAGTAGGTGGTGTTTGCTCAACGTCAACACCTAGCGAAGTCTTGGTGACGAAAACTACCGTGTCGAGTCTGCTCGCGCAGCCAGTCAGCAGCAGCGCCATGAGCAGGCCAAGAGGGGCGAACACTTGAATCATTGCGGAGTCTCCGGCTGAGTTGCATTCGGCGCAATGCAAACGTTGTTGCGAAGGAAACCAAGCGTCGTATCGCCGTAGCCCAGCAGCAACGCGCTGCCGGCGTCGGCACGGGTCCAGCTAAAGCCAATCGTGCGAACGCGCAGCGTCTCGGCGGCAGCCGGGGGATAGGTCGGCGACAACGTCAGGTGCATCAAACCCGAAACGTGCCGGTTGCCTTCAGCATCGACCCACACGTTGGCGCAGGCGCCCAGAAACGTCAGACTCGCAAGTACACCCAGTCGGAGCAGGGTATTAGTTAGTTCACCCATGAGAGTCTGGAAGAATTGCGGCATCAGGATACCGGCGTGATCATCGTTTGGCGGCTGAGTTCATTTACACAATCTAGTGCTATGCGAGACGCCTCTTTATGACAATGAACTCATTCAGGATAGCATGCGGTCAATAGTACTCAAGTTATCCTGGGTCATTTCATCCAGCAGGCGCATGTGCCCGGCCCGATAGTGGCATGCCCAGGTAGGTGAAGCAGTTGAAGATGACCGCCCGGACATGGGCTTCGGCCACCTGCCGCTCAAAGATGCGCGAGAAGATCCTGTCGCCCAGTTACTTGCGGCGGAAAATCATGTTCCCGGTGCGGCTGCGCCGGTGTTAGCCGCGGTCGTAATCGTCCATCCCACGCATCCCCGGTTGGCAGTCGCCCTGAGGAGGATCTCCACCCGATGGGACTGCAACGGCGAAGGGCGGAACAGGAGCGAAGCAAGATCGTTTTCGGCTGATTTGCGATGGCTTTTGCAAGCTATCTGGGCTTCTCGTCACGGCGGCGCCACGCCATCAAGCACCGTCCAAGTCTTGGGTCCGACAATGCCATCAGGAACCAGCCCGCGGGCAAACTGGAAGCGGCGCATTGCCGCTTCGGTCAGGGGGCCGAAGCCGCCGTCCACTTGACCGCCAGTAAAGCCCAGCTTCCGCTGTATCTCCTTGACCAGGAACACCGGATTGTTCGCGCCGCGGCGCCGAATCGTCGTCCGATCCTCGGCATCCTTGCGCGGGATCAAGGGCGTGATAGGAGCAGTGCCGTTCATGATGGCCGCGACGGCGCTGCGGAACGTGTCCATGTTCAGCGTGTGAGGGTCGTTCTTCCGACCGATCGGTTCCGCATATTCCTTGTGCCCGCAGCACATGCTCGCACCCTGTCCGATGTGCGTCAGGATGGCGGCCACGCCGCGGCGGTAGGCGTCGAGCTGCACTTCCGGCCAGGGCTCGAATCTCGGCTTCGTCGAATCACCGATGCCGGTATTCTCAGCCTCGATGCCGATGAAGCTGCCATTTCCGTCAGCGACACCTTTCCAGTTTCCGCGGCCTGCATGATTGGCGCGGCCAGCGGCGATAACGTAATAGGTGCCGTCGCGCCCTAAACCGAGCTGCGCCAAGGGCCCCGGCAAGTCCGAACGGCCCTCTCTGAGCACGCCGAGACTCGGCATGTTCCCGTTTACCGGGCCGGCGGTGTGATGGCACATCACACCTTTGATCGTTCCCACGTCGCCGCGCCCGCGATTCGGCCAGCCGTCAACTTCTGCGACCTTCAAACCGGCGTTCCGGAGGACAATCGGTAACCAAGTCAGCTGGAATGGCATTTCAGGCTACTCCCCCGTCGGCTGCGGGCAGATCCTCGTCAGGTGTCGCATCAGCCTCTTCAATCGGGCAGTCACAGCCATCGAGCTCCTGCTCTTCAGGTGCATGGTCATCGGTCTTTTCATTCATTTCAAATCACTCCAAGCCGGTTTGAATATCCTATAGCCATGTCGCCATAGCTCAGCACGCTTCAGTATAGGTGAGGGATTTACCTTAGCAAGCGTATTCTGGCCGGCCGCTCAGGTCGTCCATTGGTCGTGGATGATGGCAATCAGAAACCACCCGCCGTCCACGGCCTCGAACACCAGCCGCAGGGCGCTCCAGCCGAATTCCACCACACCCTCCCCCGGTGGCGGCTCGATGTAATACTCAACCCGGATACCTTGTGGATAGACCTCGGCCGCGTTGTTTACAGTATTGCCTTGCGAGCGATCAGCGTTCACGCTGACGGATGTGGCTTCGTGGTAGTTGCGATCCAGCACGTAGCGCTCGCAGTATGCGGCGGCCGTCAGCGCGATCGGCTCTCCGCTGGCATCCACGTGGCCCCACATGTAGATCATCCGATCGTCCCAGAAGCGGCGGATCTGCTCCTTAAAGAACACGCGGTCCTTGTGTACATCGACATATGCGTAGGGTGAGAACCGCACTCCTTTCGTCGGATGCGTCAATTCCGCCAGTCGGTCACCGTCTCTCGCACGGAGTGCTTCCAGTACTTGGCGCGATGCCTGGACGACGTTCATGGCGACGTCCGTAGCAGCGGCCGAGCCTGTATCTGGCGACGTTCTTTGGACACTCCACTGCACGCTGGCAATCAGCAACAGCACGGCAAGCGCGATGATCCAGCGTAGCTTCACGTTTTTCATTTGGTCATGCTCCCGATAGTACTGTCAGGTTGTTGAGGGCGAGGTGCCAGAGTAGGATTTTCGGATGAACCTCTCCCCCGTCAGCGATCGGAACCACTGCTTCCCTGCGGAAATTATCATCCACACGGTGTGGCTCTATTTCCGGTTCACCCTCAGCTTCCATGATCGCGAAAAATGAAGTACGGGAACCTCGAATAACCCGAAATTTTCGATGAGTCCGACCGCGGAACGATGATCGCGACCGAGTCCGATTCAATTCCTTCGGCAAATCATCGCCATCTCTGGTCCTATCACCCCGCTTTTTCCTCGAATCGACTCGGGCAGCGGCGATTCGGCCCATTTCGTGCCTCACAAGGCCTTGATTCTGGCCTTCCGGAAATAAACCAGCCGCTTCCGGTTGTAGCTGGCCGCCATCATCGTCATCGCAAAGTTCGCCCGCGCGTGACCGATGGTGCGCAACAACTTGCAGCCCATCTGATCGATGACTCCGAACACTTGCTCGACCCGCGTGCGCGTCTTGGCGACGCGTTTGTTCGAAGACGCCCGAGGCTTCGACACTAAACTAATGCCCCCTGGTGTCTCAAAGTCATTGACACGCTCCGGAGGTAGGTGTCTCAGGTCATATTGGCACAGGGGGGACGAGGGCCCGTGCTCCCTCGTCCCG
>Ga0209175_10001669_pt1 | contig 10902 bp, 19 predicted proteins | sample JI91814C2DNA_FD_187506 | JGI IMG/M metagenome (GOLD analysis project Ga0209175, IMG submission 187506) | Wastewater effluent complex algal communities from Wisconsin, to seasonally profile nutrient transformation and Carbon sequestration -... | ecosystem: Engineered > WWTP > Effluent > Algae...
CATTGGACGAGAACCCACGATCACTCCCAAGTCGAGGCGAACGATTGCCTCATGTTGCAACGCGGAGCGCACGCGCGTTGCCGGCTCGAACGACGGGCTAGGCGTCACCCTTCGCGCTGTGCGGCGGTGTATGGCCTGGAGGAAACTCTTCGTACTGAGGAAGTTGATCAGTGATCTCGTACCAAGGTGCCCTTGAACCCACAAAGACATGGCACACAGGTCGATTCCCCGGATCGTCATCAAGTATCCCGAGTGCTAGCCCAATTTCATGTGGCTTGGCCTGGAATGTCGTGATGATGTTAGAGCCGCACACAGAACAAAAGCCTCGGTGCTCTCCCGGTGACGATTCGAAGTATTTCACCAGCTTTTCCCCTCGCACCCAACGAAGGTCTGCGGTCTTGACGCGAGCACGGGCTCGGAAGGCCGATCCGTGGACCTTCCTGCACATGGAGCAGTGACAGAAGAGCATGTCCCGAACTTGCCCCTCAATCTCGAGTGCGACGCCTTGGCACAGACAGCTTGCGCGGAGAGTCACGTTGCCTCCTGTGACGCCTAACGTTTGAGCTGAGCCGACCGCGCCGGTGTGGCGCCTGGCCCGCCAAGCGGATGATGGACCATAGCGCCTGGCGGGCCAAGTGCCATTCCGGTGTGAGTCCGCTCGAGCGAAGAGTTAGGCCGCAATCGCTGTTGGAAGCAAGCCCGTGAGTTTGGAGTCACCGTAGGTGCGCAGCACTTGGGAGATGACTACTTGGTAACCGGCGAGCCAGTTCGCTTGCTTTGACTTTGCCTGCAGATGTGTGGGATGACTCATCAGCGCCTGCAAGGCTTCGAGCGACTCCCAGTAGTACACGTTGGAGACAAGGCCGGTTGAAGTGTTCTCCCAAGACTCTTCGCCAAGATAGCCGGGCGTGGACTTTGCGGCCTTGGCGATCTCTTCGTCGAGCCGATAGAACTCGTCATCCCACTGGCCCTTGGCGAAGATGAAAGTTGAGGAATACATGGGAGCCTCAGGCGTGTGTTCGGGGATATGTTGAGCGTTGGACTGGCAAGCGCTCAGTGCAACCTCTGCGGCCTAACGTTTGAGCTGAGAGGCCGGAGCCGGAATGGCGCTTGGCCCGCGAGCCGGACGATAAGCTAGAGCGCCTCGCGGGCCAAGTGCCTTGCCGGTGGAGGTCCCGCGCCAGTGAAGGGTTAGGCCTCGCTCGGCGCTACTGGCATACGCGGTAGCCGTTATCGAAGATGACGAGCCAGCCGTCATGCGCTTGGCGCTGCCAGGTTGTGTAGAAGCGAGAGGTGCTTGCCCCAGACGCCAGAGTCACCGGCCCTTCCGTGTACCCGAGAGTCCCACCGGAGGCCACTTCGACGATTGACGGCTCCCAAGAGAAGGGTGCACTGGGGCCTGCAAAGAAGCGCTCCCAAAACTGCACGATGGCAGCTCTGCCCCGCAGCGGCTGGCCGCCGTTGATGAAGACCGCATCTTCTGCGATGAAGCTCGAGAAGGCCTTCAGGTCGCGAGCGGCCATAGTCGCCGCAAAGGCAAGTTCCGACTGCCGGACTTGTTCGCGCAGGTCGGTGATTGAGAGATCGGTCTTCATACCGGTGCAGCCAGCGGCTGGGAGCAACGTGGATGCGAACACAAGAGCAGAGCGACGTGATGTCATGCTGGATTCCGCGTGGACTGCGAGGCCTAACGTTTGAGCTGAGGCGCAGACGCAGGGAAGGCGCTTGGCCCGCGAGGCGCAGCATAGACCACGTGCGGTTCGCGGGCCAAGTGGCTTGCCGGTGCGAGTCCGCTCGAGCGAAGGGTCAGGCCTCCGTGCGTGGCGTTACGTTGCCGCCTTGGCACGGAGCCACCACACAACGGCGGGTAAGAAGGCGAGCAGTATCAGCCCGATGGAGAGGTAGTTGCCACTGCTTGGGTTGAAGTCTTGCCAGATGCGCGCCCACTTGAGGCGCATGACCAGCCGGCCGATTGCGATATCGAAGGCTGCCATGAAACCGGCTAGGCCAAGCCCGAGAAGCAAGTGTTCTCCGACACCCACGGCGCCGATGTCTGGAACGAGGAAGAAGCAGAGCCCAAACGCGAGCAGCGTACCGGTGGCAACGCTGAGCTTGATGGCTAGCGCCTTACCAACCCTGGGAGCAAGCAGAACCGTGCGCGCGATTCCGTGAAGAGTCTCGGCTCCCGCCAGCAACACGCAGAGCGAGGCGAAGCGAAGGAAATCGATGGACTCCATTGCGCGAAGGGAGTGAATCGGAGGCCTGAGGTTTGAGCTGAGCCGCGAGCGCCGGTGTGGCGCTTGGCCCGCTAGACGGATGATGAACCACTCCGGGAATCGATCCAAGTGCCACACCGGTGCGATTCGGCACCAGCGAAGGGTTAGGCGTCGACCTCTGCTGCAGCCAAGGAGTATGCGTAGCGATAGAAAGCACAGGTCAGCGCTTCTACTCCGCGGCTGGGCAGACCGTGCGCGGTACAAAGCCCCCCCGCATAGGCGGTGACCGCCTCCTCGTCATACCCCGTGATGATGAGCGCAGAGTCCACTCCACGATCTGCGCCTCTGATGCGCTGCTCGTTGGTCATTGCAGCGACTTGAGCGCCTTGCAGAAGATGAGCACTGCCCAGTCCCGCTAGCCCGGGAATGGCTGGCAGAGCGTCTTCGAGCAGCCAGCTGTTGAGTTGGCTGGTGCTCGATGTTTCAGGAGAGAAGTGAATGAGTGCAGCGGCGCCTCCCTGGCCAACGCCGAAGCTACCAAGCACGGCGCAAAGACCTCGGTTCATTCCGCGGTAGTGCGGCATCATTCGCTGAGTCCAGGGAGTCGGGTTGTTCAGCCTGGCTAGGTAGGCCTGCGATGCAAGCGTTTCGAGCGACTCAACCTCGTACAGAACCATGTAGCGAGGATCGCCGGCAGTTGAAATCCAACGTGTGCCGCGACGGAACCCAGGAATCGACAATCGCTCGGGAAGATGCTCATGCGTGTGCCAGCGGTCGTGTTCCTCGATGGCAGCGGCCTCGATGTCGAAGGACAACAGCATTGCTGCAGAACCGAGCAAGGGCATAGACATCCTCGATTGTGCTGAGGGGTGCGGCTTCGACGCCTAACGTTTGAGCTGAGGGGCCGGAGCCGGAATGGCACTTGGCCTGTGAGGCGGAGCATAGGCCAACAGCGCTTCGCGGGCCAAGTGCCATGCCGGTGGAGGTCCCCGCTCGAGCGAAGGGTTAGGCCGCACTTCGCGACTCGGCCAGTGCTTTGAGATTGCGGAGCGTGACCGGGAGCCCCGAGTTCACCTGCTTGGCGAGCATGTTGCCGAGAAGAAAGGTGAGGAGACCTGAGAAGGTGACCCTGTGGACGACCTCGGTGAGCCCCTGCGCCGGGACGAGTTCGTGCTCGAACACCATTCGGAACAGCGGGATCTTCGACTCGACGGTGAAGCAGCTGTCGAGCACGAGATGCGTAATGACCATTGGAACGGAGTTGCCCGTGGTGGGCGTCAGGCGGCCGCGGCTTCCAACCGCAAAGGGACCTTCCAGAGTGGCAAGCTTTGTGTCGGGGTCCCAGGTGTGCCAATGCTGAACGTGCTCGTAGATGCGGAAGATGACCCCTGGGGTAGCAGCAACCTTGATTCGATGTTCGACTTGCATGGCGAGGAAGGAGTGCGAGGACTCTGCGTTCAACGCAGCCCGGCCCTGAGGGCGGACATGTGGTTGTGTTCGGCCTAACGCTTGAGCTGAGGGGCTGACGCGGGGAAGGCACTTGGCCCGCGCGACGGATGATGACCGGAAGCGCATCTCGGGCCAAGTGCCACACCGGTGCGAGTCGGCTCGAGCGAAGGGTTAGGCATCACAGCCAGCGCCGTACGCGGGCGGTGTACTGGATGTACTGCTCCCCGAACAGTTGCCGAAGAACTCGCTCTTCCGGCAGGACTTGGAAGCGGGTGATGTACAGGATGAAGACGACCGGGCCCAGGAGCGGAAGAACGGCCGAGAGATATACGGCCCAAGCCAGCAACAGGAAACACATGCCCACATACATGGGGTTGCGGGTGACTCGGTAGACGCCGGCAGTGACCAGCTTGGAGGCACGCTCCGGCGAAAGCGGATTGATCGTGGTTCGAGAGGCGCGAAAGGCCAGAAGACCAGCAAGATCAAACGCCAGTGCCACAGCGACCAGGGCGATTGCAGTGATGTTGCGTGTAGTGGCATCAAACGCCAGAGTCGGGCCAAGTAGCGCGACGAACCACATGGCTACTCCCACTAGAGCGCCGACCACGGGAGGCGGAATCTTGTGCTCCAGCCAATGCATGGGTGTTTGGGTGATGCCTAGCATTTGAGCTGAGCCGCGAGCGCCGGAATGGTGCTTGGCCCGCTGGACGGATAATGGACCACTCCGGGAAGCGGGCCGAGTGCCATGCCAGTGCGAGTCGGCTCGAGCGAAGGGTTAGGCGTCACTGCTACTTGTTGAAAACAATCTGCAGCTGTGCCTTGGCCGCAGACACCTTGCTCCATTTCGCTGGTAGCTCCGTCTCGTAGGCAGCGCGTAGTCTCTTGATGAAAGTACCCTTGGGGTCGGCCACACCTGTTACGGCGTAGTCATCATCCCATGGGCTTCGCCCTTCACGGACGTGTTCTTCGAAAGAGCCAATGAAGTGCGAGAACCAACTCGGCCAGTGATGAGACTCTCCTGAAGCGATAGTGACGCTGAAGTAGTCCAGTAGTGCTTGACGAAACTCCTCGATGGCCGCCTTTTCATCGGCCTTCTTGAAGCCCTTCGCAAGTTCCTTCGACACTAGGGCGAAGTTGCGTAGGTCCTCGCGCCACGTGGTGTACTCCATCCCGTACTGGCGAAACTGACTCAGAAGATCTAGCGGAGGCGTCTCAAACTTTCGGCACAAGTCGTAAAACTTCTGAAACGAGGTCAGGTAGTTCGCGTGGATCGTCTCGAGGCGCTTGTAGGCTGGTTCGAAGTGCTGAGCATAGGCGCGACGCCTCTCTTCTAGCGTCTCCTTTGACTTCGATCGCCACGTGTCATATAGCCAGGTGAAGGCTCTGAGCATCGGGCCAAAGATTGCACTTGAGGCGCTGGCGGGTTCAGGCATAGTCGTCTCCTGTGTCGCGAGTTGTGACGCCTAACGTTTGAGCTAACCGGCACGACGCGGCGTGGCGCCCTGGACGCGACGCGGATGATGTGAAGAAGCGCCTCGCGGCCAGGGTGCCATGCCGTGGCGTGTCCGGTTGAGCGAAGGGTTAGCCGTCGCTGCCTTTGCGCTACTTGCCCGCAACGGCGAGGAGTGCCTTCGGGTTGGTACGAGCGATGGTCAGCAACGTGCGCGCAGCACCACTCGGCTGCTTGCGACCCTGCTCCCAGCCTTGCAACGTGCGCACCGACACGCCGAGCAGGGCAGCGAACTGGCTTTGCGACAAACCAGTCTTCTCCCTTGCCTCGGTGGCGGGGCTGTAGGCGACACGGACCTTGCCAGCCTTCATTTCGCGGATGGACTGCAGGAGCTCAGCGCCAAGATCGCGGTTGGCCTCGAACTTGGCAAGTTCCTTGGGGGACAGAGGCTTAGTCTTCGAGCGCACGACGGATCTCCTTGAGTACAGCACCGGTGAGGTTGTCGGTCTTGGACTTCGCATACAGAGTGAGAAGCACCAGTTCTTCAGCCTCGTTCCGAGTGAAGTAAATGACCCTGACTCCGCCCGACTTGCCTGTGCCCTGACGCTTCCAGCGGACCTTGCGAATGCCACCGGACTCCGGCACGACATCGCCGGCTTCGGGGTTCGCAGAGAGGAAGGACGCGAACTCGCCTCGTTCCTCTTCAGTCCAGTACGCGGGCCACTGCTTCTGAAAGAGCAGGGTCTCAACGACAGTGAACATTGCCAGACTATACGCCTAAGGCGCACAGCTGTCGAGCCAGTTGTTGCCTGCGACGCCTAGCGTTTGGGCTGAGGGGCTGACGCCGGAATAGCGCTTGGCCCGCGAGGCCGATGACAAGAACGACGGGCTTGCGGGCCAAGTGCCATTCCGGTGGAGGTCCCTGCTCGAGCGAAGGGTTAGGCCGCAGTTCGCATTGCGTGCATTCAGGGCAGTGCTTCGACGCGGATTCGGTCGGCTTCCAGCGTGCCAGGGCCTAGGAACACGACGTTCCCGGCGGCGTCCTTGACCTCAACCTCAATCACACCCTGCAAGCGCCGACCTCCGTTGACCAAGAGCAGACGATAGCGAACAGTTTCAGAGCCTATAACTTGCCCCGGAGCGGTGGGGTGCTCCGCTGTACCCTGGTAGAGCAGTTGAATGGTCGCTGAGTACTCGTTGCGCCCAGTCTTGCGCCACGCTCCGTGCCCTGGAGTAGCCAAGAGGGGCCCGAGTGGCGAGAGTGGCACGTACAGCCGCCTTGACTCGTTCACGGTTCCGTCTGAACCAAAGGTAAACAGAGTTCGAAGTGGAGGTAGCGGCACGGTAGTGGACGTGGCGGTACCGCTCCAAGAGCCGACAACATCACGGCCGTCGTCCGCGTAGGCCAGACCGGGATGTACCAAGCCAACCAAAGCGGCCGATGAGCCAATTAGAAGCGCTTGACGTCTCTGCATTTCGGTTCCTTTCGCGTGCGACTGTAGGTAGAGCTTGGTTCTGCTGCCTAACGTTTGAGCTGAGCGGGCGAGCGCCGGGATGGTGCTTGGCCCGCGAGGCGGATGCTAAGCCTGAGAGCCTCGCGGGCCAAGTGCCATGCCGGTGCGAGTCGGCTCGAGCGAAGGGTTAGGCCTCAGTTCGCGTGGCAACCCACGGCTTCGTGAGTTGTCGAGCTCTACAACTCGCATAGCAGTTCAAAAGGTTTGGCTAGCGAGCGCAGGATCGAACCAAACATCCTCGTACCCAGCTCGATCGATCTGAAACTGATATCCCGGGGGCAAGTCGAGATAGCCAACGGCCTCTGGCAAGTACTCAATCAAATGCTCCACGTGCAACGGTGCAAAGAAGTCGGCATTGTTCGACCTTTCACTCCCGCACCATAGGAACCATCCGTTGGTCCCGTCGCCAGGTTGGATCCGCATTTCGTTGATGGGAATTTGACTGATCGTGTCGAGAGCGATCCCCACCTTGCTACCTGCCAGCGGCGGCTGTGGAGCTGCATTCAAATTTTTGCAGACCGATTTTGATTGCGATGTGGCCATGGCTTAGCGGCTGCCTCTGAGGCCTAACGTTTGAGCTGAGCGGGCGAGCGCCGGGATGGTGCTTGGCCCGCGAGGCGCATGCTAAGCCTGAGCGCTTCGCGGGCCAAGTGCCATGCCGGTGCGAATCCGCTCGAGCGAAGGGTTAGGCCTCATCTTGCCGCGAGCCGAAACCAGCGAGGGACTTGGCTCACATACGCCTGCCAGGCGGAGCCATGCTTCTGCGCGAGCCACGGTTCTTCGCCGTAGACGACCCGCAGGTGGAAAGCAAGGGCAACGAGAGCTGCATAGACCAATAGGCCCGGCGAACCAAAGGTTGCAGCCCAGCCAATGAGGACGAGCAGAACACAGACGTACATGGGGTTGCGGCTGTAGCGGTAGAGCCCGACGACAACGAGGTTCTGCGTAGGTGACCAGGGCGCCAAGGTTCCCTTGCCTTGGACGTAGAAGTCACGAACGCACCACAGTAAGCCAATCGTTCCAGCCGCGAGCATTGCCAGGCCCAGCGGATGCTCCGGCTGCAGCCTCCGCACTTGCCACTGCCAGAAGGCTGGAATGGCGAACGCAACCATCCCTGGCATTGCGATGAAGGCGAAGAGTGCTCGCCAGAACATGAGGCTTAACGTTTGAGCTGAGCGGCAGGCGGCGGCAAGGTACCCTGGCCGCGAGGTGCAGCATGAGCATGAGCGCCTCGCGGCCAGGGGGCCTTGCCGTTGGCTGTCCGCTCCAGCGAAGGGTTAGGCGTCACTGCAGTTCGCGCAACAGTTTGGGATGCTTGACGGCCACCTTAAGCAGGGTTCGCGCAGCGCCCGTTGGCTCGCGGCGACCTTGCTCCCAGTCTTGCAGCGTGCGAGCGGACACGCCGAGCAACTTGGCGAAGTCTTGCTGCGAGAGACCGCTGCTAGCTCGAGCTTCGGCAGCTGCTGGTAGCTTTACCTTGGTGATGCGTCCAGCTTTGCCGCGGCGCATTTGCTTGACCGATTCCAACAGATCAGCCTGGAACTTCTTCATTTCAGAGGGCATCTTGAACTCCATTCTTCAGCTGCTCGAGGAAGGCAGTCGGCAGGTTGTCGAACTTGGCCTTTGTGTAGACGATCAGCAGCCAGATCGTTGTGTCTTCGGCGAGAAAGTAGATCACCCTGGCTCCGCCGCGCTTGCCCATGCCACCACGGGACCATCGGACCTTTCGACAGCCTCCGCTGCCACGGATGATGTCGCCGGCCTCGGGATTGGCGGCGATGAAGTTGATAAACGCTTGGCGTTCATCGTCGGACCAGACTTCTAGCGCGTAGCGGATGAAGATCGGAGTCTCGGCAACGGTACGCATGCGGCCATTGTACGGCGTTGCCGTATGCTTCCGCAAGCCGACCCTGCACGCAGGGTTACCCGGTGACGCCTAACGTTTGAGCTGAGCCGAGAGCGCCGGTATGGCGCCTGGCCCGCCGGATGGATGATGTACCACTCCGGAAGGCGGGCCAAGTGCCATGCCGGTGCGAGTCGGCTCGAGCGAAGGGTTAGGCGTCTGTAGGCTATAGATCACAGTACTCGGTTCGGACTCGGTGCTGAGAGGCTCCGGCACTGCTGTGCACCACAAGTTGTGCTGGACCCTCCGAAAGTCCGCCACAGACCTCGGCATCACGAGGGCAAGACACCCGCTTGCGCAAAGTGGCCCGAGTTTGGCCGTTGCTGAACTGGAACACGCGGTACCCGGATCTGCCTGGACTGACGCATTGGCTACGACATGGAAGCTCGCGCGGCGTGAGGGACAAGGTGTGGCCGTCGACCTGCATGTGTGCAGTTTGGCTTGACCAGTAAAGCACCAGTAGGCCCTGTGCGGACAGTTCACTCGCCAAGTACACGCGACACGAAGGCGTGTTGTTCGGTGGTTCAGAGACAGCGCCCACGCTTGGCTTCGCAAGCGCGTACGGCGAGAGTACAGCCAAGGCGATGATGAGAAGCGCGAGGTGCATCAGACGCCTAACGTTTGAGCTGAGCGGGCGAGCGCCGGGATGGAGCTTGGCCCGCGAGGCGCATGCTAAGCCTGAGCGCTTCGCGGGCCAAGTGCCATGCCGGTGCGAGTCCGCTCGAGCGAAGGGTTAGGGCGCACTTGTTGGAGTTGGTGCACTTGGGTGGCTACGTTGCCTGGACGTGCTGCTTAAGCGGAACGCTACCCGCGCACAAGCCGACAAGCCAGGTATGCAACCAGTGCAACGAGGAGCCAAGCCCAGAAGGCGGAACTTGAGCGTGGCACCTCTCCCGGAGACAACACGCGGCCGGATGCGATGGACGCAGCATTCGCGCGACTTGGGACTTTGGGTGCGCTTGCTGCAGTGCTCGGCTGCGACGTGGCTGATGGCCTTGCTGGAGGCTTGGCTTGTTGCGCCGCACTCGCCCCACTGGCCAGAAGAAGCCTGATGGCCTCGATGGGCTGACGCCGCTGGAACGCGGCCAGTACTTCTGGCGGCAAAGGCTCTGATGGTTTGGCCATACAAGTGCGACGTTCGAAGACTCGGTGGTCCGGCTGTGCGCCCTAACGTTTGAGCTGAGCGGGCGAGCGCCGGGATGGAGCTTGGCCCGCGAGGCGGATGCTAAGCCTGAGAGCCTCGCGGGCCAAGTGCCATGCCGGTGCGAGTCCGCTCGAGCGAAGGGTTAGGCAGCACTGCTTGTGGCGAACCTGACCTGCGCGAAGGTACGAAGTAGAGAGGCATTGAATTGCCCAAGTGCGCGCAGATGCGCCAGCGCGGCGAGTTGGAACCGACGTTGCTCAGCCCGCCGCCAATGCCAGCGATGAACACAGGCTCCGACTTCCGAGTAGCGGCGGCACCACGGACTGACTTAAACCAGCGCATCGAGAGACAGAGGTTCGTTGCCGCGAAGCGCTGCAGACTGAGCTGGCTTGGCAGAAGCGCCGACCGTGGCACTTGAGCACTACCACTCTTGCTGTGGCGAGCTTGCAGAGACGCTGGACGCGAGTGCATTTGGGCTTTAGAGGCGACTGCCGCCCCAGCGACGGTGGCGAGCACTTTCATCGCTGCGTCGTGCTGCCTAACGTTTGAGCTGAGCGGGCCGGAACCGGCGTGGTGCTTGGGCCGCGAGGTGCAGCATAGACCATGAGCGCCTCGCGGCCCAAGTGCCATGCCGGTGGAGGTCCGCCTCGAGCGAAGGGTTAGGCGTCGCTGCTCTTGCCCTGACCACGGCGGGGCGGGAAGCGCCACCAAGCCAAAGCCACCAACAGCGCGAAGCCTGTGTAGGCTGCCGTGAACACCCAGAACGGCGCCTCATAGTAGATGAGCCTCTGGAGCCAGTGCTCAATGAAGCTCGTGTTGTACGAGGCTCCTCCCGCCTGAGGGCGGAGCCAGGACTCGAGTGTTGTGAGCGGGCAGTGCTGACCCAGCCACGCTTGAACTACGACGACTGCAATGGCTGCGAGATGGGCCAGCCGGAACCACCATTCGTTGACCCAGTGCCAGCGAAGCCCGTTTCCCGCGAGGACCACGAGCAGGCCACCCACGACGAAGAGCACGACTCCGAAGTGAAGCAGGAGAACTGCATCAGCTAGAAGCTGGTACGGCACGGCCGGTGCTGCTTGCGACGCCTAACGTTTGAGCTGAGGGGCCGGAGCCGGGATGGCGCTTGGCCCGCGAGGCGCATGATGACCTGAAGCGCCTCGCGGGCCAAGTGCCAGGCCGGTGGAGGTCCCCGCTCGAGCGAAGGGTTAGGCTTCACTCTGGCA
>Ga0209175_10001673_pt1 | contig 10891 bp, 11 predicted proteins | sample JI91814C2DNA_FD_187506 | JGI IMG/M metagenome (GOLD analysis project Ga0209175, IMG submission 187506) | Wastewater effluent complex algal communities from Wisconsin, to seasonally profile nutrient transformation and Carbon sequestration -... | ecosystem: Engineered > WWTP > Effluent > Algae...
CCGCTTCGCCAAGCGCATCAGCAACGGCAACTTCGACGATGACCTGCCGAAGATCAAGGACTGCGACTGGATCATCGAGGTGGTGGTGGAGCGGTTGGACATCAAGCAGCAGGTGCTGGCCAACGTGGAGAAGTACCGCACGCCGGGCACGTTGATCACCACCAACACCAGCGGCATTCCCATCCACGCGATCAGCGCGGGCCGCAGCGACGACTTCCGCAGGCACTTCTGCGGCACGCACTTCTTCAACCCGCCGCGCTACCTGCCCCTGCTGGAGCTGATCCCCGGGCCGGACACCGACCCGGCGGTGCTCGACTTCCTGGAGGATTACGGCCAGCGCATCCTCGGCAAGGTCACGGTGATGGCCAAGGACACGCCCGCCTTCGTGGCCAACCGCATCGGCGTGTTCGGCATCATGGACGTGTTCCACCTCGTCACCGACATGGGCCTTACGGTGGAAGAAGTGGACCGCCTCACCGGCCCCGTGATCGGTCACCCGAAGAGCGCCACCTTCCGCACCGCCGACGTGGTGGGCCTGGACACGCTGGTGAAAGTGGCGCAGGGCGTGAAGGACAACTGCCCCCACGATGAGCGCAACAGCCTCTTCAGCATTCCGGAGTACCTCCAGAAAATGGTGGAGAAGAACATGCTCGGCAGCAAGACCGGCAAGGGCTTCTTCTTCAAGGACCGCAACTCACCCAAGGGCGAGATCCTCTCCCTCGACCTGAAGACACTGGAGTACAAGCCACAGGTAAAGCCCAAGTTCGCCACGCTGGACGCGGCCAAGAAGGTGGATGACCTGCGCGAGCGCCTGAAGCTGGTGTACAACGGCACGGACAAGGCCGGTGAATTCTACCGCCGTTCGTTCCAGGCGATGTTCGCCTACGTGAGCCATCGCATCCCCGAGATCAGCGACGAGTTGTTCAAGATCGACGATGGCATGCGCGCCGGCTTCGGCTGGGAGGCGGGTCCGTTCGAGACCTGGGATGCCATCGGCGTAAAAGCCGCGCTGGACGCCATGAGCGCCGCGGGCGTGAAGGTGTCGCCGTGGGTAAACGAGATGATCGCCGCTGGACACAGCAGCTTCTACAAAGTGGAGTACGGCAAGCGGCTCTTCTACGATGTCGCGAGCAAGAGCTACAAGCCTGTACCGCGTGCGGAAGGCCTGATCGTCCTCAGTGACCTGCCGGAAAGCAGCGTGGTGTGGAAGAACAGCGCCGCCACCGTGCGTCACTTGGGCGATGGCATCCTGAGCGTGAGCTGGACAAGCAAGATGAACACCATCGGTGCGGAGGTGATCCAGGGCCTCAACAAGGCCATCGACCTCGCCGAGCAGGGCTACAAGGGCCTGGTGGTGTACAACGACGGCGCCAACTTCAGCGCGGGCGCCAACGTGGGCATGATCTTCATGATGGCCGTGGAGCAGGAGTACGACGACCTGGAGATGGCCGTGCGCACCTTCCAGAACACCATGATGCGCATGCGCTACAGCAGCATCCCCGTGGTGGCGGCCCCGCACCAACTGTGCCTGGGCGGCGGAACCGAGCTCTGCCTGCACGCGGACAAGGTGGTAGCGCACGCCGAGACCTACATGGGCCTGGTGGAGTTCGGCGTGGGCGTGATCCCCGGCGGCGGCGGCACCAAGGAGTTCGCCCTGCGCCTCGCCGACGAGTTGAAGGAGGGCGACATCCGCATCAACGCCATGCGCGAGCGCTTCCTCACCATCGGCCAGGCCAAGGTGGCCACCAGCGGTCACGAAGCCTTCGCGCTCGGCTACCTGCGTCGTGGTCAGGACGAGGTGATCGTGAGCCGCGCCCACCAGCTGGCCTACGCCAAGGCCTGCGCACTGGAGCTGTGGAACAAGGGCTACACCAAACCCGCGCCGCGCAAGGACATCAAGGTGCTCGGGCAGGAAGGCCTTGGCATCGTGTACGTGGGCGCCAACAGCATGCTCAGCGGCAACTACATCAGCCAACACGATGCGTTGATCAGCGAAAAGTTGGGGTACGTGCTATGCGGCGGCGACCTGAGCGAAGCCACCGAGGTGAGCGAGCAGTACCTGCTGGACCTGGAGCGGAAGGCTTTTGTGGAGCTGTGCATGCAGCGGAAGACGTTGGAAAGGTTGCAGTCGATCATTACTTCGGGCAAAGTACTGCGGAATTGAACCGACAAAACGACGATCCCGTGTCACACGAGTTCAGCTATAAGCTCGCCAAGATCAATGGTGGTCTTGGTCACTATGGTGAGATCACCGTGGTGGTTGAAGCCAGACATGCGGATGAGCCGACTATTGTAGAGGCATACACCGGAGCAGGATGGGAAAGGCAAGGATATGCGCACACTATACCGGACAAGGGTTTCGATGATTGGAAATCTGCGATCCGAATGGGCATCGAATATGCTCTTCGTCGCTTGGACGAACAGAGCATCCGTGTTACAGTGAAGGAAGCCACTGGTTTGATCACTGACACGAACGCGACAATACTTGCCTATGCAGCCTCAAGAGCCCTCTTGGAGAATCTTCCCAACCTGGAATCTCAGACGGAAAAGGACCGATTCGAGCAGCTTGTTTTCAGCAGCTTCAACTATGAAGACAGTGCCCAATTGGACCTGGAGCAGTTCCAGTTAATTGGCCAACTCAGGCAGAAGTCACCATATAGGGTTCAGGCAAATGGCTAAGCATAGCCAGCAATATCATCTCATCGGTTGGGGCGTGCCGGCTCGAAGACTCGCCGTCGCGCTTTCCGCTCGTACTCCTCGCTCGTTCCTCGCTGTGGGGTACCCGCTCCAATCGCTCACGCGAGATTTGCCATCGCCCCCCCTTGGGCGCTTCGGTCGAAAAGGCCCATTGATCGCCCTTGACACCATCGAGGCCCACCACCCCGTCGGCCCGAGGGGGCAAGAAGGCTCTTTACGGCCCACCAGCCCGAACATCTCGACACCATTGGAAGCATACCCCGACCCAGTGATCAGAGGCGCGCAAATCGCCTTCTTTTCAGCGGGTACTCTCTTGCGGTCTGGATCTTATCGGCGCCTAGCCCCTTTACTTCGTAAAGGGGAACGTTCGTTTGATGGCTTGGCCTTCTCGCGCGCAGCGGTCCACCTGAACCCCTTAAGGGGTTCAGGTGGACCGCATAACATGGGCTCCCCCCTTCGGGGGGAGCCCATGACCTGGCGCTCGGGAAAGTGGTCAGCCCATGAGCAAGTATCAGTCAAACATTTAGGTACTTTTGTTTGACAAACATGCCTGCCACAAAGTCAGATATATCGATTGACAGTCAGGTCATTAGCCGAGTCTATGGCAAAGGGAGGGGTTCGGTCTTCACCCCGAATGATTTCAGCGACCTGGGAGCCTACACGGCGGTGGCCAAATCCTTGTCCCGTTACGCTAAGGCTGGGACCATTCGAAGGCTGGCTCCAGGGGTCTATGATTACCCCGCCACTCACCCCCTTACCGGCACGCTTTCACCATCACCTGAGAAGGTTGCCCGAGCGCTCGCCGGACGGGATGCGACCAAGCTTCAACCCGCCGGTGCATACGCTGCGAATTTGCTCGGGCTTTCTGAGCAGGTTCCTATGCGCGTCATCTTCCTCACGGACGGTCATTCGCGCAAAGTGAAAGTGGGCACCATGGAAATTCTCCTACGTCATAGTAGCACGCGTTTCTTGTCGACTCGCACTGAGATCGGAGGCTTGATCATTCAAGCGCTTCGACACATCGGCAAGGATCACGTTAGCGATAGGGAGTACGCCATTCTCTTGAAGCGGATACCTGCAAAAGCTCGTAAGGAAATGCTCGCTGACATCCGTCGAGCCCCCGTGTGGATCGCGAACATCATGCGCAAACTGGCCGCTGAACCGGAGTGACATGGAACGCTACTTCGCACTCGCCAAAGACGACCAGCGCACGTTGCTTCAGGAAGCAGCGCGCCGCATGAACCTTCCGGTTCAAAGCATCGAAAAGGACCTGTGGGTCTGTTGGCTTTTGCGCAAACTCATGTCACTCGACCCATGGGGTGCTCACCTCACCTTCAAGGGAGGCACCTCTTTGTCGAAAGCACATGGTCTGATCGAGAGGTTCTCTGAGGACATTGACCTAGTGGTTGATAGGGAAGCGCTTGAACTCGTTGGTGAGAACGACCCCAAGAAAGCAGACTCACCAACACAGATCAAGCAGCGTGTGAAACGCATCGCACAAGCCTGTCATCAGTGGGCTACCGAAGACCTGGTCCCCACATTGCAGCAAGCGATCAAGAATGACCTGACCAATCCGGATTGGCATCTTGATCTAGCCCCGATCACGGAAACCCAAGAGACCAGTTTCTCATTCCGGTATCCCAAGTTGTTCGATGAAGGGACTGGGTATCTGCGTCCAGAGATCAAGGTCGAGTTGGTTGCCAAGGCTGATCCATGGCCAAGCAGACCGATGCCGATCAGCACGTATGTGCATCAACAGTTTCCCGACGCGATCGGCGATGGAAGATTCCAGGTGAACACGATGCAAGCTGAGCGGACCATGTTAGAGAAAGCTCTGCTGCTCCATGAAGTACTCATCCAACGACCGGAAGGCCCCAAGCCAAGATTAGCGCGGCATTACTACGACCTGTTCAAACTGTACAAGGCGGGCTTCGGCGAACGTGCCACGCACGACCATTCCCTCTACACAGCGATCATCGAACACCGCCGGACCTTCTACCGCTACGGCAGTGTTGACTACGATGCACTGATCACTGAAGGCTTCTCGATCATTCCCCAAGGTGACGCGCGTAAAGAGTGGGAGAAGGATTACGCCAACATGCAACGCGACATGTTCTATGGAGACGTGCCTGCATTCGATACGGTCATGGAACAACTCGCGCAATTCGAAGGCGACTTCCGTAAGCACCTCGAGCTTCAAGATCAGAACAATGGGTAACACGGCATTTCGCGTGAGCGATCGTAGCGGCACCCCGCAGGCCGGTAATCCGGCCGAGGAGTACAGCGGAGAGCGCGACCCGAGGCGCATTTGGCCGAGGGGCACGCCCAACAAACAACAAGCAACAGTCAGTCCGGCATAGGACCTAAGACACTACCCCCATGAACGCATACATCATCGCCGGATTCCGAAGCGCAGTAGGAAAGGCTCCCCGCGGCAAATTCCGTTTCACGCGTCCGGATGACCTGGCCGCACACGTGGTGAACCACTTGGTGGGCTCGGTGCCCGGGCTGGAGCGCGACCGCATCGACGATGTGATCGTGGGCAACGCCACGCCCGAGGCCGAGCAGGGCCTGAACATCGGCCGCATGATCAGCCTGATGGGCCTGAACACCGACAAGGTGCCGGGCATGACGGTGAACCGCTACTGCAGCAGCGGCAGCGAGACCATCGCCATCGCGGCGGCCAAGATCCACAGCGGGCAGGCCGATGTGATCGTGGCGGGCGGCGTGGAGTGCATGAGCCCGATCCCCTTCGGCGGATGGCGCATTGTGCCGAACGCCAAGGTGGGCAAGGCGAACCCCACGTACTACTGGGGCATGGGCCTCACCGCCGAGGCCGTGGCGCGCGACTTCAAGGTGAGCCGCGAGGACCAGGACGCCTTCAGCCTGCGCAGCCACGAGAAGGCGCTGGCCGCGATCAGCACGGGCCGGTTCAAGGACGACATCGTGCCCTACACCGTGGAGCGCGTGTACCTGGACGCGAAGGAGAAGCGCCAGGTGGAGAAGTACGTGGTGGACACCGATGAAGGTCCGCGCGCGAGCACCCTGGAGGCGCTGGCGAAGCTGAAGCCGGTGTTCGACGCGAAGGGCAGCGTGACGGCCGGCAACAGCAGCCAGACGAGCGATGGCGCGGCCTTCGTGCTGGTGGTGAGCGAGCGCATGCTGAAGCAACTGAACGTGAAGCCGATCGCGCGCCTCCTCTCCTACCACGTGGCCGGCGTGGAGCCGCGCATCATGGGCATCGGTCCGGTTGCGGCGGTGCCGAAGGCGCTGGAGAAGGCCGGGTTGAAGCTGAGCGACATCGGGCTGTTCGAGCTGAACGAGGCCTTCGCGAGCCAATCGCTGGCGGTGGTGCGCGAGCTGGGCATCGACCCGGAGCTGGTGAACGTGAACGGCGGGGCGATCGCGCTGGGGCATCCGCTGGGGTGCACGGGTGCGAAGCTGAGCGTGCAGCTGTTCAACGAGATGCGGCGGAGGAAGCAGAAGTATGGGGTGGTGACGATGTGTGTGGGGACGGGGCAGGGGGCGGCAAGTGTGTTTGAGTTGTTGAATTGATCTTCTCTTCAAACGGTCGACAAGAATTCAACCAATGAAACTCAGCTTCTTAGAGATCAACGCTCTGCACAAGCTCCTCAACAAGGTGAAATTCGATGAGCGTCTTGACCCTTCGGAGCTCAACCATTTTGCCGCCAGTCCCTACATAAGTTCAGCACTGCGCAAAGTCAGAACGGCTTATTTGAACAGTCCCGAAATCAAGTCCTACTCGAACACTGATGCTGATGATCAACTGCCGTTTCAGATCAGGAACACGCACAGTGTTGATGGCATCAGCCAACGACTGACAAGTCTGCAGATCAAAGAGAAAGAGTGGATCCGCTCACGCACCATGCTCGAAAAGAACGAGTACGTCATCGCCTTACTGGCACCATATGAGCCGACACATGAGCTCAGAGAAGCCTTGCTCGCGAAACTTGAACTGATATGATCATGACAAGCAAGCAGAAGTACGGGATGGCGACCATGTGCTTGGGGACGGGGCAGGGGGCGGCGAGCGTGTTCGAGTTGTTGAACTGATGGAACAGAAGCGTGATAGATGTTGGGGCGTGCCCCTCGCAAAGCCTCGGGTCGCGCTTTCCGCTACAAGTCCTCGCGCGGATTACCGCGCTGTGGGCTTTCCGCTGCAATCGCTCACGCGAAATACAGGATTGCAGTTCAGATAACAGGGGCAACATGAACGCACTCGCCCGATTCCTCTCTTGGTTCAAAGTGGAGGAAAAGCCCACCGCGGTTCATCAGCCTGACCCGCGATATGATGGACCCGCTTTTCAAACGGACGGGGTCACGTCGATATACTTCCACGAGGACCACTATTGTCAAGTCCAATTGCTACCAAAGGAGGATCAGGTTCATCTAAGTGCCGAAGGAGCAAAGGTCAAAGAGGTTGCAGAGAAGAACTTCACTGGATATGGCTTCGCGAATATCCATGTACCCGCCAAGGAACCAATTCCACTATCCAGTCGAAGCATCGGTGTCTCCGAGATCGACAGCATTCTGATCGCGGACCGATTCATCCGAATCGAAACAGTCTTCTCAGGATCCATGTCCGATCGCGCTCTGGCGCAAAACACGGTGGCCTATAGGCTTGGCGGCTATTCGTTCTACTACGACCACGAGAACGGAACCGTGCAGAACATCTGGCTAGATCTATTCGGAAAGGCATCCGCTGACGATCAAGCGAATCTCACCAACGCACTTCATCTAATTGGAACCAAGTGGAATCTGGTGTTGATGCACTGGTCATGGTCAAGCTTGGTGGAACTGAACTCCTTGCCCTCAATCGTGAGATATCTTGACTCCTACACAAAATGAACCCCGCGCCCTCCATCAAGTCCTGTATTGGCGCGTTGTTCGCAGGCAGCTTGCTCTTGGGCGCTTGCCAGTCCACCACCCCACCGCAGGTCCAGGCCCCGCGCGAGATCCACACCCCCACCTACGACCTCCTCCTCCCCGCCGAGCAGAAAGCCCTGCTGATCCTCTTCCCCTGCTTCCCCTGCGATGCGGCGGATACGCGGGCGGAGTCGCGCATCGCGGACACGGCCGCGGCGAACGGCATCGCGGTGCTGATGCTGAACTTCAACCAGCACATCCTGATGAGCGAGGCCGAAAAGCAGGAGGTGATCGGCACGATCGTGGGCGCGGTGAAAGAGAACGGCATGGATGCGTCGAACACGTTCATCGGCGGCTTCTCCTCGGGTGGCAACGTGAGCGTGCTGCTGGCGAAGGCGCTGCTGCGGTCGGCCGATCCGCCCGTGAAGTTGAAAGGCGTGTTCGCCGTGGACAGTCCGCTGGACCTGGTGCTGCTGTACGAATGCTCGAAGCGCGACCTGGCGAAGACCAGCTTCCCCGAACACAAGGACGAGGCGCGCTACCTGATCGCGTTCCTGGACAGCACACTCGGCTCCCCCACGGACAGCTTGGCCGACTACGAACGCGCCGCTCCCCTGCTCAACTCGTCCGCAAGCGTGGCGCCGCTGAAGGACCTGCCCATCCGCTTCTACACCGAGCCGGACACGGCCTGGTGGCGCGCCAACCGCGATGATGGCTACGAGGAGCTGAACGCCTACGGCCTGAAGCGGATCCACGACACCTTGATGTCTGCTGGGAATACCCGGGCGGAATACATCACCACGGAAGGGCGCGGCGTGCAGCACGGGCAACGGCACCCGCATGCGTGGAGCATCGTGGATGAGCGGGAGTTGGTGCGGTGGATCGAGGGGTTGGTGGAGTGAGGCGCTCCACCTTTCGCCTTCCTGTTGTATGTTGTGGAATGCCAAGCGACGAGGAACTCGTCAACGGCCAAGACCAATCCTTCGCTAAAGCTTCGGCTTGCAAATCATGAGCGCCCTGCTTCCTTCCTCCACCCTCTTTGAACAGCACCAGATCCGCAGACTCTACGATGAAGCCACAGAGACGTGGTGGTTCTCTGTGATCGACATCGTCGGAGCCCTGATCGATCAGCCCGACTACCAAGCTGCCCGCAACTACTGGAAAGTCCTAAAACACAGGCTGGACAAAGAAGGCAGCCAACTGGTTACAAATTGTAACCGGTTGAAACTGCCCGCAGAAGACGGCAAGATGCGGGAGACGGATGTAGCCACCGCCGAGACCTTGCTGCGACTGGTCCAATCCGTTCCCAGCCCGAAGGCAGAACCCATCAAGCTCTGGTTGGCGAAGGTGGGGTACGAACGGATGCAGGAGATGGCCGACCCGAGCCTCGGTCTGGACCGTGCACGCGAGCTGTGGCGCAAGCATGGCCGCAGCGAGAAGTGGATCCAGCAACGGATGATGGGTCAGGAGACACGCAACAAGCTCACCGACTACTGGAAGAACCACGGCGTGAAGGAAGGTGACGAGTTCGCGATACTCACCAACATCATTCACCAAGAGTGGAGTGATGTGACAGTGAAGGACCACAAGGCGATCAAGGGGCTGAAGACCCAGAACCTGCGGGACCACATGACGGAGGCCGAGCTGATTTTCACCGCGCTGGCCGAAATGAGTACGCGGCAGATCGCGGAGACAGAGCAGGCCGTTGGCATGCCGAAAAACAAGGTGGCGGCGCGGAAGGGCGGCGGTATTGCGAAGAAGGCGCGGCTGGAGTTGGAGGAGAAGACCGGAAGGCCGGTGGTTTCGGGGAGCAATTTCCTGCCGCCCAAGAAGGCCTCGAGCAGCAAGAGCGGGAAGAAAGCCATCGGTAATAGGACGAAGAAGTAGCGTGCCCCAACCGGTGAAAATGCGTCACCAGTTGATAAGCGCCGACGGCCGCGTTCCAGTTGGTGACAAACCGTCACCGACTGGAATTGGGAACTGTGAACTGGTTACAGATCGTAACCGGTTGAGCCACCCCATCAACTGGTAACAGATCGTTACCAGTTCAGTCGGTTACGATCTGTAACCAACTGAACCCACTTCAACCTACCGCGCGCTGTAGTGCGTCCCCCGCCCCGTCCCTTCGCGCACCAGTACCTCGGCGCTCACCATCGTTTCCAGGTCCTTCTTCACCGTGGGTAGCGGTATGCCCAAGGCCTTGGCGATGCCACCGGCCTGCGCACCGGCATGCGCCTGCACGTAACGCAGGATGTTGCGCTGGCGTTCGTTCAGGTCGGTGATGGCTCCCTTTGCCTCCAGTTTGGCACGGAGCTTCTCCATCATCACCACCAAGCAGTCGAGGAAGAAGTGCAGCCAGGGGCCGATGTCCTCGCCCGGGCGCTGGGCCTGGCAGGTGCGCAGCACGCGGTAGTATTCGCTCTTGCGCCGCTCGATCTCGTGCTCGAAGCTGGCGTACTGGACCCACGGATTGCCCTGTTGCAGCAGGAGCAAGGTGGCCAGCAGGCGGCTGAGCCGACCATTGCCGTCCTGGAACGGGTGGATGGTGACGAACTCGTAGCAGAAGGCCGCCACGCGCACGAGCGGATGCACCGCATCGCTCTGCCCGTACCACGCGACCAGCGCGCGTATGGCGTCCTCGGTCTCCACGCCGGGCGGGGTGGTGGTGAAGACCACGGTGCGGCTGCCATCGGGCAAGGTGGCCTCCACGGCGTTGGAGCGCTGCTTGTAGCCGCCCCGGTGCCAGGTGTCCTTGGTGCTGTACTGGAGCGTGAGCTTGTGCAGGTGCTTCAGTTCGCTCTCGCCGATGCGGATGTCGGCGTAGGCCTCGCTGAGGGTATCGAGCGCTTCGAAGTAACCGGCCACCTCTTGTTGGTCGCGGTCCTCCAGCTTCGTTATGTCGAGCTGGGCAAGCAGGGCGTCCACGGCGGCATCGTCCAAGCGGCTGCCCTCGATGCGGGTGGAAGCGCCCACGCTCTGGATGGTGGCGATGGACTTGAGGTGCTTGAGCGAACGGCCTTCGCGGCGTTCGATGCTGGCCCACTCCCCGGCGAAGCGGTCCACCCGGCTGATGGCCTGGAGCAGGTCCCAGGTGAGGTCGAGGCGGAAGGTGTGGACGGCGGACATATCCGTAAATATACGTTAATATCCGTTCTGTATCCGCAAATGACCAAGTAGTATGCGTGAATATCCGCATAAAGCCGGAACGTATCCGTAAATGTGGGTCCGCGTGAGGGGGCGTAGCGGCAGCCCGGCGCAGGAAGGGCCGTGCGGATGTGTGCAACGAGGAGGCGACCATAGGAAGCCC
>Ga0209175_10001674_pt1 | contig 10891 bp, 6 predicted proteins | sample JI91814C2DNA_FD_187506 | JGI IMG/M metagenome (GOLD analysis project Ga0209175, IMG submission 187506) | Wastewater effluent complex algal communities from Wisconsin, to seasonally profile nutrient transformation and Carbon sequestration -... | ecosystem: Engineered > WWTP > Effluent > Algae...
TAGACGTTTTAAAGGTATAAGTTATTAACATTTATCTTTGAAAACTATTTTGTGTTTTATTTACATAAAAAGCAAACAAAAAAGCACCTACAAAGTAGCATTTGTCAACCTAACTTTCTGCAAAGAAGAAAATTGAGCAAAATATTTTATTTTTAATAAAACTATTTTTTGAAGAATTTTTCAGTTTTGATTGCTTCGTCATTATAAGCTTTAACAAAATAAAGACCATTTTGCAAATCAGAAACGTTAATTTGAATTGTTTCAGAATTAGGAAATAATTGTTTCAATAATCTTCCATTATATTCAAAAATTTCAATTTTAGTTAACATAAATTCAGATTGAACATTCAAAATTGAACTTACAGGATTTGGAAAAATTGCTGTGTTTAATACATTATTATATTCACCAACCTCTAAACTTGTGCTTGATGCTTCCCAACTAGATGCTAAATCATTATCTAAAAAAACATCAATTAATTGTAAATAAGGTCCAGTTCCATCAGCTGAAGATGGCCATGGTGATGCATCTGCATATTGAACTGAATCTATTATGTTTCCGAAAGCATCGGCTAAAACTAACTTTTGAGATTTATTTGATAAATTCCGTGTAAATTGACCAAAAGCCGAAAATCCGTATTTAGATAAAAATGCAGTTGTATTACTTGCTAAGTATATTTTTTGTCCAGCAGAAACGGTTGAATTATAAGGAAATTGATAAGAAACTCCCAATTCTTTTAAATAAATTCCAGAAAGACTGACTGATGTTGTACCCGCATTTGTAATTTCAATAAACTCTTGATCGTTACTAGTAAAACCTGAACCCGCCAATGGATTATAATGAATTCTAGAAATTACTAATGGTGGAACTGTCACATTATTGCATGCGGAAAATGAACCTAAATTAGTTGTCATCCAAGTAGTTCTGGCGGTTATAAAATTTTTAATGTCAACAACTATTGGAGCTAAATTAGCATTTGTAGCAAACCATTTTTGCGAATCTCTATTAGCTGCTTCTGTTATAAGCGTAATTGTATTATCGATTAATGCATTAATGCTTGTTTGATTAAATGACTTTCCAGTTTGAGTAAGTTCATTCCATCTTTTAGATAAGTAGCATTTGTAAGTTGAATTAGTAAATAAATCTTTCCAAAATTTTGGACCTTCATTATCGCCGTTGTCAAATTGCCAAACATCAGTTTTGCTTCTATCAAAACCATATTGAAATAAATCGTTTCCGTATGTAAGATTCAAATCCCAAACAGGTCCAGCTCTTAATTTTCCAGACCTATCTTTATGAAAATAAGTGCTTATTTGATAAGCATCAACATTAGAACCCAATTCATTAATTAGCATAAAATCTATAAAAGAAGGGACATCAATTATCGAAGGAAACCCGTTTTGAATACTTGTATTATTCGCTTGTAATTGTAAATTTGTAAACTGATTTTGAATATAAGCATTTTGAGAAGAAGTGACATCATCTGGTTTGGGCAATTCGTGAATAAAATCGACCTCATTATCACTATATGTAATCATTTGCCATGCAACAGGATCACCGCCAGTTGTTTTATCAGCTTTGGTTATATAACCTCCAGTAATGGTTTCAGCCGAAACATCAGTTGACACGATTTCTAAAACATTAATTCTGTTGTTGTCATCTTTTAGTTTTTCTTGTAGCATATACAAACCTTTATATTCTCCATTAACAACAACTTCACAATAAACTGTTTTTGAGGCATAATTTCCAAGTTGGTTTGACAAATTATAGGAAATATAGTCTCTAATATAAGAAGAGTCAAAGGCTAAAGAATTTAAAATCCAATCATTTTCGCTAGGCATTCCTAATAGACTTACATTATTATTACTTACGTTATCGGCTTGTAGAGTTGATAGCCCATATGGTTTCTTTGGTAAATCTTGTGAAGATGAACCTCTAAATTCAATATCAATTCGACCGTTATAATTCAGAAAAGAAGTAGTATTTATATCTGTCATATAATTTCTAGTTCCATCTGGTCGCTTAATGATTTCCATTGTTGCTAAAACCCTAGTATCATCAACAATTTCAGTAGGTTGATTAGTATTTGGATCTATATCAGTATTTATAACTACAATTGGCAAATTACTATCCGTAAAACTTTGAGGAAAAAAATTTTGGAAGAAAAAAAATAACGAAACAATAAAAAAGTGTTTCAATAATATTGAATTTGATTTCATTATATAAATAGTTTAGTAACAAAGATACTGAACTTAAGCTTCAAACCAAAATAAAAAAAGCCCATCAAATTAATGAAAGGCGTTTTAGAAAAAAGCAAACTAAAATTCAATTAATATTCTGGAAAACTATAACCTGATTTTACTTTTATGCTTTAATGTATGAGTCATCGTGAACATTTGCAACCGCTCTACCTGATGGATCGTTTAGGTTTTTAAACGCTTCGTCCCATTCTAAAGCAATCTTAGTGCTACAAGCAACACTTGCCTCTTGAGGTACACTTAAAGCAGCTGTATCACTCGGAAAATGTTCTGCGAAAATGGAACGATAATAATATTCTTCTTTTGAAGTTGGGGTTTGAAGAGGGAATTTGAATTTTGCATTGGCTAATTGCTCATCTGAAATTTCTTTGGCAACAACTTCTTTCAAAGTATCAATCCAACTGTAGCCAACACCATCACTAAATTGTTCTTTTTGACGCCAAGCCACACTAGCTGGCAACATATCTTCAAATGCTTTTCGCAACACCCATTTTTCCATACGCTCGCCATTTATCATTTTGTCTTTTGGGTTAATGCGCATAGCAACATCTATAAATTCTTTATCTAAAAAGGGAACACGACCTTCAATTCCCCATGCAGCTAAACTTTTGTTAGCACGCAAGCAATCATACATGTGCAATTTACTTAATTTACGTACTGTTTCTTCGTGAAATTCTCTAGCATTTGGTGCTTTGTGAAAATACAAATAACCTCCAAATAACTCATCTGAACCTTCGCCCGAAAGTACCATTTTAATTCCCATTGATTTAATTACTCTTGCCATCAAATACATTGGAGTTGAAGCTCTGATAGTTGTAACGTCATAGGTTTCAATATTATAAATTACATCTTTAATAGCATCTAAACCTTCTTGAATAGTAAATTTAATTTCATGGTGTATGGTACCTAAATAATCTGCAACTTTTTGAGCCGCTGCCAAATCAGGTGAACCTTCTAAACCAACTGCAAATGAATGTAATTGGGGATACCAAGCTTCAGATTTATCATTAGATTCAATTCGATTTTTGGCATATTTTTTTGCTATTGCAGATGTAATAGACGAATCTAACCCACCTGAAAGCAAAACACCATAAGGTACATCACTCATTAATTGACGATAAACTGCATCCTCCAAAGCTTTTTTAATTTCATCAATACTTGTTTGATTGTCTTTTACAGCATCATATTCAATCCATTCTCTATTGTACCATTTTACAAATTCGCCATCTTTACTCGACATATAATGTCCAGGTGGAAAAAGTTCAATTTTAGTGCAATATCCTTCTAATGCTTTTAATTCTGAAGCTACATAAAAAGTACCATGCGTGTCCCAACCTATGTATAAAGGAATTATTCCCATGTGATCGCGAGCAATAAAATATTCATCTTTTTCAACATCATAAATTGCAAAACCAAAAATTCCGTTCATTTCATCGATAAAATGAACTCCTTTTTCTTTGTAAAGTGCCAAAATTACTTCACAATCGCTTTCGGTTTGAAAATGGTACTTTCCTTCAAATTGTTTGCGTAATTCTCTATGATTATAGATTTCGCCATTCGCTGCAAGTACTAATTTTTTATCTTGACTAAATAATGGTTGTTTTCCGGAAGCTGGATCTACAATTGCCAAGCGTTCATGAGCTAAAATTGCTTTATCGTTACTGAAAATTCCACTCCAATCTGGTCCGCGATGACGAATTATTTTTGCCATTTCTAACACTTGAGGGCGTAATAATTCTGTTTTTTGTTTTACATTGAAAGCGCATACAATTCCGCACATAACTTTTGGTTTAAATGTTTAAAAGTTTAAAAGTTTTCAAGACTTTTAATTTGATGAAGCAAAATTGCATATTAAAGTTTTAATAATAAATTATAAAATTATATTTAATTATAATTTATAACTAAATAGAATTTTTTTAATTAAATTATAAACTTAAAAATTTGTTTTTAGTTATTTTGGTTACAAATCATTAAAAAAACCACTCGAGTGAGTGGTTTTTTTAATCGATGGATTTAATTTGAAATCGATTCTTGTTAATTTCAACCTCATATCCGAGACTCTTTCCCATTAATTTACTTCCCAAAGGAGATTCTGGTGAAACGGCAATAATTAATTTTGTATCTATTGAGATTTTTGGTAAAGCGGCACTGATATAAAAAAGCATTTCATTAGTTTGAACTAAACTTCCATGTGCTATTTTTACATGAATAGAATCAGCATCTATTTTGTCAATGGTGTTTTTTTGGTTGATAATTTCTGCTAATTTTTGATTGAGTTTTTCTTGTTCCAAATGCATCATTGACAAAGCGGTTTCATGCTTATCGCCAGCCGAACCCTTCGCATCGTTTTGCGCATCTTGAGCTAAATCGGAAATCATAAAACGCAATTCGTTTATTTTCTCCGATAATAGATTTTGATAATGGGATTTTATTTTTTGTTTGAATATCATGGTTTAACCGCAAAGTTCTCCAAAAGGCGTTAAGTCCGCAAAGAATTTAAAAACTTTGCGAACCTTGAGAAAACCTTTGAGGTTCTATATTATTTTTTTTGTTGTTCGAATTTTCCTTTATAACGTTCGTACAATTCGGTGTGGTGACTTTCTAAACTGATTTGTCTTCCATCGATAAAAGCAAATGAAATTACATTGGTTTTCATGTCCAAAGCATCGCCTTCAGAAATAAATAATGTGGCACTTTTTCCTGATTCTAACGTTCCGTATTGCTTGTCAATTCCTAATATTTTAGCTGAATTTCCAGTGATTAATTGCAACGCTTGTTCTTTTGTTAATCCCCAAGCAGCACAAGTTCCAGCATAAAATGGAAGATTTCTGGTTTGCATACGTTCCATGTCGCCTGCATTTTGTAATGCAACTAAAACGCCTGCATCTACTAATAATTTAGCATTTTTATAAGGTAAATTAACATCTTCATCTTCTAATAATGGTAAACTATGCACCCGATTTAATAAAACAGATACATTATTTTCTTTTAATAATGCACCCACTTTAAAAGCATAATATCCTCCAACAATCGTCATGTTTTTGATATTATTTTTCTTTTTGAATAAAATGGCATCAATGATTTCTTTTTCGCCATTGGCATTTACAAACAATGTTTTTTCGCCCGATTGTAATCCTTTCATAGCTTCGTAAGGAATGTCTTTTTTAGCATTTTTACTTCCCAAATAAGCAAATGCATTGTCAAAATACTCTTGAATTGCTTTTACTTGCGGATCGTAGTTTTTGTTCATTTCGATTCCTCCTGGTTCAGCCCACCAACCGGCTCTTGAGTAGCTTCTTGGCCAGTTTAAGTGAATTCCGTCATCAGTTTTAATTGTAGCATCTTCCCAGTTCCAAGCATCTAATTGAACGATTGATGAAGTTCCAGGAATTCTTCCGCCTCTTGGTGTAATTTGCGCTAATAAAACGCCGTTTGGACGCGTAGTTTCTACCAATTTTGATTCTGCATTGTAGGCAATAATACTTCTTACATGTGGGTTAAAATCGCCTATTTCGCTTTCGTCATCCGAAGCTCTTACCGCATCAATTTCTACCAATCCTAATGTTGAGTTAGGGGCAATAAAACCAGGATAAACATGTTTTCCTGAAGCATCAATCATAATGTCATGTTTGGCGGGATTCATTACTGTTGCATCGCCAATATTGGCAATTTTTCCATCAATAATTGAAATTAAACTATTTTCAATTACTTGTCCGTTTCCTAAATGCGCTTTGGCACCTATGATTAAAATCGATTTGCTTTGTTTTGGCGCAGGCGTTTGTTGTGCAAACCCAAACAAAGAAATAATACAAAGAATGAATGTTATTTTTTTCATTTATATATCTTTTTAATTTTATTTAAATAGTAAAACTAACTAAGTATAACTCTTAACTTAATTAGAAGGATTGTCCCCTCGAGGGGACTTTAGGGGTGTTTTTAATCTTTCGATTTCTTGTTCCAATGAAAGTAAAACGGAAAATAAATTTTGTTTTACATCATTATCATTAAATCTTAAAAAATGAACACCTAATTTTTCTAGTTCACCTTGTCTAAATCTGTCGTATTCATATTTATAAAGGTGACTATCACCATCAATTTCAATAGCTAACATTAATTCATGACAATAAAAATCAACAATATAATCTAACATTGGGACTTGTCTGTGAAATTGAAAATCATATCCTTTCATTTTTATGTTTTGCCAAAGAATTACTTCGCTAAGTGTACTATTTTTTCGTAGCTCTCTTGCAAAATCTTTTAAGTGTGACTTATATGGTATGATTTTATTTTTCATGGACTTTTTACACCCCTAAAGTCCCCTCAAGGGGACAATTGTTCTATTGAATTATTTCTTTTTACATTTTCATTAGAAATAATCATTTTATTAATTGTATTTATAGTGAGACTCTTTGCAATTTTCTCCTAAAGTATCACAGTGGTAATGACCATTTTCTTTTTTCTTCGGTAATTGCGTTTTCATTCCTTTGTTTTTAGCGTCTAACATGAAGTTGATTAATTCAGCTCTTTCTTTTTGAATTTCGCTCATCACTTCTTTCTCTTTTTCTAAATCATAGAAAATAATTCCGTCTACTAACGTTTTTTCAGCTCTTGTGTAGATTGATAATGGACTATCAGACCATAGTACGACATCGGCATCTTTGCCTACTTTAATACTTCCTACTTTGTTATCTACTTGAAGAATTTTTGCAGGATTTAAGGTTACGAAATTCCAAGCTTCTTCTTCGGTTACGTTACCGTATTTAACTGTTTTAGCTGCTTCTTGATTCAAACGTCTTGACATTTCTGCATCATCAGAATTGATAGAAACTTGTACACCTTCGTTCATCATTATTGAAGCATTGTAAGGAATGGCGTCGTTTACTTCATATTTATAAGCCCACCAATCGGCAAAGGTTGAACCAGCCACACCGTGAGCTGACATTTTATCTGCTAATTTGTACCCTTCTAAAATGTGTGTGAATGTTTGAATTTTAAACCCGTAACGTTCTGCTAATTTCATCAACATATTGATTTCTGATTGTACGTAAGAGTGACAAGTGATGAAACGTTTTTTAGCTAAAATTTCGCCTAAAACTTCTAGTTCTACATCAAATCTTGGCATAACTTTGTTTTTACCTTTTCCTGATTTGTAAGCATCCCACTCATTTTTGTATTCGATAGCTCTGGTGAAATAATCTTCGTAAACTTGTTCCACACCCATACGTGATTGTGGGAAACGGTTACGTGCATTATCTCCCCAATTGGATTGTTTTACGTTTTCACCCAAAGCAAATTTGATGTATTTTGGAGCATCATTTACTAACATTTCTTCAGGAGAATAACCCCATTTCAATTTAATGAAAGCAGCACGACCACCAATTGGATTTGCAGAACCATGTAATAAGTTAGCAGAAGTAACGCCGCCTGCTAAGTTTCTGTAAATGTTTATATCTTCTGAGTTCACAACATCTTCAATCGTAACTTCGGCTGATGAATTTTGACCTCCTTCGTTTACTCCATTTGAAATAGCAATGTGCGAATGTTCGTCTATGATTCCAGCCGTTAAATGTTTGCCGGTTCCATCTACTACTTTTGCTCCAGTTGAAGGCAAGTTTTTGCCAATTTTCGCAATTTTACCGTTTTGGATTAAAACATCGGTTTCTTTAAGATTTCCTTCTTGTTCACCTGTCCAAACCGTAACATTTTTGAATAAAATCGTTTCTTGTTTTGGTTTTTCGTCGTTTCCAAAAGAAATATTTGGATATGTTATAGCATACATAGACGGCACTTTTGGTACGTCTTTTTTATCGTCTTTCTTTTTATCGTCTTTAACTTCAGTTGCTCTTTTAGTTGCAGTCCAAGACGTTTCATTTCCATTTTCTAAAACGGCTTTTCCTTGCATCATGTCTTTTACAAAAGTTCCTGAAAGTCTAACGAAATTCGCTCTTGTAGTATCTTGATTTTTAATAACTAAATTCACCCAAGGGTCATTGAACTGAATTTTTGTTCCAAAGTTGATGCTATCTTTAACTGCTTTTGCTTCAAATTTTGAAGTTTCGCCTTCGATTTTTAATTCGAATTTATGATTATCGAAAACTAAATCATAAGATCCTCTAATATCTGTTGGATTGATTTTATCGATGATGTTACGATTTCCTTGCACCCAGTTTTCTAAGATGTTGCTTTTGTCTTCAAAAATATCACCAGAAACGATAATGAAATTTGCTAATTTACCTTTAGAAATCGAGCCTACTTTATCAAATTGATTGACCAATTTTGCGGGAGTTTCTGTTAAAGCTAATAAGGCTTTGTCTTTTGGTAAACCAAATAAAACCGCTTTTCTTAAGTTTGATAAAAATGATTTTGTTTCTTTTAAATCAGCTGTTGAAAGAACAAATGAAACATTGTTCTCTGCTAAAATTTTTAAGTTGAAAGGCGCTTGATTCCAAAATTTCATATCGCTCAAGCTTACTTGTTGCGCTAAATATGGGTCAGAAACATCATAAGCATCTGGAAAATTCAAAGGTATAATAAAAGTAGCGCCTAATTTTTTGATTTCGTCAATACGTTCAAATTCGTTTCCGCTTCCTTTGATGAGGTATTTTACTCCAAATTCATCACCTAATTTATCTGCTCTTAATGCGTTTAATTTATCGCCTGCATTGAAAATTTGAAGTAGTGATTTATTAGCATTGAAAGCTTCTAACGATAAATCTTTGTTAGTTGCGTTTCCTTGTGCGTACCATTTAGCATCATGAAATACTTGGCGAATTAAAGCCATACTTCCCATCATAGAAGACGGATAGCTTTGTTTGGTGAATTTACTTCTGCTGAATGTAAAGTGTTGCGAAACTTTATCTTTTACAATTCTATCGGCATTGGTTCCGAAATCATTTAAGGTCCAAAGCAACCCTGTTCCTGCAATTACACCATCGTTGTGGTGACTTAAAACGGTACCAAAACCAGCTTCTCTTAAACCTGCGGCTGATTTAGAATCATAGCTTAAGTTTTGAAAAGCATTATATTCTGGTTTGATGTGGTCGTTCCAATAATAACCTTCACGATTGCTTTCGTATTGTGGTGTGAAGTTTCCATTAGGTCTTGGGGAAGGTTTGCTGATTCCAAATTCGCTAAACAATTCGATGAACGAAGGATAAATTGTTTTTCCTGTTGCATCTACAATTGTGGTTCCTTTTGGAATAGAAACATTTAATCCAACTTCAATAATTTTGTTTTCTTTGATTAACAGCGTTGCATTTTCAATTTTTTGCGTTGCTGATACATAAATAGTGGCGTTTGTAATAGCAACATAGTTTTTGAAGCTTTGTTTTACGCCATCATTTTTTGGAAAATATTCTTGCGCATTTCCAGAAATGGAAAGAAAGAATACTAACAATAACGATAAGTATCTCATGTTTTTTTGGTTTAGTAAAGTATAAAGATAAAAATTATCTGTTGCATTTACACTAAGAAAGTGATTTTTGGTTTTTTTTAACGTTTGTTGTGAATTACTGGCTGTGTTAATTACAAAATATGCCATCCCCACGGGATTTATTTGTGATTGACTTTTTGATTGTTACCTATATTTCATGCCAATCGTAATTTTAAAAATTCAAAGTTTATTCGTAGTTTTTAGTTCCGTAGGAACGGTATTTTGGTAAAAAGTACTCTCAAGTGCAAGAATAAGTCGCATAGGGACGACTTCAAAAGTAAAAATGGTAGCTCTACAAAATCCCTCTAGCTTTTATTTCAAGATATTTATTTATGGTATCTAAAGTCAAATTTTCGGGTTGGGTTAAAACCGAATAAATGCCATATTTTCGAAGTTCGTTGACGATTAATCGTTTTTCAAATGCAAATTTTTCTGCAATTACTTTGTCATAAATTTCCTGAACATTGCTAGCTTTTTTCTGAATTAATTCATTTAATTCGGTGTTGTTAAAGAAAATTACAACTACTAAATGATTTTTCGCAATTCCTTTTAAATAAGGAAGTTGTCGGTGCAAACCATCTAAAGTTTCAAAATTGGTGTACAACATAATCAAACTTCTTTGATTGATTTGTTTTTTTACATCAACATACAAACGACTAAAATCGCTCTCAAAAAAATCGGTTTTAATGTTGTATAAATTTTCCATGATAAGTTGCATTTGACTTTGTCTTTTTTCGGCAACAACACGGTTTTCCACTTTTTTAGAGAACGCAAACATCCCGGCTTTGTCTTGTTTTTTGAGAATTACATTTGACAAAACCAATGTTGCATTTATGGCATAATCCAGTAAACTTAGTCCGTTAAAAGGGATTTTCATTACCCTGCCTTTATCAATTACCATATATACATTTTGCGATTTTTCATCTTGGTATTGGTTTACCATTAATTGATTTTTTTTCGCAGTAGCTTTCCAGTTGATGGTTCTCAAATCATCACCTTGAACGTATTCTTTAATTTGCTCAAATTCCATGGTATGTCCAATTCTTCTAATTCTTTTTAATCCATATTGGAATAAATTATTAGAGAATGCCATCAAATCATACTTTCTTAATTGCATGTATGATGGATAGGTTGGCACCATTTGATTGTTATCATACGTAAATCTTCGGCTAATTAATCGAAGTGGAGAGGTAGCGTAAATATT
>Ga0209175_10001679_pt1 | contig 10872 bp, 10 predicted proteins | sample JI91814C2DNA_FD_187506 | JGI IMG/M metagenome (GOLD analysis project Ga0209175, IMG submission 187506) | Wastewater effluent complex algal communities from Wisconsin, to seasonally profile nutrient transformation and Carbon sequestration -... | ecosystem: Engineered > WWTP > Effluent > Algae...
ACGGTCGCGACCGGCACCCCCGCCGGCATCTGCACGATCGACAGCAGGGAATCCATGCCGTCGAGGTACTTCAGCGGCACGGGCACCCCGATGACCGGGAGCGAGGTGACCGACGCCAGCATGCCCGGCAGGTGGGCCGCTCCCCCGGCTCCGGCGATGATGACGCGCAGACCGCGCTCCTGCGCGCTGGCGCCGTACCCCACCATCTCCTGCGGCATCCGGTGCGCCGAGACGACGTCGACCTCGCAGGCGATGCCGAACTCGTCGAGGGCAGCGGCCGCCGCCTGCATGACCGGCCAGTCCGAGTCCGACCCCATGACGACGCCGACCACGGGCACCTGACCGGTGACCTCGGCGCCCTGTTCCTGTCGGCTCATTCGGTCACCACTCCCTGGATGTAGTCGGCGGCGTGGGCGGCGCGCTCACGCAGGTCGGCGAGGTCGTCGCCGCTGATGTTGACGTGCCCGATCTTGCGCCCCGGGCGAACTCCCTTGCCGTACATGTGCACCTTCGCCTCGGGGTCCCTCGCCATGACGTGCCGGTACGTCTGATACAGGTCCGGGTAGTCACCGCCGAGGACGTTTGCCATGACGGTCCAGCGCTCGTGCGGTCGGGGCGAGCCGAGCGGGAGGTCGAGCACGGCCCGCAGGTGCTGCTCGAACTGCCCGGTGACCGCGCCGTCCATCGACCAGTGACCGGAGTTGTGGGGGCGCATCGCGAGCTCGTTGACCCGGAACGCCGGCCCACCGGCATCCACCACCTCGAACATCTCGACCGCCAGCACCCCGGTGACGTCGAGCTCGCCGGCGAGGCGCAGCGCGGCGTGGACCGCCTCGGCTGCGAGGTCGGCGTCCAGCCCCGGGGCCGGGGCGAGCACCTCGGTGCAGATGCCGTCGGTCTGGACCGTCTCGACGACCGGCCACGCCGCGGCCTGCCCCGAAGGGCTGCGGGCGACGAGCACGGCCAGCTCCCGCACGAAGGGCACCCGCTCCTCGAGGAGCAGCCCGGTGCCGTCCGTCGCAGCCCGCTCGAGCCAGTCGGCGAGGTCGTCGGCGGATGCCGCGAGCCGCACCCCCTTGCCGTCGTAGCCACCCCGCGGGGTCTTGGCGACGACCGGCCAGCCCACGGCATCCCCGAAGGCCGTGACCTCGGCGGCGTCGTCGGCGCGCGTCCAGCGAGGGCACGGGATGCCCAGCTCGGTCAGCCGCTCACGCATCGCGAGCTTGTCCTGCGCGAAACGCAGGGCAGCCGGCCGCGGGTGCAGCTCGACCCCCTCGGCGACGAGGAGGTCCAGGACGTGCGCGGGGACGTGCTCGTGGTCGAAGGTCACGACGTCGCAGTGCTGGGCGAACGCGTGCACCGCCTCGGCCACGGTGTGGTCACCGACCGGCGAGCTGGGCACGACGAGGGCGGCGCTGGCGTCCTCGGCCTCGGCGAACACGCTGAGCGTGATGCCGAGCTCGGCGGCCGGCCCGGCACACATCCGAGCGAGCTGGCCACCTCCGATGATGCCGACGACGGGGAATCCTCCGGGAGCGCGACGTGGGGTGGTCACCCAGCGAGAATAGCGACCTCTCTTGGTTAGGCTGCATCGGTGTCCCATCCCCCCTCCACGCCGACGCGCGGACCTGCGCGACTCATGGCGTGGGCCCGAGGCGCGATGGACGTCATCTACCGGGAGATGATCAAGTTCGGTGTCATCGGGGCGCTCGCCTTCGTCATCGACCTCGGGCTGGCCAACCTGCTGTGGCACACGGTCCTCGAGGACCGGGTCACCACCGCCAAGATCATCTCCGGCCTCGTCGCGACCCTGTTCTCGTGGGTCGGCAACCGGCAGTGGACCTTCCGGCACCGCCGCAGCCGCCCGGCCCACCACGAGGTGGCCCTGTTCTTCGGCGTGAACATCGTCGCCCTCGGGATCGCCACGGTCACCCTGGCGTTCTCGCACTACGGGCTGGGCTTCACCTCCCGCCTGGCCGACAACGTCGCGACGATCGTGGGGATCGGCCTCGGCACGCTGTTCCGGTTCTGGACCTACCGCCGCTTCGTCTTCGCCAGCGAGAAGATCTGACTCAGTCCTCGCTGACCGACAGGAAGAGGGCGAACAACGGCGGCACGGCACGCGCGAGCTCGAGCCGTCCCCCCGCAGCCTCGGCCAGGTCCCGAGCGAGGCTGAGCCCCAACCCACTACCCGAGGACGACACCGCTCGCTCGAAGATGTGCGGCGCCAGGGTCGGCGCGACACCCGCGCCGGTGTCGCTCACCTCGATGACGACGGACGGGCCGGACCGACGAGCCGCCACCTCGACGGTGCCCGCGCCGTGGGCCAGCGAGTTCTCGAGCAGGGTCGTGAGGATCTGCGCCAACGCCACCGGGGTCGCCCGCACCCGCAGAGCCCGCTCACCGCTCACGTGGATGCTGCGGCGGGCCGCGGCGAAGGCCGGCTGCCACTCGCGCTGGAGCGAGGCGAGGACCGAGTCGAGGGAGACCGCCGGGTTGGTCTCGACCCCGCTGCGGGTTCGGCTCATCAGGTCGTCGACGACTCGGCTCAGTCGTTCGACCTGACCGATGGCGATCGTGGCTTCCTCCCCCACGACCGTGAGGTCGTCGGTGCTCGCGATCTCCTCGAGCCGCATGAGCAACGCGGTCAGCGGCGTGCGCAGCTGGTGGGAGGCGTCCGCCGCGAAGTCACGCTCGGAGGCGAGCCGTTTCGCACCCTGCTGCGCCCCCCGTGCCAGCGCCGCATCGAGGCGATCCACCTCCTCGATCCCCGAGTTCAGCGGGACCGGGCGCGGATCCCCCGGTGCCAGACGCTCGGCCCGCTCCCCCAGCGTCCGCAGGAAGTGCGAGACCCGCAGGGCCCGACGGTCCGCGACCCACGCGGCGACGGCGAGCGCCAGGGCGGTCGCGACGAGAAGGGCGACCAGGTGGGCCCAGAGCGAGAGCAGGGGTGAGGAGGCCTCACGTGCTGTTTGCTGCCCTGCGGAGATGATCGACTCGCTGGGGTCGTCACGCCACAGGATGAAGATCGAGAACCCCACGGTGATGATGACCCCGCTGATGGCGACCGCCTGCACGGCTGTCCAGACGAGCAGGCGACGCACGAGGGCTCACTCCTGCGGGGCGTCGAAGCGGAAGCCGACCCCGCGGATCGTCGTGATGTAGCTGGGCTGCGACGCGTCGTCGCCGAGCTTCTTGCGCAGCACCGAGACGTGCATGTCGAGCGTCTTGGTGGAGGTGTACCAAGCGCTGTCCCAGACCTCGCGCATGATGCGCTCACGCGAGACGACCTTGCCCTCGTTGGCGACGAGGAGCTTGAGGAGCTCGAACTCCTTGCCCGTGAAGGGCACCTCCTGGCCGCGCAGGAAGACGCGCCGCCCCTCGGGGTCGATGCGCACCAGCGAGTCGGCGGCCGGTTCGACGACCCCACGGCGCAGCAGCGCCCGGGTACGCGCCAGGAGCTCGGCCAGCCGGAACGGTTTGGTCACGTAGTCGTCGGCCCCGGCGTCCAACCCGACGACGGTGTCGACCTCGTCGGCGCGCGCGGTCAGCACGAGCACGGGGACGGTGCCCCCCTGGGCGCGCAGCCGGCGACACACCTCGAGCCCGTCCATCTTGGGCAGGCCGAGGTCGAGCACGACCAGGTCCGGTGCCAACAACGCCTGCGCGAGTGCGGACTCCCCGTCGGTGACCACGTCCACCTCGTAGCCCTCGCGCCGCAGCGCCCGGGCCAGCGGCTCGGAGATCGCGGGGTCATCCTCCGCGAGCAGCACCTTGGTCATGGCTTCGATGGTAGTCGCGCGTCGATCTCCCGGAGCGCTGGACCTCGACCGCCCGGGGCGCGCTGGAGCTCGTGGAGGGTCACCACGCCGATCCCGCGCAGCATCCGACGGCGACGCTCGGTGGCGCTGAAGCCCGACACCGAGCGCAGGACCTTGGCCATGTCCTCATCGACGAAGACGTGGCCGGAGGGGGTGACGGCGGTGATCCGGCTCGCCTTGTTGACCGTCAGACCGAAGACGTCACCGAGGCGGGAGACCACCCGGCCGTGGGCCAGTCCGACGCGCACGGGCGGCAGCAGCTCGTCCTCGGCCATGGCGTCCACGAGGTCGAGGGCGATCGCCGAGGCGGCCGCGGCATCCGTGTGCACGAAGAGGACCTCGTCGCCGACGGTCTTGATCACCCGCCCACCGTGCTCGGTGATCACGTCACTGGCCAACAGCTCGAACCGCTGGACCAGCAGGGCCAGCTGCCGCTCGCTCATCCGGCGGACGAACGAGGTGAAGGACACCAGGTCGGCGAAGCCGACGACCCGGATGGGGGCGGACGGGTCGGAGTGCACGGCCGGGTCTGCGTCGGCGATCATGCGGGCGATCGCGTTGGTCAGGTGACGGCGCCAGACGTAGACGAGCAGGGGCTCGATGTCGTCACAGATGTTCGCGAGCAGCTCGGCGGCATCGGCAGCGATGCGCGGCTCGGGCACCGAACGGCTGTCCTTGCCCTCGAGCTCCTCGGAGAACGGCGACGTGAGCGACTCGGCCACGAGCTGGGTCTGCCAGACCGCGAGCCGGTCGGACGTGCGGGCGAAGGCACGCGTCATGCCCAGGGCGAGCTCTTCACTGACCTCCCCGTCGCCGATGAGGCGGGCCACCCGTTTGAGGGCCTCGAGGTCGGCCTCGGTGAACATCGCGTCCTCGTCGTCGACGTTCTGGAACCCCATCGCGTGCCAGAAGCGGCGCGCCACCACCGGTTCGACCCCGGCGCCCTCGGAGACCTCGCGACGGCCCATGGAGGCCGGCCGGCCGAGCAGTCGCCGCTCGATCTGCCCGGGCAGCTCCTCGACGAGGGGGTGGTCGCGGGCGCCGCTGACCTCCTCGGTGGTCATGGAACTCCTCTCAGCGCGACCTGACGTGGACGACGTCACCGGCGGACACGGACTGGGTGCCGGACTCGTCCCGGACCGTCAGTCTGCCCGCTGCGTCAACTCCTGTCCCGATCCCGTGGACGACGGCGCCCCCGGGCAGGTGGACCTCGACGACGCGGCCCACGGTCGAGCAGGCCGCCACGTACGCCGCCTGCGCGCTGCCGCCGGGGCCGGTGTCGTCGCGCAGCAGCGCGGCCAGGTGGGTGAGGAAGGCCGAGAGCAGCGCGGCGCGGTCCACGCCGGGGGCGCCCGCCGCTCGCAGCGACGTGGCCGTGTCGAGCGGGAGGTCCTCGCGGGCGGTGTCGACGTTGATGCCCAGGCCCACGACCACGCCGTCGGCCATCCACTCGCACAGCAGGCCGGCGAGCTTGCGGTCCCCGTCGCTCGGGACGAGCACGTCGTTCGGCCACTTCAGCGCCGTCTCGAGGCCGGCCACCTCGGCCACGGCCCGGCGAACGGCGAGACCCGCGAGCAGCGGCACCCACGACGGGCCGGATGCCGGGGGTGGCACGAACACGGACACGGCCAGGGAGGTGCCCGGCGTCGTCGTCCACGTCCGCCCGAGACGCCCGCGACCGGCATCCTGCTCCTCCGCGACGACCACGCGCCACGGCGAGGGAGCCGATCGAACCTCGTCGTTCGTCGACCCCAGGCGGTCGAAAACCTCGATGGGCGGCCACGGCGCGCCCGGTGTGACGGATCGCTCGCTGAGCGGTCGCTGGTCAGGGTTCTGGCTCACGCTCCCAAGGCTAGGCTCGGGCCATGCCCTCCAGCGACACCAAAGCCATCGGCGGTACCGACGTCCCGAAGGACATCGACACCACGACGACCGCCGGAAAACTCGCCGACCTCAAGCGCCGCGTGGCCGAGGTCGCGGGTGCCGGATCCGAGCGCGCCGTCGAGAAGCAGCACGCCCGCGGCAAGAAGACGGCCCGCGAACGGCTCGAGCTGTTGCTCGACGAGGGGTCGTTCGTCGAGATGGACAAGTACGCCCGACACCGCTCGGTCGCGTTCGGCCAGGACCGCAACCGCCCCTACGGCGACGGCGTCGTCACCGGGTACGGCACCGTCGACGGCCGCACCGTCGCCGTGTTCGCCCAGGACTTCACCGTCTTCGGCGGGTCGCTGGGTGAGGTCTTCGGCGAGAAGATCACGAAGGTCATGGACTTCGCGATGAAGGTCGGGTGCCCCGTCGTGGGCCTCAACGACTCGGGTGGGGCGCGCATCCAGGAGGGCGTCGTCTCCCTCGGCCTCTACGGCGAGATCTTCCGGCGCAACGTGCACGCCTCCGGGGTCATCCCCCAGATCTCGCTCATCATGGGCCCGTGCGCCGGCGGCGCGGTCTACTCCCCCGCGGTCACCGACTTCACCGTCATGGTCGACCAGACCTCGCACATGTTCATCACCGGGCCCGACGTCATCAAGACCGTCACCGGTGAGGACGTCGGCTTCGAGGAGCTCGGCGGCGCCCGCACCCACAACACGACGTCCGGCGTCGCCCACTACATGGGGGCCGACGAGGACGACGCCATCGAGTACGTCAAGGCGCTGCTGTCCTACCTGCCGAGCAACAACATGGAGCAGGCACCGGTGTTCGGCGAGGAGAACGACCTCGAGGTCACCGACGACGACCGCTTCCTCGACACGATCATCCCGGACAGCGCCAACGTGCCCTACGACATGCACGAGGTCATCACCCGAGTGCTCGACGACGGCGAGTTCCTCGAGGTCCAGCCGCTGTTCGCCCCGAACCTCGTCGTCGGCTTCGGCCGGGTCGAGGGCCACTCGGTGGGCATCGTGGCCAACAACCCGATGCAGTTCGCCGGCACGCTCGACATCAACGCCTCCGAGAAGGCCGCGCGGTTCGTGCGCACGTGCGACGCCTTCAACGTGCCGATCCTGACCTTCGTCGACGTGCCCGGCTTCCTGCCCGGCACCGACCAGGAGTGGGACGGGATCATCCGCCGCGGAGCGAAGCTCATCTACGCGTATGCCGAGGCCACCGTGCCGCTGGTCACGGTCATCACCCGCAAGGCCTACGGCGGCGCCTACGACGTCATGGGTTCCAAGCACCTCGGCGCTGACATCAACCTCGCCTGGCCGACCGCCCAGATCGCCGTCATGGGCGCCCAGGGTGCCGTCAACATCCTCTACCGCAAGGAGCTGGCGGCCGCCGCCGAGCGCGGGGAGTCGGTCGAGGAGGCGCGCGCCACGTTCATCAAGCAGTACGAGGACGCCCTGGCCAACCCCTACATCGCCGCCGAGCGCGGGTACATCGACACCGTCATCACCCCGTCGAACACCCGGATGAACGTCACGAAGGCGTTGCGGGCGCTGCGCACCAAGCGTGCGTCGCTGCCACCCAAGAAGCACGGGAACATTCCCCTATGACCTCTTCGCAGGCTCAGAGCTCAGGGGGACCCGGCCCTATGACCTCTTCGCAGGCTCAGAGCTCAGGGGGACCCGGCCCGATGACGGCGTCACAGGTACCGGATGCCGTTACCCCCGTCATCGTGCGGGGTGCGGCGACACCCGAGGAGGTCGCCGCCCTGGTGGCGGTGCTCAGTGCCGTGGGCGGCTCCAGCGACGGCTCAAGCGCTGCGGATGCCGCGTCGAGCGTGTCTGCCTGGGCCACCCCCGCCGCGACGATGAGGCGACCGGTCGGGTACGGCCCTGGAGCGTGGCAGAACTCGCTGCGTTGACGCCCGTACCCACATCGACCAATAGGTCACCCCAGGTATGCCCCCACCCCACCAGCCCGTACCCACATCGACCAATAGGTCACCCCAGGTACGCCCCCACCCCACCAGCCCGTACCCACATCGACCAATAGGTCACCTCACGTACGCCTGTGGATAACGAAAACGGGGAACCGCGGCGCGGTGCCACGCTTGCTGGATGCCGGACACGTCACCACCGCTGCCAGGGCCTTTCCTGCGTGCCGAGGCCAAGAACCTCGGGGTCTCGGATCGGAGGCTGCGAAGCCCGGACTTCCGCACGGTCTTCACCGGCGTGGTGGTCGACGCCCGGATCCCCGACACGGTTGTCGTGCGGTCGCGCGCAGCCATGCTGGTCTGCCCCGAAGGTGGGGTGCTCAGCCACTGGACCGCAGCACGGTTGTGGGGCGGCGTCGTTCCCGACAACGAGTGGATCCACGTCGCGTTCATGCGAGATGTCAGGTTTCGCGTCAGCGGGGCGAAACCGCACCGTTTCCGGCATCGCCTCGACATCAGGTTCCGGCACGGGCTCCCAGTCACCTCGCCTGCCCAGACGTTCTGCCACCTGGCGAGGCACCTCGGGTTGGTCGATCTCGTCGCTCTCGGAGACCGACTCGTCAAGAAGGGGCGGTGCACGCCGGATGACCTCATCGCCTATGCGCAAAACTGGCCGGGCCAGTGCCGGGTGGAGGCTCTCAGCGCGGCGAAACTCGTGAGGAAGGGCGTCGACTCAGTCCCGGAGAGTGCGCTTCGGCTCCTGATGGTGCTGGCTGGGCTTCGCGAGCCCGAGGTGAACATCCGGCTGCGGGACGTCGAAGGCAATGTGCGGTTTCGCATCGAGCTCGGCTACGAGGACGCGCTGCTGGCGATCGAGTACGACGGCCGTTGGCACGAGGAACCCGCGCAGAAGGCACACGATGACGAGCGCCGATCCGGCCTGAGGGAGCGCGATGGTTGGACCTTCGTCATCGTGACGGCCGATGACCTCTACGGACTCCCCGAGCAACTGCTGGAGCGGATCCGCAGCGCCATGGAGTCTCTGGGCATTCCGGTTCCCGCGGTCCTGTCCGACGGCTGGCGTCGCCACTTCCGAGTGGACACCGCTGCTGCGTGATGCTGCCCTTGCGACGGTGCGCGATCGATTCGACCGTCCCCGAGTGACCTATTGGTCGATCTGGCGACGGCCCGTGATCGATTCGACCGTCCCCCGAGTGACCTATTGGTCGATCTGGCGACGGCGGGCGAGGCTGCGCTCCAGGTCGAGGCTGTCGGCCGGCGCGAGCACCTGCGCCGCGACGACCCGGGCCGCGAGGTCGTCGTCGCCCATGAAGGCGCCGAACACCTCGGGCACGGTGATGCCGTGCTCCGGCGGCTGCCCCACCTCGATGGTGTCGCCGACCAAGAGCACACCGGGCTCGACCACCGCGAGGTACGCACCGGTTCGGCCTCGCTCGGTGAACCGGCGCACCCACCCCCGCTCCCCCATCCAGGCGGCGAAGGTCGCGCACGGGATCCGCGGTCCCGTCACCTCGAGCACCGCCGAGCCCACCGTCCACCGCTGACCGACGACAGCGGCATCCACATCGAGTCCGAGGGTGGTGAGGTTCTCCCCGAACATGCCGTCCCGCAGGTCCCGGCCGAGCTCGGCGCCCCACCAGTCCAGCTCCTCGCGCGCCACGGCATACACCGCCTGCTGTGACCCACCGTGGTGCTTTCGGCTGACGACGTCGTCTCCCAGCACCCCGCTTCCCAGGCCACCGCGCTTCGGGCCGGGGTCGCGCACCTCGATCGTGTCGACCGGGCGCTTGTCGATCGCCGTGTCGCCGCCGCGGGGCCGGATGCCGCTGCGGGCACCACCGATGTTGAGCGAAGTCACCACGGGTTTCATGGCCGAGAGCCTATGGCGGGGTCTGGCTCGGCGCGGTGGCAGCCAGCCGTACCCCGGGTGACCTATTGGTCGATGTCGGGACGGGGCCAGGCGTACCCCGGGTGACCTGTTGGTCGATCTCGGGACGGGGTGCTCCGGTAGCGTCCAGAGGGTGACCGAGCCGACCGCCGAGCCCCGTACCACCACCGCCGTCGACGCCGTGGCCGACGCCTACTTCGACGCCGCCATCGTCGCCAGCCCGATCGAGGCCACCTACCTGGGTGTCCCCGGCCGGGACACCGAGCTTGACGACCTCTCCCCGGACGGCTTCGCCCACCACGCACACCTCGCGCGCCGGACCCTGGCCGCCCTCGACGGCGTCGAGCCAGCGGATGCCGTCGACCGGGTGACGGTCGCCGCCATGCGCGAACGCCTCGGCCTCGTCATCGAGACCCACGACGCCGGCTACGACGCCATGGCCCTCAACGTCATCGCCTCCCCCCTGCAGGCCTGCCGCGACGTCTTCGACCTCATGCCCACCGGCACCCAGGAGAACTGGGCCACCATCGCCGCCCGACTGTCCGCGGTGCCGCAGGCCCTGGAGCAGTACACGCAGACCCTTCTCGACAGTGCCGACCGGGGCCTTGTCACGCCGCGGCGGCAGGTCGAGGCCTGCATCGTCCAGTGCGAGGAGCTCACCGCCCCCGACGGCTTCTTCGCCACCTTCGCGCAGGGGGCCAGCGCCGACGGCGCCCCCCTCGCCGACTCGGTGCGGGCCGACCTCGACCGCGGCGCCCGGGCCGCCGCGCAGGCCTACGAGCTGATCGGCACCGCGTTGCGCGAGCGGCTGCTCGGGCTCGCCCCGACCTCGGATGCCGCGGGGCGCGAACGCTACGGCCTCGCCTCGCGCTCGTTCCTCGGTGCCACGGTGGATCTCGAGGAGACCTACGCGTGGGGGCAGGAGGAGCTCGCCCGGATCACCGACGACATGGCGCGAACCGCCGACCGCATCCTCCCGGGGGCGAGTGTCCGCGAGGCCATCGCCCACCTCGAGAGCGACCCGCGCTACCAGCTGCACGGAACCGACGCGCTGCGCGACTGGATGCAGGAGCGCGCCGACGAGGTCATCGCGGCGATGGCCGACACGCACTTCGACATCCCGGAGCCGGTGCGCACCATCGAGTGCCTGATCGCCCCCACCCAGACGGGTGGCATCTACTACACCGGGCCGAGCGACGACTTCAGCCGACCGGGACGGATGTGGTGGTCGGTCCCCAAGGGCGTCACCGAGTTCGGCACCTGGCGCGAGCTGACGACCGTCTACCACGAGGGGGTCCCGGGGCACCACCTCCAGGTCGGCCAGA
>Ga0209175_10001681_pt1 | contig 10866 bp, 8 predicted proteins | sample JI91814C2DNA_FD_187506 | JGI IMG/M metagenome (GOLD analysis project Ga0209175, IMG submission 187506) | Wastewater effluent complex algal communities from Wisconsin, to seasonally profile nutrient transformation and Carbon sequestration -... | ecosystem: Engineered > WWTP > Effluent > Algae...
ATCGTCAATATTTATTTTCGCATCTAGACAAACTAAATCTCCATTTTTGGTAATTACTAATGGATTAATTTCGACTAGACTTAGATCTTTATCAATAAATAACTTGCCTAGATTAATCATTATCTTACTAAATTGTGCAACTTGTTTATCTTTTAAGCCTAAACTATAGGCTAATTCTCGACATTGATATGGCATTACCCCTAGCAACGGATCAATTGGCATTTTTAAGATTTTTTCTGGATTTATAGTTACCACTTCTTCGATATCCATGCCACCTTCAGTGGAAGCCATAATAACTACCCGGCGCGAAGCTCGATCAATTACTGCGCCTAAATATAATTCTTGAATATAATCACAAGTTTCTTCAAGTAATAAAACATGTACCGGTTGACCTTGCACTGTAGTTTGATGAGTCACAAGATTAGTATGTAACATTGCTTGCGAGGCTTTAATTAAATCATTTTTGTTATCTACAAGTTTTACACCTCCGGCTTTACCCCGTCCGCCAGCATGTACTTGCGCCTTTACCACCATTTTTTGCACCTGCAAATGCCCAGCCGCAGCTATTGCCTCATCCACTGAACGCACCACGATACCTCGTGGCACCGGTAAATTATATTCAGTAAATAATTGTTTGGCCTGAAATTCATGTAAATTCATAATATGTTAATCCCTATATACTTAATAATAATCTCGCTGGTTCTTCGAGTAACTCTTTAACTGTCACTAAAAATTGCACTGATTCAGCACCATCAATAATTCTATGGTCATAAGATAAAGCTACGTACATCATCGGTCGGATTACAATTTCTTTATTCTCGACAATTGGTCGCTCTTCGATTTTGTGCATCCCTAAAATTCCGCTTTGCGGAGGATTCAGAATTGGCGTGGCCATAAGCGAACCAAATACTCCGCCATTAGTAACGGTGAATGTGCCGCCTGTCATATCTTCGACCGATAATTTTCCCTCTTGTGCCAATTGACCAAAATTCTTAATCTGCCGCTCTATTTCTGCCATAGTTAATTTATCTGCATCACGCAAGATAGGGACTACTAAGCCACGTGGCGATGATACTGCAATGCCGATGTCAAAATAACCATGGTAAACTATATCATTGTTATCTATAGATGCATTTACCGCAGGAAAACGTTTGAGCGCGGCAACTACTGCGGTCACAAAAAACGACATAAAACCTAAACGTACACCATATTTTTGTTCAAAATCTTCTTTATATTTAGCACGTAACGTTATTACTGGTTGCATATTTATTTCATTAAAAGTTGTCAAAATAGCAGCATTATGTTGCGCGGATAATAATCGTTCGGCAATTTTAGCGCGTAATCTAGTCATTGGCACACGTTTTTCAATACGTTCACCAGCTATACTGCTAGGCAGCGTACTGCCACTAGGTAAATCTTGTTTAGTAATCCTACCATCTTTACCGGTGCCCTTGATTGTTGCAGGATCAAGATCATTTTCGTGCACGGCTCTTCTGACAGTTGGTGACAAGACCGTATTCACTGTTTCAGCAACTGGTTTTTCAGCAGTTTTTTCAACCGTTTTTTCAACAGCTATTTCTTGACTAGTAAAAGTTGCAATTAATTCTTGTGAAGTTACCGTAGAACCTACGTCTTTAATAATTTTTTCTATCGTGCCATCGGTAGGAGCCACTACTTCTAAAATTACTTTATCAGTCTCGATATCAACTAGATTTTCATCTCTGCGCACCATGTCACCAGGTTTTTTATGCCAAGTTGCAACTGTAGCATCAGCAACTGATTCTGGTAATACTGGAACTTTAATTTCTAATGACATAATATTTACACCCTATATTTTCGCCATAGCTTCGCCCATGGCCTCTTGTACTAAAAATTCTTGTTGTTGTTCATGCAAATGGAAATAACCAACTGCCGGCGCTGCACTGTCGCCACGACCAGCGTAAATCAATTGTTGTCCTGCAGCTAAGCTAGCCTGCAGATGATGTTGAGTACTGTACCAAGCACCTTGATTTTTTGGCTCCTCTTGGCACCAGACTATTTCTTTGGCGTTAGCATATTTTTTAAGTTCAGCGCTTAGTTCTTGTTCTGGAAATGGATATAACTGCTCCACCCGAATTACAGCTATAGTATTTTTTTGCAGTTTTATTCTAGCTGCATCAAGCTCATAATATATTTTGCCGCTACATAATATAATTCTTGTGACATTTTCTGACGTAACACTTGCATCTGTTACCAACACATGAAACATGCCATCAGCTAATTCTGTGAGACTGGAAACTGCAGATTTATGGCGCAATAAACTTTTAGGCGTAATGACAATCAATGGCTTACGCATCGGCCGTAGCATTTGTCGGCGCAGTAAATGATACATCTGTGCTGGAGTACTAGGCATACATACTTGGATATTATGTTGCGCACAAAGTTGTAAATAGCGCTCTAAACGCGCAGAAGAATGCTCTGGTCCTTGGCCCTCATAACCATGCGGCAATAACATTACTAAACCACTTAAGCGTCCCCATTTTTGTTCTCCGGAGCTGATGAATTGATCAATTACAACTTGTGCGCCGTTAGCAAAATCGCCAAACTGTGCTTCCCAAAGAGTTAAAGTTCTAGGTTCACCTGAAGAATAACCATACTCAAAGCCCAAGACTGCAACCTCTGATAATAACGAATCCACAATACTAAATTGAGCCTGTTTATCAGAGATATTTGTGAGAGAAACATATACTTCACCGTTGTTTTGATCATGCCATTCAACGTGTCGATGAAAAAATGTGCCACGACCACAATCCTGGCCGGATAACCTTACGCCATAATTTTCATTTAATAACGTAGCATAAGCTAAAGTCTCAGCATAACCCCAATCAATCGCAATCTCACCTTGTGTCATTTTAATGCGATCTTCAACTATTTTTTGTACGCGTGGATGCAACACAAAACTTGCTGGCACAGAATCTCTAGCTGTGGCTAATGATTGGATAGTACTTAATGATAATTGTGTGGACGTTGGGATACGCCAGTCTCTAGCGCCATAAGGTGACCAATCTGCAGCAACATCAGATCTATCTACTTCATCAGCTAAAAACTTAACTACCGCCTTTTCACGCTTATCTAAAGCCTCACGATAATTTGCAGCTAGGGTGTCAACAGCTTGCTGGGTGATAAAATTTTCCGTGATTAATTTTTTAGTATAAATTTCTTTGACTGTCGGATGCAAACGAATTTGCTTGTACATTAAAGGTTGGGTGGCTGCTGGTTCATCGGCCTCATTATGTCCCATTCGCCTATAACCTACTAAATCTATAATCACATCTTTTTTAAATTGCAATTTATACGCTACTGCCAGGCTTGCTACAGCTAACACTGCTTCTGGATCATCAGCATTGACATGAAAAATTGGTACCGACAACATTTTGCCTAAATCTGAACAATACATGGTAGATCTAGCATCTTTAGGATTACTAATAGTAAAACCAATTTGATTATTAATTATTATATGAATTGTGCCACCGGTATTAAAGCCGCGAGTGCCAGCCATATTTAAGGTTTCCATAACTACACCTTGACCAGCAAATGCCGCATCACCATGAATGGCAATACAAAATACTTGTTCGCGTCCCACATCATTTCTACGTTCTTGTCTAGCTCGGACTGATCCAATAGCCACTGGGGTTACAATTTCTAAGTGCGATGGGTTAAAGGCTAGTGATACGTGTAGATTTCCGCTTGGGGTTTGTAAATCATTAGCAAACCCCTGATGATATTTTACATCGCCTGACGATACTTGTTCGCTATGCTTGTCTTCAAATTGATCAAATAACTCGCGCGGTACTTTGCCAAGTAAATTTACTAAAACATTTAAGCGGCCACGATGAGCCATAGCAATGACGATCTCTTTGACACCTTGCTTACTACTAGCAAAAAGTATTTTATCTAGACCAACAATTAAACTATCACAGCCTTCTAAACCGAATCTTTTTGCTCCAGGATATTTAGCGCCTAAGTATTTTTCTAGGCCATCAGCTGCAATAATCAATTCTAAAACTCGTTTTTTCTCTTCGCTTGTTAACACTAAGCTATTAAACGTCGTTTCTATATTTTCTTGCAACCAAGATCGTTCTGCTGAATCGGTAATATGCATATATTCGGCAGTAGCGGTACCACAATATATTTTTTGCATAACTGCGATTTGTTGTTTATCTGCAATGTCTAATTTTGTAGCATCTATACCGTAATAACTTAATTCTAATTCTGGCACGAGGCGCACTGGTGCGCTAGCTAAAGGGTTTATGTTGCTTATTTGGTGTCCCAATAATCGATATGCGAATAGCACTTTTTCTAAAGGATTATTTTTAGCCGCGGTACTTCTTGCCTGATAGCTTAAAGATTTAAATAATTCTTTTATAGCAGCATGCGAGATGTCCGCTACTCCAGGCGCGTCTGCGATTAATTGACTAAAATAATCACGCCACTCCATAGAAAGTGTTTCTGGATTTTTTAGGAATTCTTCATACTGACAGTCTAAATAGCTTTGGTTGCCGCTATCCAGCCATGAAGAATTCCAAAGTGACTGCATTTCGTTTGACATTTACACTCCATCTTTGAGCATCTTACGTCTTATATCAGCTATAGCTTCGCTTGGATTTAAGCCCTTCGGACAAACATCGGCACAACTCATGATGGTCCGGCATCTAAAGATACTATATGCATCATCTAATTCAGATAAGCGTTGCTTAGTATCATCGTCGCGACTATCTTCAATAAATCTGGCTGCCTGTAACGCTGCAGCCGGGCCCAAAAATTTATCTGGATTCCACCAAAATGAGGGGCAAGCACTCGAACAACAACCACATAAAATACATTCATATAAACCATCCAGCAAGGCGCGCTGTTCTGGAGTTTGCAAGCGCTCCACTGCCGGTACGGGGCCTGCGTTCTTTAAAAATGGTTTAACACGTGCATATTGTTTAAAAAAATTAGTTAAATCTACAATTAAATCGCGAATTACCGGCATACCTGGCAACGGTCTTAATACTACTGGTTTATCTGCTAACAAGCTTAACGGCGTAATACAAGCTAAACCATTTTTACCATTAATATTCATCGCATCTGAACCACATACACCCTCACCACAAGAGCGCCTAAACGCCAAACTTTCGTCTTGCGTATCTTTTAAGGCGATTAAAGCATCCAATAACATAACGCCGTCACATTGCTTAATATCTAGTTCGTAATCGCGCATGATTGGTTTACTATTAGTTTCGGGATTATATCGATATATAGAAAATTTCATAATTAATACGTTCTCTCTATAGGAGGGAATGCGGCAACTGTAGTAGGTGACATATTTACTGGACGATACTTTATTTGATCATTATCAAATACTAAAGTATGTTTGATCCATTCTTGATCATTACGACTAGGAAAATCTTCACGCGCATGTGCACCGCGACTTTCAGTACGCGCTAAGGCACTTAACGCCGTACCCAATGCCACCCCCATAAGATTATCTAATTCCAGCGCTTCAATTCTAGCAGTGTTAAACGTATTACTAGTATCTGTTAAAGCGACATCTTTTAAACGCTCGCGTAGTGCTTTTAATTTTTCCACACCTTTTTGCATTACCGCACCAGTACGAAATACGCCAAAATCTGATTGCATTACTTGTTTTAAATCCCTGCGTAATTCAGCTACTGAATATTTGCCCTTACGCGTATTCCAAGTATTATATCTAGCGGCGGCATTATTAATTTGTGCATCCGATACAGCGCCTATTTGTAATCCAGCATTTAATTGATCAGCTAAATGGTCGCCAGCAGCACGCCCAAATACTACCAAATCTAATAACGAATTACCGCCTAAACGATTGGCACCATGTACCGACACGCAGGCACATTCACCTACAGCATACAAACCTAGTATAATTTGCTCTTGGCCGTTATTATCTATAGTTAATACTTGACTGTTTTTATTTGTAGGAATTCCACCCATCATATAGTGACAAGTTGGCACAACTGGAATTGCATCAATTACTGGATCAACATTGGCAAACGTCATGGATAGTTCACGAATTCCCGGCAAACGAGTTTTAATTACATCTGCACCCAAATGATCTAATTTTAATAATACATACGGGTTTGGTGCGCCAATGCCATTACCATTACGGATTTCTAGCGCAATCGATCGCGCAACTACATCCCGCGAAGCTAAATCTTTGGCGTGCGGTGCATAGCGTTCCATAAAGCGCTCACCATTTTTATTAACTAAATAGCCACCTTCACCTCTACAACCTTCACTAATTAGTACGCCAGCGCCAGCTAGGCCCGTAGGATGAAATTGCCACATTTCCATATCTTGTAATGGTAAGCCAGCACGTAAAGCCATACCTAAGCCATCACCAGTATTTATAAAAGCATTAGTAGTCGATTGATAAATTTGCCCAGCGCCACCGGTAGCTATAATCACCGCCGGGGCACGTAAATACAATAATTCGCCAGTTTCCATGCATAAAGCTACAACACCAGCAATGCTGCCATCATCTGCTTTAACTAAATCCAGCGCAAACCATTCACTATACACATCCGTTTCAGCTTCCAAATTCTTTTGATACAAAGTATGTAATAAAGCATGTCCAGTACGATCTGCAGCTGCGGAAGTTCGAATAGCCTGGCCACCCTTGCCAAAGTTTTTCGATTGACCGCCAAAGGCACGCTGATATATTTTACCGTTATCTAAACGCGAAAACGGTAGGCCCATGTGTTCTAATTCATAAACAACTTCTGGCCCCATTTTACACATAAATTCTATGCTATCTTGATCGCCAAGATAATCTGAGCCCTTGATAGTATCAAACATATGCCAATGCCAGTTATCTTCGTCAACGTTACCTAATGCCGCAGTAATACCACCTTGTGCAGATACCGTATGCGAACGCGTGGGAAATACTTTTGAGACTAAAGCAACTTTTTTATTTTTTGAAGCTAATTGTAATGCTGCACGCATGCCCGCACCACCGGCGCCAACAATTACCACATCAAAACTACGAGTAACTATACTCATAAACTAATTAGCCCCATAAAATTTGCACTCCCCAAACTAAATAAAACAGCAATACTATATATACTGCAGTTTGTACACATAGCCTGATACTTGCGGATTTTAGATAATCAGTTGTCACGATCCAAATGCCAAGCCAAGAATGTATGACTAAAGCTAATAGCACGAATAATGTTGCGAATTTCATTAATTCACAGGAGAATAATTTATACCAAGCGGCATAATTAACTACTGGTTGCGTAAACCAAAATCCAGCTAAAAATAAAACATACGCGGCCAATATAACGGCGCTAATACGTTGCAGCAACCAATTTTTAAATCCAGAAGTAATTAGCATAAATACCAGCCAAACAATAAGCTTACAACTACAGCACAAATTATTACGACAAATGCACTAACTCGTGCAGCATTTTTAGACTCACCACAACCAAGTTCCATAAACACATGGCGCATACCAGCTAGTAAGTGATATATTAATGCTGAAAATCCAAGCCAAAGGATTAATTTATTAAATACAGAGTTTATCAATGCAGCTTGCATATTTAAAAAAAATTCTGGCATTATTAAAGAATTATGTAGGAAACCTAAAAACAAAGGAATTAATAAAAATAGCACTATTCCTGACATTCTGTGCAAAATAGAAACAATAGCAGTTACAGGAAATGCAATCGTAAACAGGTTTAAGTTTACAGGTCTTGCGCGCACTGACTTATCCTTAAGTTTGCGGAGAAATATAGTTAACTTGTAGTTAATTTAGCATGCGCCTAATTTTTAAGCAAGAAAACTTGGGGACACAACAAAAGTTAAAGAGTTAACTACTATGATTGGCAGATTTTTTGTAAACATGCAAAATTTGTTTGTTATTTTCAAGCTGAATAAATTTATCTAACGCTTGTTTGGCAATCTTTTTACTATATAAAATTGCTTCATTTCCGGACAAGCCATTACTTGCTAAAATATTTTCAATAGCATAAATAGTGGCATAATAAGCCAACACCGGCGTTGCTCTAGCGCGGCAATGCACAAACGTATCGGTTACTGCGTTTAAGTGGTCAGTGCTATTTAAAGATAGTTTTGCTACTAAAAATGCAGTTGCTTGTTGCGTGGCGGCAGTAAATCCTTCAGTGTTATCAAGTTGCGAAACTTGCAACGCCGACAAGATTTCGCTGCTCAGCGCTGGTGGTAAGTCTTGTGCAATTTTCGCTACGTCTTGACCATTGTTATTAATATATGCATGTAGTTCAGTGCTACTAATTTCTTGCTGGCATGCTTGCAGCGTATGCAAGATTATAAAATCGCGCACCATATCGCCATACTTGGCTCGTAAGCCGCTAACTTCGGTTAATTTTGCTTTAACACCCTCTAGTGCAGTTAGTGGGGTAATAAATTCCAGAAACTCATCATTGGCCATACTAGCAGCCAGTACCAAGCAGATAGCTTTAGTATCGTGTGAAATATCTGGCGCATTAAAGATTTCTTTAATGTCGGCAGTTAATCTATCCAGAGATCGTGTATATTTATTCATATACCCATGTATCTGCATACTGGATGTTTTAATTAGCGTTTATTGAGGAATCTTAATGGCAGACGAAAAGGCAACTCTAAATATCCCTGGCCTAGGACTAATTGAGCTACCAATAAAGTATGGCACCATTGGTCAACCAGTTATTGATATCCAACAACTAGCACAACATGGCATGTTTACGTTTGATCCAGGCTTTATGTCGACCGCGGCCTGTGAATCTAAAATTACCTATATCGATGGCGATCAAGGTATTTTATTACATCGTGGATATCCAATTACTGAATTAGTCGAGAGTTCTGATTATTTAGAAGTTTGTTATTTATTATTAAATAGTGAGTTACCAACTAAACAACAAAAAGAAGAATTTACTAGTGAGATCAAACAGCATACTTTAGTGCATGAACAATTACGCGATTTTTTCTACGGCTTTCCGCGTACCTCGCATCCCATGGCTATCATGTGTGGCGTGGTAGGTGCTCTGTCTGCGTTTTATCATGATTCACTGAATATAAATATTCCAGAACATCGACGTATAGCAGCATTACGACTTATTGCTAAAATGCCAACGCTAGCCGCGATGGCATATAAATATTCAATTGGGCAACCATTTGTCTATCCAAAAAATTTCATGGGTTATGCCGAAAACTTTTTGCATATGATGTTCTCTGTGCCTGCCGATATCGAAGAACGTCCGGATCCTGTATTAGTGCGCGCCATGGATCAGATCTTTATTTTACATGCTGATCATGAACAAAATGCTTCGACCTCTACAGTACGTACCGCCGGTTCTTCAGCAGCAAATCCATTTGCATGTATCGCCGCCGGTATTGCTGCGCTGTGGGGACCAGCACATGGCGGAGCTAACGAAGCAGTATTAAACATGCTAGAAGAGATTGGCAGTGAAGAAAATATTCCCAAATATATCGCCCGCGCTAAAGACAAAAACGACACGTTTAGGCTCATGGGTTTTGGGCATAGAGTGTATAAAAATTTTGATCCACGTGCCAAGGTAATGCGCAAAACCTGTTACGAAGTATTAACCCATCTTAAACTATTAGACGATCCATTATTCAAACTAGCGCTGAAACTAGAAGAAATCGCCTTACAAGATCCGTATTTCTTAGAGAAAAAGCTGTATCCAAACGTAGATTTTTATTCTGGGATTGTGTTACGCGCATTAAAAATCCCTAAGAGCATGTATACCGTAGTGTTTGCTCTAGCCAGAACCGTCGGCTGGGTGGCCAATTGGAAAGAGATGCTTAATACCCCGCCGTTACGTATAACGCGGCCACGGCAGTTATATACTGGGTATGAGCAGCGTAAGTTTGTGGCAATTAATAAGCGTTGAGATTTTTTGATCTTATAGATGACTATTCTAAAATTTGATCGACAAAAGTTATATTATCTCTTACATAAGTAGCACTTAAATGGCCAATATCCTTATAACAATAAACTCCATCACCCCTTAGAACTAAGCATTGATTATTTGTACATAAATAATCCACCGGATCGATAATAATCGTACCCGTCGAATTAGCAATACGTTTTAAATTTTCTCTTAGATCTTCTGCTTGCGCAAGCCATCTAGTGCTATCTATTCTTAAGTCAGTAACAAATTCCCACTGAGAAAATAAATGCCGTTTAAACATCTTCTTTGGATCTTGATTTTCATTCATTGGGATATTTAAAATTATATATACTTTTTTCTCTTGCTGTCTTAACTTTGCTAATAAATTTTCAAATTCTATCAGGCCTTTATCTTTTAAGCTTAATAACCAACCCCATGCAGCAGCAAATACCACAGTTTTAACTTCCGGGCTTTGAATGTATTCTACGGCTTTATTAACAAAAATACTCTGGTTAATATCATTATATGACTCAACTTTTGGCACTGGCAAAGTAGATGCCCATGATGCAAAAACTGTAGTGTACTTATTATATTTTTGTGAACTCTCTTGCATGAGTTTTTGGATACGTGGCCAATATTGCTCGGCATTGCTATCACCAAAGAATACGATTTTATCTTTACCTTTTCCATATGCTCTAATAGGAAAATCTTTAGTCCCTACCTCCTCAAATGTTTCGTTGCTATGCCCCCAATCATTAATTGCAAAATTTATTTGCGATATTTTGTGGTCAAGGTTTATGCTTCTTGGATGAAGGTTACCATTTTTGATTTTTACAGCAACACCACCAATGATAAACATTAAAAATACCAACAAATAGAAAATTTTTGGTCCTAACTTTCTAATCGGTCTTTCTATCAAATAAGTGGTGGCGGCGGC
>Ga0209175_10001685_pt1 | contig 10849 bp, 12 predicted proteins | sample JI91814C2DNA_FD_187506 | JGI IMG/M metagenome (GOLD analysis project Ga0209175, IMG submission 187506) | Wastewater effluent complex algal communities from Wisconsin, to seasonally profile nutrient transformation and Carbon sequestration -... | ecosystem: Engineered > WWTP > Effluent > Algae...
AGTTAAATACAATCGTACTCAAATGTTTCTATTTCGGAAGAATTTGAAAGAAAATGTGTGGGATAACCCTGTTCGTTATACCGATACCTTGTTTCACTGAAAGGCAATTCAAAATCCGGATAAATAGTTCTTCTTCGGATTATGTTATTCCTGTTTTGAGTTTGGTATGAAAAAATGTCGTCCGAACCCAAAATAATTTGGAATCCAACAAGTCGGAATGGGTTTAATTTTTTATCATACTCAAATTCATGCGTAAGATTAGTTTCGGGATGAGTTTCAGATACGAACACTATTTTGATCACATTCCCCCGGTTATCGTATTCATATGTTTCCCGCCCCTTTGAAAGCATGGGGGTGATGTAATCGACTCTGTCGATGGTAAGTATCTTGCCTTTGCTATTAAGTGAAAATGTTGTTTCGTGCGAATTGATTGTTGTTTCCATGTCAGCGTTAAACATATACTTCCGCTGAACTATTTGAGCGGGTAGATACTCAATTGTAAAATATTGAAATAAGTACCTCCCTTCGTATTCTCTGATTCCGATAATCCTATTGTCTGAATCATATTCCATAACCTTATTTAACCCATCTTCAACGATTTCATTTTCAAAATCAAGCTGCTGCGAAGAATAGACTCTTCCACTGTAATCATATGAAATATGCTGACTGAATATGCGGGTAAGCCTGCAATTCTTACCATCCTCAGAATCGCATTGCAGGAGAACCGCAGAAACTAGTAAAAGCCAGATGTTGCGCATGTCAATATCATTTTGAGAACCCAAAATACGCCATTTAGATGATCTCTCAAGATTTTCTCATCTTTGTGGACTTTAGAAAATTCCGGAATGTCCAAAAAGAAAAAATTCCCGCGTGAGTCTTACGTCAGCATGACGGAGCTTGTACTCCCGAACGATACCAACACATTAAACAACCTCATGGGAGGGCGTTTGATGCACTGGATGGATATTGTCTCCGCGATAGCAAGCCAAAAGCATTCGAACAGCACAGTTGTAACAGCCTCTGTGGATAACATCTCCTTCAGATCTCCCATTCGGTTAGGGAACGTGGTCACCCTAAAAGCCCATGTTACACGCGCATTCAATTCATCCATGGAAGTTCGTATTGATGTGGATGCCGAAGACGTTCCAAACGGTCATAAATTTGAAAGTAATTCAGCCTACTTCACATTCGTAGCTATAGATAAAGAAGGTAAACCGGTTGAGGTTCCGGAAATCGAAGCTGAGACTGAGAAGGATAAAGAACTTTATGAAGGTGCGCTTCGCAGAAGACAACTGCGCCTAATCCTCAGCGGCAGAATGAAGCCATCCGAAGCGAAAGAACTTAAATCGATCTTTGACATCAAAGATGTTGTTCAGTAATGGCGGAAACTTCAACTCAATTCATTTATACCGAAGAGCTGTATAAGCTTCCTGGGCGGGTAATAGTACTACTTCCTGTTTCATGGGAAACACTACCGGAAGACGATGTAATATTATTAGGTAAAATTCTTGGAGCCGTGAAGCTTTCGCTTGCAAATGTTCAGGTTTTATGTCGTGAAAAGGTAGACGTACATGAGCTGGATGCTTTCAATCCTTCTGTTATCATTTCTTTTGGAACGATGCTGAATCCTAAAACGGAATCATACACCCTCGGTGACGTTGACGGCATCCGGGTCATTCAAAGCGATGCGCTATCCAAGCTTGATGATAGCAAAAAGAAAAGCCTTTGGAATACCCTCAAGCAAGCGTTCGCTTAGTACCAACCCGATCTAAACTCCTGATTTAAAGCATATTGCGTAGGTTTTGCGGGTTTTCGGAGTTATTATATCTTTGCGGTTCTTAAAAAAGACCATTTTTGATTAATTCCAGTGGTTTTTTATGAGTTAACCCTTTTTCTAAAACATGAATAATATACTTTATCTGATACCGGCACTTGGAGTGGTAGGTTTGATCGTAATGGCCATTAAATCCGCATGGGTAAATAAGCAGGATCCGGGTGATGCAAAGATGCAGGAACTTGCGGGCTACATTGCGGATGGCGCTATGGCTTTCTTAAAAGCTGAATGGAAAGTGCTCAGCATTTTTGTCGTGTTCGCAGCAGCGCTTCTCGCCTACTCCGGAACAATCCATGAAGTTAATGGTCGTGAGATTCACTCAAGCTGGATCATTTCAATTGCATTTATAATCGGAGCTGTGTTCTCCGCTACCGCGGGATATATCGGTATGAAGGTTGCCACAAAAGCCAACGTTCGTACAACCCAGGCGGCACGTACAAGTTTAAAGCAAGCACTGAAAGTTTCTTTCACGGGAGGTACCGTAATGGGACTCGGGGTTGCAGGCCTTGCTGTGTTAGGATTGGGTGGTTTGTTCATTGTCTTCCTCGCAATTTTTGCTGACTTAGGTGCAGCAACAGTGAAGACAGCCATTGAAGTATTAACCGGGTTTTCATTAGGAGCTGAATCGATCGCTTTGTTCGCTCGTGTAGGCGGTGGCATTTATACGAAAGCAGCTGACGTGGGCGCTGACCTCGTAGGTAAAGTTGAAGCTGGTATTCCGGAAGATGATGTTCGTAACCCTGCTACCATTGCTGATAACGTGGGTGATAACGTGGGTGACGTAGCCGGTATGGGTGCTGATCTTTTCGGATCGTATGTGGCAACTATTCTGGCAACCATGGTTTTAGGTCAGGAAATTGTTGTTACCGACAACTTTGGAGGCATGTCTCCTATCCTGCTACCGATGGTAATCTGCGGATTAGGTATTCTCTTCTCGATCGTAGGCACCTGGTTCGTTACCATTAAAGATGAAAAATCAAGCGTACAGAAAGCGCTGAACCTGGGTAACTGGTCATCGGTTATTTTGACCGTAATCGCATCTTATTTTGTTGTAAACTGGATGCTGCCTGAAACCTTGAGTTTACGCGGATACGAATTCTCAAGCATCAATGTATTCTGGGCAATCGTGGTTGGATCTGTAGTGGGTGCCATCATGAGTATAGTAACCGAGTATTACACAGCAATGGGCAAACCGCCTGTTCTGTCGATCATTCAACAATCTTCTACGGGCCACGCAACGAATATCATTGCCGGGCTTTCTGTGGGTATGAAATCAACGGTAATTCCAATGATCACGCTTGCAGCGGGTATCATGGCATCATATTATTTTGCCGGTCTTTACGGTGTAGCAATTGCTGCAGCCGGCATGATGGCAACAACCGCGATGCAATTAGCAATTGACGCATTTGGTCCGATCGCAGATAATGCGGGTGGTATTGCTGAAATGAGTCAGCTGCCTCCTGAGGTTCGTGAGCGTACGGATAACCTGGATGCTGTGGGAAATACAACTGCGGCAACCGGTAAGGGCTTCGCGATTGCTTCTGCTGCTTTAACATCACTAGCGCTCTTTGCAGCGTTCGTAGGTATTGCTGGCATTAGCGCAATTGATATCTATAAAGCACCTGTATTGGCAGGATTGTTTGTTGGTGGTATGATCCCCTTTATCTTCTCCGCATTGTGCATTCAGGCTGTTGGTAAAGCCGCTATGGATATGGTACAGGAAGTTCGCAGACAGTTCCGCGAAATTCCGGGCATCATGGAATATAAAGCCAAGCCTGAGTACGAAAAATGCGTTGCTATCTCCACACAAGCTTCCATTCGTGAGATGTTAATGCCGGGAGCCATTGCATTAATCACACCTGTACTGGTGGGATTCATCTTCGGACCAGAAGTACTGGGCGGCCTATTGGCTGGAGTGACGGTATCGGGTGTGTTGATGGGTATTTTCCAGTCAAATGCCGGTGGCGCATGGGACAACGCTAAAAAATCTTTCGAGAAAGGTGTATTGATCAACGGTGAGATGTACTACAAAAAGTCAGAACCGCATAAAGCATCTGTTACAGGTGACACAGTAGGCGATCCATTTAAGGATACCTCCGGCCCATCGATGAACATTCTCATCAAGCTGATGAGCATCGTGTCACTGGTTATTGCACCGTACATTTATCAGGGTACAAGCACGATAACTAACACACAGGAAGTAAAACCTAAAGTTGAAATAGTGAAAATTGAAGCCGTCTCTGTAAATACAGACGTTGTTAAAAAATAGCAACATTTAATTTTAACAAAAAGGGTGTGACGTCTGCCACACCTTTTTTTTGCCTCAACCGCAGAACAGTATAAACAAGATAAAAAAAAGAGATGATCCAACGGAAGTGTAATCCGATCAGATTAGGCGAATAGAGATGGCTAATCATCGCAGGCAGTACAGAACAGTTCGTCCCAATAGTCTGGCTTTTGGATGTTGTTCCCGCTCATACGGCAGTCAGCGCACGGAGCAGGAGTTGCAAACGTGGTTGCGAAGTTCGAAAAGTAGTCAGCAAGTGTTGGCGTGTACTTTAGCTCTTCAAAGTATTTCTTTACAGAGTCCGCGTTATTCATCACTATATTAACTTGCGGACAAGGTAGTTCAAGAGGCCATGGAAGAACATCACGCCTGCGAAGATTTATTCGTTTCTCCGAGGTAGTATACACGCCTATATATCCAACCACTGGTTGATGCGATGTTACTCCGAAGATATTACCGAACACCTGCGAAGGCTGTGGATCAAAAAAGGTACCCAGGTCAGTCGAGTTTTTCTTCAATATCTGCAGGTATTGATACTCTGCATCACTTAGCGCATGCAGTGTTACCAAGGCCGTATAGCGCTCATGAAGTTTGGGAGAATTATTGATAACACTAAACAATTTTAGGGACATTTTATTTTCCGGCAGACCCTTCGTGGACAGGTTTACCGGTATAGTTGACGCATGCTCTTTAAAGCATTGGTGCATACTCAAAACTTCCTCGTTTTCCCGAACAAAAATCTGACCATCACGGTATCCATAAAAAGAAAAATGCGCAGCGTTTTCTTCCCATGTTTCTTCGTAGCTCCATTGGTAATAAAACGTAGTGTTTGACGGATCGTGGGTCGATACATAAAAATCCATTCCTGTCAGCTCACGTTGCCAGGTTATCGTATCAATGGGAGGTGCGATAAGAGTCGCTAAAAAATCAGAGGTGTATTCTTCTTCAGTCTGGGTTGATATCTTAATGCGGTACTCACGGTCCAACGGCAAGACCAGCATTTCTGAACGATATATTCCATCTGCTGTTTCGGCAAGCGGAAAATTATTGTTGAGATTATCTTCAATGAAAATCGTTGCGCCAACTTCCTTAGGAGCCGGGTATTGACTTTGAGAAAGTGGTACGGTGCGGCTCAATCGTATTTCTGTAACAACATCAACTCCAACGTTAATGTAGCCTTCAACCACCAGCACATTGGTTTGTCCATCTGGTACGCGCGCAGTAAAGGGCTCTACGCAACCGGCAAACATTATTAATAGCAAAAGACTCCACGCTTTCATAAATACGTCACTAAAAATAGAAAAATTGAAAGCCGCGCCCAAGTATTGCCAATTCCACGGTTAGGAATCAGAATGTTTCATCCCAGAAGTCGGGCATATTATTATCACCACCCCAGAAGCGGCAGTCGGCACAACGAACGTGAGTGGCACTAATCGCATCCCTTAACTCATTATAGGTAAGCGGAGTACCAAAATTATTTCCAAATGCCTTGGCCAACTCCACTTCACTCAGACCAATCCATTCAAAACTGCAGAACATATCATAATTCCACATGGGCACTTCATCCTTATCGATTATTAACCGCACCTGTGACGTTGAGTAGGCACCTAAAAAGCCTACAACAAGCTCCTCCGTATCTACAGAAAAAATGTTTGAATAAAGTTGGGATGGCTGCGGATCAAAAAAAGAACCCAATCCATTGCTGTTCTTCTTCATCACCTGCAGGTAATTGAAAGCTGGCTCACTCAGCGCATGCTGACTAACCAATACCGAATATTTTTCCGCTATACGTTGTGTTCCTGCCTGAATTTGAGTGAGTTTCTTGGAAATACGATCGGTTTCTAAAGCTAGTGTTGATTCAAAGATCAATTCCATAGGGATTTCTCTTCTCCAACATCTTCGCATCCGTTGTATTTCCTCGTTACTCCGCTGAACAAGTTGTCCATTTTCGTATTTATAAACAGACAAGTACGGTGACCTATCTTCCCATATTTCTTCATAATCCCACTGGTAATAATGGGTATTGTTTTGTGGATCATGCGTGTTTACGTAAATATCCACGCCATTCATATCACGCGTCCAGCTAACGCTGTCGATTGCTGGTGTAACAATGGGAGTCAAGAATTCTGACGTGTACCGTTGCTCGTTACTGGTTGATATCCGCAATCGGTATTCACGACCAGGCGGAAGAGAAAGCGTTCCAGACTGGTAAATTCCATTGCCTTGCTCCATCAGCGGGAAAATGTTTTCCTGATTATCTTCAATGAGTATGGTTGCGCCTGTTTCCATTAAAGGTTCAGTGAGTGTACTATCTACAGGCACTGTTCGTGCTAACCGAATAGTAGTAACGGCATCGGTCCCGACATTTATATAACCCTCTACTACCAGTAAATTAGTTTCGGTGAATTTTATATCCGGTGTAAACGGATCCTTGCAACTGACGGCCAGTAACAACGACAAAAGGAAAATCCTGCGCATGTTCATAGGTAAAGCAACCGGAGTCGCTGTCTACAAATATAGAAACCAGAATTGGCCCCTACATCCTGAAGTTGATTTTACGCACCGGATTTGTCGCGATAAGCTCAGAAGTTATCCAAAAAATCCGGCTTACTATTGTTAGCCCAAAAGCCGCAGTCATCTTCTTTATTCATTCTTGTATTATTTTTGGACATGAAGCACTTACTTCTTCCCTTTTTGTTCCTGACATTTAATGCAGCGGCACAATCCGAAATAACGGGTCAATGGAAAACCATTGATGAATCCGGAAAGGAAACTTCCATTGTTGAAATCTTCGAACGCACGGGAAAAATGTACGGTAAGATTATTAAGATTTTCCCCGGTCCAAAAGACCAGAAAGATCCGGTGTGTGAACAATGTGATAAGGGTGATCCGCGTTATGGCAAAAAAGTCATTGGGATGGAGATCCTTCAGGGCTTGAAAAAAGAAGGAAATGAGTATGCCGGAGGGTCGATTCTGGATCCTAAAAACGGAAAAGTTTACCGGTGCAGAATCTGGCGCGAAGGTGCCGAATTGACGGTCAGAGGCTACCTCGGGCCATTTTACCGCACACAAACGTGGAAAAAAGTACGTTGAACTTACATTGATTATATTTCACCGATAAAATAGCAAACAATGGCTACCGGATACGGTTACCAACAGAAAGTCAAATGGTATCAAAGTCGAGCTCAACAATGACGGAACAAGAGATTTTTGAACGCATCTGCAAAGGTGACGAGAAGACGCTCGAGTTCCTCTACAAAAAATATTACCGGATGATGACCAAAATGGTCATCACCAACAGCGGCACGGAAGACGAGGCACGTGATATTTACCAGGATGCGCTGATTGTTTTTTGGCAAAAAGCCACCTCCGGAAAACTGGTGATGACGTCAAAAATCAGCACCTACATCTACAGCATCTGCCAGAATTTATGGCGGAAAGAGCTGGACCGGAAGAAGCGGTTGTCTAACGAAGAGAAAGACGTGGCCGTTCTACAGGATACCGATTCGGAAGAACGCAACCGCATCGTGGCCAAGTGTATTGATCAACTTGGCGAGACCTGTAAGAAGGTTTTGATGTATTATTATTTTGAAGAGATGTCGATGCAGGACATAGCCGACAAACTTGGCTTTGCCAATACCGACACCGCCAAAACGAAGAAATATAAGTGTAAGAAGAAATTAGATGACTTAGTAAAAGCTCAGTATTCTGAGCGCGATTTTTTAGATTAACAACATGACAGAACAACAATTTGAAATGATGGACGATTACCTGTCAAACCGCCTCAACGCTGAAGATAAAGCAGCGTTCGAGCAGCAGGTTCAAGCTGACCCCCAGCTTGCGCAGGAACTCGACCTTCAGAAAAACCTTGTAGATGGCATACGGCAAGCCCGCGCTGTTGAGCTTAAGAGTATGCTTAACAACGTTCCGGTTTCTCCAATCAATGGTGGAAGCAGTATGCTGGTGAAAGTGGGGACATGGGCAGTGGTTGCCGGACTTGTGGTCACCGGAATTTATTTCTATTCCACCCAAGGTGAGGAGTCAGTCACAGGTGAACCTAAAACGCTTTCGGTACAGAAGCCTGAATTGAAACCCGAGGTTGCAGAAGTTCCCGAAACGGAAACTGAGCCCGCTACCGAAAAGAAAGAAGAACCTGCTTCGAAAGTAGAAGAAAAAGTTAAGAAGTCTGATCCTCAGCCTGAACCTTCACCGGCTCCGGCTAAACCACTGGATGTGTACGTACCTGCAGAAGAAGCGACTGATGAGAAGACAAAGCAATACGAACGTGAGCAGATTGAAAACATCAAGAAATCCTTTGTAACGTCTTCTATTGAAGTGGAGACAGATACGATGAGCAAGAAATACAGCTTCCATTATATATTTAAAAACGGCAAGCTGATTTTGTATGGTGCCTTCGAAAAAAATCTGTACGAGATTCTGGAGTTTATTGGTGACGAGAAACCTACCGTAGTACTGTTTTATAAATCAAACTACTACTTGCTAGATATCGAGAAAACACAGCCGACCAAACTCACACCGATTCGTGATCAGAAGCTTTTGAAGATGCTGAAAGCACAGCGAGGTAAATGAAGAGGTTATAAAATCGATAAAAGTCCTGACGGTACCGCCAGGACTTTTTTATTTTATAGTGATTAAATCCTACATTTGAGGCTGTGCAGCAGAGTTATACCCGAAAAAAGCTTGGAAGCTATCCCTCCGTGGGCGTAGTGATCAGCATTACGCTGGCCTTATTCGTTACCGGGTTGTTTGGTCTTCTTATTATTTACTCTCAGGAACTGGAGCGCGTGGTTCGCGAAAACATCAAATTGCAAGTGTATCTTAAAAGCAATTTAACGGAGACACAGCGCACGCAGGTAGAAAAAAAGCTCGAGCAACTACCCTACATAAACAAGACCATTACCGAAGACCCCGTAGCTTTTATCTCGAAGGAGGAGGCTGCTAAGAAGTTCATTGCAGAGACGGGTGAAGATTTTAATCAATTTCTGGGAGAAAATCCGTTGCACGATGCATTTGTGTTAACGATTGACCCCGCGTATCATTCCAAAGAAAGTGTTGATAAAATCAAGGTCGAGGTTGAAAAAATGAACGGAGTTTTTGAGGTTTTTTACGTTGAGGGACTTATTGAATCCATCAACGAGAATGTAACGCGCCTCGGAATTATTCTCGCGGGCATTATCGCACTGCTCCTGATAACAGTTGTTTTATTGATTAACAGCACGCTTCGGCTGGCGCTTTTTTCGCAACGGTTTTTAGTACGAAGTATGCAACTGGTTGGGGCTCGCAAGTGGTTTATACAGCGACCGTTTTTAATCCGGGCAGTGGCCTATGGCGTTCTCTCCGGAGTGCTTGCTTCAGCAGGAATCTGGCTGATGGTCAACTACGCAAATAAGAACATTGAAGATCTCGCGCTTATCCAAAATAAGGACCGGATGATCACGTTAAGCATCTGTCTCATTATTGTAGGTATGGTTGTAGCCGTTACCAGCAGCTACTTTGCAATCCGCAAATATTTAAGAATGTCATTAGACGAATTATATTAATACGAATCATGGAAAAATTACCCTTCGGAAAAAAGAATTATCAGTGGATGGTTATCGGGCTTGTTACGCTAGCTCTTGGATTTATTATTATGTCGCTTGACGGTGAGCCTTACGGTTTTGGATTTTTAGGGTTAACCCTGGGACCTGTTGTTGTAATGGCGGGTTTTATTATTGAGATCTACGCGATCCTAATCAAACCGAGTACAACCAAGCCGGAAGCTAAAAAGTAATTGACGCTTGTCCTTACTGCAATCCATTATACTCGCCATTGTTGAGGGACTAACCGAATTTCTGCCGGTATCTTCAACGGGCCACATGATCATCGCCTCATCCATGATGGGCATTGAATCTGACCCTTTCGTAAAGCTCTTTACAGTAGCCATTCAGCTTGGCGCCATTCTTTCTGTGGTTGTATTATATTGGAAACGTTTTTTTCAGTCGTTTGATTTTTACCTGAAAATTGGTGTCGCCTTCATCCCATCTGTAATTGCCGGGCTATTCTTTAAAGAATATATCGATGCGCTTCTCGAGCGGGTTGATGTTGTAGGTTACACGCTTTTGCTGGGCGGAGTCTTCTTCCTGTTTATGGATAAGATTTTTGAGGATGAAAATGCTGATCAGACAGTAACCTTTCCAAAAGCTTTTAAGATTGGCTTGTTCCAGGTGATTGCAATGGTTCCAGGAGTTTCCCGGTCCGCTGCAACGATTATAGGAGGCCTGTCACAGAAGCTAACGCGCAAGAATGCAGCTGAGTTTTCTTTCTTTCTGGCAGTGCCTACCATGTTTGCCGCCACCGTGTTATCGATCTACAATTTCTACACCGATGGCTTTACGCTTTCTTCTGGTGAAATCAATATCTTGATCATAGGAAACATTGCAGCTTTTATCGTTGCTATGGTCGCCATTAAATCATTTATCACTTTTCTCACCAAACATGGCTTTAGAGTATTCGGATATTACCGGATTGCTGTTGGCCTTACAATTCTGGTATTGTATTATTTTGGCAGCGACCTTGCCATTTTATAATGGACCCCAATCAGCCACCTCAGGATGCCGGGCAGCTCTTGCTGCTGAATAAGCCTTTAGGCTGGACGTCTTTTGATGTTGTGAACAAGCTGCGCTATAGGCTCAAAATCAAGAAGATAGGCCATGCCGGCACGCTTGACC
>Ga0209175_10001687_pt1 | contig 10843 bp, 8 predicted proteins | sample JI91814C2DNA_FD_187506 | JGI IMG/M metagenome (GOLD analysis project Ga0209175, IMG submission 187506) | Wastewater effluent complex algal communities from Wisconsin, to seasonally profile nutrient transformation and Carbon sequestration -... | ecosystem: Engineered > WWTP > Effluent > Algae...
GGCGGCTTGGCGCCGAGCTTGGTTAAGGCTGGTTTCGGATAGGAATAGTGATGCCCCGTTTGATATTGAGCATGGATGGTCTGGTGCTGAAGGAGATGGTGCTGGAAAAGGAGCGCACGACCATCGGACGCAAGCCGCACAACGATATTCAGATTGACAATCTGGCGATCAGCGGCGATCACGCGGCTATCGTGACAATCCTGAACGACGCTTTTCTTGAGGACATGAACAGTACCAACGGTACTTACGTGAATGGCCAGCCGGTCAAGAAGCACGTATTGCAGGATAACGATGTCATCGAACTGGGAAAGTATCGTCTCAAGTTCATTGCGGACAGCAGTGCAGTGGCGTCCGAGCAGGATGAGGCGATGTCCTTTGCCCAGACTTCGGGAACGGGGGATGATTTTCCTGCCACGCCCGAGCCGCAGGCCGCAGGCTCATCCTCGGTACCGCCGGCAGCCGCGCTCGGGATGATCCAGATCCTTAGCGGGACTCATGCCGGCCGGACGCTGGAGCTTTCCAAGTCGCTCACTACCCTGGGCAAGCCCGGTTTTCAGGTTGCTGTCATAACTCGGCGCCCTCACGGGTATTTCATTACCCATGTAGAGGGAACGATTTTTCCTGTGGTGAACGGGCGCTCCCTCGATGCCCAGGCTCATCGCCTGAATGATCATGACATCATCGAGATCGCCGGCGTCAAAATGGAGTTTTTCTCACAGATGGTCGCGTAGTACTGCCTGCAGGGGCATTGCCTAGGGGGTGAACGTGATATTTCTGGCTGCGGATGGACTGGCTGAGTCGTATCCTGCCAGACTGTCTTTTGATTATTTGCCGGTGCCTGGACGGATCGTCCAGCTGCAACTGTCTCGGAATTCCATGGAAACAAGATGAAGGTGCGGGTTCTGGGCTGCAGTGGCGGAATTGGCGGGCGGCACCAGCGCACGACGGCCCTGCTGGTTGATGATGACGTTTTGATCGATGCGGGAACCGGGGTCGGAGACCTGGAGTTCGACGAGTTGCTGCGCATTGATCACGTATTCGTCACGCACGCCCATCTTGACCACATCGCGATGATTCCCCTGCTGGTCGATACGGTGGGGGAAGCGCGTTCCATGCCCATCGTTGTACATGGCTCGCCAGAAACCCTGCGTATCCTGCGCTCGCATATTTTTAATTGGCTCGTCTGGCCTGACTTCTCGTCGATTCCCGATCGGGGTAATCCGTTTCTGCGTTTCCAGGAAATGCATACCGGCGAAACGGCCAATCTGGGTGGCGGGCGCTCGATGACGGCTTTGCCGGCTTTGCATACGGTGCCTGCTGTCGCGTATCAGGTGTCCGGAGTGGGCGGGAGCCTTGTCTTCTCCGGCGATACGGCGTACTCCGAACCTCTGATTGCTGCCATCAACGACATTCCGGATTTGCGCTATCTGCTTGTCGAAACGGCCTTTCCTGACGCCCTGCACGACCTTGCGCTGGCGTCCCGTCATCTGTGCCCCAGTCTGCTGGCGCTGTTTCTCGACCGGATCAAGGCTAACCCCGAGGTCTGGATTACCCACCTCAAGCCGAGTCGGGCGCAGACCACTCTGGACGAAATTGCGAATTACCGCGGGCGTTTCACGCCACAGGCCTTGTACAACGGCCTGGAATTTGTTTTTTAGTCGATGCCGCCTGCCGGGACGGCCACGGGCCGTCCACATGTTTTGTGCCGGTTAAAGTCTGCGTCCGTCGCGCCGTTGTTCCCGCTTTCCTAATGCAGGCCATTCTTTGCGACGAAGCCTGCCTTTCCAGATATGACATAACTATGAGCAGCGCAGTGAGCAGGAGTGGTGTCAGCGACGTAGCCAGCCGGCTGGCCTTTTTCAAGGGGCTCCAGGCGGTTACCAACCGCGTCCACGCAACCGAAAATATCGACGAGATCATTTTCGAGTTGTCGGCCGAAATCTGTGCCTTGTTTTCAGCCGATCGTCTGACGATCTATATCGTCGACGAAAGTCGCGCGACCATCTCGTCGCGGGTCAAGACAGGCCTGCACAGCATCCGTACGATCCGTCTGCCGATTGCCGAGAACAGCGTGGCCGGCTTTGTCGCCCTGAACGGCCAGATGCTCAACATCCACGACGCCTACGACGAGCGCGAGCTCAAGGCCATCTCCGCGCGCATGGAGTTCCGGCGTGAGGTGGATGAGCGCACCGGCTATCGTTGCCGCCAGATGCTTGTCGCGCCAATCGCCAATCCGGACGATGGCGAAGTGCTCGGCGTTATCCAGCTCATCAACAGCCGCACTGAAGAGGTTTTCTCGGCGATCGCCGAGGAGGGCATTCAGGGGCTCGGGCAAACGCTCGCGATCGCCTTCGCCCAGCGCCGTCACTCTCTCGTCCAGCCCAAGTCGAAGTACGAGGGCCTGGTGAATGATGCGCGCCTGACCAGCTCCGAACTCGAGACTGCAACCAGCCAGGCCCGTGAGCTGGGCATACCGCTCGAGCAATTGCTGATCGAGGAGTATCACCTCAAGCCCGCCGACATCGGTGCCGCGGTTTCGCGCTTTTTCGGCGTGCCCTACGAGTCTTACCGGCAGGATCGGGTCAAACCCCTCGATCTGCTAAAGAACCTCAAGCGCGACTACGTCCAGCAAACCCAGTGGCTGCCTCTGGAAGAGAACACCGAGGGAATGCTGATCCTCGTCACGGATCCAGAGCAAGCCATCGCCTCGCGGGTCGTGCAGAACGTTTTTCCGAAGGCGAACCCGATTTATTGCGTGACCACCAACGCCGAGTTCGTGCAGACAGTGGCGCAGTTTTTTGGCTCATCGGTCGATGACTCCTCGGTGACCGAGTTGCTGTTCGACATGGCCGAAGAAGAGAGCGATGGCAGCCTGGCGCCTGAGGACGTCTCGGCCGCGGCCGACAATGAACTCGTCAAGCTGGTCAACCGGATCATCGTCGACGCCTACCGGCAGGGCGCTTCTGATATCCACATTGAGCCCCGGCCGGGCAAGGAGAAAACCCAGATCCGTTTCCGCAAGGACGGAGCATTGGTGCCTTACATCGAAGTACCGTCGAGCTACCGCAATCCGCTCGTCACACGAATCAAGATCATGTGCGATCTTGACATTTCGGAGCGCCGCAAGCCCCAGGACGGAAAGATCAAGTTTCGCCGCTTCGGCCCCCTCGACATCGAGTTGCGGGTCGCCACGCTGCCCACCACGGGCGGCCTGGAGGATGTGGTCATGCGGCTCCTGGCCAACAGCGAGCCGCTACCGCTGGAGCAACTGGGCCTGCTGGAAAACAACTACCAGCGCCTCAAGCAGACCATCGCCAAACCCTACGGAATCTTCTTTGTGTGCGGCCCGACCGGTTCGGGCAAGACCACCACGCTGCACTCCATTCTGGGCTCCATCAACACACCAGAAACCAAGATCTGGACCGCCGAGGATCCGGTCGAAATCACCCAAAAGGGCTTGCGCCAGGTTCAGGTCAACCGCAAGGCCGGTCTTGATTTTCCGACTGTCATGCGCTCCTTCCTGCGCGCCGACCCCGATGTGATCATGGTCGGCGAAATGCGTGACAAGGAAACCGTTTCAATCGGCCTTGAGGCGTCGCTGACAGGGCACCTGGTGTTCAGCACCCTGCATACCAATAGTGCCCCCGAATCCATCGTGCGCCTGCTGGACATGGGGATGGACCCCTTCAACTTCGCCGATGCGCTGCTCGGTGTGCTTGCCCAGCGCCTGGCCAAGCGCCTGTGCAGCAAGTGCAAGAAGGCTTATTACCCCAGTGACGACCAAATCCGCAGCATGCTTGACGAATACACTGAAGATCTGCATCAAACCCGGGCCTTTCAGGAGGATCCGGTGCGCGCGCGGGAGGATATTCTTGCCGGCTGGCGGACGCGTTATGCCGATGACTCCGGAAAATTCACGCTCTATGAGGCAGTGGGGTGCGAGCACTGCACCGGTGGCTACAAGGGGCGCCTCGGTCTGCATGAATTGATGGTGGGCACGGACCAGGTCAAGCGTTTGATTCAGGAGCGTGCCCGGGTGGCTACGCTGCTTTCCGCCGCCCTCGACGAGGGCATGCGGACCCTGCGTCAGGATGGCATCGAGAAGGTCATGGTCGGCATTACCGACCTCAAGCAGGTGCGCAAGGTCTGCATCCGCTGACCCTGCTTTTGCCGCTGTTTTTTCCCTAGTCCAGCCGCGCCAGCTTGGACTTTGCCATCGGCGGATTGCGCGCGAAATAGCGCCTCAGGCCGCGCACGATGGCGTCTGCCATGCGGTCCTGGTAGGCCTCGTCGTTGAGGCGTGCTTCTTCTTCCGGGTTGGAGATGAAGGCGGTTTCTACCAGGATGGAGGGAATGTCTGGCGCCTTCAGAACCGCAAAACTGGCCTGCTCCACTTCGCCCTTGTGCAGTCGGTTGATGCCGCCGAGTTCTCCCAGCACCGCCTTGCCCACCTTCAGGCTGTCATTGATCGCGGCTGTTTGCGAAAGATCGAGGAGAGTGCGCGCGAGGTGGCTGTCCTTTACGCCCAGGTTAACCCCGCCGATCAGGTCGGCTGCGTTTTCCTTCTGGGCCAGCCAGCGAGCCGCGGTGCTCGATGCTCCTTTTTCGGATAGCACGAACACCGAGCTTCCGCGCGCGGAGGGACTGATGAAGGCATCCGCGTGGATCGACACGAAAAGATCGGCCTGTACCCGGCGTGCCTTCGAAACCCGCTGCTGGAGCGGCACGAAATAATCGGCGTCGCGGGTCAGCATGGCGCGCATGTTGGGCTGGGCATCGATTTTTGCCTTCAGGCGGCGTCCAACCGAGAGCGTGACGTGTTTTTCGAAACTGCCAGCCGCACCGACTGCGCCGGGGTCTTCGCCGCCGTGACCCGGGTCGATGGCAATGGTGATCAATCGGTTCATGCTGTCCGCGTTGTCCGGGCTGGCAGGAGTCTGCGCTTCATGGCCGGCGACGGACTCCTGGCGGGACGCCGCTGGCTCGGATTTAGGCGGGGCCTCGGCAGTCTTGCGGGGTTTTTCCTCCATGCGCTTGGGGGGCGGCGCGCCGCCAACTGCGGCTTCTTCCGGCGAAATCTTTTCCAGCAGGGCCAGCAGGGGATCGACCGGTTCGACCGGGTAGAGATCGAGTACCAGGCGATGGCCGTATTCGCCGACCGGCCGGAGCGTGAATACCTGCGGTGTGACCTCGGCCTTCAGTTCGATGACCAGGCGGACCACTCCGGGACGGTTGCGACCCGCGCGGATCAGCTGGATGTACGGATCCTGCCCCGTGATCTTGGCAGGAAGGGATTGCAGGATGTCGTTCAACTCGACCCCTTCGAGGTCTACGACGAGTCGCTCGGGGTTGCGCACTGACTGGTGGGTGAACACCACCGGGTCACGGCTTTCGAGGGTAATTCGCGTGTAATCCTTGGCCGGCCAGACGCGCACGGCAAGAACAGAGGTTTGGGCGGCCTGGCCGGGGCGGCTGACCAGCAGCAGCAGTGCTGCGCTGCTGGCGCCGATGAAGCGGCGTCGGTTCAGGGGCGGTGTGTGTCCGCTGCCGAGATGAATTTTTCGAGACATTGTCGACCCTCCGTGCTCAGCGCGCGCAACTCAAGATCGCGTCCGCCGGACGCAGAAATCCGCAGTCCGATTTCGAGATCGGCCGCGGGCAGATAGGGTTGCGCGAGCTTGGGCCATTCGACCAGGCATATGCCGTCGCCTTCAAAATATTCTTCCAGGCCCGCTTCAAGGAATTCTTCTGCATGGGTGAAACGATAAAAATCAAAGTGATATACAGCAATTCTAGAATTATTGTACGGTTCAACCAAGGTATAAGTTGGGCTCTTGACCCGGCCGGTGAATCCCAGCCCCCGCAGCAGGCCGCGGGTAAGCGTGGTTTTGCCTGCACCCAGGTCGCCCTGCAAAAAAATGCGTAGACGGTCGGGCAGGCCGGCAGCCAGACGCGCACCAGCAGCCAGCGTGGCGTTTTCGTCTGGCAGGTGCAGGCAAGCGGGAGGCTCGCTATCATGTTCAGAATGAGCGTGGAGCACGATAATCCTTCTGGCAGTCTGGGAGACCTTGAGTCTCTTGCTGCGCAAATCAAAACATGGGGGCAGGAGCTTGGTTTCGACGAGGTTGGCATCGCCGACACGGGCCTTGCCGACTCCGAAGCTGGGTTGGCAGCCTGGCTGGAGGCCGGCTGCCACGGGCAAATGGATTATATGTACAAACATGGCGTGAAACGTTCCCGGCCCGAGGCGCTGCTGCCAGGGACGCGTCGGGTCATTTCAGCACGCATGTCCTATCTGCCTGACGCCGCGGGCTCGCTGGAGGTGCTCGGTGATCCCGTGAAAGCCTATGTTTCCCGTTATGCACTTGGCCGCGATTACCACAAGGTGCTGCGTGCCCGTCTGCAGAAGCTTGCCGATCGGATCAATGGGGTCGTGCCCCACATTCACCGGGTGTTCGTCGATTCGGCGCCTGTGATGGAGGTGGCGCTGGCCGAGAAGGCGGGCTTGGGCTGGCGGGGAAAGCACAGCTTGTTGCTGTCTCGTCGTGCCGGTTCGTTTTTCTTTCTTGGAGAGATCTACACCGATCTGCCCCTGCCGATCGATGGCCCGGTCGATGATCATTGCGGAAGGTGTACCTCCTGCATTGAGGCATGTCCGACAGGGGCCATTGTTGCGCCCTACCGAGTGGATGCACGCCGCTGCATTTCCTATCTGACCATCGAGTTGAAGGGGGCCATTCCGGAAGAGTTCCGGCCGCTCATCGGCAACCGGATCTACGGCTGCGACGACTGCCAGCTGGTGTGTCCATGGAACCGTTTTGCCCGCCATTCCGACGAGCCGGACTTCACGCCGCGGCACGGGCTTGACAGTGCAGAGCTGGCAGCGGTGTTTGCCTGGACCGAAAAAGAGTTCCTGGAGTTCACGGCAGGCAGCCCTATCTATCGCATCGGCTATGAGCGTTGGTTGCGGAATGTTGCTGTGGCGCTGGGCAATGCGCCGCGAGTGCCGGTTGTCATCGGGGCTTTGGAGTCCCGTATCAATGATTCTTTGCCGCTGGTCCGGGAACATGTCACATGGGCACTGCGACAACACCATGTTCTGCCCACTGAAGGCACGGTATAGTACGCGGCGATGTTTCGAAAACCTCCCAAACTGAACGCTGAAGAAGTTCGTCCGCCGCAAACCCTGGCGGAAGTCACTGCCATGGAGTCGTGGCGTTTCGATCCTCTTTGCATTGCAGAGGACGATCTGGCCGTTAACGCCCCAAGCCAGAGACAGGACAAATTCCGCATCAAGATGCTGATGCGGGATGGGGAGCGTCGTCGTGAAACTGATCTTCTGATCCAGAAGCGATACGCGTGGCGGGGTTACGGGCAGATCGGCACTGAGGACGAGCCTAACCAGTTAACCATGAATGCCGAGTTGTTCGGGCGGGTATATGCAACCCTCACTGTCAACATCGATTCGCCAGCGGGGCTTGCTCTGGACAGCACCTATGGCATAGAGGCCGCGCGGCTGCGCTCCCAGGGCAGCAAGCTGTGTGAGTTCGGACGCTTTGCGATCGATCCCTCGGCGCGCTCCAAGCGGCTGATCATTTCGCTGGTGCATCTGCTATATATTTATGCCCATCGAATCAAGGGCTGCACCGATATCCTCATCGAGATCAATCCCCGGCACCGGGCGTTCTACGAGCGCCTGCTCGAGTTTGAACAGCTCGGAGCCGAGCGTACCTGCGAGCGGGTCAATGCTCCGGCTATCCTGATGCATCTTTCGTGCGCCAAGATCGAACGGCGACTCCGTGAAATCGGTGGCAAGTGGCGAGAGCTGCCCGACGAGAAGTCGGCCTATAAATTCGCCCTGAGTCCGGACGAGGAAGACGAACTGGTTTCGCGCCTCGATTACTAGGCCGCGGCCTTCGTCCGTCTGGCGTAGAATCCGGCTTCCCTGTTTCTCCGTCCTACCATGTCTGATACTGGCAAGCTGCCGATCGGAGTCTTTGACTCCGGCGTAGGCGGTCTCACCGTCGTGCGCGCGTTGATGGAGCGTCTACCGCTCGAAAACATCGTATACTTTGGCGATACGGCCCGTGTGCCCTACGGGGTCAAGTCGGTGGCAACCATCGAGCATTTCACCGGGCAAATCACCGATTACCTGCTCGATCAGGGTGTCAAGATGCTGATCATCGCCTGCAATACGATGGCGGCGGTGGCGGCGCAGGTTGTCAAGGAAAAAGCGGGCAGCATTCCGGTGCTCGACGTGATTGATGCCGGTGCCCGGGCGGCTCTGGCGGAGTCCACTTCGCGGGCAATTGGCGTGATCGGCACCCCGACCACCATCAACAGCAATGCCTACGCCCGTCGCATGTATGCGCTTGACCCGAACGTGCGGGTTTACTCCCAGGCTTGCCCGCTGTTCGTGCCGCTGGTCGAGGAGGGTTGGCTGGATCATCCTGTAACGCGCCTCACCGCCCAGGAGTACCTCAAGCCAGTGCTGGCCGAGAATGTCGATACGCTGGTGCTAGGCTGCACCCACTATCCGCTGATCAAGCCCCTGCTGCAGGACGTGGTCGGGCCGAGCGTGCGTCTCGTTGATTCGGCGATCACCGTTGCCGAGCAAGCCGCCCGCATGCTGGCAGATCTTGGCATCGCCAACCCGGGCGATAGCCTGTCCACTTACCGCTACACCGTCACCGACATCCCGCTGCGCTTTCAAACCATAGGAGAGCGCTTTCTTGGACGTTCGCTCGGAACGGTCGAGAAGGTGGATTGGTAAAAGTGATGTCACTGTGGCCTGTGGACGTGCGTCTACGGTGAATGGCGTGGTTTTCGAAGTGTTCTCCATGCGGCGAAAGTTAAGTGCTTGTCGCCAGCCGAAGTGGTGGGTAACGGAGTGCGGGCTTCGCCTTGGGCGCGGCTGAGCTGACGGATGCTGGCATTCGCGCAGTTGTGTTTGACTGACTGCCTTTGGGCGTAATAAATCAAGCCTGAATCCGTGACCGCCATTTCCCCGCCTGGCAGCCTGTCTGCATAGCGCGGCGAAATGGTTTTCGAATTGAAATTCGAATCCAGATTTCGCATGAAACCGCATCGCCAGACAACATTGACGCGTCGTTGCCTTGCCAAATCCAGGCTTGCGCCGGCTTCGGCTAGCCTGGATGTTGCATGAATTTCGTAAAGAGCCTCATCCAGCGTTCCGCGGAGATTTTTTCAATTTCAAGCGATAGCTCCCCTTTCCCCCGCTGGTGGGGTGAAGCTTGGGTCGTAGTGGATGGGCTGGGTGGGAGGCACGATCTCGTGGGCCAGACGGGGCGGGTCATGGGGAACGGGGCATGGGCCGCACCCGGTTCGGTGAGTAGAGGCGCTGACAGACGAGCATCAGCAGATCCTTGACCGGACAGGCGCTGGGCAGATGCAATAGCACCCGATCCTTGTACTGTTTGACCCGGGCGGCGATCTTGAACAGCATGAGCATGACCGTCCTGGGCTGGGCCGTTGCCAGGGGCGTCCCTTGCAAGCCGAGGTGGCGCAATTGCTGGTGCAAGACATAGGCCCCGGCGGTCAGCAGGAGTCGGCCGAAGTTGGCGAGGAAGCTTCCGGCCGAGGTGCGGTCGGATTTCAGGTCGCACTTCACTTGTTTGATCAGGTTTTCCGCCTGGCCGCGGGCGCAGTACTCCTGCTGGTAGAGCGTCCGGGGCGAAGGGGCGCGCAAGGTGGTGACCACATAGCGCTGATTGTCCTTGGGCAGCGTTACGCCACAGCCGGCCAGGACTTCGGCCTTGAGCACCACACGGAAGGCCTGCGGCCAGGAGGCGGCCTGGTAGTCGAACTCGCCGAAGTGGCGCACGGCGGCTACCTTGGGTCCCAAGCCGCGGGCGGCCAGGGTCTGATACAGGGCAAGATGCCCGCGAACGTTCGTCATCAAACCCTCAGCCCGGCGTGTCAGAACCTTGTTGCCGGTCAGGCCGAAGATAAAGTCGGCATTCCCATCAGCCAGGATCAAGGCCATCAATTCCGGATTGGAGAAGTGGCCGTCGCCGCGCAGCAGGATATGGGTTGTGGGCCAGTGCCGACGCAACAGGTCGAGCACCCGCTTCATGATCATGGCGTTCTCGGCGCCGCAGGGGGTTTTGCCCGGACGCAGCACGGCGGTGACGAGGGCGCCCGAGTGGGCCTCGAACACCAGCAGGGGCAGGTAACAATGGTGGCCGTAATGGTGGTTGTAGAAGGACAGCGCCTGTTGGCCGTAGGTGGCGTCGTCGGTATGGTCCATGTCCAGCGTGATGCTGCACGGGGCGTGTTCATACCCGGCGATGAACTGCTCGACCAGGGCGCGGGCCAGGCGGTAGATGTCGCTGCGCCGCAGCGAGCCTTCCAGGCGGGAGTGGGTGGCGCCGCAGGCCAGCGCCGTGTCGGCATCCAGCGGCGCCCGTCCCGCCGCCAGTTTGAACAGCGGGTCATGGCGCAGGGCGTTGGCATCGTTGCCGTCTTCGTAGCCGGAGGCCATCTGAAAGACGCGCTGCGTCAGCAGGTCGCGCAGCGAATGGGTGATATAGCGCGGATCGCGAGAATCCCTGATCGCCTGGGTCAGGCGCTCGATGAGGCCGATACGCGCATCCACCGCACTCAGTACCAGGGCGCCCAGGTCCGAGGAAACCTCTCCGCCGGTGAAGTCGGCGCGGACCGTGAAGCCCGCGGCAGGCGGAAATCGGAGCTGAGCCGGGGTAGAATCTGCCACTGGGCGAGTGCCGGTAGTCATTTTTTACGAACTGGTTTCTAGATAACTCCAATTCTATCAAATGCTTATCGTGTCACTCGCCCTCTTTACGCAAAATCCAGGCTAGGG
>Ga0209175_10001692_pt1 | contig 10832 bp, 11 predicted proteins | sample JI91814C2DNA_FD_187506 | JGI IMG/M metagenome (GOLD analysis project Ga0209175, IMG submission 187506) | Wastewater effluent complex algal communities from Wisconsin, to seasonally profile nutrient transformation and Carbon sequestration -... | ecosystem: Engineered > WWTP > Effluent > Algae...
AGGGGCCCATCCCCTCACACTATTACAACGATGACCAGGGACTACATATTCCCAACAGGAATGCCGAAGAGCCCCGAGAGATCTGCTCCCGGGGCCCTTCTCATCATTACGTCGTTACGTCGTTACGTCATGGCGTCAGTGGCTCATCATCCACCTCCCTCGATCTCTGCCAGCACCTCGTCGGCGAGCTTCATGTCCCGCTCGACCTGCTCGCCGACGGCGTCTCGACTACCGGACCGCTAGTCGATCAAGGTCTGTGGATTGAAGCTCTGAGCAGGCTTGCCAGCGGCCAGGTGTGCCTGGCGCTCGACCTCGACCTGCCGGTCGCGGCGCAGGTAGTCACGCGCGATCGGGTCGAGCTGGTCTTCATCCATCATGGCCATTCCTTTCGTCCGTCGCCTTCGAGGAGCTGGACGGCGTCCGACAGGTGGCTCTCCACCTCGTCGGCGACCAGGAGGCTCATGCCGGGCCTGCCCTGCTGGAGCTCGGCGACCTTCTGCCGAACCTGGCCGATCGCGACGATCAGGGAGTCGATCTCTTGCTGGTAGCTCATCTGGTCCTCCTAGTCCATGCGGCTCTGGGCGTAGGCCTTGATCCCGTGCTCCCGCAGGACCGCCGCGAAAGCGTGGGCGTAGGCCTCCTTTTTCTCCATGCTCTGGCCATAGCCACCCACCCAGTAGTTGATCCCCTTCGGGTAGCCCTTGCTGCAGCGCTTCTCGTTCTTCAGGTAGCGACCGAAGACCGAGTTGCCGGGGACATTGATCCAGGCGAAGCCGCAGACCCCGCCCATCACCGGCTCGTAGACCTTGACGATCGGGGAGTTGTCGTCCAGCGGGTGCTGGTGCTGGACCACGATCATGGGCACCGGCTCTTTCGCCTCAGCGGCGGCCTTTCCGGCTGCGTCAGCGAGATCGAAGATCTCGGCGCTGTCGACCTGCTTGTCGAGGTTCTTCACGGCGGGCATCAGAGGCCTTTCCGGAGCCCGGACCTCGGGCCCCTCACACTATTACAACGCTGACTAGGGACTATACATTCCCAACAGGGTCAGTCGTCCAGATATTCGCAGCCGCATTCCGTATAGCCATCAGCACCGCAACCGTGCGGACACGGATCCAGCGGGGCGGGCTCATCGTCGTAGATGCTGAAGGCGTAGCTCATGGCGTTCCCCGTCCTGGAGGGCCCCTCGCCCTCACCTTTATAACAGCGCTAGGACGGCGTCGTATATTCCCAATAAAACTGCTCAGGCCCTGCGTAGAGGCCTATTCTGTGCCTTGCGGGCCCCGGGGGTAGACGGCAGCTTGGGTCGGGTGACCTCCGGGACCTCCTCGCGCTCCTGGCGCGGCGAGATGCCGAGCATCTCGAAGAACTGCACGCACTCAGCGGCGTCGTCGGCGAAGTGCGCGACCGTCCGGCGCGCGGCGGCGCGCTGTTCGGTGGAGAGCTGATCGAAGTTGTCCACTTCATCGTGGTGGCTACTGTGATCAATTGCCACGCCGGATTCCCCTGTCCCAGTTGCACTTGAAGCACGACGGCACCAAGTTTCTCTCGTCGTTGTTCAGCTTGTCATCGTCAAGATGATCAACGCACAGCTCTGTCCGGCGCACCGTAGAGAGCCACTCGACCTCTCGACCACACCAGTGACAGAGATGAGTGCCCGGGCCGATCTTGTCGTAGAGCACCTTGCGGTGCTCTTTCAGGGCCCCGTTCTTGGCTGTCAACGGATGGCCGTACTGGCCAGTCAAAACCAGATAGCCGTCAGCTGCAACGTAGCTTCCGCGAGCTGGCTCTCCTGTCTGAGCGAAGGTTCCTCGTTGTGTAGCCGAGATTTTGTCGGCCCACGTAATCTCTCGACCCTTCAGGCCTCGCGAAATAGCCGCCACGTGCTCAAGTCCCAGCGTCTTACCAGTATGAGCGCGAGAAAGGATCGCCCTAGTCTCGGGCGTCCGCTCGTAGTGCCCGCACTTTGTGTGTCGCTTGCACGTGCAGCCCGGAAGACACTTGGCCATCCTCAGAGTTTCTCCCACAACCACGACTCGTCATTGCGCTTCAGGCGGTAGGTGCCGTCTGGCGTGTCGCCGAAGGCATGCCCCTGCTCGTCGGCGTACCAGCGCCGCACCTCGTCATGGATGTCGCAGTCCAGGAGCAGGCCACCGACGCGCTCGCGCAACGGGTGCTGGGCGTTGAAGGTCCCGCTGGCTCCGTCGAACCGCACGATGTGGTGGATCTCGGGGTCGTCCAGGATCGTGGCCGCCGTGCCCGGTGCAGGGCAACCGGGGTGAAAGCACTCGATCCGCGCGGTCGGGCCCCGCAGCAACGAGGGCTTCACGCCCAGGGACCTTCTGCCACAGGCCGGGCAATGGCCGTCGATCGCCATCCGGCTCATGAGCGCGTCATCCCCATCACCCAGAGGCTGCCGACGAGCAGCAGAGCGGAGATGCTGAGACAGATCATGATGAAGAGGCCGGGTCGCATCGTAATGACATTACGAAGGATTCGTAATTACGTCAACGAAGTCGTCCACGATTGCGCGCCATGCCCGAACCCGCTTGGCGGGAGCGCTGTTTCGCCGATGAACGGATGCTTTCCAGGGCCCTCTTGTTGGCTCCGGCGCGCACCCCAGCACCAGCGCCGACCGGCTCGCCACTGCGCAGTCGCTGGACGTCGGAGGAGCCGAAGGCCATCTGACCGCCCTTGCCGACGAGGTAACGATCCAGGCTGGCGTGCAGCAGGGTCGTCGTCACCGTCATGACGCAGTCAGCGAGGTCCTTGGTGGTGACAGGGCCGAAGTCCTGCTTGACGACCTTGCCGTTCTTCTCGGTGAGGAACTTGAGCTCCATCTCCAGCAAAGAGCCCTCGCCGCCCTTGTAGAAGTTGTCCTTGTAGCAGTGCACCCACCCGAGGTTGATCGCGCTCTTGAACATCTCGCAGCGCTTGATGTTGACCTTCTCGCTGAAGGGCTCCTCCACGATGCGTATAGCCGGGCTATAGGCCTGTCGTAGCTGGGCAATAAAACCCGCAGAGTTCCACTGATCGAAGCTGAGCTTCTCCGTCGAGCGAAATCGATTGAGGATGTCGTGGAGCTCTTCGCCGACGACCACGTAGTCGATCGTGTGCTCATCGAAGTCCACGGGCTTCCAAACCCGCAGGTAGTCGAAGATCACGTGCGGCCAGATCTCGCCGTGCTCGTCGGGCGGGGCGTCCTCGACGTGAGCAATGGCAAATGCGAAATTCGCATTTGTCCGGCCCGGGTCGGCGTGCGCGATGTAGGTGCGATCGAAGCGACCGTAGTCCTGGGGCTGCACCGGGCCCTGCCACGAGCGCCGGACGATCTTGTTGTCGTCGTCGCGCCGGGTGACGAACGGCGGCAGGAACATCTGGTCGACGCGCTGGGGGTCGAGGTAGGCGTCGATGACGCTGGCAAACTGTGCGCGGCGCTCGACCTTGAACTTCTCGGGGTTGGTCATCTCCAGCAACCGCATGCGGTCGCTCTCCTCGGGCGGCAGCTGGATCGCGCCCCGGAAGGTCGGCCCCGGCTTGACGCCGGTGCGCAGCGGACGGTTCTGGACGTCCATGGTGTGGCTGATATCCCAGTCCTTGTACAGGGCCCAGGAGGGGAGCTGGATGACCAGCATTTCCGGGTTGGCGGTGTACTTGGAAATGGACTCCTCGACATCGTCCTCGGTCATTCCAAGTTCTTTGCCAGACATTTCTTTTATGACTGCACGGCCCATTCTTTCTTCATACACTGGCATCAGCGCAGTGCCCTGAAGATAGAGGTCGTAGAACTGCCCTACCTGTGTGTATGGCGACGATGGCACGAAAGTTAGACTGTCTTCATGAAACTGATCCAGCGAAGGCTGGTAAGCTGCATAAACCTCTTCGGAGCTTTGCTTTCCGCCCGTTCCCTGAATCATATGCGCAAATTCGTCGTAGAACATACAATTATGAGAAACCAGACCATTTGCAATAAACGTCTTTGTCGACGTCTGAATGTCGATCAGTTCCTGTTCAGGGAGTTCCTCGATCGCCACCACGGTGCGAATATGGTCGGCCTGCTGATAATGCTTCGCACCCTTGCCCCGAATCGACACTCCCTCCCAGGGTCGCTTGGCCAACAGGCGAACCGGCCTGATCTGGCCGAGGAGTCGTAGACACTCGGCCTGACCTCGAATGGCCCAGGACTGACACGCCTTCGTCTCAGGGTCGTTGTGGTACGCCACCGTGTTAGCGGGCTGGGGATGAAAGCCCTTCTCTTTCATGATCGACATGACCTCATCCAGCACGGGGCCCGGGTTCTGAGAGAAGAACACGTTGACGCCCGTCAGATTCGAGACGTGCCCTTCTCCGTCGTAGGCCCCCGCAAGGTAGCCCGCCTCCCGAGTATTGTCCGCCTCCCAGGGCTCCACCAGCTGAACGATCTGCGATCCCACCTTGATCCCGTGATAGGCACTCTTGCCTCTGGTTGGCTGCCACTTGTAGTTACTGCCGGTGCTGGACGCCCGAATCAACCACCGATGATTAGCTGAACACGTCACCGATCGTCCATCATCGAACGTCAGCCGATAGGCCTTCTGGTGCGTCGACCACTTCTCTTCAACCACCGTGGTCCGGACCTTGCGATAAGTGCCGGACTCTCCCACCTCATCAACGCCAACGAGCTCGTCGCCTGGCTGGACGCCCCTAATCGGCACCCAACGTAGGTCAGCGGTCAAGACCGGGGTCTCCGGGTCCAAGCAATAGCTGGCACCACCACGACCGGATGCCGAGTTGGAGCTCATCGCGATGGCGCGCAGGGTGGCGATCTCGCGCTCGATCGGGATCTTGGCGATCTTCATCTCGGCCAGGCGCGCGCGATCGGCGGCGGTGCGGATCGAGAGGAACCCGTCCTTGGACGTCGAGATATGCGGCTGCAGGTAGCGGCACTTCTCCACGGTGCGCCGGATGTCGTTGAACTGGAAGCGCATAGCCTGGGTCATGTTGGTCGCGACGACGGTGAGGTAGCCGTCCGCGCCCGGATCGACATCGTAGTGCGCCTGCCAGTCGCCCAGGCTGAACATGTAGGCCATGCGCTCGGCACCGAGCACGCCGCCGGTGATGCCCTTGGAGCCACGTCGTCCGAGGATGGCCTCGACGTGCGGGAAGTGGTTGTAGCCCCGCGCCTTCAGGTGGGCAATGCGATCCATGACGTCGGGCTGCACGCCCTCGGGCTGGCGCTGCTGGAAGCCCCGGGTCCACTCCTCGATCACCGCGTGGTCGTAATCGGAGAAGTTCTCGACTTCGAGCTTGATCAGCTTGAGCAGCGTGCGCTGACGTGGATAGAGCCGCTTGCCGCAGTAGCTGCGGTGCGTGGCGAAGTCGATGATCGAGTCCCACGGCTTGGCGCGCCGGATCCCCGCCCGGAACACCTCGATCGGATTGAACTCCTGGTCGAGGAGGTGTTTCTGCTGGTCAGCTCTTAGCATGGGGCAGCGGTTGGATGACGCCGATCGAGGTGTCCAGCGGCGTGGGGATGCTCGGCGGGACGGTCAGTCGACTGATGTAGGAGACAGCGGTCGCCAGGACGGTCTTGACCACCGAGAGGCCGACGATGCCCCAGGACGCGCGCTCCGAGAAGTCCAGGCCCACGAAGTGCGGCAGGATCGCGATCAGCGCGACGAGCGTGTCGATGATCAGATTCTGCAGCAGGGTGCGCACCGCGCGGTCACGCGCGTCGGTGAGCCGGATGGCCTTCCCACCCTCGGTGGTGGTGTAGACCTCGACGGGCTGCCCGGACAGCTGGCTCTGCACCACGGCCTGGGCAACGTTGGTGGCGGCCTCAACCGCCGGAGTGAAGTCGACCTGGATGTCAGGGCCGCCCAGCGACGGCGGTAGCGGCACGGGCTCGCGCTTCACATCCAGCTCTTCGGGCGTCGGCGATCCGATGGCGACGGACTGCGGTGGCTCCGGCTCGCTGGGGAACTCCCAGGGCAGCGGGGGTCGGGTCATTGGATCGCCTCCAAGGTGTCTGCAACGAGCTTGTCGACGTCGAGGCCTTGCTTTCGGGCCATCGCGGTGACCAGGGTGCGCAGGACCAGCACCTCGGCGCGCAAGCTCAGGATGTGGCCGAACTGATCGTCGCCGACGCGAGGGTCCCGGGGGCGTCCGGTCAGCTTGAGGACCGAAGACGCCTTCCAGTAGACGTTGGAGATGGCGGCGCGCAGCGTCACCGGCTTGTCGACGCCGACAGCGGTGATGGGGGTCGTCTTCGTCGCCGCGAGCTCGCGGACGATGGCGGCCAGGTCTTGGTCGTTCTCAGCCATGGGTTAGCTCCTTCACTTCTTCTCAGCCGAACTGGGCACGAATCACGGTGATGAGCGCACGATCGGAGGTGTCGACCGGCGTGTCGTCTTGCTTTTTGCCGTTGACGCCCCACGCGGCGAGGAACTGATCCAGCGGAATCCGGGCCTGGTTGATGTCGGTCGGCCCGAAGGGCGGGGTGTTCTCCTTGTCGGAGTACTGGTGCCCGAACACCGTGACCCCGGCGGGCACCACCGGCGGGTTGTCGGGCCCGGCGTAGCGCGGCACGATCAGCTTCAGCCCGGGCGGGATCCGATCGACGGGCATGAGATCGGGGTCGGCGTTGAAGTTGATGTAGAGGCACACGCCGTCGGGGTTGACCAGGTAGTCCTTGGCCTTCTGCAGGAAATCGAGCACGCCAGTGCTCTGATCCCCACGCACGTCCCACTTCCCGCGCGCCGACTCCAGGTCGAGCATGATAGCCAGCTCGGGGTAGACGCCCCCGGCCCGCTCCAGAGCGTCACGGCAGGTGCCCCAGTTGTCCGCGCCGGGCACCCAGAAGTGGTAGGCGATGATCTTCTTGAGCTTGCCCGAGGCCACCAGCTGGCGCGCCCGCGAGCTGTTCTCCAGCCACTTGTGGTCCATCCCGGCCTTGCCGGTCGGGCTTCCGGCATCCTTTCGGCTGCTATCGGCAACCGAGCACCGGAAAGAAATGACCGGGTAGGGGTAGCTGTCGTTGAGCAGCGCGGACTGGTACTGGCTGTAGTCGCCCCACTTGGTCACGAAACTCACTGGTGAGGACGGGTTCTTGTCCCAGTCGGCGGGCAGTCGCCAGCCCTGCTTGATGACCGCGTCCCACTCGCCCACGTAGACACCACCGTGACCGAACAGCGGGTTGGGTGGCCATCCCTTGACCTTCTGCAGGAAGGTGGCCGCGCGCGGTGTGACGCCGTCGTTCCACTTCTTGGTGACCGGCAGCCCGAGGGCGGCCTGCCAGCGACCGAGCCCGTCCTTGGCGGCCTGGCTGTCAGAGCGGTGCTCGCCGGAGATGGATTCGATCGGGCCCTCCAGCGGGCCGTAGTAGTACCCGGGTGGCAGCGGGAAGGCGTTGGGGTCCGGCGGCCCGAAGATACCGAGGTAGCCGTTGCGTAGGCGGTTGGCGAACTCCTTGAGCTTGGGGTTGTTGTAGGTGCCGCCCGCGAGCTGCACGTGCATCTCGTCCACGCGGTTCCACCAGCGGCCCCAGTACAGCAGGCCCTCCCACAGCGCCAGGCCTCGCTCCATGATCTCGATCTGGTTCTGGGGCATGACCTTGCGCTGCCAGGGCAGTTCGTCGGCGCAGAAGTCGAAGCAGGTGCCCGAGTAGTGGTTGGAATTGGACACCGCGTTGTTGCTGGTGTTGTCGTGGCCCCACCAGTTGCGGTGTCCGTCGATGGGCTCGATGTTGCGCACGTTGCGATGGATCCAGGCCATGAAGCCTGCGAGCACGATGGCGGCGTCGCCGCGCAATAGCTCGATTCGGACCGCCTTGGTGCCGGGCACCAGGATCGTCTCGCAGGCGTCGCGCCAGACGGACGGCCATCCGTTCTCGGTGACTGCTGCTCTAGCCATGATCAGGTCCCTTCACTGTGGTCGCCAAACGCATGAGCTGGTCGAGCGACAGCATGGCCAGGGCTATGGAGCGCTCGACGGTGGGGTTGGGTAGCGCGACGTGCACGGTGTTGCGCGCCCCTGTGCGGGCCCGGACCGGCTGACGCAGGATCTCGCGCCAGGACGGCTCGCCCTTGCGGCGCACCCGGATGCTCTTGACCGGCAGCTCCTTGCCGGGCTTGAGGTTGAACTCGCTGACCGCGTTCTCCTGCGGTGCCAGCAGGGACATGTCGCCCCAGGAGTCGGGCAGCTTGCGCAGGTTCTCGTTGTGCAGCGGCTGGGCGTCGTTGCCGTCCCAGTCAGCGTTCATGACGACCTGCAGACCGTCGCCCATGGTCTGGTTGATGCTCTCGGCGATGCCCTTGTCCCGAGTCCAGTAGGAGCCGGTGCCGTTGCGCAGCAGCTCTTCGATGAACTCGGGGGCCTCGGGGCCGTGGGTCTTGAGCAGCTCGCGGATCTTCGGACTGGCTGCGCCGAAGGTGCCCTCGGGTGCCGAGAGATCCAGGGTCAGGCCTCGATAGATCGGGCCCGGCGCGGGCATGGCGGTGCGCTGGCTGGCCTGACGCGCATCCACCGCCGTAGCCCAGTCATAGCCCTCTGTGGACTGCATGTCAGAGTGTCGGAGCTCCGGCTCGACGTTTTCCTTGACCCAGTCCCAAAGAGCGGTGCCAATGCCCTGACGTCGAAAATTGGGCTCGACGCGCACCATCGAGACCTCCCCGCCATTGGCGGTGGGGCTGTCATCGTTGGTGGGGAACCACTCCAGGTACCCCACGGGACTGCCGTCCATCTCGGCGACCGCCACGGGCGGCATCCAGGGCGAAGAACCGTCCTTGCCCTTGGGGACGGTCGAGTAGTCTGGGTGGTACTTGATCTGCAAGTTCGGCGGCAGGGCAGCCAGTCGCTCCAGGCGACCCATCCGCTCCATGGCCTCGGCGAAGCTCATCACGCCCGGATCGTCGGTCGGCTTGGGCGGGGTGTACTTGCGCAGCACCTTGGCCTTGGGCGCGACCCAGCCGTCGGTCCAGGCCTTGTCCTCGCCGTTGTAGGCGTAGGGCCCGTCGCCCTGGGGCTCGACCTCCCAGACGTTGTCGCCGTAGATGGCGGCGGCCTCGGGGTCGTGGTGCATGAAGACCCAGCGATCCCGGGGGCTGAGCTCCTCGGTGTGGTAGTTGAAGCTGTTGGGCTGCTCGGGGTCCAGGATGGTGCCAGGCTTCACGCCGGGGCTGCGGGTGACGTGGTACCAAGGCCCGGGCCGGATCGGGGTCTGGTCGAGGTCCTCGGGGCGCAGCTCGGAGCGGGCGTAGCCGGGGTCGTAGTCGACCAGGTCGTGAGCGTCGGTGCGCTGGTAGTGGTCGGGGCCCCAGCGTCCGGCAGCGATCTTCTCGACGCGCACGATGTTGCTGGGATCGCGGGTGCCGTCAGGGGTGCAGTGCTCGGCGGCGTCGGTGCCCTTGCCCAGGTGCTTGTCGCAGACCGGCGTGTAGGCCATCCCCTCGGAATGCAGGATGGACTGGGTGGCCTGCTCAGCGCAGTACTCGCACTTCTGCTTGGCCTGGGGCCCGCCCCTGGCCTCGCGGGTGCCGTGAACGAACTCCTGCAGGGTCTGGTGGCTGCCGTCGAGACCCACGACGACCGGCGTACCCGGATCGCCGCCGGGCCGGAAGTCGTCCTCGTGGTAGAACCGCGTCCCGAAGGCGGCCTGACGCGCGGCCTGGCTGCCATGACGCTCGATGCCCCGGCTCACTGGACGGTCCCTACAGGTAGGCTCATGAGATGTGGCTCCCCGTGGTAGGCAACGAGGGCGAATACGAGATTAGCGACGAGGGCCACTGTCGGTCGCTGGACCGAACGATTGTCACCGCCGCATACACGAAGTTCTTCCCCGGACAACTTCTTTCTCCGCAGATTGGGACCAAGGGTTATCCCTACGTCAACCTGCCCATCATTCGAGAGGACGGCACTCGCCACGGTCGACGGATCAAACGTCGAATCCATCTGATGGTCCTGGAATCCTTTGTCGGGCTTCGACCGGCGGGCCTCCATGGCCTTCACCGCGACGGTAACCCAGCTAACTGCTCGCTGGGCAATTTGTATTGGGGGACACCCACACAAAACAGCCTGGACGCCGTCACTCACGGCACCCACCCCATGTCTCGAAAGACTCGGTGCAAACAAGACCACCCGTTCTCTGGGAGCAACCTCGAAATTCGAGGCGGGCAGCGCGTTTGCCGGACCTGCCGACTTAAGCGCCAGCGCGAATACGACGCTCGTCGCCGGAGTCATTGAATAGTCCGCAATAAATAAGCCGAGCAGGTCAGGATGTTGTTCAGGCGCACCAGCGACTGGCCACCGCTGGAGGTCAGCCACAGCGAGAGCACCCAATGCGTGGAGGGCGAGTAGCCCGCGCTGGCCGACATGGCGGTGGTGGCCCCGGCGGGCCCGAGGCTGATGGGCTGGAAGTCGATGTAGCCGCCGCGACCGTACCCCGAGGCCACCAGGGTCTGGGTGGCGTAGGTGGTCTGCAGGTTGGTGCCGATGCGCATCTCCAGCACCGCGCGGGCCGAGGCGATCGACTGCTGGACGAACACCGTGGCGAAGCACAGCGGCTTGAAGGTGACCGCCGTGCCCGAGGAACCCAGATCGATCTGGGCGAGCAGCGTCTGGCTGGAGGTCGTGGTGTCGGCAGTGATCTGGCTCGTGACGCCGTAGGGGCCCTTGAGGAACCCGATGCCCAGGTTGGGGCACTGGCTGAGCAGCAGGTCGCCGCTGCTGTCCAGGGTGCCGATCCCGTTGGGTGCGCCCTTGGCCGCGACCGGGATGTTGAGCTCGTCGGCGGTGTTGACGGTGCTCGGCGTGACGAAGCCGTTGTCGGCGGCGTTGACGTAGTTCAGCGTCGCGTAGTT
>Ga0209175_10001693_pt1 | contig 10826 bp, 15 predicted proteins | sample JI91814C2DNA_FD_187506 | JGI IMG/M metagenome (GOLD analysis project Ga0209175, IMG submission 187506) | Wastewater effluent complex algal communities from Wisconsin, to seasonally profile nutrient transformation and Carbon sequestration -... | ecosystem: Engineered > WWTP > Effluent > Algae...
GTCGTGCGCTATTCTCATTGCGCTGAGGGAGGAGGGGCACCCGGACCCAACGGGCGGGTGTCTGTACTATTGGACCGGCGAGAAGGTGCCCTATTGGGCGACGGGTCTACAAGCGAAGCAGATTGGTGTGATGAAGTGTCTGCGCTCAGCTAAGTACAAGAAGAAGCGCAAGGGCAACAAAGTAAAGGGCCCCGAGTTCAACAATCAGACGGTGTCTGGTTAGTTCATCCATCGGTTCTCGAATGGTTGGGGCGGGAGCCATGACACTCCCGCCCCGGTATGGGCCTCGCGGCCTCTCTGGTATGCCGATTAATCTTCCTTAAAACAGGCTCGACGTCCAGTCAACACCCTTTTTCGGAATGGTCTGATCGAGCCACCTTTCCCAATCGCCTTCTTTGACGTCCGTGCATTCGTCAATGAACACCATGTCGAACTGTTGCGCACTCGGCCGGGGCTTCGGCGGGTTGGGGTTTGACCACACGAGACGCAACACGCGGGACTTCATCGCTGCCGAATTCCAAAGATGGGCGCTTGGCCAGGGAGCACGCGGAACCCCGCAGCGTGCTTGTGCCCACCACCACCGTACAACTTCGCGATTTCGGAAACGTCAATGCCGGTCTCTTTCGATCGGAGAGAGAAGACGCGCCCGGCTGGGGTATCCCAGTAGCAAGCGGCGAACGGTTCTCCCTCTGACATTTCCCCGGCTGCGTCGGACGCGTATGTGTAAGGAAGATTGGCGGCCGGCACGTCATACCCGCCGATGATCATACTGCCGCGTGTGACCTTCAGCAGTTCTCGAACGTCCTTGTTGTGCTTGCGCTCGATCGCGGCGCCTTCGGCCATGACGGCGCGCGGGGTCATTTGGAGCCGCAGGTTCAGCCCCTCCCACGCGAAGAAGTCATAGTCCGTTGAGAATATGACGGCGTTCACCTCGCGAGATCCTTCGAGCTCGAAGCGCCAGAGGTCCCGGTCCTCCACGAAGTCGACCAGCCTTGGCCGTGGTTGACGGTGGAAGAAGTCCCACGCGATGCCTGCGCCGCTTCGCTCCATGTCGAACACTTTCATGACGCGCGCGCTTTCACCCACGAGTATGTTCGCGGCAAGGAACGCGTCGAATGTGGCGTCTTCGCCAAGGAGAGGGGACCCAAGTTCGTCTAGGTCCGCTGCCGCTGACTTGTGGTGATCGAGGATCAGCATGGAACGAGCGCCGCGCGGCTGACACATGGCCTCTAGCACGGGGCGTTTGTACGAGAAGTCGACCATGATCACGTCTCTTCCCGTGACGTCTGGGGGCGGCTCCTGATACACGCCCGGGTAAAACTCGCACGAGTCCCCCAGGCGCTTCCATACTGCCCATGCGGCGGTGAAGCCATCGGCGCAGTTCGAATGAAATATACATATTGGTTTTATTAACATTATGAAACTCCTCGCTTGTTAAGTTGCAGTGATTTTACTCTGCATTCCTCTCGGAACTCCCATTCATGGTCAGTTAAACCATTTGACCCAGGGCGACGCATTTTGGATTGGAACGTTATGAGGTTGTCGGCCTGCTTTCTTTTCACTTTCAAATAAGGCCTCAATTCTCGCAGTAAGTCCGCAGCCTCAACGCTCCAAACTGCCCAAGCCCATGCGGGTTTATGTTTCGCCCTCGCGGTCTTTTTCTTGCATATGGCGCCAACTCCGGTCGTTTTCTGTGCCCACTTCAGCACCGCCATGTCAGTCATCGTAATTGTCAAGCTCGAACGATAAGCAAAGCCACGCCTGCAGGATTTAGCCGACTTACCAGTCCTAGTTCTATTGACTGACACAGAGCCCTCACCATCAATCAACCCGGCAAGATATGCTGCATCAGCAATCATCATGTTCGCTCTCCTTTTCCCCCAACCATTCTTCCCAGCACGATTCACACATGACCTTGCCGGACTCTTCGAAACATTCAACGAGGTGGCCGTTGTCTTCCAACTCGTCGCCGCATTCTTCGCACTGCCCGGAGAGTGCTGTTCCAACGAGGTGCGGGGTGTTTGGTGCGTGTGTCATACCTTGGGCTTCCCCGACATGCCGTCGATCCCGTAATCCCTGCCGGGGTGGTACAGCGTGGCGGCCCCGACTGACTTGTTGTGCGCCTCGATCGTCCTCATGATTTCGCCGCGGTCCTTCCCGCCGAACGCGATCACCTTCAATGGGAAACCGACTTTCGTCAGGTCAAGGTGGTTGGTCTTCCCATCCTTCATGTGGTCCCAGGCCTTCTCCGGGATGCCCATGATCAGCATGGCGCACCCTGTGGCGTCTGCCGTTATTGCAAAAACAAGCTTGTCGTCGCTCATAGGAACCCTCTCAGCTTCAGGTTTTTGATGATTGTGATTTGCTCGATTACGGCTTCCCGCGTGACGCCGCCTCCGAACTCGCAGTTGGGGCGGTTGCAGAACTCTGCAGCCAGGTCCAAGTCCGCCAGCGACAAGTCAATGAGGAGTGTCGCCTTGTCTGCGGTATCAATCCACGAGTACACCCTCATTTGGGTGGCGGGAGCAGGGGCACCATGGAATTCCCATTGTAGGCTATCGCGATGCGCGGCCTGATGTGGGTCCCCACTGTGTCCCCGTCTGGCATGACGACATGGGCCATGAAGGCATCCTCGAACGTCTCTATGCCAGCTTCCACGCTCTCGAGCTTTGCCTTGATGCAGAGCAGGAGCGCGCGCCATCGGGCCCGGCACTCCTGTTCGTTCTCCGGCATTGAAGCGCGGAACAAGACGCGTCGCTTTGAGGCTTCGAAGCAAATCATGGCGCCGTCTTTCAGGCTTGAGCCTGCGACGAACGATGTGGCCCCATATCGCATGACAAGCCTTTCGATGTCGGACTTGGATTGCGAAACGGGGACCTTCGTGTTTTTGGCGTAGGTCATGTTTCGGACGCCAGTTTGCTTGCAATGACCTTCCCGCAGTGGAGGCACTGTGTGCCAGGGTCCCTGAATGTGGCCATTTCGACCACACAGTTGCAGACTGGGTGGTACGATTTTCCAGCTGGGCCAAACCGGTTCTCAGGGTGCTCAAGCCCGGACAGAAGCGTCTGGAACCTCTCGTCGACGTTCGTCTCCGGCCCGTCCCCGACACGCTGTCGGAGTTGCCCATCTTTCCATTTGATTTCTGTGTGATCGTATTGGTGGGTCTCTGGCTGGGCCTGGGTCTGGAATGTCGTCAGCATCCCGTCGAAGACGGAGGCCATGACTGTGACCGGGCGGCCGTACTTGTCGGTGGCGTCGATCGCTACGGTCTGGAAGCCAGCGACGGTGGTCGGGGGGATTTTGAATTCCTCGATCGAGCGGAGGACTTCGAGGATGCCGCCGCCTATCAGCGTGTCCCTGTACTGTTCTTGCGCTTCTTTCGTGGTGAAGCATTCCGCGGTGCTCGCCCACCCACGTTTGAACGCGCGAACAAGCCTATCAGTCGTTGGAAATCTCATGTTGGAGCCTCTGTTGCGTAGAGGCTTCGATTTATGCGCGCGTGATTTTGGCTGGTCAAGAAGAATGTCAATTTTGGGACGAAAATTATGCACAGTTCAATGCAGACACAACTCCGGCCTCCGTATGCCTCCCTACAAGGGAACACGGTCTGGGCAGTCGGCGTTCTGATCCCCGTATCACTGCAGCTGCCTTGAGTTTCTTCAACTCTTTCGGAGGCCAGTCCGCTCCCTCCCGAAAAAATTTGCCTCGGGAAGCACCATGGGTTCGTCTGCTGCAGCTATCCTGAGGCCCACCAACGGACGTTCAGGGGGGCGGAGGTAGTATCCCCGGGGATTTCTCTGCCTATTTCGGGCCGGCAGCCAGCGACTGACCCTGATTTTCAACGCCCATTTGCAATTTCCCATTTTTTCGGGTTATATTGCGCTTGCGAACTTGAGGGCGTTGGGGTCCGGAGCGGTGTCAACCCTCCGGGCTCTTTTTTATTCGTCAGAACCCGACGCGGATTTTGACTTGAAATCCGAGGATGCGCTCAATCATTCCCTCGTACTTCACTTCGATTTGGTCTCTCACAAACGTACTCTTCACAAGGATCACGCGGCCGTCTGAGCCCGGCTCGATGCGTGCATTCGAAAAAGCTTGAACCCAAATGTTTGGGTTGATGGCGAGGATCTTCGCTTTGAAGGCCTTCCAGCCGGGATGCGCGTCCGCCCAATCGTCGCCTATCGTTGGCGCCGCAACGGGCCTGGGGACGGCTCTCATCCAATCGTTCCAGTGTTGGTTGCGCAGGAACTTGCGCGCGTGTTCGATGAACTTCTCTTCGGTCTTGGCCATTTTGTGGTGCGCTGCAAACGCGCGCGTCGCGGCGAGCATGATGTCGAGCGGCGGGAGCGACTTTCCCTTCGCGAGCTTCATCCACTCGGCCTTGGCTTCGGCCTTAGGGTTGCCCTTGCGCGGCGGGTACACAGACCAGAACGCTTGAAACTCGGCGTCGTAGTCCCTGCTGAGGGTGTCCGGGAACAGGTCCATGTCCATGTCTACACCTTGTCCTTTAGCTTTTGGCCGGGCTTGCGCTTCTCGCGTCCGCCAGTGGCTTCGAGGGCAAACATGATCGTGGTGTGGTCCCGTCCGAAAATCTTCCCCAGGTCGGGGTATGATAGGTGCGGGTACATGACCGACATTGCCCTGATCGAAAGTTGGCGCGTCCAGACTATCTTCTTCTCTCTGTGGCGGCTCATGACGTCCTTGTATGTCACTCCGCCTACCCACTTACCGATTTGGTTGACCGTGTCTCTGACCGGCAATTTGCTGATTTCGCTGTTCTTGATCGGCATGTTCAGACCAGTGTCGCCTTACACAGTTCACCAGCCCCTCCAAATCATCGCTGCTGGGGCCACGCTCAGCGATGATGTCACGAACGCGAGGGAGCGGCACTGCCGCCCCCTCTGGTACGCTGTACGGTCTTACTGGCGGACTGGGCAAGGGGCACCGGTTGCGATGAAGGCTTCAGCGACGCGGTCGTCCTGACAGAGAATGGCCTTCCCTGCGTCGGCGTATCCATAGTCACGAAGCGCGCGAGAGAGCTTCAGGAGCTCGCAAACTTCATCGGTGCGGGCGAAGTTGAGGGTAAACCCGAAGGCCGGTCCCTGTCCGCCAGCGCCCACTGACGAGCCGCAGCTGTCGTTCGCGATCGTCGTCGAGCCGGAGTAGGCGGAGGCTGTCTGCCGGCGTTCCTGCCAGTTGATCGACGAGTTCCCGGAGCCTTCGATGCCCTGAGACTGCGACTGGTCCTGGTCTTGGTCCTGCCGCTGCGTCTGCTTGCTGCTGCTGCTGGTCGTGTTGGTGTTCGTCGAGTTGCCGGAATCCGTCACGCTCGAGCGCGTCCGGTTCTGATTGTAGTTGAGATTGAGGTTCTTCGTCACAAGATCGACGTCAACGGCGCCCTTCTCGATTTTGGCGGTGTTGGCGTTCGTGATGACGTTCGTGTTTGTGGCCTTGCCGCCTTCGGCTTCAGCCTTGCCACCGAATGCGACGGCACCGGCAACGGCGTTCGCTTCGGAGTTGTTCGAAATGTCGATCGGCGGCGAATTGTTATCATCGTCGTCGTTGTTGTTGCTTGCGATCGCAAGGTACGGGACGAACGAAATGGCGAGGGCTGCGAGGCAAAGTGTGAAGTGTCTGTTCATGTGAGGTGTCCTGGTTGATGTTGAAGGCACTGCATTCACGGGGCGGTTGCTTCCATCCCCGCAAATTTCTTGATGTCGGATTCACGCCAGTAATCGTGCTTTGCGGTCGGCGGTATCCAGACGAATTCAGTGATGTTGATGTCAGAGACAACATCCCAAACTACCCAGCAGTATGCAGTGGCGGACGCGACTGCGGGGTCCCACCGGCCCTGCACCATCGGCACACGCTCCGCATACTGAGCAATTAGGGACGGGGGAAAATTCGAGAAGATGTTCGTGTACCGGGTTTCGGACTCGAGCCACGCCGTGCGCACGAGCATTGCCACGCCACACGCGGTTTCTTCGTAGGCGCGACGGAAGAATTCGGCGGCGAGATTGTAGGGCGGGTTCGTGATGATCCAGTCAGGGGCCGACTTGAACGGCCACTCGATCACATCCGGGCCGTCACCGACGAATGAACCCACCACGGCGCCAATGCCGTAGTCGTGGACGTCAGATTCGAACGTCCGGGCGAAGGTCTCTTTGATGGGAAGGCTCATGTGCCCCATGCCGGCCGCGGGTTCCCAGCACATCTGGCGGGAAAGGCCAGGGTATCGAGGTTCAAGGACGCCCTTTATGAAGGCGCGGGTTGCCCACGGCGGGGTTGGGAAGAAGTCGAGAGCCCGCAAGGGCGACTTTCTTTGTGCCATCACGGCGGGCGATGGCTTAAAAGCGTTCTTTTTCAAGGGTCACCCGACGAGTTGGAGAAATGAGCCCCGGACGACTGGGGGGAGTCGTCCGGGGATTGAGGAGCCGTGCGGCTGGGGGCTGTGTTCCGGCTCCCTTGACGCGCCGGGCGGGGTTGCCCGGTTGGCGTCGTGGCGATGCGTCGTCGCCACATCTAAGCCGGGGATGATCAAACCGGCCAGATTCATGTTGTCCACGTATTCAGAGAAGTCTGACTGTGCTTCTTCGTATGTGTCGAAGGGGCCGTTTTGCGCTGAGTCTGATAACCCGAGGGTCCAAAACCACTTCTTCGGCATATCGTCGAAAAAGAAATTCATCAGTCGTCGCCTTCGCCGCCTTCACCTCCATCGTCTGTACTCTCGCCTCTGGATTTCTTCAAGAGCGCGCGAAGCTTTTTTGACAATTTTTCTTTTCCGTCACCGCTTTCGAAGCCCAAAGTCTTAACCTGCAGCGTGACCTGACCGCGCGCGCCGCCGTCAGTGTCCGCATTTTGGCTGATCGACGTCACCTCGACCATGCCGCAAATTTCGAGCTCGTTGCCGACGCTGAAGTCCTCGATTTTGGGGCCCATCTTCTTGAGGGTCTTGAGGTCGAGCTCGAGACGCGTGCCCCAGGGGTAGCGCGGGCCTCTATCCTTGCGCGGGTAGTCGGCGACGGAAGGCATGTCGTCGGGGTCGGTCGGGAGTTTGAGTGAGACGGGCTTCATCCGTAGGTTCTCCTTTGGTTGTCGTTGGCCGGCCAGAGCAGGAAGCTTTGCGGGCCAGGCGTGGACTTTAGAATGAGAAAGTCGTTCGGCCGCCGCGTCGGGTAGTAGTCGAAGCGGAGGATGTGGCCGTTCATTTGTCCACCTGACGCCGCCATGCCTACCCACAGTGAGCTTACAGTCGGCAACGTCCCGGCAACGTCCGTCTGCACCGCCCCGCCGTTAAAACTTTCGGCTGAATCATTCAAAGCAAACGCCGCCGCGTGCTTGAACGCAGTAGAGTTTGTGAATGTCTCGTCCAGTAAGACTTGACCGACGCCGCCATCAACAACTAACCAGCGAGCCGTGTCAGTGTTTGTGAACCGTGTCAGACGGACGCTTTCGTTAAAGGTGTTATCATCAAAAGCCCAAACGAACTGGTTCGATGCTTGCTGCCCCCCGCTCGCCCTTCCAGCCACAACCACAGTCCCCGCCGTCGCATTGTACTCAGGGCCGGGGGTGCGCTGCGCACTGTCAGCAGAACGCGCCACCGCAACGGTTGTGGTCGAGAGGTAAGAGGTAGGGTAGAACCCCGCTTCAAGTCCTCCGCCCCACGCGTAAAAGCCGCTGACTGTGTCACCGGTATAGGCGTCGCTTCCCGCCCCATCACGAGTGTTCAGGTAAATGCCGCCAACGGTTTTGGCGTTGTTCATCGCGCCAGATACCCACACCCGGAACCAGCCATTTGCGTGCGGGACAATGCCGGATGCAGTGAGCGTTCCGGCTCCAAAAACTGTTGTGGGCGTTGCCGTCCCTGCAACTAAATCGAAGGCTACGCCGACACCATCAGTTTGCGCGCTGTCGATGAAAAGCAATCGCCCCCGGGTCCGCCCGCCAGATTTGACGAATTTGCTGGCGGTGTAGACCGTCGACGCCGTGAGGCCTGCCACATTGATTTGTTGAACAAGGTGTTGCGCAGTGGCCCCGTTCTCAACGACTGTGTCCGCAGTCTGAGACCCATCGGGAGCTATGACCGAGTTTGATGTGATCGAGCTGTTTGATTTAGTCCACGCGGCATCGTCAAGAACTTCGCTTTGCAATGATAAATTTGTGCGCGCGGCTTCCGAAAAATACCCGAGAACAACGGGTGTGGAGTTGATGTGCTGAGGAGCTGTTGTGGTTGTGACCGCATAGCTGGAAGCGGCACTCCCGGCCTCCACTTGGTTGCCCCAGACGTTGACGCCGCTCGTGCCGTCGCCGCTGTAGCTCACCGTTCCTAACGCATTAGCCAGAAGGACCTGGGCCCTTCCGGTTGTTGCTGTAGACGAGATCGAGCATGTCAGGGCAACACGATAGTACCCAGACACCAAAGTCACAGTTGCGGCTTGGCTCGCGCCAGTGCCGATCGCAGTCACAGTCCCGGTCGCGCCGGATGAAAGGTTGACGTCTACATAGCAGCCGTTCGATTCAGATGTGTCCGTGAATTGAACGCGCGAGAAGCCGCGCCCCGATGCCTGAAGGTACGTGCTGAAAGTGTTTGTCCGGCCGACCGAAATGAGTGATGTGTCTTGGCGGATCAGATGAAACGTGCCGCCAGCGCTTTCGACAATCTTGTCAGCTGTCGCCGACCCGTCAGGGGCCGTGGCAGAGTTCGCCGAAATTGTCACGCCAGACTGGGTCCACGTCACGTTTACCGACTGCGATTGCAGCAAGTAGTTTGTGCCTGTGGTCGTCGACGCGTATTCGACGCGTGGCTGGTCGTACTTAGCCGTCCCGGTGGTTGTCAGTAGCGGGCCAGCCGTCCGACCCAACTGGTATTGGAACCCAGTAACAATGAACGTCTTGGCGCTGTGCGTGTTGGTTTTGATGACGCCGTAGTTGTTGGCGCCTGAGGCCCCCTGCACGAAAGTAAGGGTGCAGCGGTAAATGTTAGTCAGCGCAACGAGACGGCACTCTTGCGAGAAGCTGGTGTGTGCAGAGGGATAAAGCCCGTTCGTGAGAATTGCGAAGTCGCCAGTGGACGCGTCAATGCCAAGAACGGGAGCCGAGTTGTCACCCATTTTAACGTAAACGCTTGCAGTGATGGTCGACCCTGTACCGCCGACGATCAATGCCGAGTTTGTATAAGCGGCCCTGGTGATGGAGTTGTCGCCGAAAGAGATCCCCGCGGTCCCGGTCGGGAACACGCCCCAGACCGTCGAACTGTCGTCCGTCACCCCGATCGACACGCCCAACTGAGCCGATGTCGGGGCTGACCGGATGGAACGGTTTTCGTTCGCGTATTCAATCAGCCCGCTTGGTCCGACGAATGACCCGACTGAGTTTCGCGTGACCGTGAAAAAGTCTGTGAAGCCCGCTATCCTTGCCGGCTGCCCTGGGGCTTTGGTGTAGTGGCGCCCGGTCGCGAAATCGAGCGAAATGCCGTCATGGATTGCGGCGGACTGCCAGAGCAGCGGCTGCCACGACGCCGGAATGGCAAAGGCCGCGGAGACCGCGGCCAGTGTCAGAAGGAAGGCTGCAACCAGCCTTTGGATAGGCTTCATGTCCCTGTATCCTTAGTTTGCCGCGAGGGTGTGCAGCTTGATTGTCATGACTTCGCCGGATGTCGGCGTGTAGGCGTTCACGACTTGGACCATGCCCACAATCGCGTTGGTCCCGGTCGCGCACTGGCCATGGTAGGTTATCCCCGTCAGAGACGTCCCGGAGTGGGTGTTGGTGCCCGACTGGACGGCTGTCAAAGTGAAGGGGAACCCCTGCATATTTGCAGTGAGGTTGCCGTTGTCGGTGCTTGTAGGGGTGAAAGCCGCGTTGTCGTTGATTGGAGTGACCGCCGCAGAAAAAAGCCACAAGATGCCTTGCAGTTTAGTGGCAGGCGCCTCGTCGACTTGGATGTCAATTTGCGGGATCAGCACTTGTGTCCCGAGCGTCCGGCACACTCCCGAGAATGTTGTTGCGGTCGCTCCAGATGTGGCGTTGGCCCACGCAGTATTGGCCGTGTAAACTGTGGTGTTGGCAGGGCGAGTGATATTAACAGACACGATTGCCGATGATCCGGCCGCTGGCAGAGTGGCCACAGAGCCGGAAGCGCCGCCGCCACCGCCGTCCACATCAGCTTTGAAGGTCGCGAACGTGGTGACCGTGCCGGAACCGTATGTCGACAAGCGGACGCGGAAGAAGCGTTTCGAAACGCGGCCTACATAGTTGTCAGTCGTCGCGACTGCGAAGGTAGATGCTGCGGTTGCAGACGCGGAGTTGACCGGCTGCATGAGGACCGGGACCCAGTTGAGCCCGCCTTCGACCGAGGATTCTTCGAAGGTGACGGAGTTGCCGGTGCCTACGGATGTGAACTGAACGGAGACCTGATTGTAGTTTTCCGTGTTCTGCATCACGAGGTCGGTGACGCCAGTGGCGGACCCTGTGACCGTCAGATGCTGTCCCGCGTGCGCGAGAGTTGCGAAAAGGAAGCTGAGGAAGAAAGCGGCAATGAACCTGATCATGGCGGAATCCCGTGTTAAGGTTTGGGCGAATTCCGCGGCAGAATACTCTAATTTTTCAGGGCTGCAAATCAGTCCCCAAGGCGCTGACGATCGCGCCAGAATTTGGTGCTTCCCTTGGGATACACGAGCGGTCGGTCGCTCAGAACCTTGGCTTGCCATCCCACTTCGACGCCTGCTTTGAGCCAGGCCCAAATCCCGCACGCTTCGGCAGCGTTGTGGTCTTGCGCGGGCCAGTCGAGCTCCCTGCAGCGGTCCACGGCGGCGTTCTTCGCCTCGTCG
>Ga0209175_10001694_pt1 | contig 10823 bp, 10 predicted proteins | sample JI91814C2DNA_FD_187506 | JGI IMG/M metagenome (GOLD analysis project Ga0209175, IMG submission 187506) | Wastewater effluent complex algal communities from Wisconsin, to seasonally profile nutrient transformation and Carbon sequestration -... | ecosystem: Engineered > WWTP > Effluent > Algae...
TTACAATTTTTTCATTGCGTTGATCTAATTGTGTTTGCTGTATTTTTTCACTAATAATTTTTAATGATTTTGTAATATATCTTGAAAGAAAATATGATAAAACTATAGCAATAAACAACATAAAAGAATAAACTTGCCCGAAACGAATTAAGAAATTTTGAACTTCATTATCATAAAATTCAGAATTTTCTTCATAAGGTAAATTTAAAATTGCGAGTGGCTTAAATTTACTATCTTTTAAATAAGAATAAGATGATCGAAAGGTTCTATCACTAACATTTGAAAATTCTATATACCGCTTATCTACTGAAGATTGTATGATTTTTAAAGTTGAAGCATTTATTTTAGGCTTATCTTTGTCTAATCTAAAATTGGCTTTTGATGAAATTAATATATTTCCTTTCAAATCGAAAAAATTAATTTCCATACTATGAATATCTGCTAATTCAAAAATTTTGTCTTTAAAGATTAACGAAATATTTTTTGTGTTTAAGGGATATGTTGTCGTTTGTAATACATAATTAATATGTTCTGTTATTGCAGTTTCCTTTCGTTCTAATCGATCCTGATGGTATTCTCTTGCCTCATTTTTAAATTGATAAATTGAAACCGTAGCAATTAATATAGAAGCAATAAGTGTTAAGAATATCATGGATAGAAAAATTCTAACACGTAAAGAAAGATTTTTAAAATTGAATATTTTGTCCATTTTATTTTGCAACAATTAACTGTTGTTTTTTTCTCTAATTTTTTTATAAAATTTATATCCTATCATTAAAAGTAGTGAAAAAGCGACAATTCCAAGAACTCCATAAATCCAATTAATTGCATTTTTTAAAATTACTAAAAAAACAACTGCAAATAAAATTATAGTAGCGCCTTCATTCCAAATTCTGAAAAAATTACCCGAATGTTTCACTTTGTTATTTTGTAGTTGCTTAAATATTTGATGACATTTTAAATGATACAAATACAATAAAAACACGAAAGCTAATTTAACATGCATCCAAGGTTGGGTTAACCAAACCTTTCCAACTTCTGTAAAAAACAACATCCAAAATCCAAAAACGCTTGCCAAAACGGCACTTGGCCATGTAATTATATACCATAATCGGTATTGCATTAATTGGTATTGCTTTATTAAAACATCTTGCTCAGGTTGCGGTTTTTGTTTGGCTTCGGCATGATAAACAAATAAACGGACAAGGTAGAATAATCCCGCAAACCAAGTAATTACAAAGATTATGTGTAGTGATTTTATGTAGTTGTAAAGTTCCATTCTTATTTTCGTTTCAAGTTTCAGGTTTCAGGTTTCAAGTTGTTTGCCGTTCTAAGAACTTGAAACCTGAAACCATTTATTTAATCCATTCTTTAACCCAATTTGCCACCACACCACACCATTCATCTTCATCGTTTAAACACGGAATTGCCATAAATTCCTCGCCACCATGATGCAAAAATTGTTCATTGGCTTCCATTGCAATTTCTTCTAATGTTTCTAAACAATCGGCAACAAATGCTGGCGTTATAACCGCTAATTTTTTAATGCCTTGTTCTGGCATTTTATTGATTTCAACATCTGTATAAGGTGTTAACCATTTATCTCCTGCTAAACGCGATTGAAAAGTTTGGCTGTATTTTCCTTCTGGAATTCCTAATAATTTTACTACTTGTTTTGTAGTTTCATAACATTGATGGCTATAGCAAAATTCGTGTGCTGGAGAAGGTGTATTACAACACGTTCTGTCCATCTTACAATGTGATTTTGTTATATCTGTTTTACGAATATGTCGTTTTGGAATTCCGTGATACGAAAATAATAAGTGGTCGTAATCAAATCCTTCTAAATGTTTTTTTATAGAATTTGCTAATGCTTGAATAAAATCGGGTTTATTATAAAATGCTGGAACATTAGTAAATGTCATTTCTGGAAAATGCTTCTGGCGTAATTCTTCTGCCAAAACTAAAATAGTAGTAGTTGAAGCCATGGCGTGTTGAGGGTATAAAGGCAAAAGCATTACTTCTGTTACTCCTTTATCCTTTAATTCTTGTAATCCTTTTTGAATAGTCATGGTTCCATAACGCATGGCTAAAGCAACTGGAACATCAACCAATTTTTGAACTTTTTGATGCATTTTTTTAGAAATTACAATCAAAGGAGAGCCTTCACTTGTCCAAATTCTTGCATACGCTTCAGCCGATTTTTTTGGACGCGTTTGCAAAATAATTCCTCTAACTAATAATGCACGCAATAAAAACGGAACGTCAATAACGTATTTATCCATTAAAAATTCATCTAAATACGGCTTAACGTCTTTTGCGGTTGGACTTTCTGGTGATCCTAAATTTACTAATAATACTCCTTTCATATGTCAATTGTTTTTTTATAAAAGTAATTCATTTGGTTTTCTTACTTTTTAAATTATCATTTTATTATTTATGGTATGATATACGATATTGATATCAATTGGTTTTATACATTCGTGTTCAAATTCATTAAATACTTTTTTGGTGTTGTACCAAATTTCTTTTTGAAAGCTGCAATAAAATGACTTCCCGTGCTGTACCCGATTTTTAAACCTACTTCATTTACATTGTACGAACCACTATCAAGCAATTGACGGGCATAATCCATTTTATATTCAAATAAAAAGCCATAAACCGTATCGCCATAAATTTGCTTGAAACCCATTTTTAATTTTTTCAAACTTAATCCCACTTGCTCAGATAATTCTTCTAATCCTGGTGGTTCTGCCATGTTAGAAATCATAATTTCTTTAGCTTTTTTAATTTTTAATACATTTTCCTCATCGACTAAAAACGGACACTGCTCTGCATTTGGATCTTCAGAACGATTAAAATACAAGCTCAATAATTCGTACCCTTTTCCTTTATAGTATAAATTTTTAATGAACGAATTGAGGTTGTAATGAAACAATTGACTCAATACAATTGCCATCGAGGGACTGATATCATTCTCCTTATAGTACTTTTTATCTTTGTTTTCTTCACTCAAAAACGGAAAATGTTCTGCTTGAGACGAAAACAAGCCATGAAATTTTTTTATGGAAATAATCGCTGAAACAATCCAAGTGTGTGGTGCCAATTCAAGATTAAGCGGCAATTCTTTTTGCGGATTATAAAACAAAAGCGACTTTTCTTCTTTTAAATCCAATGCATAATTTCCTTGATTGAAGATAAATTTCCCTTTCCCTTTTAAGCCAAAATGAAATTGAATATATCCCTGATTAACAGGTTTTTGAACTCGATGCATTTCATTTCCATCATTTTGGAAAAGATATAAAATAAAATCATTTTCAATTTTTATTTCTTCTTGAGAACCCATAGCGATATTTTTTTGTGTAAAGTACCAAACAAAAATCAAATCGTTATTTAGAATTGTTCTATATAGTTAAACTCAAAACACTTGATTTTGCTACAAATTTAATAGAAATAACTCTAAAAAGACGATTTAAATGTAAAATTTCTTTCAACGATATAAAAAGTCCTTTAAGCGTTACTTTTATAAATGGCATACTAATAATTTTGTTACACTTTTAGGAAAGAGTATAAATCATGGAAAACAATACATTAGCAAAACATCGAACTTTCTATGCAGTAGGTTTAAGTTACAAAAAAGCCGATGCAGAAATGAGAGGTAAATTTAGTTTAGATGATAAAGCTAAGCAAAATTTATTACATCAAGCAAAAGAAGAAGGTTTGGAGAGTTTAATAATTACTTCGACTTGTAATAGAACGGAGATTTATGGTTTTGCACAACATCCATTTCAACTAATCAAACTACTTTGTGAAAATAGTCAAGGAACCGTTGAAGATTTTCAAAAAGTTGCTTTTGTGTATAAAAACACTGAAGCTATTTCGCACATGTTTCGTGTTGGAACTGGCTTAGATAGTCAAATTCTAGGTGATTTTGAAATCATTAGTCAGTTGAAAAATGCTTTTATTCAAAGTAAAGAACTTAATTTAGTTAATGCTTTTTTAGAACGACTTGTAAATGCTGTAATTCAAGCAAGTAAAAAAATTAAAACTGACACAAAGATTTCTTCTGGTGCAACTTCCGTTTCTTTTGCATCTGTACACTATATTTTTAAAAATTTAGAAGATATTTCTAATAAAAATATTTTGCTTTTTGGAACGGGAAAAATTGGAAGAAATACATGTGAAAATCTAGTAAAACACTCCAAACACGAACACATTACCTTAATCAATCGAACAAAAGATAAAGCGGAAAAAATTGCCAACAAACTAAACGTTATTGTAAAAGATTATGCTGATTTGCAATTAGAAATTCAAAAAGCAGATGTTTTAGTTGTAGCAACTGGCGCTTTAAATCCTACGGTTGATAAAGCAATTTTAAATCTAAAAAAACCTTTGTTGATTTTGGATTTATCCATTCCAAAAAACGTGAATGAAAACGTGAGAGACATTAAAGGTGTTACGTTAGTCCACATGGATGAGCTATCGCACATGACAGATGAAACGTTAGAAAATAGAAAAAAACACATTCCTGCTGCAGAAGCAATTATTGAAGCAATTAAAGATGAATTTTTAGCTTGGAACAAACAACGCAAATTTGCACCAACAATACATGCTTTAAAGGAAAAATTAAATTCTATAAAAGAAGGTGAATTGAATTTTCAACGTAAGAAAATTTCAAACTTTGACGAAGATCAAGCCGAATTAATAAGCACAAGAATTATTCAAAAAATTACCAATCATTTTGCCAATCATTTAAAAGATGACGAAACAATGGTAGACGAAAGCATTGAATGGATTAAAAAAATTTTTCAAATTGAAACGGCTTTAAAATAATGAGTAAAACAATCCGTATTGGAACTCGTGATAGCGAATTAGCCCTTTGGCAAGCAAACACAGTACAAAAAAAATTAAACGATTTAGGCTATCAAACTGAAATTATAGCTGTAAAATCGCAAGGAGATATCATCCTTGACAAACCTCTTTACGAATTAGGAATCACTGGAATTTTTACCAAAACTTTAGATATTGCCATGTTAAATGGTCAAGTAGATATTGCCGTGCATTCTATGAAAGATGTTCCAACCGCTTTACCCATTGGAATTGTGCAAGCTGCTGTTTTAGAACGTGCCAACACCCTTGATATTTTAGTTCACAAAGGCAATTTAGATTTTTTAAATTCAACAGGAACTATTGCTACCGGAAGCTTACGCAGACAAGCGCAATGGTTGAATAAATATCCCAATCATACTGTGGTTAATTTACGAGGAAATGTAAATACGCGTTTGCAAAAATTACAAGATAATGATTGGAACGGAGCTGTTTTTGCAGCTGCAGGATTAGAACGTATCAACTTAAAACCAGAAAATTATATCGATTTAGATTGGATGGTTCCCGCACCTGCACAAGGCGCAATGGTTGTGGTGGCAATGAAAAATGATGATTTCTGTAAAGAAGCATTGTCGAAATTAAATCACTCTGAAACAGAAATTTGCACACACATTGAACGTGAATTCTTAAAAACTTTAGAAGGTGGTTGTACAGCTCCAATTGGTGCTTTAGCAACATTTTCTTCAGATAAAATTGATTTTGAAGGCGTTCTGTTTTCTTTAGACGGAAAAGAAAAACACGTAATCAAAAAAAGTTGTACTTTTGATTCTTATAAAAACTTCGGAAAAAAATGTGCCGAAGAAATTTTAAACATCGGCGGAAGTGCTTTAATGGAAAACATTCGTTGTGTTTTAAAAAAGTAATTATACCCCAAAATGGAGAAAGAATCGTTACTCAATTATTTATATCGCTTTTTTGATATTATTGTATTAATGTTTATAGTTTTTGACTTTGGATATGATTTCGAAGAAAACTATAATTCGCCACACGTTATTGGATTAATAATTCTTTCAATAGGTTTGTTAGCCTTTAATTCCTTTAAATATTTTACCTATAAATACAAAAGCAACAAAAAAGTAGCATTTGCAAATATGGTGTTACTTACTGGAATTTTGTTAGCTTCGGCAATAATAACTATTTTAAACTTTGACTTTCCCTCAAATTATATTCTTCAAAAAGTTAAACCTGTTTTAGAGGGTGGACTTATTTTTTATTTTTTACTTAGGCTATTGGTATTTGTCCGACATATTTATGATATCTATTTTAATCCCGCAATTGTATTTGTAGGAAGCTTTATGATTTTAGCCTTAACTGGTGGTTTTTTGTTAATGCTTCCAAGTGCAACTACAAACGGAATAACTTTTACCAATGCATTGTTTACTTCTACAAGTGCCGTATGTGTTACAGGATTAACAGTGGTTGATACATCTTCGGCTTTTACAATAGTAGGTCAATCAATTATCTTGGTATTAATTCAATTAGGCGGTATTGGAATATTAACCTTTACGTCTTTCTTTGCCTTCTTTTTCAGAGGAAGTTCTTCTTTTAAAGAAGGCTTAAATACAAAAGATTTTATTTCGCATGACAATATGAAAGATGTTTTTAGAGCAGCTTTAAACGTTGTCCTTTTTACCATAGGAATCGAAGCTGTTGGGGCACTTATTGTTTATACTTCAATTATTGACAATAGCGAAATTGATAACAAACTCTTTTTTTCAATATTCCATTCAATTTCTGCTTTTTGTAACGCTGGATTTTCTATTTTATCGGCTGGTTTATATGACGAAGCCATTCGCTTTGACTATTTCTTACAATGGATTATTATGATTTTAATTGTGTTAGGTGGTTTAGGGCACAATATTGTATTTAATTTTTATCAAAAAATAAAAACACATATAATTGAGTTTTTTGATAAAACTATCATTCATAAAAAAGTAAGAATCATTACCTTAAATACTCAAATTGTGATTTACACAACTTTAGTTTTATTAATTGGTGGTTTTATTTTCTTATTTATTTCTGAATATAACAACACTTTACTAGAACATAATAGTACTTTTGGAAAAATAACTGCGACCGCATTTAATTCAGTAACACCAAGAACTGCTGGTTTTAATGCCGTTGATTTTACTCAAATGAATGTTCCTTCATTATTGTTAGTTATCTTTTTAATGTGGATTGGTGGTTCACCAGCTTCAACTGCAGGTGGGATTAAAACGAGTACTTTTGCATTAGCAACTTTGAATATATTTGCTGTTGCAAGTGGAAAAAGTAGAATTCAATTATTTGGCAGAAGAATATCTTCTGAATCTACTTCTCGAGCTTTTGCTATTTTGTGTATTTCATTAATAACAATAGGTATTTCTATAGTAGCATTACTCATTTTTGAACCAAAAGGTACGCCTTTGTTAACCGTTGCTTTTGAATGTTTTTCTGCATATAGTACAGTTGGATTAACATTAAATTTTACTCCGTCAATGACAGAACCAAGCAAATACGTTTTAATTGCTTGTATGTTTATTGGTCGTATAGGAATGCTCAATTTAATGGTTGGATTATTACGAAGAATGAATCATCAATTCTATGAATATCCAAAAGAAAATATATTAATTAACTAATCTACCAAAAATGAAAATTATAGTATTTGGTTTAGGAAACTTCGGAATGTCGCTTGCCATCAGCTTAACAGAAACAGGAAACGAAGTAATTGGTGTTGATAAAAACATCGAAAAAGTAAATTTAGTAAAAGATAAAATTTCACATGCAATAGCATTAGATTCAACAAATGAATTATCGTATGAAGCTTTACCATTAAAAGACGCTGATAAAGTTGTTGTGGCTATTGGAGAAAACGAAGGTGCTGCAATCATTACAACTGCAATTATTAAAAAATTGAGTGATGTAAAAATTATTAGTAGAGCTTTATCACCTATACACGACACGGTTTTAGAAGCTATGGGAATTTATAGCATTATTCATCCAGAACAAGAATCGGCAGACCGATTAACCAAACAAATCAATTTTAAGTCAACATTAGAAAACTATCAATTAGATGATAATTTTACAATTTCAGAAGTAAAAGCCAAACCAGAATTTTTTGGAAAAACGTTGGGTGAATTAGATTCTATTGATACTTATCATTTAACATTAATTACAATTATTCGTAAGAGAGAAAAAAGAAATCTAATTGGTAAAAAATCCATTATAAAAGAATCCGTTGGTCGTCCTAAGCCTGAAACAATTATTCAAGAAAATGATATATTAGTGGTTTATGGAAACAATAAAGATATTGAAACCTATTGTATAGGACAAGAAGAACATCAAATTAGAAGCTAAAATGACTCGTATTCTTTCTACAAAAAAACTATCAAAAGCGATAAAAAAGAAGTATTTTGATACCAAAATGGAACTTGTAGAAAAGAATTTTATTCAAACCAAATCGGTTTCTTTTAAAATACCTCAACTAAACAATTACTTACTTTTTACAAGTAAAGAAGCGGTGAAAAGTGTTTTAAAATCTGAAATAAAAAACGTTCATTCCATTTCATGCTTCTGTGTCGGTAGTAAAACCAAAAGTTTTCTAGAAAAAAACGGTTTCAAAGTTATTGAATATGTCGATTATGCCGAAGATTTAATTCAAGTTATTGATTTGAAATACAAAGAAAATTCGTTTACATTCTTATGTGGCAACATCAGAAAAAATACGATTCCAAATTATTTTCAGCAAAATAAAATCACATACAACGAATTTGTCGTATATGAAACCACATTGAAACCACACAAAATAAAAAAAGAATATGATGGCATTTTGTTTTTTAGTCCGTCAGGTGTAAAAAGTTTTTTGGAAAACAATACATTAGATAATAAAACGTGTTTTTGCATTGGAACCACCACCGCCAAAGCATTAGAAAACAATCCCGAAGTTTCGGGACATAAAAACATAGTAATTGCATCGCAACCAACCGTTGAAAATGTAATTACTGAAGTTATAAAATATTACAGCCACCTAACCCCGAAGGGGGAACCAGGAGAACTTAAAAAATGAAAAATAGACCAGCTTAGTTGATATTTATAAACACAAAATGAAACAAAATGAACAATATAGATAAACAACCCCCCCCTTTGGGAGCTAGGGGGCTTCAAAATGACTTATTTTTACGAGCATTAAAAGGAGAAACTGTTGAACGTCCACCCGTTTGGATGATGCGTCAAGCAGGAAGATATTTACCTGAATTTAGAGCATTACGCGATAAATATGATTTTTTTACCCGTTGCGAAACCCCAGAATTGGCGGCTGAAATCACCGTACAACCCATTCGAATTGTAAAACCAGATGCCGCAATTTTATTTTCGGATATTTTGGTAGTGCCAAGAGCGATGGGAATTCACGTAGAATTAAAAGACAATTTAGGTCCGATCATTCCAAATCCAATTCGTACAGCCGAACAAGTACATCAAGTTTTTGTACCGAACATTCACGAAACTTTAGGTTACGTGATGGATGCAGTAAAACTAACCAAGGAAATGTTGAACAACGAAGTGCCATTAATTGGTTTTGCGGGTTCACCATGGACAATTTTTTGTTATGCTGTTGAAGGTAAAGGTTCTAAAAGTTTTGATACAGCTAAAGGGTTTTGTTTTTCAAATCCAGTAGCGGCACATTTATTATTACAAAAAATTACGGATACCACAATTTTATACTTAAAAGAAAAAGTAAAAGCAGGTTGTAATGCCATTCAGATTTTTGATTCTTGGGGCGGCATGCTTTCTCCAGTAGATTATCAAGAATTTTCATGGCAATACATCAACCAAATTGTAGAAGCGTTAGCCGAAGAAACAGAAGTAATTGTTTTTGGAAAAGGATGTTGGTTTGCCTTGAACGATATGGCAAAATCAAAAGCATCAGCTTTAGGAGTAGATTGGACCTGTTCGCCAAGAAACGCACGTTATTTAACTGGTGGTGACATCACATTACAAGGGAATTTCGACCCAAGTCGACTACTTTCTCCAATCCCAACCATCAAAAAAATGGTTCACGAAATGATTGACGAATTCGGAAAAGACAAATACATCGTCAACTTAGGTCACGGTATTTTACCAAATATTCCAGTTGATCATGCGAAGGCGTTTGTTGAGGCGGTTAAGGAGTATGGGAAGTAGTCAGTCGCAATTTACAGTAAGCAGTTTTCTATTAGAAATACATTTATATGAATACTATCATTGAACTTGAAAATTGGATGATAAATAATAACATCAAAAATTTTTATCTTCCAAATAACAAAAGAAATAAATATGTTACTGATATAGGTGAAGGATTAGAAGATGTTCATGGTTTATATATATATTATTCAATAGATGAAAAAGGAAATCGTTATGATGATAAATTTTTTAAGTCCGAAAAAGATGCAGTTCAATTCGTATTCGAATATTTAGTAAAAAATAAAAAATAAATTCCACAATAAACCTTGTAAAATCAAATCACTCAGAAAACAACAATGATAACAACCAATTCATTTCATATAATCAATTTACAAGCAGTCGACGCAAAAAGTTTATCTGAAATGATGGTTTTGAATTTTGATAACTTTAAACGTTATTTTCCAATTACACTATCAAAAAATCAATCATTTGATGATAGTTTAAAATATATAGAAGAAAAAAGTAAAGAAAACGATTCAAAAACAGAATTTACTTTCGGAATTAAAGATGTTTCAAATTCAAAAATTGCAGGTTTGATTATCATCAAAGAAATAAATTGGGATACCAAACAAGGAGAATTTGCCTATTGTATAAGTTCTGAATATGAAAATAAAGGCTGGATGTCAAGAGCAATTGCGTTAACCTCAAAATACGGCTTTGAAGTTTTAGGATTCAATAAATTTCAAATTATTGCTCATAAAACAAATATTGGAAGTTGTAAAGTTGCCGAAAAGTGT
>Ga0209175_10001697_pt1 | contig 10817 bp, 4 predicted proteins | sample JI91814C2DNA_FD_187506 | JGI IMG/M metagenome (GOLD analysis project Ga0209175, IMG submission 187506) | Wastewater effluent complex algal communities from Wisconsin, to seasonally profile nutrient transformation and Carbon sequestration -... | ecosystem: Engineered > WWTP > Effluent > Algae...
TCACCTTGACGGGCTCCACGCTCGGCGGCGCCATCCACGTGCTGTCCGGCCACACGCTCATTCTCCCGACATCGCTCGTGAACAATGGCATCGTCACCGTCAACCCCACGGGAGGCAGCACCAACGCCACCGTCGTCATCCAGAACCCCCTGACTCTCAGCGGCTCGGGCACATTCGTCTTCAACGGCGTCGGCTCCACCAACGACGCCAACATCGCGGGCTCCGCTGGCATTACGCTGACCAACGCCGCCGGTCACACCCTCGCCGGCAATGGCGAGATCATCGTCACACTCACCAACGACGGCATCCTGAGCCCGGGCCAACCCGTCACGGGCGATCGCACGCAGGACCTCCGCCGCAACGCCGCGTTCGCCGACATCACCTGCACCAGCACGAGCGTGGTGCACATCGACATCGAAGGCTCCGCCGCAGGCCAGTTCGATCGCATCCTCGGCAACAGCAATCAGTCCGACTTCGTCTGTGCCGGCACGCTCGACGTCTCGCACATCAATGGCTACACCGGCTCACCCGTCAACACGACCTTCGACATCATCACCGCCGTCGCCCCCGCCACGATCACGGGCACCTTCTCCACGGTGAACACGCCCCTCCTGCCCGGCGGCTTCCACTACGCCGTCAAGTACCTCCCCACCGCCGTCCGCCTGCAGGTCGTCTGCCCCGCGGACATCGACGACGATGGCAACTTCCCCGGCGCCAACGCCGACGGCGGCGTCGACATCAATGACCTCCTCTTCTTCCTCGCGGCGTTCGAAGCCGGCTCTTCCGCGGCCGACCTGGACGACGGCGCCAACTCCGGCGTCCCCGACAACGGCGTCGACATCAGCGATCTGCTCTTCTTCCTCTCGCATTTCGAAGCCGGGTGCTGAAAAACCGATCAACACGGAGACAGATCAAGCGAGGGCGGGCCATCACGGCTCGCCCTTATCTCATTGACATCTCGCGACAACTTCGGGTCTTCCTTACTCACCACTCGCAACTCATCATTCGCGTTCCAAAAAAAGCCAGGCCCCGGGAGGTGGGGTCCCGGGACCTGCTTCAGTCGCGGGGTCGGCGGCTCGGCGAACCGAGCCGTTCGATGTCAGGGTGGGATTGACACCGTCACGTACCCCGCACTTGGGTGGATCAAGAAGAGACGAAGTTCCGAAGAGACGCAGAGACGAAGCGAAGAATCAGTTCGTACAACGCTCCCTGTCATTGCGTCGCTCGTTGCCAGCCCTCACTTTCTTCAACCATTGCCAGCTCATTGGCTTCTTCAAAGGCCCATCAGGGGAAGCCGCCGGGCAGTGCCCGCGTCCGAGGCCGGCCCATCCATCACGTCCCTTGGCGTCGCGGCTCAAAGCCGCCGTCATCCTTGATCGGCACGCATCAGACCCGGGTGGGGTGGGCTGACACGGCGGTGGCCCGTGACGTGATGTGCGGACCAAGCGTTGGGCGGCGTCGATCCTCAACCTCCGCCCCAGCGCGTGTCCATCCGCGGCTGGCTCTTCCTTGGAAGTGTGGCCCCTTGCGAGGCGCGGCCTCCCCTGATGAACCCTCGAAGAACCCTCGAAGAAACAAACCTCCTCTTAGCTGCAGCCCATGCTGTTCCCGCAGTTCACGCACTTGTAGCACGTGCCGCTGCGAACCGTGATCGTCCCGCACACATCGCACGCCGGAGCGTCGCCCACCTTCTCCATGTAATCAGAAAGCGCGCTCGCCTTCGTGCCGCCCACGACTTCGAGTTGCACGTCCGTCTTCTGAACGTGCACGCGGAGCGTGGCCGTGTCCAGCGTGGACTTCGCCTCTGTCAAGCCCGCGAGGCGCAACGACGGCGCGGAATGATCCGTGCTAGAGCCACCACGTTCGGCCCCGCGATCCGATTCCTCGGGCATCGACTCGCGACGCGGTGCGTACTGCTCGCGATAGCCGTCCACAAACTGCATCCCCATCCAGCGGAAGATGTAGTCCACAAGGCTCTTCGCGAACGGAATATCGCTGTTCTCCGTCATGCCCGCGGGCTCGAATCGCTGATGGCTGAACTTGTCCACCAGGCTCTTCACCGGCACGCCATACTGCAGCGCGACACTCGTCGCGGTGCCGAGGCTATCCATCAGCCCGCCAATCGTCGAGCCTTCCTTGCTCATCGTGATGAACAACTCGCCGGGCTGGCCATCCTCATACAAACCAACCGTGAGGTACCCCTCGTGCCCAGCCACGTTGAACTTGTGCGTGATCGAGCGACGCGTGTCCGGCAGGCGGCGGCGCGACGCACGCGTGGGCTTCGCCTCCACCATCGGTTCAGACTTCGCACCCAGCGTCCCCGCAACCTCCAGTTCCTCTCGGCCCGGCGATTCCGCCTTCGCGGAGGAAGATGGTTCCAGGTCACCATCCTTGCTGGTGGCGCCCGACTCCTTCTTCGCCTCGTCCGTGGTGGCCGACAGCGGCTGGCTCAACTTGCAACCATCGCGGTACAGCGCGTTCGCCTTCAGGCCCAGTTCCCACGACAGGCGATAGCACGCGCCGATCTCGTCGACGTTCGCCTCATTGGGCAGGTTGATCGTCTTGCTGATCGCGCCACTGATGAAGGGCTGTGCCGCCGCCATCATCCGAATGTGCCCCGTGGCCGCGATGAACCGCTGACCCAACTTGCCGCACTTGTTGGCACAGTCGAACACAGACAGGTGCTCATCCTTCAGGCCCGGCGCTCCCTCGATCGTCGCCGCACCGCACAAGAGCAAGTTGAGTTCATCGATCTGCTTGTCCTTGAGCCCAAGCACCTTCAGCAGGTTGAACGTCGGGTCGGCCTTCGCCGTCGCGGGGTCCGCTCCGCACGCCTTGAGCGCCCCATCGCTGAGTGACCACGCCGAGAACGCGAACGACAACTCAAACGTGCCGGGCAAACTCGCCTCGATCGCCGCGAGGTCCGCGTCGGACAAGCCCTTGCTCTTGAGCCAACCCTTGAGCGTGTCGCCACTGCGGGCGCCCTTCGCGTTCCTCACGACGCTCTCGGGCATCGGCGTGTCGAGCGTGAGCGTGCCGAGGAGGTACGCCATGATCGCCTTGGTCGCGGTCGCCGAGTATCCCAACGCCTTGAGCGCGGGCTCGACGGACTCGTTCGCGATCTTGAAGTACCCGCCACCGGCCAGTTTCTTGAACTTCACGAGCGCGAAGTCCGGCTCGACGCCCGTCGTGTCGCAATCCATCAGGAGGCCGATCGTCCCCGTGGGCGCGATGACCGTCGTCTGGGCGTTGCGATAGCCATGCTTCTCGCCAAGCGCGAGCGCCTCATCCCACGCGACCGTCGCGCGAATGAGCAGGTCACGCGAGTTGGCGACGTGCTTCGCATTCTTCAAGAGAGCGTGATCCACCGGCACCGGCGTGATCCGCAGTTCCTCGTACTTCTTGCTCGTCCGCGCCTCGCCATGGGCGGCCAGGCGGTGATTGCGAATCACGCGGAGCATGTTGTTCTTGTCCGCCTCATACCCCGGGAACGCGCCGTGCTCCTTCGCCATCAGCGCACTCATGCGATACGACCGGCCCGTCAGGATCGCCGTCAGAGCGGCACAAATCCCACGCGCCTCTTCGCTGTCGTACGCGATGCCCGCCTGCATGAGCATCGCGCCCAGGTTTGCATACCCCAGCCCAAGCGTGCGGAACTTGTAACTCAGTTCCGCGATCTCCTTGCTCGGGAATGCGGCCATCAACACGCTGATCTCCAGGACCATCGTCCACAGATCGACGCCATGCTCGTACCGCTCGACATCAAACGTGCGCGTCACCGAGTCGTAGAACTTGATGACGTTCAGCGACGCGAGGTTGCACGCCGTGTTGTCGAGGAACATGTACTCGCTGCACGGATTGCTCGCGTTGATGCGCCCCGCGCTCGGGCACGTGTGCCACGCGTTGATCGTGTTATCAAACTGCACGCCCGGATCGGCGCAACGCCACGCGGCCTCGTTGATCGCGTTCCAGAGTTCGCCAGCCTTGTGTGTCTTGGCGATCCCCTTCTTGCCCGTGCGCCAGTGCGTATGCCACTCGGCGTTCTGATCCAACGCATCGAAGAACGAATCCGGAATGCGCACCGAGTTGTTGCTGTTCTGCCCGCTGACCGTCTGGTACGCCTCGCCATTGAAGTCGTAGTCCAACTTCAACTTCAGTTCCTCGGCCTGCTTCGCGATGTCCTTGTTCGCCTTTGTCAGGAGTTTGAACCCCTCCACCATTGCCTGGACCTTGATCTCCTCGCGGACCTTCCAGTTCACAAACTCAAGGATGTCCGGGTGATCCATGTCGAGGCAGACCATCTTCGCCGCACGACGAGTCGTGCCGCCGCTCTTGATCGCGCTCGCGGCCCGATCACCGATGCGCAGCCAACTCATCAGGCCGCTGCTCTTGCCGCCGCCCGCGAGTTTCTCACCATCGCCGCGGAGATTCGAGAAGTTCGTGCCAGTGCCGCTGCCATACTTGAACAGGCGTGCCTCTCGCACCCACAGGTTCATGATGCCGCCCTCGTTCACGAGGTCGTCATCAACGCTCTGGATAAAGCAGGCGTGGGGCTGCGGGTGCGTGTACGCGTCCTTGGCGAGTTCGGGCTTGCCCGTCTTGGGATCCACAATCCAGTGCCCCTGCGCGGGGCCCGAAATGCCGTACGCAAAGTTCAAGCCCGTGTTGAACCACTGCGGGCTGTTGGGGGCGCACATCTGGTGCACCATCATGTACGCGATCTCGTCGTAGAACGCCTGCGCGTCTTCCTTGGTATCGAAGTACCCGTGCTTCTCGCCCCAGTAGCGCCAGCACCCGGCGAGGCGATGGATCACCTGCCGTGCCGACTTCTCCGGACCGGTTGTGCCATCGCCATTGGGAATCCCGGCCTTGCGGAAGTACTTGCTCACCATGATGTCGGTGGCGAGTTGGCTCCACGAATCCGGAATCTCGGCGTCGTCCATCTGGAAGACGACCGAGCCGTCGGGGTTCGTGATCTTGCTGGACCGCTTGGACCAGGTGACCGAGTCAAAGGGGTCGCGTCCTGCGACGGTGAACTTGCGAGTGATCTTCATGAACCTGTCCCTTTCGTGCGTCCTTGCTTCTCGGCATTCGTAATTCGTGATTCGGCATTCGTTGCCGTTCCAACCCGCCCTTGCTGCATCTTTCGGATCAACCCTGCAAGCACCTTGCTGACCTCGGTCCAATCAGCAAGCAAACTCGCGTAACCCGCCCCACTCAAGTACCCCATGTCTCTCGCGATCAGCATTTGTGTGTCGAGTTCAAACAGGCTGCCCCGAGCAATCTTGAGAAACCGAATGTAATCAACCCGACTGCCCCTCCCGAAACCCTCGGCAATGTTGCTGGGCACCGATACCGCCGCACGGCGCAACTGCGAGGCGAGGCCCAACGCTTCAGACTTCGGAAAAGTGCCCGCCGCCTTCATCAACCTCTTGCACATCGCGACACTCATCTGCCACGCCCTCAGGTCACGATGGGATTGGATACTCCCCACGCCGACTCTCCACGAATGCCGAATCACGAATCCCGAATGCCGTCTTCAATCAACTTTCGGCAACGTCAACCCACCCTGATCCTGGTACTTCCCGCCCTTGTCCGCGTACGAGATCTCACACACCTCATCCGCCTTGAAGAACACGAACTGGGCGATCCCCTCATTCGCGTACACCTTCGCCGGGAGCGGCGTCGTGTTGCTGATCTCGATCGTGACCTTTCCCTTCCACTCGGGCTCGAGGGGCGTCACGTTCACGATGAGGCCGCAGCGGGCGTACGTGCTCTTGCCCACGCATATCACCAGAACATCCCGCGGCACCTCGAGATACTCCACCGTCTCGCACAGCGCAAACGAGTTGGGCGGGATGATCACGTGATCGATCTTCAACTTCTCGCAATCAACCTCGACCATCAGGTCGTCGGTGAAGTTCTTGGGATCAACGACCGTGATCTGCCCCGTGCGAGGCGTGGGCGTGAAGATCTTGAAGTGTGGCCCCACACGCACGTCATAGCCATAACTGGACACGCCATACGAGATCTTGCCCGGCCGCTTCTTCGCGTCCTCGAAAGGCACGATCTTGACGAGCCGTCGAATTTGTTTGTCCGCAAGTACGCCCACGCTGCCCACCCGTCTTGCCTTGGTCTTGGCTCTGAATCTCTCTCTTGACCCCTCCGGACCCACCCGGAACGGCCCCACACAGGAGACGGCGCCCACCGCCATCCCCTTCGAACGATATACTAACTTTTCACAAACCAACCCGCCGCCGAACAGAAGCGTTCACCAGACAATCATCCGCCGTTTGGTGCCTCTCCTCGCAATGTCCAACCGAAGTCCGTACCACCCACCGATGGGACAGGGGGACAGCATACCACTACAGATCGTGCTTTCAAGCCCGTTTCACCACAAATGGTCGTAGGTGCCTTGTGGATGCACTGTCAACTGCGCCCAAGCCTTTGATTTGGTTGGAGTTGCGAATCATCATCACGCGAGCGCGAATCTCGCGGGGAGATTCGGCCCGCCGTTTGTTCGGGTGTCTGTTCCGAGGGACGCACGGTGGATAGGGTGGCAAGTGTCGTCAGGAGTGTCTCCAACCCTCCCCACTTGTGGGCGATGTTCGCCCCACCTCATTGCAACGCCAAGCCCCGCAATCGTGTACAGTCTCCCAAGAACCTGCGACGCAGGAACTGGGGCGGCCCATCGCGGGGTGGCTCCCAACCTTGGACTGGAGAGTGTGCGGATGAAGACGCCCTTGCGTCCGGCTGTCGGTTTGCTGGCGATCACGATCGCCTCCCTCCTTTCCTCCTCGTGCTCCGACACGCCCGAGGCGATCGAGAAGACACCCATCGTGCGCGACACGCCCTCCGCCCTCCGCGGCACGATCGGAGCGGAAGTCACGTTTCGAGGCATCGAGCCCGTCGTCGTCTCAGGTCTCGGCCTCGTCGTCAACCTCAACAACACAGGCGGCCGCCCCATTCCCGACCGCATCCTCGAAACCATGGAGCGCACGCTCACGCTCCAGGGCATCAGTTCCACGACGGACATGCCGGGCAGCCCGCTGCATCGCAAGTCGGCACGCGACATCCTCAAAGACCCACGCACCGCCGTCGTGATCGTGCAAGCCGCGATCCCGCCGGGCGCGCCCCCCGGCGCGAGGTTCGACGTCTACGTCGACGCCGTCAACGCAACCAGCCTCGAGGGCGGGCAACTCTGGACAACCAATCTCCGCATTGGCGAAACCGTTCTCTTCGGCCAGGCCCAAGCCCGCGAGATCGCCAACGCCCGCGGGCCCATCTTCATCAACCCATTCGCCACCAGCGACACCAGCCAGGCCGCCCTCTCGCAGACCAGCGGCCGCGTCCTCGATGGCGGCTGGGTCACCAACCCGCTCCAGATCGAGATGGTCCCGGACACCGCAAGCCACAGCCGCGTGGCATCAATGGTCTCCGCGATCAACAGCCGCCTCCCCGCAGGCCCCGGTGATAGTGGCGCAACCGCCCGCGGCAAGACGACGTCCGACATCAACTCCGGGCCTTCCGTCGTCCTCCGCGTCCCACGCCGCTTCGCCGATCGAGCCGACGAGTTCCTCTCGATCGTCAAGCACCTGCCCATCAACGACTCTGCCCCGGAAATGCTCGCCAAACGCTACACCGACGCACTCAAGACCGAGCCCGCGCTCGCCAACGAGTTGGCATGGTGCATCGAAGCACTGGGCGACAAAGCCCTGCCCTTCACGCGTGGCCTGTACGACTACGCCGAAGTCGTGCCCCGCCTCGCCGCGCTTCGTGCAGGCGCTCGCCTCGGCGATCCGATGGCCGCCTCCGCCCTGATCGAACTCGCAGGCAAGGGCACAGGCCTCGAACAACTCGATGCCATCGCCCTCCTCGCCGAGATCGCCGGAACGCCCCGCATCGACCTCACCCTTCGCAATCTCCTGAAGGAAAAGGAACTCCTCGTGCGCATCGCCGCGTACGAAGCCCTGGCCAAGCGTGCCGAGAAGGTCCGCCTCGCCCGCCTCCTCGACGACTCGTACGACTCCCCCACGTCGCCCATGCACAACGTCTCGCCCGTTCATCGAGAGGTCATCGCCCGAGCCGTCTTTCCCACCGGCATGCTCCAAGGCATCGAGCGGCGATCCGTCGGCGGCAAGTTCCTTCTCGACATGGTCCCCGAAGGCGACCCCATGATCTACGTGACGCAGCAAGGCCAGCCCCGCATCGTCATTTTCGGCGAGAATCCATCCCTGAACACCGACGCGGTCGTCTCGGCGTGGAACGATCGCCTCCTCCTAACCACCGAAGCCGGCCAGACCGGCGTCCGGGCCATGTTCCGCGAGGACGAATCGTCGGCAGCACAACGCCTCACGACCGAAGGACAGTCCCTCGCCGGCCTCGTCCTCGCCCTCGCAGCCTCGAGCGGCCCCGACCAGCCCACGCCCGGCTTCAACCTCACCTACTCCGAAGTCGTCGGAACCCTCTACGCCATCAGCAGCGCTCGCGCCACCAACGCAACCTTCGCCACCGAGCGTGACCGCCTCAAGGCGAGCATCCTCGCCGCCGGCGAGAACAAGATCCGCCGCGATCGCCCTGAAACCCCCAACGATCCGACCAACGTCGTGGTCATCCGCCGGGCCGACGCCCCAGACTCAACGCTCGTCCCCACGCCCGAGAGAGAGCCGCCCAAGATCATGCCCTTGCCAGGCACCAAGGGACGCAAAGACTCCGGCGACTGAGAGCCTCAACGGACCTCCCGGGGCACGCGACAGATTCGCCGATTTTGAGGTTCGCCCGCTCCGAAAGCCCGGCGTTGTGGTATCCTTTCCCCGATCCAAGTGCCCGCCGTTTCGGCATTTGGAGCCATGGTCCACATCCCCGGCCGGAGGCCGGCGTGCCCGCAGCGCACTGGACGCGATTCGGGCGACTCTTCGGGCGGCGACAAGGAGGTTGCGACGCGATGCGCTTGGCCAAGTTGACCCTTTCAGGTTTCAAGAGTTTCGCTGACACCACCACGTTCACGTTCGACGATTCCGTAACCGGAATTGTCGGTCCCAACGGCTGCGGCAAGAGCAACGTTGTCGACGCCATCAAGTGGGTCCTGGGCGAGCGCAGCAGCAAGAGCCTCCGCGGCCAGGAAATGATCGACGTCATCTTCGCCGGCAGCGCAGGCCGCAAGCCCAGCGGCATGGCGAGCGTCACCCTCTCCTTCGAAAACCCCATCGTCGATGCCTCTCGCCTCGCCCTGCTCTTCGGCGATGCGCCCATCCAGCCGACGCCAGCCGATATCGTCGAAGTCGCCACCCCCGTTGAAGGCCAAGCGACTGAAGGCACGGAAACTTCGGACATTGCCGCGCCCGTCGAAACAAGCGAGGGCGAAGAAGGCGTGACAATCGACGCGAGCGTCCGTGGCCGCCGCGCACTCCCCATCGATGCCGACACCGTCGAGGTTGAGCGTCGCCTCTATCGCGATGGCGAGAGCCAGTATCTCATCAACGGGCGCAAGGCCCGCCTCAAGGACATCCGCGACCTCTTCCTCGATACGGGCATCGGCGCCGACGCATACTCCATCATCGAACAGGGCAAGGTCGATGCGATGCTCCTCGCGAGCCCGCAGGAACGCCGAACGATCTTTGAAGAAGCCGCGGGCGTCGCGAAGTACAAACTCCGCCGCATAGAGGCCCAGCGCAAGCTCGATCGCTCCGAAGCAAACCTAACAACCACGCGAGAACAACTCGCAAGCACCGAGCGCCGCCTGAAGATCGTCAAAGGCCAGGCCCAGCGTGCACGCAAGTTCGTCGAACTCGATTCCGAACTCAAGGCCTGGCGCCTCGCCCTCGCCTTCGATCAGTACGACGACCTCGAACAGCGTCTCGCCGGTCTCACCTCACGCCAAGCGGACCTCTCCTCACGCCGCGATGAGGCCCTGCAGGTTCTCGAAGCGATCGAAGCGAAGAAACAGGAAGCGGAACTCTCTCGCCACGAACTCGCGAGCGCCCACCGCCAGGTCGAACAGGACCTCCTCTCCGCACGCCACAACGAGCAGCAGGCCACACAACGCAGAGCCATGCTCGAACGCGCCGCCGCCGACGCCAAGCGTCAACTCGAGGTCGATCGCACCCGCACCGAAGAACTCCGTCAGCGCCGCACCGACGCCGACGCCGGCGCCACCGAACGCCGCGAAGCCATCGCCGCCCTCGCCGAGCAGTTGTCCGACAGCGAGCGCCGCATGAAGGACGCCGCCGAGGCCCGCGCTGAAGTGCTCGAAGCCATGAGCGAGCAGCGCCGCCAGCACTCCCAGAAGCAGGCCGACGTCACGCAGATCGACCGCGAGCGTTCTCACGTCCTGGCCTCACTCGTTGCCGAAGAGAAGCGTGCCGAGTCACTCCGCGAACAACTCGAAACGCTGAACCGCAAGCGTGCAAAGCAGGCCGACGAAGAGCGTACAACACAAGCCAGCGTCGTCGCAGCCGAGGAAGCGCTCCAGAAGGCCCGCGTCGAAGCTGAAGATCGTGATCGCACCGTGCGCACGCTCGAAGAACAAATGACGCGTCTGAGCGAAGACCGTCGAGGCCGCGCCGACCAAGTCGGCCAACTCGACCAGGAACTCGTCCGCGCCGACAGCCGTCGCGTCATGCTCGCGGAGATGATCGAGACGCGCGCAGGCTACGCCGAAGCCGTGCGCAAGGTCCTGGAGATCCGCGACAAAGGCCAGGGCTTCGCCAACGTGAAGGGCACCCTTGCCGATCTCGTGCAGATCGAATCGGGCGTGGACGCAGACGCCGCCGCCGCCGTTGAAACCGCACTCAGCACCGACCTGCAAGGCCTCGTCG
>Ga0209175_10001711_pt1 | contig 10768 bp, 13 predicted proteins | sample JI91814C2DNA_FD_187506 | JGI IMG/M metagenome (GOLD analysis project Ga0209175, IMG submission 187506) | Wastewater effluent complex algal communities from Wisconsin, to seasonally profile nutrient transformation and Carbon sequestration -... | ecosystem: Engineered > WWTP > Effluent > Algae...
TTGCTCAATGATAAATTTTTGCAACGAATCTTGATCTAATGAATGGAGAATTGTCTTTATTTGGTTTTCAACTGTTGGCTGTTTTTGTTCTTTCTTTTTCTTTGTTTTGTTTTTCGAAAGATTTAATTCATTTTGCAACATATAAAATAGCACAGCTACTTCATGCTTACAAACTGGACCAAAATCGTAAGGGCAAGTGCAGTGATGGGAAACAACAATGTCATTTTCAATGATAAGGTTTACTGTATAATCTTCGCTTCCTTCTACAATTGCTTCATATTCGTTTACAGCAGTTGTGGTAAATTCAGAAACATAGCCTTGTTCAAAATATTCAAGTCCTCTTTTAAGAATAGTTTCGTCAATAAGTTGTTCAAATGAATTTAGTGGGATTTTCATAAATGTTGTATTTATGTGTTAATTATCAATTTCTTTATTTGAATTTTATATTCAGCTAAATTATGACAAAAATAAATTCTTTAAAACAACTTCAATTAAGTTTAAAAAAAAAGGGAAAAGCTATAATTTCAGCTATACCTCCTTTTGACATTTATCGAACCGTATAAGATGTTAATAAACAAATGGTTGCGTCGTTATTTTTGATAATTTTTTAAAATGGTTCGAGAAATCGATTAAAAAACCCATAATTTTATTTTATACTTCTCGAACCGCTTTTTTGGCTCGTAACTATTTAAAAATCAAATTAATATAAATAGAAAAAGCCGCTATTTAGCGGCTTTGTCATAAAAGCTCCCTCTCATGACAAAATATCGAACCATCATAATTGATTTTTAATTAGTTATCTATTTTTCAACCCTTTACAGGGCTCGAAACATTTTTTTACCTTCGAAAATTCTAATAAACTACTTTTTAATTTCGTTGCGAAGTTCTTCAATTCTTTCCAAACTTAATCCTGTAATTTTAGAAATGAATTCATTTGACGAATTTTCTAAAATAGCTTTTTTTGCAATATCTTCAGCAACTTTAAACTTAGCTTCTGTTTCTAATGTAAACATTTCACTGGCTTTTAGATGTAAGGAATCTAAATATCTATTGTAGCCATAATGGTCATCGGCTGGTAATCTCATGATATCTAAAACATCTCCTGCTTCTTTCAATCCTTTGGCATGAAACTCATCTTTTACTTCGCTGTTTTTTAAGAAATAAACCCATTCGTCTAAAGTGTCTTTTGCGACATCATTGAACTGGTTTACTTTCAAAAGATAATATTCAGGAAAAACTTCTGAAACTTCTTCTTTTAAAAAAGTTTGTCTTTGTTTGCTTGATAAGGTCAAAAGATCGTTTTGATGCAATCCTCTAAAATCGGTTTTTCCTTTGTAGATATAGTCTTCGCCTTGTCCTAAATCAAAATATACAATATTTATTGAGATTACTTTTTTGATTTGAGAATATTGTTGCCCGAGTTTTAAGTTTTCTGAAATACTTTTAGAAACTCCATAAGCCATTCTGTGAAAATAATCTATTTCGTAAGTACTTTGGATTTCGATAATAATGAGTTCATTTTTAGAGTTTTGTGTTAGAATATCAACACGATTGAATTTGTCTTCTTCCGTTTCTTGATTACTTTCACTCTCTAAAATTTGTTCAATTTTGATGTTATCAAATAAAAGTTCACTCAAGAAACCTTCAAGAACCACAAAGTTGGCTTTGTTTCTTAAAAGTCTTTTGATTGCCCAGTCAAAACGTATCAGTTTTTTACTCATCTCACTATTAATTGATTGCAAATTTACAAAATAATATCTTCTAACTCCAAAAATATATTTTTAAAACAGCATTTAAAATAACTAAACTTCTGCTGAAACATATTGTTCTTCGATTTAATCTTTTAAGATGTGTTCGAATACTCAGGTTTTTACGTTCTATATGATTAATTCCTCTGTGCTTTGTGCTATGGATTTCCTTTTTTATAAGATATTTGTAATTTTTCAATTTATCTGTAATTATCTTTTTAGCTTCGGATAATTCTAAACTTGTGATTACTTTTGAAAGTGTTTTATTGGTTCTTCTTCCAACATTAAAACTGACAACCTTTTTTGTTTCTTGTTCCAAAGCATATGCTATCCAAATATGTTTGTCTTTTCTTTTGATAAATGTTCGCATTTCATCAACTTGATAAGATTTACCTTTTGTAATTATAGGTTCATTTATGTTTTTAGCAATTAATACTAATCTTGACAATAAAGTTGTTGGGGAAATATTTAATAATCTGGCAATACTTCTAATACCAACACCTTCTTTGGTTAATTTTACAATATTCAAGTTTATGTCTTGATCATAAGCTTTGTATGAATAATTATCCACTCGTGTTCTATTACATTTTTTGCATTTGAAACGAATTTTATTGGCTGATGATTTACCATGTTTTATCATATAATTACCACAAAATGTGCAGGTTTCTTTACCACCCACACGTTTGATACACGAAGTAAAGTTTTCTTTCATATTAATCAATTTAAAGCATTAAAAATAACAGAGGCGACCAATTGGTCGCCTCTGTTATTAAAATTATTTTTTATTTTATATTGATTATCAATGTGTTGTGATTTTATTTTTACAAAACCACACGTTTGATACATTACCCGAGGTCGGGAGACCATCGCAGAGCATCACGGTACTATTGAACTCTTTGCGGAGCTGGGGATGCATTGATATAGAATTACTTACATTCTATATGATTTATTTAATAGTCTCAATCATAATCACTTACACATAATCTAAAAAACTCTATTTTTTATCTAGGCCAATAGAGTGAGCCGGTCTGGTACTTAAACAAAGATTAGAATATCTTCAATAGTTTCTTCAATAACTCCTTGTAATTTTGCGTCCTCAATCTTTTCGAGTTTCTTAAATACTAATTGTTTGTCTAATCTACCATGAATTCTTGCTATGTCCCCTAAACATGATATAGCGGTTTTAGAAACCCAAAAATCAGAATGACTAACATAACTTAAAAATAAATTTTGTAACCATTGCCAATCATTAATCCCATTAACACTGCCAATTAATATCCCTGGAATTTCAAAAACATTTGACTCCTCTAGCAATTTAATAATTTGATTTTTATCTTTTATCTCAAAGTTTTCGTACTGCATATTATCTAGATAAAATTTTACCTTTTGTATTAACTTCTTTAGCTTTAATCAACGTGTTTTTCATATCCTGTGACAACTCTTTCCAAGATCTTGAATGACCATGAAACTTACCAGGACTGTGTTCGTCAAAGACATTGAACTCCCCTGTTTTTCTATCAACTCCAACTCTTCTTGTCGTGTTACCTGGCAACTCGTGTGAATTATTTAAACTCTCTTGAGGGTTGGAAGGAGCTTTATTTGCTTTTCCTTTATTTGTACTACCATGTTTCGGATTTGGTTCATAGACATTAGGATTTGAACTACCCGATGCTGAAGGTTCATCGTTAGAATTTGCACTGTTACTTGCTTGGTCTAATGCAACCCCCATTTGCAATAGAATAGCTAAGGTTTGTGATAAATCATATGTTCCAGTTAAGGCAACACCTGAACCATATCCAGTAGTTATTAAACCTCCTGTTGAAATTACAACAGCTCCTGGTCCTGTTCCACAACCTGCTAATGCAGTTCCTGCTCCGCTTGCGGCAATACCATCACCAGAGGCTATCATTGCAATATCAGCTAACGCTCTACCAATATAATACGAAATTAGAGCTCCAAGATTATTCTTAAATTGATCAGAATGATCTGTAACACCAAATAAATCTCCTAACCCTAAAGACAAAGCACTTGCAGTAGCATCAGCCGCTCCTAATGACGCAGCAGCAGTATTTGTAATATATTTATTTGCATTGTTTACAATCCATTGATAAGTAGATTGCTTTCCGTTAGGATCTACAAATAAGATAGGATTTTGATAACAATATCCATAAGTGTTATGATTAAAGTGGTTAAACACTCCTCCATTATGCTGTCCGTCAACATAATGCTCGTATTCAAAAACTGGATTATATCCACTAAGTGGGTCTGTTGCGGTCCAAATGGAATACCTCATATCCAAGTATCTAGCCCCGTAGTAAGTGTAGCCACTCTCCTCGTCAAGTTCTTTACCATTAAACTTATATGTGTGTACGCCTGTTCACTATTTGGGTTCGCGCGAGTGCCTCGTTTCAACCTTTAAGAACGTTCCTTTTCATTTTTCTTTACTTGTCAAAAGTAATCTTTTTTATTTCAATTGAAAAAAAAATATACGTTTGTTTTTCGTTGGATTTGAAGTAATTAAAACCACTTTTAAGCATGATTTTAGCTTAAATAAGCCTCGTTTTATCGTTGGCTTATACTTTGCTTGTTTTTATATCAAAGCCGTTTTATTTGGTTTATTTGTTGCTGATGTACTTTTTTTATCCATTTAATAAAGTGGGCTCTAGTGGGAACATGGTGGGCTTATCCTCGGGACATCTACGGGACATCCTCGACTGAAGTATTAATTTTTGTACCAAAAAACACACCTCGCTATTTTCTTCAGATGAAAAAAAAATGGCGTTTATTTTTCCAATAATCCAAAGCAAAAAAGCCGGAACATTAAATTTAAAAACTAATTCGGCTGATTGGCTTTACTTGTGCGCTCGATTTTTTTGGAAGATTGCCATTAATCAAACGTTGTTTTTTAATCGGGTTTTCCTTGGCAATCTTCCAAAAAAATGAGCATAGCCCTACGGCGATTGAGTTATGCGGTTCAACTTAACACCCCCAAGCACCGCAGAAAAAAGGAAAAAAAAGTAGTTTTTCACGGATGTTTTTTTCTTTTTTTCGAGGAGCGCAGTGGCGGTGTTGCGGCAATCAAACAGCCACCACAGGACTGGGAACAGCGGAGTTTACGGAGCTGTGTAAGGACTGTGAGCGTGCAACGGCACGGAAAAAATTAAAGTCAGCCCTTTGGGCGTTCCTTGATTTAGGGCAACCGAAGTGCGCCAACCGTGATGGCTGGTTGAGAGAGCAACCGCCCAAAAGTGGCGTGGCGGTAGACGCAAACACGGCACCACGTAGCTTGTCGGAGTGGTGCGGTGTTGCGGATGCAGAAGCCACGCCGAACGCAGGAAGTGAACGTGTGGAGACTGGGAACGCCGACAACAAAAAAAGAGCTGCTTTTTTTCTAAGCTGCTCTTTTTTTTGGTGGCAAGTGGTCTGTGGAACGGAAGGAGGAACGACTGACTGGAACAGCCCAGCGGAACAAAGAGAACGACCGAAGAGAGACCGCTTGATTGCCCGTGTTTCTACTTTATTGGGTGTAATTTGTCTATGGCTGTTTGCAAGGCATTTAGTCCTGTTTCTTTGTATTTCTCTGTGGTGTCAAGGCTTTTGTGTCCTGCAAAATATTGTACTTTCCGTAAATCGTTGTTTTGGGCTAATAGATTGGTTATAACGCTTTGTCTTATAGTTATTGTTGTAATGGTTTTGTTTGAGAACGCTGCTTTTGGATAAGTAGTTAGTAAATAATGTATGTCGTCTGATGTAGTTGGTGTGCCTAGTTTGCTTAATAATAAATAATTATCTTGTGTTCTATAAGTTACTAATTTGTTTCTATAACTATTGATATATTCATATAATAAAAGTATTTGAGAGGCTTCTAACGGTAGTGTTCGGCTATTGGTTTGTGATGTTTTTGTAATGTGTATTTGTGCTTTTTCTAAATCTATATCGGTTGTTTTTAGCTGTGTAAGTTCGTTGGTTCTTATTCCTTGATGTACTAGTAAACTCATTATTATTTGGTTTCTTTTGGCTAAAAATGGATAGCGTTCTTGTCTTGGTTCTAGTAGTTTTTGTAGTTCTTTTGGAGTAAATAAATCTTGTAATTGTATGGGGTTGGATTTGGCATCTCGTAAAATGATGGCTCGTGCTGGATTGTCTTTTCTAATCTTTATTTCTATAAGATATTGATAGTATTTTTTTAGTGATGCTACTATTCTGGCTACCGTTTGAGGTTGTTTTTCATAGCGTAATAGTTCAATATATTGCATTATTTTTTGATAGGTATAGGTTTTATTTTCAGGGTTTTGGTCTATAAATTTAGTAATTTCATAAAGGTATATTTTAACGGTAGTTTCTCGTAGTGTTTGTTGTAAATAAGCCTCCAAACCTCCAAAGGAGGCTTTTTCTAAATTGCTGTTTATTGGTTGCATTTTAACGCTTTTTATTTCATTTTTAATTGATTTACTCTTGCATAAATTTGGGTAGTATTTAGGCTTTTATGTCCTAAAAAATCTCTGACCATTTCAATACTCATTTCATTTTCTAATAAGTGCGTGGCAATGCTATGACGCAAGGCATGAAGACAAATAGTGGGTAGTGGTTCTTGCTCTTGGGTTCGTTTTAAAAGTGCTTTAAAAAGTAAATAGATTCTAGTATCGCTAAAAGGATAACCGTTATAATGGATTAAAAAAATCGTTGTTTTTGGGTTTCTATATTCTTGGGATTGGTTGTAATATTTTCTTAGATCTTTTGTGATTTTCTCTGTAAGTGGTATCACACGCCTTTTGTTTCTTTTTCCTTTTCTAACAAATAGCTTTTTTTGTTCAAAATTGATGTCTTTTATACTTAAATTTTTAGCTTCTGATTTTCGTAGTCCACAACCATAACACAAGTGTAATAGTATGGTTTCTTCTATGGTTTGGCAGTTTTTGTATAGGATTTGTATTTGACTTTGGTTTAAAATGGTTCTTGGCTGTGATTGGACTGATTTTAATTGTAAATTATACGGATTTTGGGCAATTAGTTGTAAGCGTTGCAAGTAATCAAAGAATAATCTAATGGCTAGTAATTGCGTATAGGCGTGGCTTTGGCTGATGCTTGTTGTTCCATATTTTTTTGGTCTTTGTTGTAAATAAGTGCAATATTCTTTTAAGTGAATATCAGTTATATTTTGTGGATTTTCCTTGGGTAAATTCTAGTAAATAACACACGTATTTTGGATAATAATTGCATACATTTTTACTATAACCTAAATTTTGTAATTCTTTTCTAAAATCATAAATAAGGGTATCTATTATCATGTATGATTGTTTTTAGGTTGTACTTTTTATTTCGACCGAACACAAGATTTAGTTTAAAGTTTAAAGTTTCAGGTTCAATGTTTTACGCATAATCTAGTGTTCGTTTTGTGTTCGGTTAGCGTTCGTTGGTGTTCGGTTTCAGTTGTTTAATCTGTTGTGTAAAATGGTCTTTTAGTTTTTTTCTAACGCTTTGTATATCGTCAAAATGGAAGATTTTATATTTATAGCCTTTGTTGCCGTGTCCGTATTGCTTGATGTATTCTAATTGTACTAATTGATTGATGTAGTATTGTAATTGTGTTTTCTTAAATCCTGTAGCTTCCATGGCTTCAAAACGTGTAAAATCATCGGTTTTAAATTTCTTCTTCAGCTTTTCAAAAAACTGTCGTAGGCTTCCATCAAGTTCATCTATTTTCAATATTATACTTTCAAAAAGTATTTCTACTGCGTTTTCGATGTCGATGATTTCGGTTACTATTCTGTTATTTTGGGTTCTTCTTTGGTATTGATTTATTATTGTGATTTGCTTAATAATGCTTTGGAACATTTCATTTAATCTTCGTTTTTTGTGTACGTTTTCAGGTAATTGTATTTGTGTGGCATACGGATTTTGTACTTCTTCCACCTTTAAAGCTCTGATTATTTTTTGTAGTAACTCTTTGGCTTTTTCTTGGTCTTTTTCGTTTATTTCTCCTGCTATACGCTTGTTTTGATAATTAATTATTTTGTCTGTTTGGTCCTGGCTTTCATCTACTGCTAATAAAAAACTTCTACTCATATTGTCTTCGTAAATCTCGCCTTTGGTGGTGGCTGATAAACTACTAAATACGCCTTTTACTTCTTTTTTGGTGGATTTGATATTTCCCTTTTTATCCTTAATTGATACGCTGCTGCTTAATCTTTGATTACTGATTAACTCACGCATGGCAAACATTGCTTCTTCTTTTAAGCCGTCTAAATCTTCAATCACTAACAGTTTGTTTACTAACTCATATTCGCCCCAATTATACAAACTACTCTCTGTAATTCGTGTAAATCGAAGTACGTCTTCTTGTGGTATAATATCGGCTATTTTACTTATTAGGTGTGTTTTTCCGCTACCGCTTGAACCTTGTACTATGGCGTGTAATGGGCTTTTGGTTTTGTAACTTGATGCAATAATAAATAGTAATAGTCGGCTGTTTGCTTCTCCAACTATTCCGCTTTGTTCGATTAATTTATTGATTTCTTGTAATAGATTGTTTTGTTTTAAAAAGTCTATTGTGTTTTCTAAATTGGGTTGTTTTGGTTTTGGTTCTGGAGTAATTTTTTGTACTTCTTGTTTTGGTTCAACTTTTATAGCTTCTTCAATTGAAAATAAAAAAGGTAGTTCTTTTCTTTGGTCAATTAAGTGGATTAGTATTTCGCTTTCGTGTCCAATGATTAAACTATTAATGTCTTCGTCTTTTGGTGTTTCTATTTGGCTTATTTTGGCTTTTGGGTGTAACTCTCGCAAGATTTCAGCGTATTTGGTAACGGCTTCGTTTCCTGCTTTGTCGCCATCAAAAAAGAAAATGATTTCTTCTAACTGTTTTAAGGGTTTAATTGCGTTTAGGATTTCTTCGTTTAGTCCGTTGGTTCCGTAGCAAGTTAATAATGTGTAATTCTCTTTTATTTGGTCAATTTGCAGTAAACTAGCCGTGTCGATTATAGCTTCAGTAAGTAGTAATTTCTTTGTATCAGGATTTGGATAATTTGGATATAAGCCTTGTCGGTTTTTTAAATAGTAATGTTTTGCATTGTCATTGTTTATTGTACTTCTAAAGTAAAATGATACTATTTGATTTTCTTTATTTTTTAATGGAAAGACGATGCCTTTGTTTCCAAAAACGCTGTAAGCGGTTTCTCCTGTTCTTGCTTTGTTGCCTTTATCAATTAGTAAACCGTGTTCTAAACAAGTATTGATTAAGGTTTCGTCTTTTCGTGTGCCGTGATGGAACTGACCACCATTAAAACCAATTTGTAATTTTTCGTAGTCTAAATTTCTGCTTTTGCAATACTCTTTAGCTGGAACGCTATTAAAGATGCCTTTTCTAAAACTGGTAAACATTTTTTGGAGGAAGTCGGAAGATGGAAGATGGGAGCTGGAAGTTTCTTTAGTTTGCGGTTTTATACTTCCTGCTTCTAACTTTTGACTTCCTGCCAATTCAGCACATTTTACTAAAGCTTCGTGTTTGGTTAGCTTTTCATAATCTTGCACAAATTGTATTACATCGCCTTTTTTATCGCAAGCGTGGCATTTGTATTTGTTTTGTGTGGTGCTGATTTGTAAACTCGCTGTGCTATCCTCGTGGAACGGACAACGGAGCATATTGTTTTTGTTGGGTTTTAAACCGTAATATTGCAGTACGTTTGCTAGTGGTAGGTTTTGTTTAATGTCTTGTATTTCCATTGTTGAAAAAATATTTTAATCTTTCTTGATGTTATTATTAGATACAAAAGTATCTTTTAGTTTTCAATCAACCAAATATTAATAGATTTTTTTGTGTCTTATAATTTCTTATATTTGCATAATTCTAGTAATAACAAGAACTTTTATCTCTTTTTAGATATGAATATAGGTAATATAATTTCACAATTAAGAGACAAAAACGCTTTTTCTCAAAGTGATTTGGCAGAAAAGAGTAATGTCTCAAGGGTAATGATTGGCAAGTATGAACGTGGTGAAGCAATTCCCTCTATTGATGCTGCTAAAAAAATTGCTGATGCTTTAAATGTTTCTTTGGATTTTTTGGTAGGAGAAAGTAAAAATGCTTCTTTCGACAAAAGAACTTTACAACGCATTCAAGAACTGGAACTTTTAGAAGAAAGTAAAAAAGAAACGCTTTTTGATTTAATTGATACTTATATAAGAGATTTTAAAACTCGTGGAGCGTATTCCTCACTATAATTTATGAAAACTATGTATACAACTTATCATTTAGCATCGGCGCAAGAAGTTACAACCGATATTTTAGAAGCTATAAAAGCCAATTTTAAGTCTAAACCCATTGTGATTACTGTAGAGGAAGAAATGGACACCACTACTTATTTGATGTCTAGCCCTGCTAATAAAAATATGCTCAAAAAATCTATCAAACAAGACAAAAAAGGAGAACATATTGCAGTAAAACTCTAAATTTATGAGAGATTACCTCTTTACTGCCGTAGCTTTTGAGCAATACAACGAATGGCAAACAGAAAATAAACAGGTGTTTACAAAACTCAAAAAACTAATAAAAGAAAGTGCCAGAACGCCTTTTGAAGGAACAGGAAAACCCGAAGCACTAAAACACGATTATGCAGGCTACTGGTCTCGAAGAATTACCGATGAACATAGACTTGTTTATAGAGTAGAAGAAACTTTTATTAAAATTATCGCTTGTAAGTTTCATTATTAACCACATAAAAAAACCACAACTTTTAAAGTTGTGGTTTTGGGTTTTATTATTCCTCAAAGTCGGGAGACTTTGCGGATCTGGGTTTAATATTTTTTAAAAGCATAAAAAAAACCACAACTTTTTAAAAAGTTATGGTTTTTTATTTTTTATTGTGCCTCAAAGTCAGGAGACTTTGCGGAGCTGGGGATAATTATCCACTCGTGTTCTATTACATTTTTTGCATTTGAAACGAATTTTATTGGCTGATGATTTACCATGTTTTATCATATAATTACCACAAAATGTGCAGGTTTCTTTACCACCCACACGTTTG
>Ga0209175_10001712_pt1 | contig 10767 bp, 9 predicted proteins | sample JI91814C2DNA_FD_187506 | JGI IMG/M metagenome (GOLD analysis project Ga0209175, IMG submission 187506) | Wastewater effluent complex algal communities from Wisconsin, to seasonally profile nutrient transformation and Carbon sequestration -... | ecosystem: Engineered > WWTP > Effluent > Algae...
TCGGGGCTGAGCTGGCGCGAGAGCCGCGACAAGCTGTTCTGCTACGGCGAGTCGCTCCCCGTGGACCTGCTGCTGGTTCGCGACGACGACATCCCGGGCCTGATCGCCGATGGCGTCTGCGACCTCGGCATCGTCGGCCGCAACGTGCTGGCGGAGCAGGCCGGCGAACGCGCCGAAGCCGGCAAGCCCGAGGTGTTCCGCGAGTGGCGCGCGCTCGGCTTCGGCGGGTGCAAGCTGTCGCTGGCGGTGCCGGACGATTGGGACTGGCAGGGCCCGCAGCAACTCGCGGGCAAGCGCATCGCGACCACCTACCCGAACCAGTTGCGCGCGTGGCTGCGCACGCAGGGGGTCGATGCCGAGGCGGTGGTACTCAATGGCTCGGTGGAAATCGCGCCGCGCCTTGGCCAGGCCGATGCGGTCTGCGACCTGGTGTCCAGCGGCGCCACCCTGGCCGCCAACCAGCTCAAGCCGGTGCTCGACATCATGCGCAGCGAGGCCGTGCTTGCCGGACCTGCGCAGCCCTTCGGCGACGTGCGCGCGGAACTGGCCGACCTGCTGCTGCGGCGCATGGACGGCGTGCTGCGCATCCGCGACAGCAAGCTGCTGATGTTCCAGGCCCCCCGTGATGCCGTGGACCAACTGCTGCAATTGCTGCCCGATGCCGAACCGCCCACGGTCTGCGCGGTCGACGGCGCTGACACGCTCGCGTTGCAGGCGCTCTGCCACGGCGCGATGACCTGGCAGCGCCTGGAAGACCTCAAGCGTGCGGGTGCGCGCGGGCTGATGGTGCTGCCGGTGGAGCGGATGCTGGCATGAAGCGGATCGACTGGAACGCGCTGGACGAGCGCGAGCGCGAAGCCGTGCTGCGCCGCCCGGTGCAGGCGGTGTCGGATGCGGTACGCGACCGCGTGGAGGCGATCTTCGAGGATGTCGCCGCGCGTGGCGATGATGCGTTGCGCGACTACACGGCGAAATTTGACGGTGTGACATTGGCAGACTTCGAAGTCGGTACCGATGAATTCGCCGCGGCGCGTGCCGCGGTGCCAGCCGACGTGCAATCGGCGATTGCCGAAGCGGCATCGCGCATCGAGGCGTTCCACCGTGCCGGCGTCGCCGCACCGTACGAACTCGAGACCGCGCCGGGGTTGTTGTGCCAACGCGTGCAGCGGCCGATCGCGCGAGTCGGTTTGTATGTGCCCGCAGGCAGCGCGCCACTGCCATCGACCGCGCTGATGCTGGCCATCCCGGCGCAGCTGGCTGGCTGTCGCGAGATCATCCTGTGCACGCCCCCGCGCAAGGACGGCAGCGCCGATCCCGCGGTACTGCTCGCGGCGCAACAGGCGCCGGGCGTACGCGTCTTCAAGCTGGGTGGCGCGCAGGCGATCGCCGCCATGGCGCTCGGTACCGGCAGCATGCCCCGTTGCGACAAATTGTTCGGGCCCGGCAACAGTTGGGTCGACGAAGCCAAGCGGCAGGCGTTGCAGCGGCCGGGCGGGATCGCCATCGACATGCCCGCCGGTCCGTCGGAAGTCCTGGTGATCGCCGATGCCGGCGCCGATCCCGCGTTCGTCGCGTCCGACCTGTTGTCGCAGGCCGAACATGGCCCGGATTCGCAGGTGCTGCTCGTCTCCGACAACGACGCGTTGCTCGATGCCGTGGCCGTCGAAGTCGAGTTGCAGCTTGCCCGGCTACCGCGTGCCGCAATCGCCACGCAGGCCCTGGCGGCGTCGCGGTTGGTGCGGGTGGGCGACATCGCCCAGGCGATCGAGGTCAGCGATGCATATGCACCCGAGCACCTGATCCTGGCCGTGCGTGAACCGCGCGACTGGCTGGATCGCGTGCAAAACGCCGGCAGCATTTTCCTGGGCGACTGGACGCCGGAAGCGCTGGGCGACTACTGCAGCGGCAGCAACCACGTGCTGCCGACCGGCGGTGCCGCGCGTGCGTGGAGCGGGTTGTCGGTGGCCAGTTTCCAGAAGGCGATCACCGTGCAGGATGCCAGCCGCGCCGGCATTGCCGCTGCCGGCCCCTGCGCGGCGACGCTGGCGCATGCGGAAGGCCTGCAGGCGCATGCGCGCGCGGTCGAACTGCGCCTGGAGCGTGCGGCATGAACGCGACCGTGAATGCGCTCCTGCGCGCGGACCTGCGCGATTTCGGCGGTTACAAGTCCGCACGCAGCGACCTGGTCGATGGCAATGTCTGGCTCAATGCCAACGAATCGGCCTGGGCCAATCCTTCCGATGCCGACGCCACCCTGCGCCGCTATCCGGATCCGCAGCCACGCGCCCTGCGCTCGCGGCTGGCCGCGCTGTACGACGTCGAGCCCGCGCAATTGCTGGTCGGTCGTGGCAGCGACGAGGCCATCGACCTGCTGGTCCGCGCGTTCTGCGCGCCGGGGCAGGGCGCCATCGCGATCGCGCCGCCGGTCTTCGGCATGTATGCGGTCTGCGCACGCCTGCATGGCGCGCGCGTCATCGACGTGCCGCTGGTCGATGGCGAGCAGGGCCTGCGGGTGGACCTGCAGGCGCTCGGCGATGCCGCACTGGCCAACGGCGCGAGCCTCGTCTTCCTGTGCACGCCGGGCAATCCGTCCGGCGAAGCCTTGCCGCTGATCGAGATCGCGTCGCTCGCGGTGCGGCTACGCGGCAAGGCGCTGGTGGTGGTGGACGAGGCGTATGCCGAGTATTCCGACGTGCCCTCGGCGACGGCGCTGTTCCCCGCGCACGAGAACATCGCCGTGCTGCGCACGCTGTCGAAAGCGCATGCGCTGGCGGCGGCGCGCGTGGGTTGCGTGCTGGGGGCGCCAGCACTGATCGAGGCCTTGCGTCGCTGCCAGGCGCCGTATCCGATGCCGCAACCGGTGACCGAGGCCGCGCTCAAGGCCATGGCGCCACAGGCGCTGGCCAGTACCGCCGCGCGCGTCGCGGAAACCCGCGAGTGGCGCGAACGGCTGGCGGGCGGCCTGCGCCGGCTGCCGCAGGTGCTGCGCGTGTATCCCTCGTCGGGGAATTTCCTGCTGGTCCGTTTCATCGATGCCGATGCCGCGTTCGCGCAATTGCTGGAGGCCGGCGTGGTGGTGCGCGACATGCGGGCGATGCCGCAACTCGGCGACGCGCTGCGCATCACCGTCGGCACGCCGGACGAATGCCGGCGCGTGCTGGCGGCGCTGGATGCGGATGCGGTGGAGGTGGCGGCATGAGCGGGACGCCGATCCTGTTCGTCGATCGCGACGGCACCCTGATCGAGGAGCCGGAGGATTTCCAGATCGACGCCTATCCGAAGCTGCGCTTCGTCCGGGACGTGATCCCGGCGATGCTGAAACTGCGCGATGCGGGCTATGAGTTCGTCATCGTCAGCAACCAGGACGGACTGGGCACCGAAGCCTATCCGCGCGAAAGCTTCCAGGGTCCGCACGACCTGATGATGCAGGTGTTCGAGAGCCAGGGCATCCGTTTCCGCGAAGTGCTGATCGACGAGAGTTTCCCGCACGACAACAAGCCGACCCGCAAGCCGGGCCTGGGCATGATGGTGGGGTACCTGCAGGATCGCGGCATCGACTGGTCGCGTTCCGGGATGGTCGGCGACCGTCCCACCGACATCGAGTTCGCGGACAACCTCAAGATCCGCGGCTTCCAGCTGAAGACCGCGCAATTCGGCGGCGAGTGGGACTGGGCCGGCATCGCCCATGAACTCGCGGATGCGCCGCGCCGCGCGGTGGTCCAGCGCAACACCAAGGAAACGAAGATCCGCGTCGAGGTCGACCTGGATCGCGTCGCCGAGCCGCGCGTCCACACTGGCCTGCCGTTCTTCGACCACATGCTGGAACAGATCGGCAAGCACGGCGGCTTCGCGCTGGACGTCCGCACCGACGGCGACCTGCACATCGACGAGCACCACACGGTCGAAGACACCGGGCTTGCGATCGGGCAGGCGCTGAAGGAAGCACTGGGCGACAAGCGCGGCATCGGGCGCTACGGCTTCACCCTGCCGATGGATGAAACCCTCGCCAGTGCCGCGCTGGATTTCAGCGGACGGCCGTATTTCGTGTTCGAGGGCGAGTTCAAGCGTGAGCGCGTGGGCGACCTGCCGACCGAACTGGTCCCGCACTTCTTCCGCTCGGTCTGCGATGCATCGGGACTGAACCTCAACCTGAAGGTGCAGGGTGACAACGACCACCACAAGGTCGAGGCCTCCTTCAAGGCGCTGGCGCGCGCGCTGCGCCAGGCGATCAAGCGCGAAGGCGCTGAATTGCCATCGACCAAGGGCACCCTGTGACCACGCTGGCCCTGGTCGATGCCGGCGGTGCCAACCTCGGCTCGGTGCGTTACGCGCTGGAACGACTTGGCGTTGAGGCGCGCATCGTCCGTGATGGCGATGGCCTGTGCGATGCCGGGCGCATCATCCTGCCGGGGGTTGGCGCAGCGGCGCCGGCGATGGCCCTGCTGCGCGAGCGCGGACTGGTCGAGCCGTTGCGCGCGGCCACGGTGCCGTTGCTGGGCATCTGCCTGGGCATGCAACTCCTTTTTGAGTCGTCCGACGAGGGCGACGTCGCATGCCTTGGCCTGTTGCCGGGGCGCGTGCGCAAGCTGCGCGGCGGTCCTGGCTTGCGGGTGCCGCACATGGGCTGGAACGGCCTGGAGCACGTGCGCGACTCGGCCTTGCTCGACGGCGTTGCGGATGGCGCGAGTACCTACTTCGTGCATGGCTATGCTGCGCCGGTCACCGCGGATTGCGTCGCCGCCTGCACGCATGGCGAGCGCTTCGCGGCGATGGTGCAGCGTGGCAACGTGGCCGGTGCGCAATTCCACCCCGAGCGGTCGGCCACGGTCGGTGCGCAATTGTTGTCCAACTTCCTGCAATGGAACGGCGCATGAGTTTCATCGTCTATCCCGCCATCGACGTGCGCGAGGGCCGCGTGGTGCGCCTGCGGCAAGGCGATTTCGCCGAGGAAACCCGCTATGGCGAGGACCCGCTGGCCTTCGCGCAACGGTACGCCGATGCCGGCGCGGCGTGGCTGCACCTGGTCGACCTGGATGCCGCCAAGGCCGGCGGCTACACCTTGCAGCCCCTGCTGCGCGGCATCGCCGCGACCACGAGCTTGCAGGTGCAGACCGGCGGTGGCGTGCGCACGCGTGACGACGTGGCCGCGATCCTCGATGCCGGGGCGTCGCGCGTGGTGATCGGGTCGCTGGCGGTTCGCGATTCCGCCAGCGTCCTCGCGTGGCTCGGCGAATTCGGCAGCGAGCGGATCACCGTCGCCCTCGACACGCGCCGCGATGCCGACGGCATCTGGCGCCTGCCGGTGCATGGCTGGACCGAGACCGCCGCGGAAACCCTCGACGACTTGCTGCGGCGTTACGCCGATGGCGGCTTGCGCCACCTGCTGTGCACCGACATCGACCGCGACGGCATGCTGACGGGTCCGAACATCGCGCTGTATCGGGAGATCCGTGCCGCGCATCCCGGCCTGCAACTGCAAGCGAGCGGCGGCGTGCGCGACGTGGCCGACGTGGTCGCCGCACGCGGGGCCGGTTGTGCCGGTGCGGTCCTCGGCAAGGCCTTGCTGGAAGGGCGGCTGTCGCTGCCAGGGGCGCTGCAATGCTGAGCCGGCGGATCATTCCCTGCCTGGACGTGCGCGAGGGCCGCGTGGTCAAGGGCGTGAAATTCCGCGACCACGTCGACATGGGCGACATCGTCGAACTGGCGATGCGCTACCGCGACCAGGGTGCCGACGAGCTGGTGTTCTACGACATCACCGCCAGCCCGCAGGGGCGCAGCGTGGATCGTGGCTGGGTGGAGCGGGTGGCGCGGGTCATCGACATCCCCTTTTGCGTTGCCGGCGGCATCCGCCGCGTGGACGACGCACGCGCGATCCTGCTGGCCGGTGCCGACAAGGTGTCGGTCAACACGCCGGCACTTGAACGCCCCGCGCTGATCTCCGAACTGGCCGAAGCCTTCGGCGTGCAATGCGTGGTGGTCGGCATCGATTCGGTACTCGACGCCGACGGCGAATGGCGCGTGCGCAGCCACACCGGCGATCCGGATGCGATGCGCGCGCCGGGCAAGCGCACGCTGGACTGGGTGGTCGAGGCGCAAGCGCTGGGTGCCGGCGAACTCGTGCTCAATTGCATGGGCAGCGACGGCGTGCGCGGCGGCTACGACATCGACCAGCTGCGCGCGGTGCGTGCCCGTTGCGGGGTGCCGCTGGTCGCGTCCGGTGGTGCCGGCGAGCCCGCGCATTTCACCGAGGTGTTCCGGCAGGCCGATGTCGATGCCGCGCTGGCGGCGAGCATCTTCCATTCCGGCGCGGTGGCGATCCCCGCGCTCAAGCAGGCCCTGCGCGTGCAGGGCATCGAGGTGCGGTTGTGACGCGAACCATCGACTTCGACTTCGACATCGAGGCCTTGGCCTGGGACAAGCAGGGCGGATTGTTGCCGGCGATCGTGCAGGAAGCGGACACCCTGCGCGTGCTGATGCTCGGCTACATGGGTCGCGAGGCACTGCAGGCCACGCTCGACAGCGGCAAGGTCACCTTCTTCAGCCGCAGCAAGCAGCGCCTGTGGATGAAGGGCGAAACCTCCGGCGACGTGCTGGATCTCGTCCACATCGAAACCGACTGCGACGCGGATACCCTGCTGGTGCAGGCGCGCCCGCACGGCCCGACCTGCCACCTGCAACGCGCCAGTTGTTTCCCGAACGCGCCCGCGGACACGCTGGCGGCACTCGATGGATTGGTCGCCACCCGCGAGCGCGATCGTCCCGCAGGCAGTTACACCACGCGCCTGTTCGAGGGCGGTGTGCGCCGCATCGCGCAGAAGGTGGGCGAGGAGGGCGTGGAGACCGCGCTGGCTGGGGTGGTGCAGGACGACGACGCGTTGCTCGGCGAAGCCGCCGACCTGCTGTTCCACCTGATCGTGCTGTTGCGCGCGCGCGGGTTGTCGCTGGCCGATGCGAAGCGCGTGCTGGAATCGCGGCGCGGCTGAGGGCCAGGCTTGCTTGTCGGCCGCGCATCCGTTGGTGGTGCGCTTCTCGAACCACAACGCATGCTCCCGTTTGCCCGCTCATGGTTCGACGGGCGCATCACCAACGACAAACGGACTCACCACGGACCGGCTGGCTGCAAATGAGCGTCAGACCAGGCTGACCGAATGCCGCACGCAGTTGCGGCCGTCGTCCTTGGCCCGGTACAGGGCTTCGTCGGCGAGTCGGATCACATCTTCAGGCGTCGCCCGTTCCCCGGTCGCGGTATGCACGCCGATGCTGGCGCTGAGGTGGATGCTGCGGCCGTCGCTGTCGACCGGCGTCTGGTGGATGCGCAGGCGCACCGCCTCGGCGAGCTGCAGCGCCTGCTGCGCATCCAGTCCGGGCAGCACCGCGACGAATTCCTCGCCGCCGAAGCGGGCCACGATCCCGCCGCGCGGCACCACGACGTCCTCGATGCAGCGCGCCGCCACGTTCAGGCAGTCGTCGCCGACCAGGTGGCCATGGGTGTCGTTGATCTTCTTGAAATGGTCCAGGTCGAGCAGCAGCAGGGCGACCGGCTGGTCGCTGGCCTGGCGCAGCTCCAGCGCCTGCGACAGCGCCTCGCGGAAGTGCCGGCGGTTGTAGACGCCGGTCAGCGGGTCGCGCTGGCTGTATTCGCGCAACTGCACGTTGGCCTCGCCGAGTTGCGCCATCGCCGTGCGCAGCTGACGCGTGCGGTCGATGACGCTGCGTTCCAGTCGCTCGTTGTTTTCCTGCACGATCCGGATGTTCTCGATGCGCAGGCCGGCATAGCGCGATCCCAGGGCGAGCGAGAGCAACAACATCTCCAGCGCCGAGCCGATCTGCACGCCATTGAGCGTCCAGAAATTCGGCGGTACCAGGCCGAAGGCAAGCAGGGTGAACGCGGTGGTGCCGGCCAGGAACAGCGACCACGCCAGCAGCAGCAGGCGCGCCGGCTTGTACCCGCGGCGCAGCATCACCACCGTCGCGACCATGATCCAGACCACGCCCGCCAGCACGGCCCGCGAGGCCAGCGGCGTCGCCGTGCTGTAGGGCAGCCAGAACGAGGCGATGCCCAGCACCACGAAGAAGCCGGTGACCATCAGGCTGACCAGGTTGCCCCGTGGCCAGCGTTCCTGCAGTTCCAGGAAGCTGCGGGTGAACAGCTGCATGCCGACCAGCGCCAGGCAGATCGACAGCGGCACCGAGGCATCCGCAAGCCATGCCGAATTCGGCCAGAAATATTCGAAGCCGTAGCCGTTCAGGGTGAACAGCACCAGTCCGAAGGCACCGGTGTGCAGCAGGTACCAGAAGTAGCCGGAGTCGCGCAGCATCAGCCACAACACCAGGTTGTAGAACAGCAGGGCGAGCACGATCCCGTAATACAGGCCGGTGGAGAACTGCGCGTCGCGCATGACCTCGGCGAAGGCGCGTGGCGTGTACAGCACCAGCGGCACCTGCATCGAACTCTGGCTCTGCACGCGCACCAGCAGTTCCACCTGCTGGCCATGCGGCAGGTCCAGGCGGAAGTTGGGATGGCGATAGCGGATGTAGCGACTGTTGAACGGCACGTGGTCGCCGCTGGCGTGGTGCTCGACGCGCCCGTCGGGGTAGCGCAGGTACAGGTCGAGCTGGTCGCTCAGGGCGTACTGCTGCACCAGCAGCCAGCGCGGTTCGTCCCGCTGCGTGTTCACCAGCGGCAGGTAGAACCAGTACGCACCGGCCTGGAACCCGAAGTTCGGGCTGCCGCCGGGCAGCGGCGAGAACCGCCCGGCACGGGCATGGGCAAAGGCCTCGGTGGCACCATCGCTGGCGTGCACGTCATGCCGGTAGGCGATCACCTGGTTGAGCGGGATCGCGCGCTCTCCGGCCAGCCGCAGCGGTTCCACGGCACCCGCCGGCCAGGCCGAGGCCAGCAGGATCATCACTGCCGCCAACAGCCATGCCTGCATCCTGCTGCCCGTGGTTGCGCGCAAACGACCCCCGTTCGATCGGTCCCCGTGCGGCGATTCTAGTCCAGCCGCCGGATCCTTGCGGCAGGCGATAATGCGGCATGCACTCCCTCCTGCTGGCCACCATGCTCGCCCTCGGCGCACCCGTCGAGGTTTCCACTCCTGCCTGCGTGCCGGTACAGGTCGAAGCGCCGCTGCCGTTGCCGCGTTCGGACCGCAGCGGCCCGGGTTGCATCGCCTACCAACGCACGACGCGCGCGGGCCATGGTGATGCGCTGCGCGTGCTGGTCTTCGGCGATCCGCAGGTGAAGTCCGCGCGCGATGTCGACTACTTCCGCCGCGACATCGTCGCACCGCTCATCGGCACCCACGATGCATCGCTCGGCATCACCCTGGGCGACCTGGTCGATGACCAGCCAGCGCTGCTGCCGTCCGTCAAGGCGGTCACCGCCGAACTCGGCGTGCCGTGGCTGCATGCGCCCGGCAACCATGACGTCGATCCGGACGCCACCAGCGACGCCGATTCGCTGGGTGCTTTCCATCGCGCGATCGGGCCGGACACCTTCGCCCGGCAGACGGCGCTGGCCAACCTCGCGGTGCTGGACGACGTGATCGCCATGCCGGGCCGGAAGCCGGCCTACATCGGTGGCCTGCGCGAGGACCAGTTCGCCTTCCTCGAGCGCTGGCTGCCGACGCTGGCGAAGGATCGCCTGCTGGTGCTGGCGATGCACATCCACCTGTTCGACGAGGCCGGCAAGGACAGCTTCCGCGATGCCGACCGCGAGCGCCTGTTCGCCCTGCTCAAGCCGTTCCCGCACGTGCTGGTGCTGAGCGCGCACAGCCACACCCAGCGCCACGTGTTCCACGACGCCGCCACCGGCTGGCATGGCGCGAATCCCTTGCACGAATACAACGTCGGCACCGCCTGCGGTGCCTACTGGTCCGGTGCCGCCGATCGGCAGGGCATTCCCGCCGCGACGATGCCCGACGGCACCCCGAATGGCTACGCGGTCTTGACGGTGAAGCAGGGCGGCGACTACGCACTGGCCTGGCACAACGCGCGCGACCCGGACGACCGCCAGGTCGGCCTGCATGCGCCCAAGGCCCTGCGTCGTGGGGCCTATCCGGCCTGGGGCGTGTTCGCCAACGTGTACATGGGCATGGACGACACCCGCGTCGAATTCCGCGTGGACGGCGGCGAGTGGATGCCGATGAAGAAGGTGTTGCAGCCGGATCCCGCGCTGCTCGCCGAGAATGCGCTGGACGACGCCAGCGACGTGCTGCGTGGCTTCGATCGTTCGCCCGAAGCGGAGGCATCGACCCATCTCTGGCGCGGTGCGCTGCCGACGAAACTCGCGGCCGGCGAACACGTGGTCGAGGTCCGCGCGTTTGATCGCTGGCGCGGTGAAACCCGCGCGCAGACCACGTATCGCTTGATCGACGCCGGGCCGTGACGCTTACGGCGTGACCTGGCTGAAGGCTTCGGCGCGCGCGTGCCCGTGCGTTGCCTCGTCGGTGATGCGCGGCTGCGGATAGTCCTCGATGCGATCCAGCAGCACGGTGCGCATGCCGGCCTCGCGCGCGGCATCGAGTTCGGCGACGACATCGGACAGGAACAGGATGTCGCCCGGGCTGCGGTCCAGCCGGTCGGCGATCAGCCGGTAACTGTCGGCATCGCGCTTGTGGCCGATCTCGGTATCGAAGAAGTCGCGGAACAGCGGCACCAGGTCGCCGGCGTCGGTATGCGAGAACAGCAGCTTCTGCGCCGGGACGGAACCGCTGGAATACACCGCCAGCCCGTGACCGCCCGCGTGCCATGCACGCAGGGCCG
>Ga0209175_10001713_pt1 | contig 10760 bp, 12 predicted proteins | sample JI91814C2DNA_FD_187506 | JGI IMG/M metagenome (GOLD analysis project Ga0209175, IMG submission 187506) | Wastewater effluent complex algal communities from Wisconsin, to seasonally profile nutrient transformation and Carbon sequestration -... | ecosystem: Engineered > WWTP > Effluent > Algae...
TCACGTTGCTTTCTCATGATGTTAATGCTAGTATGTACAATACCCAAAAATTGATGATGCTAGCATGTACAATGCCCAAAAAACAATGCTGCCCCCTGCTGCGCTACCTGCATATCCAATGTAGCAATCATGCCTATAACTGCAATTTTGTAAGGGCTACACAGTACAGGGTGTTCATTAAGGCTCTGTTAATGAAAATGGAAATGTACAATAGTAATAAGACACTGTCATGTGCAGACTCAGTGCCATTTAGGGCCATCCATACCATAATTTGTATTCATAGCAGATTTTGTTGGACAAAATCACGTCTGCGAGTAAAAAATCTGACAGGCCAGCCATCATTACATATAGAAATGCGTAACAAGCCTAAGCAAATGCAAATCTTGTTGTAAATCTCCAAGCTCTTCAAATAAGAAAAAGCAAATGCATTAGGATTTGATCAAATATTTCTGTTGATGGTGCTATTGCAAATATTGGCTGGTGTCACTGTTGCAAATTATGATGCATTATTAACAAAAATTTGGAACTCAGTGTGATGCTTGTTACAAAACTACAAGTTATTTGCACATCAACTCAGTGGAAAGAACATTATCTTCAAGGCTGGAATCAAGCAGCAAAGGTTATTGTTAAGTGAAGTTCATGTTTCAATGGGTCCATCATTTTGTTCAACTGAAAAGGATGATCTAGACATGACCAAATATGGGTATCTGCAAATTGTGGCTATTGGGTCCAAAGGATCCAGTGGTGTATTCTTAGTTTCAAGTTTTTGTGAACAAATCAATTCAGAAGCCAATCTAGCGGTTACAGACAGAACAAGTCTCCTTTCACACAAAGAAATAAACATCTTTGTCACCTTGCTTATGAACAAATTTATGGATACATGAAGTTCAAGTAGCAACATGACTTCTAGGGATAACCAACTAACCCTTCCAAATTTAAAGGATGATACTGACATTATTCAAACATTGGAATGAATGATAAATAGTATTATACAAAATACAATTATACAGCTTATGTAACAAGAGAAATACAAACATAAATTATTTCATCACTGAATCAACATGCAAATTGAAATATCTTGTCTAGAGTGGAATACTTAAAATCACTCTAATCATGACCAGAAATGGGATAACTGAATCGATATTGACTTTGACATTGACTTTCACTAGCACTTTCAGAAATTGATTCAGTCCCTTCTAAATTTTGGGTTATCTCCATTTCAGAATCATTCTCTGTCACTTCAATATATTTTTCCAATTCCTTGTCCTTTTCTTTGTCTCAATATACTACACTTTGATTGTTGGTGTTCCTTCTTGCTAAAACACTTTTGACAATGTAGACTAAGCTACAAGCAAGGCATTAAGAAGGAGATGCAAGAGTTGCTTGGAAGAACTTGAAAAGAAGATTTGAACTAAGCCCATGTGCTGCAAATGTGTAGCATAGTAACATGAAGTATCAACATACTACACTTGGAGAGGGAGAAGACTCACATGAATGGATTAACTAGTAGTTGCAATTGATTTGCAGAAGGCTGACTGTTTTTTTGCTTGGAGATTTCATCAACCTTTACATTACAGAAATGGACTATGTTGAAGGACTTGAAATGATTTTTTCATTAACAATGTAACCTGTTACCAGAACATGAAATGGTCAGTATATACTTGGAGTATTGCATAAGCCAACCACCAAGGAGTTTCAGTCCCAACTGTTACCAGGCTGCAGTAGAATGGGTTTTCAAGCCATATATGGCAACAATTTGATGGCTGAATTTGTTTAAAGAAGCAGTCCTCAGAGAAACTGAAACATCTTGCCTAGGAGACAAACTTCTTGTCTATCACAAAAGGAAAGTTATGCTGTTTCAGCTTTGCAATCTCTCAAGTTGACTCTTGGAGATAGCTTATGCAACAAAAGGAATACCTCTAAAAAGACAAATTCCATTGCTTTCTTGTTTGCAGGGACAAAGGTACACATGTTCTCAGCAGCAGCCTTTCATAGAACACCACCTTTGGATGCTTGATATGTGATGGTTAGCTATGGATGGATGTTGTGGCTTCTTCACTTCTGTTTTTGATAATCACAAGGATGGGCTGGTTTGGGAAGAGTGTGGTCAAGTATTTGTAGTTCCAAAAATGCAAGGTTGCAACTGAGCTTAATCACCCAGCATCAAGAAATGTAAATAAATTCCAGAACAAAAAGTGGAGGATGGTATTGATCAGGAAGCATGTAAAGGACAAGGACAAGAATCTCTGATTAGGCACAAAAGAAATACACATTTAGATGATATTAAAACTTGGCAGCTAAACAAGCCAGAGGAAGATTGAAGAGCAATTATGAACAGTTAGAGGATACAAAGGAGAGGAGGAACAAATATGAGATGAGAAAAAATCAAGAACCAATCTGTCAAGCAGGATAGGCTGGTTCCTGGCAAAGAAAAATGCAATGGTAGAAATTGAGGAAGCTGAGGTTTGTACTAACACATTTAGAAAGGTTTGTGCTAAATGATCTTAGTCAAACATAGTAATGGGAAATTCATGGATGTCCCAATAGGTAATTATAAAGCCTTCTCCCTATTTTACTATTCTTCTTTTGTTATACCAGGAGCCTCTTATTTGCACTATGTTCAATCAAAGGGAGCCCAAGTTTTTGCTTTTATTATACTCAATGCTTACGTTTATATCTATATCTTTAGCTTTGTTTGTTAGAAATAAGAAGCCTACAACAAAAAGAGAGAAAGTATAGGAAGGTGTCTCTATTAATCATGTGTTACAGCCATAATTTTTATTATGGTAGTACAATAAATAAACCATGATCTGGCACAGCATTTCACGGATAGCTAGCCAGTCACTGATGAAAATGGTTGATTGCTTTGAGGCATTGGTCTCCTCCCCCTTCAGAATGCTTTCAAAGTGAAAGGAGCAATTATCAAGACCTCCTGATACTGTAAGATGTATGACAGGATTCATTTGTTTGTTGCCATGGAATCTGTAATTTTAGGAATAATATAATGGGCATCTCAATGGATCACTGGTGTACTTGGTAGTGTACCTTCATTCTGGCCACCCAAAATATAGAGTTGTTGCTTGGGAAAAATGAACAAATCCTGTCTATTTTGGCAATGATTGCATGTGAACATGTATGGGCTAACATCATGACAATCTCAACAGGTTGTGGCAATAGTAAAATGACTGCAATTCCTCTGTTTCAAGGTGAGAATTATATTCTCAATAGCCTGGGGAAGAGAGTAACCATGGGTGTCAATGAAAACAATGATTGAGAGAAAGCCAGAGCAATTCAGAAAAGCTAAGATTGCAAAAGGTGCATTGAAATGAGATAATGAATTTTGTAAAAAAGGAGAGTTGAATCTTTGTGAAAATAATTTGCAAACATTCGCACTTGTTCTACTAGTATTAGGTCAATTGTAGTCCCCATGCCCCTCCCGCACCTACAGATCCTGTCCCCCTGTCTCAGGAAATCCACTCATTCTTTTGACCTTTTGCACATCTCTTATGCCATCCACATCCTCCATCATCCACTATCACCCACCACTCTACCTCGTCGAACACCACCACCACTACTTCATCAACACCACCACATTCAGCCTCTTCACACAATCCACCCTAATACAGCAAGCCAACTTTTGGGTTAGTCCAATTGTTTCAGAATTAAAAGTAGTTAAAACTCTAAACTGAAACCTTACTTTTGCAACTAGATAACACGTCATCTGGCAGGTCCTCCCACATCTGTGTGCCACAACTCTCATCAGGCACATTCATATTTATCATAATCATTTGTTGCATGTCATTCTGTGGAATCACCCTTTCCTTTTGTTGTTTCTGTTTTGTTGCCATTTGTTTCAATGTGGCCTTCTCCATCAATGTCAACAACATTTGTTTGTTAAATGCGTTGCCTTTTTTGGTTCTATCTCTCTTGATACAATTGTAGAGAGCATTATAATATACCATGCCTTCATTGCTCCATTCAACATGTGTCCGTTCTGTGCCACTAACCATACCTAGTTTGGTTTTGTCTCTGTTGGAGGCAGTGAACATGCCATCCTTGAATAGAACACGCATGTTAGTTTCATTCATAGATATTCATAGATTATCACCATAGTCATCATCGTTTTATCATATTTACTACTTACCGGTTGCAACAGATTCTGTTTGACATTTTGTCATATTGGGTTGCTTGTTAGAGTGACATGTCATGCTAATAAGTAAAGACATCATGGTGTTGTACTTACAATGTTTCCAGATGTGTGCTGATTGCATTTGGCATACTACCACTTTGCTCAATAATTGACAACAAAAAGAACCAAAAAGGCTTCATCACTAAGTGTTAGAATGTTGTTAAACTTACCTTGCCTTTGTGATACATGTTTTACTTTCTGAGCAAATCCATTCCATTCACCCACACCTACAATGGAAACAGCATACATGGTAATAAAGCGCATGTAACTGTTTTGATGACCTTGCAGCTGCAGAAAGCTTGCTTGCTCTCCAGGTTCATAATTGTCTGTGTCACAATTTGCCGTAACAGCATCTTGATAACACAACAAACGTTAATGAACAACATGATATGATGATTACAAGTGCAAATTTTGCTCATGATGAGGATGATGACAACTTACCAATGTAAGTCTTTTTGATCTTCTTAATAACACTGTTCTGATGATCAGTGTGTGTACATTGCAGTAACCGGGCAAAGAAGCGCCATGCCCCTAGAATGTTTTCTTTTGACAGGTGACAATGACTGGCTAACAAATAGGGTAGTCCTCCCTTTTTTGCATCAGCAAGTCCAAACATTTCTTGGCCCCAAAATTTGGTATAACAGAACAAATGGCCTCTTGCAAAGTCCCTGCAGGTTCACTTGATACTCTCAAGATCAGTGTGACGCCACATGTCCAAAGATGGTGCATGTGACATCATGATAAAAGAATGGTCATTGGTATCAATTGAACTTACTGTGTTTGTAGTGAAACCAAGAACAGGTGGCAGCTTGCTAACAACAGAACTGTCAAATGGTTCATTGTCATCATCTGCTACCATCATTGTTGCAATATTGGTAATAGATGCATCATTATGGTGATGACCAAGAATAATCAATGGGTTTCCTGAAATTACATCATCATTACTATTTGATACGAATGGCTTGGTATGGTCTCTGTCATCCTGTTTCTTTTGTTAGCAGCTTCTTTGTCAAGTTTTATAACTTTGTTGTTTGTTGTGTTTACTTCATGATGTTTTTTCACGTTTGCTACTGCAACAAGAGCATCAGCTTGAGCTTTATGTTTCTTGCTGGTGGTGTTTTGTTTCATGTTTGTTATTGATTATTTCTTGTCTTCATCATACCTCATGGGATGTTTTTCAAAATTTTCCAGTAGTAGAAAATTGAGTAGAAATCTATATTTGAAAACTGGCGCGTTTTAATTGTATAGGAATCTGGACTGTGGCACTTCAGACCCATTTGGTTTCAAATGTTTTTGTGTCAAGAAGTTGTCATTGCACTCATATTTTTTGTTGTTGTCACCATTGTTCATTGCCCTTCTTCCCTTGCATTGTCTCCCCTTTTACCATTGCTGTTGATTGTTTCCTGCCCCCTGCCTCAAGTATACTGTTGGTAAGGTTATCATCATCTTGAGCTTCAGGATTCAATCAAACAATGACTGTTTACCCTTTATTTGTTCTTTGCTGATGTTTGGAAATAACCCAAATTTTGTCAACAGCACATTGCTAAAATGTTGTTGTTCATCCCATTCTTTCTTTCCATCATTGGTCAATGCTTTTGTGTTGTTCCTTCTGATGCAAACTGGCAGTTGTCTTACCTTCCTCTTCTTTCTCCCCACTCAATGTGCATCAGTTACTGAACTGGCTGTGGTTTCAATTTTGAGCTTTGACTGTCAAATTTTCTTTTGAACAAGCATTGCACAACTGGTTCAAGCTTTGTGTCTGTTCAAGATTGAGTTTGTCCCATTACTTTGCAGCCACGGCTTTATGCTGTCCTGCATTGTTTCATTCAACACTTACGGCTTGCTCTGGACCAACTGATTCCTTTCTGGATCTGATCATCTACGCCTTGGCTTATCTGTTCATTTCCTGATTAAGCTCTGCTGACTTCTGAAGCAACTTTTGTCAACAAACGTGTTGTCATCACAAGTAAGCCAGACAAACATTTGCCATCATGAGAACTAAGAAATCAAACAACAACAAATTAAGTACAAGCAAGTCAGGTTCTTCTGATGGAGCATTATTGGTAGCTTCACATCAGATAGACAACAATCCTGTTTTATTTGAGGATAAGTCAGGGAAAACCACTTACCCCTCAGCCACACAGCTGCCATATATCAAGTGTCATCCTTGTCAATTGACGCGTCAGCAGAAGGAACAATGCTTAAATTCATTGATAATGGATCAAGTCCTCCCAATCCACCTCCCCATTTCACTTTGATTTGGAAATAATAACAAATTGGTGTAATTCTTGTCAATTGATGGACCTGCTTTACAGTCAATCAAACAGAACCAAGTGGGAATTACAGGTGGTATGTTGCGTCTCTGGTTCAAGTGTCTGGTGCAAATTGTCTGCGCCAAAATTACCACCAAAGAAAGGTTGCCACAATCTGAAGGATATTATCCATCTTTATGGTAATTCTTATCCTGAAGAAGTATTCTATTCCCAAGCTGAGGAGTTAATTGTCTCCCAATTGGAAGCACCATCTGATGGTACAGATTTTGAGAGCATCAAGTTCAACATGAGGAACAAGCCTGCCTACCAAGTTGGTTCTTGCCAACGCAAAAGAGAAACATCCCAAGAACCTTCTATCAATACCATTGGCTATTGTGGTTGGTGCTATCACGTTTTATCACTGCAAAGAAGATGATTCAGACTTGCCTTTGTCCATGTGGATACAGGAGTGGTTGGCTGTTATGGAGAACAAGCATGGCAAAAAAATAACGTTTGGCATGTGCCACCAGAGCTCTACGATGGTTGGCACAAAGTTGGATTGGGGAAGCTGATGATAATCATGGTAGTCAAGTACCCCATTTTGTCCAATTCAACCAATGTGGCATTACTTGGTAACAAGGACTTTGTGCTGAATTATCTTGTTGATGTCTATCTTCATGTATCCAACAAGGAAGCTGCAGCAACTTCTTTTTACACATCTATTGGTGTTTTGCCAACCAACCCCCCTTCTGGCAATTCTGCTCAATTGCTACTACCTTCAAGACTTTGTGCAAAAGTATGTGAGGTTATGCATGGTTGGATTGATGACACTGTGTGTTCTCTTTGGGTGTTGATAAGTGGGTGCATGATTTGCAAGCCATACAGGTTGTGCATTACTCTAACAGTCAATTCTGATTTGGGGGGAACAGGAATAAGTGATTTGTTCATGTACTCCTTTTTCCCAGAAAAACCTGACATACATGGTCATGTATTCACTCATTCAAGGATTCAAAAATTCATGCACCGTCTTACAATTCTTGACAGTCTGCTCCCCACATTGATTGGTGGACCATCACTTGCACCACCTGGTTCAAATGGGTTGAAGGGATCTATGTATGCTGTTAGACAAAAGAAGCATACCCCTACATGGCTCAATGAGGATGAGATTGAGTTACGGTTGGCCTTCTTGATGCAGGATGGAAGGTATCAATCAGTGGTGACTGTTTTCCAACCAAGACGCACAATAATGTTCTGTTCTGCATTTTCTTGTTTCAAGAAGCACAAACAAGAATGGATGGTGAAGCTTCAAAAGGTGGTAGACGGCAATCTTGATATGTTCTCAAAAGGGCTCCTAGTGTCCATGCACAATGACAACAACTATCGCTGGACTGCAACATTTGTTTTCAATCCAGATAGTATTGTTGGAATTATAAATTGAAGTGGAGGAATGAATGCCATTGTGCTAGATATTTGTTCTATGTATGATCCAATGACTGGTGGTAAAACATCACCAACGTTTGAGCATGGAACATTTCATTTCTTGAATTATGCAAGTTCATATATACAATGGAAACAGAATGGAGACCAAGCAGCACCTCTCAATTTTATTCATCCATTTGGCAAGCCGTTTCTGGATCACAAGAATGACATTTCTTCTGAAGAGGATGAAGAGGAAGAGGATTAGGAATGGGAGCCAACAGAAGCGTTCCCGGAATTCAAGATGGATGATAGCAATGCACTACCAAAGCAAGATGATAAACACTTTTGTGGTTTGGCTGTGGTTGTTGGATGTTCTACCATGACGAGGGCTATCTATGATGAAAGCTTCTCATCATCACCAGTATGAAGTGTTCCTAACCAAGAATATGAAGCTTTTTGTGGGAACACACCACCAAAACCTAAAAGCTGGGAAAGACCAAGACATAGAACATGGAAGCCATGTCCTCATTGCTTTTTGCCCCATTCTCTATTCAAGAGGGCAAGGAACAAAGATATTTCACTTCCAAAACTTCATGAAGAAATGCTGATGTTAACTGATGAGCTTGTAAATATCATCCATGAAAAGATTCATGGAGAAGGTGGTGAAAATACACAATTTCAGGGGATCTACAAAGATGTGACTATCCATCTTTACAATTCAGGAATGCTGCTTCATTGGGAGACATCAAACCAGTTGACCAAAAGCATCCATCTGTGACCTTCAATGTTCATGGGCGTGTGTTGAAAGATATAACCAATGAACCTGCAAGGATGGGAGTGTTTAGGCTTACCAAAAGAAGACAAAAAGTGAAGAATGAAAACACCCTCCAAGCTACTATTGCTATGCTTCCAGATTCCCAACCAGAAACGGTTGTGTGCAGAACAACTACAGATTCTCCACATTTTAACAAGTCTTCTAAACTTGTGGCTGCTTCAAACAAGCCTGCTGCAGAAGCAAATAATTTGCTTGACAATTATCTTTTGCCACAAGAGATGGATGCAACCACCAATGAGCCTTGCAGTGACATTCTCCGTACTGATCAAGAGGAAGACAAGTTTGAGCTACCTAATGAGGTTTCACAATTACCAGCTTCAAAGTCTTCCGTTTCCATTGGTAAAAAAGCAATGAAGCAGCACAGATGTTACTAGGCATATCACAGCCTTTGCAACCTATCTCCAATCTGAGCATGAAAGAAGCAAGGAAGCGTAAACAAGAGTCCTTGAAGTTGGCTTTACGGCAGGGTAATGCCAAAGGCTAGTCCATTAAGGACAAGCAAAAAAAGAAATTGCATTGTAGTGGTAAAATACCGCAGAGTCCTACTCCAGAGAAAGAAACAGAAAACTAAGAAAGACACTGGTGTTGAAAAAGTGACAATGATCTATCCATTAATTCACAAGCAATTGAAGATTACAAGACCTGGCAAAACAAACATGCTGAAAATGAAGCATCTAACAACAATGATGAAAGTCTTCCTCCTGACAATTATGTTCACACAGAAAAAGAGCAAGAGAAATATATTGCATTTTGTTTCAAGCAACGGGGATGATCAACAAATGATGAATTCTGAACTTGGATGAAGGACATGAAGGACAAAGCATCCGGATATTGCCCAAAAATCTTTTTGTGATGAAATTTTATTTGAAATAAAATCACAGGCATTGGCACAATGAGAGAATTGGAAGTTTATTATCAGAGAAATGAAGGCATCCTCACAGGGAAGTGTTCAATTGTTGAGGTATACTGATGGAGGCAAGTTTTTTGCAACTGTAAAGTACCTGACAACCATTCCATTGAATGGTAAGATTGGCAGTTGTCTCAAACAACATGAGCTAAGGGAGGAAGAAGTGGAGGTGCATGAACAATGGGTTGATGATAACTTTGGGAAAGACATGAAGTCTTTGTTAAAATGCCAACAAAAAGTACAACGTGTCTGGTTGTTACAGCTGAGAGTTACCATTCCAATCAAAGGCAAAATCACCAGAGTCAAGTATGTCCCACCTCACACAAAAATGGTCATTGACAAAAAGGAGGAGGAAAAAGCAAGAAAAGAACAGGCCAACCAACCTTCATTTTTTGAAACCTTCAAAATGATGAAACCTGTTGAGAAGAAGAAAGTTGAAATATCCTGTGAGGAGAAATTTGTGGCCTATACACAAAAGGGAGGTGAAGGCTTTGAAATATCAGAAAAGATGCTGATTGTTGAGAATTGTGATTCAAACAAGGTCTTTGTCTTGTCTGTCAACAGATCAGAGAAGAACAGAAATAGAATGAAGAAACAGATTAGGTGACAAGTAGAAAGAAGATGATGACGTTGACAACAAGATGATGATGTTGACAAGATGTGAAAGAAAGATGTAAACAACATCAACAACACAATGATGATGTCAACAAGAAGGAGAAGAGAACAGATGTTGATGTCAACAATAGGTTTATGATGTTGACAAGACAAAGAAGATAACAGATGGCAATGTTGACAACAGGTTTACGATGTCAATGAGTTGTGACAGGTCATCGACGACAAGTAGAATGATGTGACACAAAAATTAAATATGATTGGCAAATTTGTGAAGAGAAAATGTCAGAGAAATGGAAACAAGATTAAAAAGATCTTGAGAGTTTTCTATGGGACTGAAAAGGTATTTTTGATACTAACTGTGTATGGAAAATTAAAGAAAATTAGCGCCAAGTCAGCGTGTCATCACAAGATTGAAAGAGAAGAAGAAGAACAAGTTTAGATCACTTTCCTTAGGGTATAAGAAATTAGAAGAGTATTTTTGCCAGATCATATGGCCAGAGCAAGTGATAGAGAGAGAGAGAGAGAGAAGATAAGCTAGAGTGA